>Ga0268265_10000504_pt1 | contig 40349 bp, 27 predicted proteins | sample KBSSwiS52_FD_190355 | JGI IMG/M metagenome (GOLD analysis project Ga0268265, IMG submission 190355) | Switchgrass rhizosphere microbial communities from Kellogg Biological Station, Michigan, USA - KBS Switchgrass S5-2 (SPAdes) (version 2) | ecosystem: Host-associated > Plants > Roots >...
CAAATCTCGGTCTCCCACAGCTGACACTATTGGGACATTCGTGGGGTGTCGTTCCCGCTGCGCTGTATGCGATGCAGTACCCGCAGCGCGTGCGCCGCATGATTCTCGTCGCCACCATTCCGGCGGAGCAAAGTGAATTCGAAGGTGCGTTTGAGAGAATGGCCGCCGCTCGGGACCGTGCGGCGCTGCAGCGGATGGAAGAGCTGTCGCGAATCCGTGAGGCGAACCCCGATGATCGGACGGCTTGCCGCGAGTACTACCAGCTCTATTTCACACCGTTCTTCGCGTCGAGCGACGCCGCAAGCCGGATGAGGGGGGACGTGTGTGCGGGGTCTCCGGAGTCCCTCAGGAACAAACCGAACGTCTCCAAATTCACCTTCGCCTCGCTCGGAAACTGGGATTGGACGACAGCCCTCAGCAGGGCTGTCGCCCCGACACTGCTTATCCACGGCGAGCTTGATCCGCTACCGATAGAAAGTGCACGCAGGTGGGCCGCCGCGATGCCAAACGCGCGGCTTCTTGAGCTGAAAGGGATCGGTCACTTCCCACACGTAGAAGCGCCGGAGATATTCTTTGCCGCCGTCGATCGGTTTCTGAGTGGCGATTGGCCGGAGGGTACGATTCGCTGAAGCCGCCGCTTGTGAAGCCTCACAACTAGGGTGACACATTCAGCTCTCTTCTCTAGGTTTCCGAGCGGAATGCGATGATGAAGGCAGCTACGGACCCGCGACGGTTAGACCGCAATTCCTGAGAATTCGAGGATCCAACCTTTCGCAAATCCCCGTACCGGTACCAATTCCCAACCCGAAAATTTTCATTGTTCTGAAGATTTCTTCGGAGCCTTCGGCGATCGAACATATCTCGCGCGTGGACCGACTTTTTTCGTCTACCTCGTCGCCGGCGACAAGGACGAGCCTGGCGCCTCGGCCGCGGTCGCGTTCAGCAGGATGTCCAGGGGCGCGACCGACGACGGAGGGACATATCGGTTCACGATGAATCGGCTGCCGTCCTTGGTCACGTCGTAACTGAACAGGTCGCTGGTCGAAAGGCGAGGCCTCACGCGCGCGCGAAAAAGTGGGCGGGGCGGACCGCTGGAGAAGGAGACGGCCGTCCCGATGCGGACGGTCACGGCGGTCAGGACGCTTTGCGAATCGAGATAGAAGATCTCCTGTCCGTCGCCACGCCAGCGCGGCTCGGAGCCGCCGCCAACCGACACCTGCCACTTTCCAGCGGCGCCTGGGAACGTCGTTACATAGACAGATGACTCTCCGGATTCATAGGACGCATAGGCCAGCCAGTTCCCGTCGGGAGATATCTGACCGTTCGTCTGGTTGCTGTTGTTTGTCCCGAGCCTCGTCGGTCGCGGGTCCCCCATCCTGAACAGGGCGAGGTGGGCGGATTCGAGACCGACGCCCTCGACCCTCGCCAGCAGAGACGTCCCGTCGCGTGACCAGCTGTTGGGGTAGATATTGTTTCCGGTCGTGAGGCTCACGGCCGGCCGCTGCGCGACGATGCGGCCGTCCTCGAAGCCGCTCGTGACCTTCACCTTCGTTCCGGTATCCGCAGACTGATAGGCGATGCGGCCGCCATCGGGCGACCAGACAGGCGTGGCTTCTTCGGCGGGGTCGAACGTGAATCGACCGGCCGTGTCGCCCTGCAGATCGATCACCCAGACGTCCACGTTCGACGCCTTGGCATCGGAGATGTCGACCGCCACGCGCCGGCCATCCGGCGACAGCGACGGATTGAACATCACGCCAGGACGCCCGGCCGTGCCGAGCTCGTTCCCGCTTCGATCGTACCAAGTCAGGACCGACTGCGAGGTCGCGGTGCTCGGGTTGACGACGACGGCGCCCGTGGCGGACACCGTGAAGGCGCCCCAATACAGCGCCGCCTGAAAGCCCACCGCAGCGCTAACTACGCGGACATCGCCCTCGAGGCGGCCGCTCGTGGAATCGAAGGCGTGCATCACCAACTGACCTGCCTCGTCGACGTAGAACAGCTTTCCGTCGGACGCGAATCCTGGATTGGATCGTGCGGCGACGATGAAGACCTTCTGACGCATCGACAAAGAGCTCAAGTAGATTCCGCTTCGCTCCCCGTCTTTGGAGAAATGTCCGCCCCAGAACACGAAACGATCGCCGTCCGGCAGGAACACGGGCCAACGGTGCGACTGCTCGTCCGGCGTCAACAGCGTGTCGGTCAGCGCGGCCGCGCCCGTGCCGTCCGCGTTGACTCGCCATAAAGGCCCGCCGGATCGTTGCGAGTACACGATGACGTTCCTGCTGCCCCAACTCGCACCGCGGGCGGTGTCGGTCACCTCGACGATGGTCTGAGCGGCGCCGCCGGAGGGCCTCACTTTCATCAGCTTGCGGTCCTTGAAGAAGCCGACATACGCATTGTCGGGCGACCAGAACGGAAAGCTCGCACCCTCGGTGCCTGTCAGCGCGGTCGCTCGCGGGGCTCCGATGGCCTGGACGTGCAGCACGTGCCTGCCCGTATCCACATCCGGCATCACGAAGGCGAGCAGTGCACCGTCGGAGGAGAGGGCCAATTGGCTGACCTCGCCGCGGACCGGAATTGCAAAGTGTTTGACGTATGTGGCCTCCGGACGACCGATCATCCCGACCGCTGCCGCCCCAGCGGCGACGCTCGCCAGCACCGCCGCAGCTATCCAGGCCTTGTGCGAGCGAGACCACCCCTGCACGGGGACGACCACGCCTGCCTCACCGGCCTCGCCGCCAGGCGGCGCTAACGCATCGTCGATCTCCAGCCGGGCGGCCGACGCGGAATCGAGCCGCCGCTTGCGATCCCTCTGCAGGCACCGCCGGAGCAGGCGGCGAGCGGCGAGCGGAGTGGCGGCGGGAAGCCTGCTCCAATCGGGATCGTCGTTCAGCACCGCCGCGAGTAGCTGCTCGTCGGTGTCGCCGGCAAATACCGGTCGCCCCGTCAGCATCTCCAGCAGAACGACACCGAAGGCCCACAGGTCGCTCCGCCGGTCTGCGACTCCGCCCACGGCCTGCTCGGGGCTCATGTAGGCGGGGGTGCCGAGAACAGCACCGACGCGCGAGGCGACGGTCGACACCGCCGAATGTGGCGGCGTCAATCCGCCGTGGGGAACGTTGCCGGCCGCCATACTCGCCAGACCGAAGTCCAAGACCCTCGCCGTCCCGTCCGCGGCAATCATGATGTTGGCTGGTTTCAGGTCGCGGTGAACGATCCCGCGCTCGTGGGCGGCGTCGAGCGCGTCCGCAACCTGTCGCGCGATCATCAGTGCTTCGGTCGGGGCTAGTGGTCCCCTCTTTATGTGCGCCGCCAGGGTCTCACCCTCGACGAGTTCGAGCACTAGGGCGGGTACGCCGTCGACGTGTTCGAGGCCGTAAATCGCGCCGATGTGCGGGTGAGTGAGCGCGGCGAGTACCCGTGCTTCGCGCATGAAGCGCGTGACGCGGTCCGGCTCGGTGACGAAGAGGCGCGGCAGGACCTTGATCGCCACGTCGCGTCCGAGTGCGCTGTCGCGCGCACGATAGACCTCACCCATGCCGCCCGCGCCGAGCAACGAATGGATGTGATAGACGCCAATCTGCCGGCCGATCAGCGCGTGTTCCGACCCCTCGGCGATGCGCTGGGCCGCTGTGAGGAGCGCCGGTTCGACTAGGAACCCGTCGACGTTCGACTCGTGCCGCAGCAGCGACTCGACCTCGCGGCGCAGCCGCTCGTCGCCGGCGCACGCCTCGGCGATGAACGCGGCGCGGTTCGCCGGCTCGAGTGCGAGCGCGGCGTGGCAGATCTGCTCCACGCGATCCGGCTCGTATGGATCGTCGGACGGCGTGCCGTGGCCCTCGATGTCACGGCGCATCGCCGTTCAGTGCCCTCAGCAGCCACAGCTTGGCGAACCGCCAGTCGCGCTTGACCGTGTCAGGTGAGACGTGCAGCGCCTCTGCTGTCTCCTCGACGCTGAGTCCGCCGAAGTAACGCAGCTCCACGACGTGACCCTTACGAGGGTGGCAGGTCTCAAGCCTGCTCAGCGCCTCGTCGAGCGTCACGAGATCCGGATCCACCAGCGACGCCTCGCGGAGCGCGTCGTCGAGGGGGACCTTCGGGATGCCGCCTCCACGCTTGTCGTTGTTCCTGGCTCGCGCCGAATCCACCAGGATCCGTCGCATCGCTCGCGCCGACAGCGCGAAGAAGTGGGCGCGGTTCTGCCAGCTGACGTGATTGATTTCGATCAGCCGCAAATAGGCTTCGTTGACCAGCGCCGTGGCCTGCAGGGTATGCCCCGGACGCTCCCGGCTCATGTACCGGACCGCCAGCCGCCGCAATTCGGCGTGGACCAGCGGGACGAGCCTGTCGAACGCGTCAGCCTCGCCCCGGCCCCAGGCAAGGAGGAGCGCAGTGGGGGTCTCGCGAGGTTCCACTGTGGCCGGTATTCTACGCCCGCCCTCCTCGATTCCCGGGCGGTGCCCCTTTTCGCGGTCCGGATACGCCTTATGAACTGGGACCGGCAGGCGCCGGTCGGACGAGGAGGAACAATGAGATTCCTGCATGTTCGTCGGCACGCGCTGGCGCGTGCCGCCGTGATGACTCTGGTGCTTCCGATGTCTGCCGCGATCGCGGCAGGCCAAGGCGACACCGACCATGGCAACCAGCTCGGCGATCGACCCGTCACCGTCAGCTTCACAAAGTGGCGGGTGAATATCCCTGCCGACCCTTCTCAGCCCCCGTTCCAATTCGACGGGATAGCCCGCGGCCCCGTGGCTGGCACGTTCGTCGCCGAGGTACTCCAACGTCAATCGACTGCTTTCACGAAGTTCAGAAACACACTGACACGCCTCGAGGCGGTCTATGAAGTCCAAACGGAGGCCTGCATCGCCACTCCGGAAATCTGTGGCTTGGACGGTGACCGGTCGTTCACGGCGCTCATCCGCGGTGGACAGGACGCGGCCGCTTCGGGGAAGCTGGATGGAGTCATTCTGGCGGGGTGGCGGACCGGCGCGCGCGTTCGCGTCGAGTTCGTACGCCACGTCCCCTTCGCGCCGACCGAGTTCGCGTGCCCGGACGCTCCCATCAACAAGGTCTGCTTCGAAGGAACCCTGGAGATCGGGAGCGCTCCCAACAACTAGACGCATCCGATATCTGCCGTCCGCACGAACGAAACGGTAGCCGGGTTGTCTGAACGGCAACCTGGCTGCCCGAATGGAGCTTGCGACGAACTTGCGGTACCTGCCCCACGCTCTCGCAGCGATCCGTGTCGGGCCGATCGCGCTTACCGCGCACGTCACCGCCGGCCACCCGCGCGGTTGCACGTCGTGGTCATTCCCCGTTCGCGACGGAGACCTCGTGCTGAACGTCGTGAGCGTGTGCGATCCCGAAATACTGGCAACCTCGCAGTATCCAGAACAAGGGACCGACCGCGAGCGCAGCCTGCGCGTGCTGCGAAGTCTCCCCGTCGACATCTGGGTCACCAACCCGTCAAGCGGGGTGCAATATACTGCTGAGCTATTCCGACTGATCCTGGAGCGAACGACACGTAGGGAGACGACATGCGCTTTTCGACGAGCTTCGGTGCCCTCGGTGTGCTGGCGATCATGATCGCTTTGGCGGCTGGGACCACTGCCGACTCCTCCGAGCTAGAGCAGGGTACGAACTCCCAGGTCGCTCGGACATCCGACCGCACCGCGGCGAGAACGCCGCTCATCCTGACCAAGGAGGAAGGCGAGCGCCGGATCCGTCGGGTCATGGGAGGTGCGCTAGCCATCATCAAGGTCGATCGCCGCAATGGCGGTTCCCAGGGGCTAGTGATGGGCTATGAGGAGGTCCCGCCAGGGCAAGCAATCCAGGCGCATCGGCATCCCGCGATGGACGAGATCATTTTTGTGCATCGTGGGACTGGTGCCGCCGAACTCGGCGACGGATCCGCTGCCGTCGGACCCGGCGCGACGATATACATCCCTCAAGCGACTCGTGTGATGCTGCGCAACACGGGCAGCGACGCTCTGGCGATCGCGTATTTCTTTCCGCAGCCGGGCTACGAGGAGTACCTTCGCGATACGTCGGTCCTAGAGGGTCAATCGGCGCCGGTTCTGTCAGGTCCTGAATTGGCCCAGATCCGCGAACGTCACAAGGCGCACATCGTTTTCGATCCCTAGACCGCCACCATGGACGGCTACGTCCGGGGGACGTGGTCATTGCCGCACGACGCGGAACGATCCCGGCCTCGGGCCCGGCTGCACGGTGCACCCTGGGCCGACGGTCGCCGTCCACCCATCGCCCTTCAGCGTCGTCGCATCGAAGACAACGGGCGCCGGCAGCGAAATGGTCTCGCCGTCGGCCGAGATGAGCGCGCCGTCCCTGGCGTCGAAGAAGCCCCAGGCGCCTTTGTTCGCCATGGCGCGGAACACCGTGCCCGCTCCGGGAATGACCGTGGCGCCCATGTTGTTGACGCTGCCGCTCCCGGCTCTTGGCACGATGAGCACTGGTCCATCGACAAAGCGGCGCCGTAACTCGGCGATGATCGCCTGCTGCTCGCGATCGCGCTGCTCTTCGGCAGCCCGCAGCGACGCGCTGTCATACCGCGCAGCGACGGCGGCTGCGTCCGGCGCCGCAGTCACTCGAGCCGCTGCTGAGAGCAGCTGGCCAAAATCGCTCGCCGCTGTGATCTTCCGATGCCAGCCTGGAGACAACGCGTCGAGCAACAGCCCGTAGCCGGCTCCGGACGCATACGCGAACGTCCGGACGAATGAGGTACTCGTCTCCGAGGCCGTCAGGGTAGCCGTGGCGTGCCGGCGCGCGTCCTCCACGCTGTCCGACCCGGTCACATATTGCGTGTACGTTGCGATTCCCTCGTTGATGTCGACGGCGTGCTCCTCCGCCGCGGCGCCGGGAAAGCGCTGGTGGCGCGCCGCGCGAAACGCCAGCGCATCCGCAATGGCGGACGTGCGCGCCGCGCCCGAAGCGCCAAGGGCCCGCGCTAGGGCCCGCCACTCGAGGCGCATCCAGTAGCGGCCCTCCAGCGAAGGTTCATGAGTGCCTCCAGAGTTGCCGCTGGCCTGGCCATTACAGTGCCGCACAGGCGGAGCGTAGATCGAATGTTGTTCAGGCGGCGATGCCAACGAATTCCACGTTCTGGCGGGAACACTCTTTCTCATAACCCCGTACCGGTACCAGAAAATTCAATCCCACATTGGTCTGGCGGCCGATAATGGGTCGCCGAACACCCCGTGAATCCTACGGATCAATTCAAATCGCTGCTGTTTAAGGGGAGCATGTGACGAGGCGCTCGCTGAGCTACGTCGCTGCGGTGCGTCTCCGATCCAATGCATCAAGGCCATCCACGGGGTAGAGGGAGCGAGCTTTGCGATGGCCAAGCGACTCCTTAGCGAGTCGTTTCTCCACAGCGCACTGCCCGTGCTGCTAGTGCACCCGTCCTTGGCGTAATTCCGCTTCGGCGGCATCGATGAACGCGCGGTAGCCCTCGGGGTCGATGAACGGGTCCACCGGGTTCTTCGCAGTGGTGCTCGCGACGAACTTGCGGTACCTGCCCCACATACGTGCATGGTTGGTCACCCAGATGTCGGCGGGGAGACTCCGCAACACGCGCACGCTGCGCTCGCGGTCGTCCGCTTGTCTTGGATACCGCGACGTGGCCAGCACCCCCGTGTCGCACACGCTCACGACGTTCAGCACGCGGTCACCGTCGCGGACGGGGAACGACCACGACGTGCAGCCGCGAGTGTGCCCGGCCGTGATGTGCGCGGTGAGCGCGATCGGTCCCACACGGATCGTTTCGCCATCCTTGAAGCGGTGGTCGACGCGCGGAGGCGGATAGCGCCCGATGACGCCGAGCCAGACGAGCGTCCTTACCGGCAACACCAAGTCGGGATCGTCTCCACCGGAGGTCAAGGCGTCTGCGCTTGCCTCGCTGGCCCACAGCTTGGCTCCGGACGCCTGCTGGAGCACCGCCAGCCCACCTGCGTGGTCGGCGTGCGGCTCCGAGTTTAGAAGCACTTTGACGTCCTTGATGACGAAGCCGAGCTTGGCGATGCTCGCCATGATCATGCGGGCGGTTGTCGGATAGCCGGCGTCGAGCACCACGTGGCCCTGGGGCCCGGTGATCAGGAAGGCCGCGATGTCGTTAGCCCCAACGTAGTAGAAGTTGCCAGCGATGCGAAACGGTTCGGCGGGCTGCTGTCCGCCAACCTTTGTCGCGTTCAGCCACCTGCCGACGAGTACCAGCGCAACCACGCTCAGGAGTGTCAGCAGGAACGCCAGCCGATGTTGCTTAGTGAAGTTATGCCACATGGATTCGACGGCTCTCTCCTTGCCGCGTACGACCGCCTGCCGGTACAACACGGAAAGAATCGACCGCCGGATGCCGCCAAGTCGTGATCATCTGATGACCATTACCTGAGATTGCATTGAGCATGGCGGCCAGGGCGCCTTCTCAAGCGATCGACCCTCCGAGAGAATCGGTAGCGCAGTGTGCACTTGTGAACAGCTGGCGGGAACATCAGCGAGATACGCTTGCTCAGAGGTGCATCATCGTGAGCGCAAGCCATCACCCCACCGACATCCATCTGCGGCAACATCGGGCGAAAAAGCGGAACAAGCTGCGCGCGCGGATTGCGGCAGCGCCGGCGACCGGACGGGCCGCGCTCGAAGCAAAGTTGCAGCGAACTTATTCACCATCCCACTCGATGATGAAAGAGAAACTGCCGCCGACGGTGGTCTAGCCGTGAGGGCTCGGTAGAACTCATAGCCGATACGTTCGTTCCTCTGGCGTGAACGCGTCGGCCTGCGAGTCGCAATCGCGCCAATGGCGCCGTGACTACGCCTTGCGCGCCAGGTCGCGTGCAATCGTGCTGAGCAGCGCGCGCTCCTCTGACGATATACGGTTGATCCCGAACATCCCGCCTGACGCCGCCGCGATCTGCTCGCAGTACTTCACAAGATCGTCAGCCGTGAGCGGGACGACGCCGGGTGGCGCCGACTCTAACGTTGCCCGGATAAGACGGAACGCGTTCGAGAACACCTGCGGATCGGGACGGCTCGAAAGCCAGGCTGCGAGCTGCCGGTCGGCTGCGCTGCCTTCTTCGATTCCGCGGGTCCGGGCGAGCTGCAGGATCAACTTCCGTTCGCCGTCGCTCACTCCCCCTTCCGCCCACGCCATCTGCACCAGAGGCACCAGGGGCAGCAAGGCGACGGTTTCAGAGGTAAATCCCAACGCCTGTAGTTCCTGGAGCATCTGCGGATCCTGCACGCCGCTTTTCGCGCTCAACTCCTGACGAGCGACCTCGGCAGCCGAGGCCTGACGCATCTTGTCGATCAGCTCGCGATCCTTCTTCCGGAAATAGTCGTCTTCCAAGGCACGGCCGCGTTCGGCAAGCGGGTTATCCTCGGGCATGGGGCCATCCTATCATCGCGTGTTCGCTGCGCTGCGATCCGAGACACCGCTCTTTGAGTGCGTCAGCGTTCGGCAATTGCGCACGCGATGCTTGCTGGAGCACCCTCAGCCCGCCCCCGTGATCGGAGTGCGGTTCCGAGTTCAGGAGCACGTCATCGGCGCAGTGCTGGGATAGCCACCGTCTCGTACGACGTGGCCTTCGGGTTGGACGATCGCACCATGCTGCTGCCGGCAGAAGGAATCGAAGGTCGTTATACTCATCCACGATGAACGATCCTGCCGACGACCTGCTACGAATTTCGATGAGTCACGGCCTCCCCCGGTGCCTTCATGCGGTGGCGGAACTCGGTATTGCCGATGCCTTGGGGGAATCGCCGCGAAGTGCGGAGGAACTCGCGCGCGAGACCGGAACAGATACAGGAGCGCTGGCGCGCACGCTGCGCGTGCTTTCGGCTGAAGGGATCTTTGAGGCACGTGATGGCGCGTGGGGCCACACGCCCGCATCGCGTTTGCTGCGATCGGATCATCCGCAATCAATGAGATCGTTTGTCCGGATGATCGGTTTGCCCGTCTACTGGCGAGGATTTGAATACTTCACAGATGCCTTGAGGACCGGAGAGTCCGTTCAAGAGCGAGTCGTCTCAGGCGGTTTTTGGAAGTACTTGAGCGAGAATCCTGACGCGGCCCGTCTCTTCGACGAGGCGATGATGGGGAAAGCGGCGGGACAAATTGCCGGCGTTTTGAGGTCCTACGACTTTTCCGCCTTTGGAACGATCGCCGACATCGGCGGCGGTCGCGGTCATTTGCTCGCGGCGGTACTGCAAGCCGCGCCCAGAGCTCACGGAGTGCTGTTCGATCAGCCGCATGTGACGGCCGCCGCTCAGGCGGCGGGAATGGAATCGGGACAGCTGCGCGTGCATCCCGGAGATTTCTTCATTGATGCGTTGCCTTCCGCCGATTGCTATCTCATCATGCAGGTCATCCACGATTGGGACGATCAGAAGGCCGCCCGGATTCTAGCCGCCATTCGAAAGGCGGCGGCGTCAGGGGCGAAGCTCCTGCTGATCGAGTGCATCGTTCCGGAGGATTCGAAGCCGAGCTGGACGAAGATGCTCGATCTCCAGATGCTGACGCTGCTGTCGGGAAAAGAGCGAACCGAGAAAGAGTATTCGGAAATGCTTCGAACCGCCGGCTTCCGCCTGGACCGAGTGATTGATGTCGGGATGTCGACGTCTATCTTGGAGTCAGTTGCGGTTTAAGGACTTCGCTGCTGACCAAAAGCCAACGGCGTCTCCATGGGAACACCCTTTGTCATAACTCCGTACCGGTACCAGAAATCGCGAAGTCGCTCGTCCTCAACGCAGTACCGTATTTCGAACGCGCTCCGACGTATGGGGGCGCCGATTGCCGGCACGGGCATGCGGACGGGCTCCATTCCGCTGCGGCTTGACGAGCCCTCGCCCGTGGCGTTGGCCATGATGCACGGGCGCACCGGCCGAACGCGGCGCGTCGGAGAGCTCGAACCCGCTGACGATGACCTGCTCGAGCGGCGTCGGCAACAGTCGCTGAATGTCGCGCAGCTGTCCGTGCTCGGGTGGAGACACGAGCGAGATCGCCCGCCCCGTTAGCCCGGCGCGTCCGGTTCGTCCGACTCGGTGGATGTAATCTAGCGGCACCAGAGGTAGGTCGTAGTTGACGACGAGCGGCAGTTGGGCGATATCGAGGCCGCGCGCCGCGAGGTCCGTCGCCACCAGGACGGCCACCCTGCCTGCCTTGAAGTCGCGGAGCGCGCGGTTCCGTGCACCCTGGCTTTTGCTTCCATGAATCACTGCCGACTGCACCCCGCTGCGTTCCAACGCCTCGCCAACGCGGTTCGCACCACGCTTCGTCTTGCAGAAGACGAGCGCCTGCCCCATGGGCTCCTCCGTGAGCACGTGGCGAAGCAGTTCCGCCTTGCGACCGTTGTTCACGGGGCACACAGAATGCGTGATTGTGGGCGCGACGATCTGGGCTTCTGATACGTCGACTCGAACCGGCGCCTGCGTGAACTCCGAGGACAGCGCCACGATCTCCGTCGAGAACGTGGCCGAGAGCAGCAGCGTCTGCCGCTGGCGCGGCAGTGCCGCGAGGACTCGCCGCAGTGGCGGTAGGAATCCCATGTCGAGCATCCGATCCGCCTCGTCGAGCGTCAGGATCTCAATCGCAGACAGGTCGATGGTGCGCCGCTGCATGTGATCGATCAGGCGGCCGGGCGTGGCGACGACGATATCAACACCCTGCCGAAGCGCACGCACCTGTGCACCCATCGGCGCGCCACCAAACACCGCCAGGGCCCGGACGTTGACGGCGGCACCGTAACTCGCGAGCGAATTGTGAACCTGGATGGCGAGTTCCCGCGTCGGCACGAGCACCAGCCCACGTGGCCGGCTGGGCCTTGCGGGGCGGCGATCGCGAACGAGCAGCCGCTCGATCATAGGCAGACCGAAGGCGGCCGTCTTGCCTGTCCCGGTCTGAGCCCGGGCCATCAGATCGCTTCCAGCGACGACAACCGGAATGCACTTCGCCTGAACCGGCGTGGGATGGGTATAGCCGATGCGGCGGAGTGGAGTACAGATCACAGGTGATAGCCCGAGGGTCGAGAACGGCATGTGTAGAAACGCTCCGGAAAGTGCCTGAGCGTTTCCCTGACCGCGCAGCAGGCGAATGTGACGAACTAGCGAAGCACCAGAATGGCGTGTAAACGAGAGGCGGGGACCGGACGCTGCCAACGGCAGGCTCGGCCATCACTTCAGGAGTCCAGCGGGAATCCCGGGTGCCTGTTGAACCTGCCTATTGTACTCGGTTGTGAGGTTAGCCGGCTCGATGGAAATCACCCAGCGGCTCCTGTGAGCGGATTCAATTCCAATCGCGTCAGCGGCATTTCATGCGTCCGCGCCGAGCGTCGAAACAACTGACGGAGACCGCCGCTCCTGCATCAACATTGGTCTTCCAGATACAAGCGCGATGAACGGGACGAGCATTTGCGCAATCGCCGTCCCGCCAACTATCAGTGAATCGTCTCGGGTTTGCTCGTGACTTGTTCGTCGGCCTCCCGCGTGGCGTCATTCCAGGACGACTTCATCGGATTTCGCCTGAGAAACGGAACAATACGGTGCGTGAGGTTGGCTACAACGAGCACCAGCTCATCAGGGACAACCGGTTTTGGCATGTACATCTGGAAACCGGCCCTCAAAGCGCGTACGCGATCTTCGACTCTGGCGTTAGCGGTCAGCGCCACGGCTGGAATATTCCCTCCCCGCTCTGGGTCGCGCTGGCGGATGTGCTCAATCAGTTCGTACCCATCCTGCTCCGGCATGGCGAGATCCGAAACAAGCGCATCCGGCAGAGACTGTTCGAGAGCGTTGAGGGCGTCGCCGGCTGAGGATGCCGTGATCACCTCGGCGCCGCGGTCTTGGAGAATGACTCGGAGCATCTCGAGCGTATCCAAATCGTCTTCGACAACTAATACACGGACGCCATTCAGGTCTTGCTGCTCGTCCGTTTGCTTGGGCTGCGCCGCCTGTTTCAATTCCGGTCCCGGCGGCCGTTCTTCCGATTGCCAGACGATGTCCGGTGAAGCTATCGGAAATCGGACCTTGAATGTCGCGCCCCGCCCTTTTCCGGGACTCGATCCGGTCACCGTGCCGCCGTGCATCTCGACCACGTGACGCACGATGGCCAAACCGAGGCCCAATCCGCCGTACTTGCGCGTCGCTGTGCTGTCAGCTTGCCGGAATCGATCGAACACATACGGCATGAACTCAGGCTCGATGCCGATGCCGTTATCGGTGACGGTCAGCTCGATCTGGCCCTCGGTCCGGGCCAACCTTGCTTCGACACTTCCGCCCTCGCTCGTGAACTTCACTGCATTGGACAGCAGGTTCCAGATCACCTGCTGCACGCGATTGGCATCGCCGAAGACGATGCTGGACCGATCGTCGGTCACCACTTGTAGACGGATCCGCTTCGCTTCGGCGCTGGGCCGGATGACGTCAATAGCGGCCTGAAAGACCCGTTCGATCTCAACGGGGCGGGCGTCGAGCTTCAATCGCCCGGTGATGATGCGGGAGGTGTCCAAGATGTCGTCGACCAGTGCCGCTTGTGCCCTCGCGCTCCGCTCGATCACCTGCATCGCGCGGCGCGTCTGAATTTGCGAAAGGAAGCCACCGTTGAGCATGCTCGCCCAGCCCAGGATCGCAGTCAGAGGGGTACGCAATTCGTGCGAGATCGTGGCCAGAAATTCATCCTTCATCCGGCTCGCCGTTTCGGCTTCCTCACGCGCCTCCTTCTCCTGACGCAAGAGCCGTTCACGCTCCTCCTCGGCGTGTTTGCGCTCAGTAATGTCGCGACTGATCGTCAACCAACAATGTTCGCCACGAAGGTCCATCGGCTCGGCGGAAAACAGGATCCATCGCACCTCTCCGGACTTCCGCCTCATCGTCAGCTCAAAGTCACGAACGAAACCTTGCACTTCCAGCGTGTGTAGCGCACGTTCACGCGACGAAGGATCCGCATAGAGTCCGAGTTGAACGGCGATGTTTCCGATGATTTCATCGCGAGCATAGCCGGACATTGAAACGAAGCTGTCGTTGACTTCGAGAATGACGGCATCCGCAATCCGGCTGATGACCAGGCCATCCGGACTCGCCGCGAACGCCTTTGCAAATCGCTCCTCGCTCTCGCGCAACGCCGCATCGGCCAGCTTCCGTCCGCCGATGTCGCTGAATGTCAGGATGGTCAACACCGTGCGTCCTGTCGGATCATGGATTGGCGCAGAATTGACGGAGAAGTAGGTTTCGGTGGAATCCTCGAGCCGGTACTTAATCTCTTCGTTCTTGACGATCTCGCCGAACATCAGCGAGCGTGCGGCTGGATGGTCTTCGGCTCGATAGGGGAGGCCGTCTTCACGCACCGCGCCGTGCTTCGAGTACCCTCGATAATCTTCGGCGACCAGGAACGGACGGTGAAGCAATCGTGATGCTTCGATGTTGTGAAAAACGAGCCGGCCCGATGGCGCTTCGGCAATGATCACTCCGATGGGCATCTGTTCGAGGATCCGCCTCAGACGGTCACGTTCGCTTTCGATCTGTCGAGACCAGAGCTCACGCTCTGCCTCCACCTGTTTCCGTCCGGTAAGGTCATGGATGACGAGTAGAGCGAACTGTTGATTCCCATCGAAACGGACCGCGCTGACCTCGACGGGAATCCGTTGTCCATCCCTGCTTCGCAACGTGCCCTCCACTTGCGACGCAGGCGTCCCTTCGGTCATAACGGTTTTCATTAAGGCGCCGCAACAATCCTGGCATTCGGGCGCGACGAAATCGAAGAGGTTGCGTCCCGTCAAGTCCTCTGCAGGGGCGCCGAGCATCCGCAGCATCGACGGATTGACCAGGTGGATCGTCCCGTCGGCGCCGGCGACAACCGCACCGTCGGGCGAAAGCTCGGTCAGCAGACGGTAGCGCTCTTCGCTCGCGCGCAACGCCTTTTCAGCCTGCTTTTGGGCGGTGATGTCCCGTTGTGTTCCCCAGGCGCGGATAACCAGTCCGTCTTCCACAATCCCGCTCAAGCTGTTGAGCATGACTTTGGCATTGCCGTACCTGTCCAATTCGGACGACTCAACGTCGTTGAGACTGTAACCGCTGGCGTAGAGAGCACGAAGATATTCGATGTTCTTCGGGTCCGATTTAGGCATCAGATCTCCGAGCCGTGCACCCAGAATCTGATCCCCCGTGTCGTAGCCGTACATTCGCGCCATCGCGTCGTTGCATTCAGCGAGGTAAGCGAATTGGTACAGCTGCTCGATCTGGTCGTCCACAGGAAGCGTCACCGGGATTGGCTGTTCGATTTCAAAACGCCAGATCCCCTCCCCACTGATCGCAATGAAGGAGCGGTAGTCCTCGTAGCTCGCCTTCAAACGTCTTATCGCCGTGACGCGCTCAATGGATTCCCAACATCGGTTTGCCACGGCGTCAATGAGGTTGATCTCCTCGCGGGACCAATGGCGAGGCGTCTCTTGGACCACAGCCATCACGGCGACGAGATGACCCACCTTGATCACCGGTACACACACGAACGACCGGATTTCCGAACGGAGATGTGACGGAATGTGGATTCCGGATGGCGCTGCGGTCTGGATATCACTAACGACGTACGCCTGGTCTTCCAGGAAAACTCTCGATGCGCGTTCACCGAAGTCGGAGATTTGATAGCGGCCCGTAATCGTGTTCGTTTCGACTCTGGTGTAGTCGCCCAGTATCACGAAATGATCTTCGTCCGCCTCGACCCGAGCATACTCACAGCGGTCTGCTCCCGTGTACTGGCCCAGCATCCGCACCGTGAGGGCCACAATGTCTTTCGGATCCGCAAGCTGCACCAAGGCATAATCAAAATCGGCAATGAACCTGTCTGAGGCGTAACGGGAGCTCAAACCCGGTTGTTTCGTCCGCGCAAACCACTCTCGCTGGAATCCCTTGATTCTTCTTCGGGCCCGATCGATGTTGAACACCGAAGTCCTCAATTCAGGTTAGCGCGCTCGACTCCTCAATCCAAGCTGGGCGCTCGTGACTGAGCGTCCGTCCGAACAACAGACGGCAGCCGTACATCGGCCTCGCCCATCGGGAGGCAAAGTGACCTGGAGTGGAAGTGATTAACCGCAGGTACTGCTAACGTGAGAAACCAGTTTTAGCAGGAAGGCTGATCGGCACGCTCCTGCTGAAGCACTTGCCTACGATGCCGCAGCTGCGGCGCGGCCAAGGAGATGTTGGGCAAACTGAGATGCCCACCCGATGACCTCGGCGGCTCGCTGCGCTTGCGCGCACGTATGCGTCGCCATGACTTGCATCCGAAGGCGGCAGGCGCCAACCGAAACTGCCGGGTATTCGATCAGATTCGCGAATACACCATGGTCGAAACACAAGGCCGCCGCGATCCGGCCGACCGCCTCTCGTCCCAGCAGTACCGGCACCAGCGGCCCCGGGTTGCCCAGGCAGACGACTCCGGAGGCGGCAAGCGCTTCGCGCAGAACGTGAGCGACATGGCTCACCTTTTCTCGCAATGCGTCACCTTCGGCGCCACGTACGATCTCAACGGCCTTCAACACCGCCGCGCATTGAGGCGGTGAGATAGCATTCGAAAACGTGTGCGATGGCGCGTAGGGCCGCAAGTACTCGCGGATGGCGGCCGACGATGTGGCTGCGAACCCACCATTTGCCGCGAACACCTTGGAGAAGCTGCCGATGATCAAATCCACTTTGCCGAGGAGGCCCTGCAGCCCGACGACTCCCGTGCCGCCAGGCCCGACGGCTCCAAGATCGTGAGCAACGTCAACCAGGAGCGTCGCGTGGTACTCGCGACAAGCCGTTTGCAGCGCTGCGAGATCTGGCGAGTCGCTGTTCATCGAAAAGATGCCCTCGGTGACGACGAGGATTGCGTTCTCCGTGTCGGTGGCCCGGATACGACGGAGCTGCCGCGCGAAAGCGTCGCTCGAGAGGTGCCGTACCCGATGCACATTCGGAGTCGCAGCCGTCGCTCCCTGGACGCAGCAATTGTGGGCGTACTGGTCAAGAACTACGTGGTCCTTGCTGCGGATCAAGGCCGTGATGACGCCGTATCCAGCCGCCCACCCGGTTGGGAACAAGACGACATGTGGGAGGCCGACCAGTTCCGCCAACGCTGCCTCCAGCCGTAATGACAGAGCCGAGTTTCCCTGCAACACCGGTGCTCCCGCCGTCTGCGTGCCGTACCGATTAATAGCCTCGATGGCTGCGGCTCGAACTTCAGCGTGCGTGGAAAGCCCAAGGTAGTCGTAGGAGGCGAAGTTCAGGCCGGTGCGTTCTTTCGCAGTCTCATCGGTAACGGTGGCCTCCGGCCCGGGAGGGGATTGAAGCTGGGTTGCGAAAGGCCACACGCCTTGTTCCACACGATTTCTACGCCAATCGTGATATTGCTGCGTCCGTAGGTCCAGACTCTTACCCGAGAGTCGAACGAAGTCGGCAAAGCTGCCTTCGAGCGCGCCACTGTCAATCAGCTTCGCTATGTCGAGAGTAAATCGATCGGCAAGGGTGTCCACGGTGCCTCTAATAAACGTTCTGACGGAATAAAGCGACAGAAGGGAATTCACCCATCCTAACTCGTCCTGTCGCAGGCGGCGACAGCTGGGTGTGCGGTGCTCCACGCTCGCAGGAAAGCGGGGCGCCGGGCGGTGGCGTCCATCATGCGCTCCGATGCGTGCAACCGGATGAACTGCGCGCTGCGGCCGACGGGTACGCGTTCTTCGGCCTCGATCACGTTGCTCAGTTTCTTCGTAGCGATGAACCGGTGCATACCGGCGTACCGGTACCAGAAATTGATTCCGAGAAATGTGGGTTGAGACACAAAGCTGACGGGTCGAACAGCCGGCAGCGAGCGCCGAGGATCGATCCGGCCGCACGTGTGACGGCCGATTCACCGCCTGCGTGGTCGATGACTCAGGCAATTTCGCGAGCCCGAAATCGAGCACCTTCACCCTGCCGTCGGGCCGCAACTTGACGTTGGCCGACTTCAAGTCACGATGAATAATCCCCTCACCGATCGCATTCGCCAGGTCGCCCCATTCGTAGGCCCGTTGATCCGCGAGGCAGCGGTCCAGACGTCGCTCCCTTCGGGCAAGCTTCGTCTCGAGGTCGCATCAGTTCGCGAAGCAGTAGAAGTATCCGTTTCCGCCCGTGGCGACGAGATTCTGCTGCGAGCAGCCTCTCGAACTGTGCGCGGCGTTCCATGAGGTCGGCGCCGCACCGCCGCCCTGCTTGTTGTGATGGCCGACCATCGCCCCGCCGGTCGTCGCAGCGCTCGTCCAGTTGCCGCATGGGGCATCGCCGGTTTGCAAGGTTCCGTCGGCCTGCGAGCCGGTGAGCATGTCGTGCTGGTTACCCGGGACAGGCGTGCCTTTCTCGGTCAGCGATGTTTCGCCGCCGAGATTGTTGGCATCGGAATGGAGATCAGCCACCGACTTGGCGACTACCACACCCTTCGCATTCATCCACGGCCCCTTGCCGATGCGATCGCGCGCGTTCACCGCCGGCTGCCCGGCCGCCGCGGCGGCGCTCAAATAGGCGCGCCACGTGCGGTTCCCAGCTCCGGCGGCCGCGGCGAGTGTTTGACATTGCTTATCGGCGCCGGCGAGTCCACCGAGATTCGCCCCGTTGCCAGGTCCCGCGCTCGTGATGAAGAAACTCATCTGATTCTGCTGCGCAGAGACGTCGAGGGATGCGACGGCCGCGAACACTGCGATCCCGATTGCGCGTGAAATCAACTTCGTCATGAGAAGCTCTCCTATTGGATCGCCGGCGATCATAGCGCGACGCCTGCGGGTTGGACGAAATACGCGGAGACCACGGTCAGCGTCGTGTGTCTACTGCTGCCAGTGAAGGGCCGACCCGGAGATCGGGTCTCGAGAACGTCATTGTGTTGCTTGACGGTTGCTTGCCGCACGCGATCTCGCGGCGTCCTTCTGAACGAAGCGGACCGGCCTGGCGAAGCGATTGCGCCGCTCATTTCCCTACGGGTGCGCCGTGCGCGCGGTGACGGCGCTCCTCATCGTTTCAGCTTCTGCGTGAGCGAACCGCCAGTCGGTTGTGCGGTTGCGCCGGAGCTCAATGCCAGACCAGATCGCCCGCATCAGCCCTGCATCGGGATGACGAGGGTCATCCAGTAGCAGGTGGCCGATTTCGTGAGCGATGGCATACCCGAGCAGGCGCTTGGCGTCGACGGAGGTGCTGCGGGCCACCGACGCCACACGATCCGCGAATACCGTCGAGAAAACTGGCGGGGCACCGCCCGTCTCACGATTGACGACCGAATATCCCATCGATGAATACCGGTTGCCATCTACCAGCCCACTCATTCGAATTCGGAGGACGACCTCGCCGGTGCCAATCGGCGGGTCGCACCGCACCACACCGTCCACTAGCGTCTGCGTGGTATCGTCACAATCAACCCACGAAACGGCAATCCCAGCATCCGTAAAGATCGACTCGGCGAAATCGCGTGCGGCTCTCAGGTCCCGGCGCGCAACCGTATCACTGCTGTAGGTTCGCACCACCAGTACCGGGCGCCCAGGTGTGTCGCTGCTCTCCGCTGTCGCCATTCCGGGGATGATTGAAAGAGCCGCCGCCAAGCCAACCAGCTGAGCATTCATCTCGGTCCCTCCGCCGATCCGTGTCTGTCGGCTCACGCGGAAACGGCGGAGAAACTCACTCATTGGGCCGTAGAGGGGGACTTGGGGGACCGCGCGAAGGGGCTATGAGCGAAAGAGGACGCTACTTGCGCGTGAGAGGAGGGATGGCGACGATTGTCTTTGCGGGCGCCGCGAGGTTGCTTATGCTTAGGGCCCTCGTCACGTCCATGGCACCCTCACGTTCGGACGTCACTGAGCTCTTGCAGCGGTGGAGTAGCGGCCGCCAAGAGGCGCTCGACGAGCTCCTCCCGCAGATCTACGGCGAGCTCCGACGCTTGGCCGGCAGCTACCTCCGGCGAGAACGGCCGGACCACACCCTACAGGCGACGGCGCTCGTCCACGAAGCCTTCCTGAAGCTTGTCGATCAGCACGCGGTCCGCTGGCAGAATCGCGCGCACTTTTTCGGCATCGCCGCACAGGCGATGCGGCGCATCCTGGTGGACCACGCCCGCGCGCACGCAGCCGGGAAACGCGGTGACGGCGTGCGGCCGGTCTCGCTCGACGAAGCGCTGTTGCTGACCGACACGCCTGATGTCGACCTTCTGGCACTCGACGAAGTTCTCACGCGGCTGGCTACCATCGACTCTCGACAGAGCCGGGTCGTCGAGCTGCGGTTCTTTGGCGGACTCACCATGGAGGAGACCGCCGTGGTGCTGGACATTTCCCCCGCGACCGTCGGGCGGGAGTGGACGCTCGCGAAGGCGTGGTTGTACGCGGAACTGCAACGCGGAACGACATGAAGCCGGATCTCTGGGCGCGGGTCAAAGAGGTTTTCCATGCTGCGCTCGAACGCGCAGCCGAAGAGCGATCAGCATTTGTCATACACGCGTGCGGCGGCGACATGGCGCTGCGCGCGGAAGTCGAGCGACTCCTCGCGGCTCACGCGCAAGCGGGTCGATTCATCGAACAGCCACCCGCCCAGCGGACCCGACCGTCGCTCACAGGCCGGGCCTTTGGCCGATATGAGATTGGGCGGCTCCTCGGCGCCGGCGGCATGGGAGAGGTGTACGCCGCGAACGATGTCGAGCTGAGGCGCGAGGTTGCAATCAAGATCGGCTTCTCCAAAGACTCGGATCTGCGACTTCGGCGCGAAGCGCAGCACGCGTCGCAACTGAATCATCCTCACATCTGCACCATCCACGAGGTCGGGGTCAGCGACGGCGAGACCTACATCGTGATGGAGTACATCGCAGGACGCCGGCTCCAGGAACTCATTCCGCCAGAGGGGTGGTCCACTGAAAGCGTCGTGCGATACGGAATGCAGATCGCGGACGCACTGGGACATGCACATCGGCAAGGTGTGATCCATCGCGACTTGAAGGCCGCAAATGTCGTCGTGACACCAGAGGGCCGGGCCAAGGTGCTGGACTTCGGGCTTGCACGCGGTGCGTCTGCACATCGCCTGATGGAGGTGCCCGAGCCACCGGTGACGGCGACAGGAAACGTGGCGGGAACGCCCGCGTACATGGCGCCCGAACTGCTCCGCGGTCGACAGGCGGATGCCGCCAGCGATATCTGGGCATTGGGCGTCCTCCTGTACGAGATGGCGAGCGGTGTGCGCCCTTTTGCGGGGGCAACGGGCTTCGAGGTGACCGGCGTGATTCTGCACGGCGATGCGGCGCCGCTTCCTGCCCGAGTCCCGCCTGCACTGCAGCACATTATTCGACGCTGTCTGTCGAAAGAGCCGAACCAACGGTACCGTCACGCCGAGGAAGTGCGCGCGGCACTCGAGGCGGTGCAGCACGAGACCGCACGCGGAATGCCGCGCGCGCGGCGCGTATCGTTAAGCTGGCCTCATCTGCCCTCGTGGCGCGCTCGTGCAGGGATTCTGGGCCTGCTGATTACGCTCGCGGCCGTCGGGACGCTGACGTGGCGGTCGTTTCGACCGGGAACCGTGCCTGTGGCGCTTGGCGCGGGCGGCCGACCGGCAGTTGCCATCATGCCCTTTGACAACCTCTCTGGTGGCCAGGACGTGGCTTGGCTCTCGAAAGGCGTGCCGAGCATGCTGCTGACAGGGCTGGCCCAGACGCATGGCCTCGACATCGTGAGCGGACAGCGCCTGCAAGACGTGATCAGACAAACGGGCGCGAGCAACCTTGAAACACTTGGACGCGACGCAATCGCGGAGGTTGCGCGGCGGGCAGGCGCCGGAGCGATCGTTGTGGGTGGCATTTCGAAGGCTGGAGCCGAAATCCGCATTGACGCGCAGCTTGAAGATCTGGCGAGCGGGCGGGTCCTGGTGGCCGAAAGCGTCCGCGGAACGGATCTCTTCGTGCTCGTCGACCAATTGGCCGCGCAGATCCGTGACGGCATCGGATTCCGCGACGCAACCGGCATCCGCAAGGTGTCGGACGTTTCAACCGCATCGCTCGAGGCGTTCCAGTTGTATTCGCAAGCGGAGAACGCATTCGTCAACACGCGAATGGACGACGCGCAGAGTTTGCTTGAACGCGCTGTGGCTATCGATCCAGCGTTCGCCGAGGCATACCTGAGACTGGCGGACGCCAGCAGATTCCGTGGCCTTCTCGGTCTCCAGCAAAAGTACCTCCACAAGGCAACGGAGCATGCCGACCGGCTGGGAGAACGGCAGCGGCTTCTTTTGTCAGCCCAGTCGGCTCTGGCATCGGGCGATTCCGCGGCGGCGGCTCGGGCTGTCGACGAGCTGATCGCCAAGTTTCCGGATGTCGACGAAGCTTACGGCTTCGCCGTTCAGTTGTACGCTCCGCTCACCGGGCTCATTCACGATCCACAGAAATTTTTGACGACATCTGCGGCAGGTGCAGCGGCGTTGCCGAAGTCGATGGCCACGCGCAACAATTACGCGTACGCGCTGCTGGGTGCGGGCCGGTATGAAGAGGCGCTTGGCGAGTTCGAGGCATACGTGCGGGTGGCCCCACGTGAACCAAATCCTTTCGACAGTCTCGGGGAAGCGTATCTCGTGATGGGCGCCCCCGACCGAGCGCTCGAATCGTATTCACGAGCGCTCACGATCGACCCCACGTTTGCCGGTTCACATATCGGACGCGCGTGGAGTCTGGCGACCCTGGGTCGCCATGACGACGCGATTCTGGAGACGCCGCCGCTGTACCTGCTGGCCAATTGGTCGTCCGTCAGAGCATTCGTTCTTTCGCGCGTCGGCCGATATCGCGAGGCCGACCAGGCCATCGAGGCCGGCAGACGAGAAGCCGAAATCGGCGAGAACGCCGGTGAGCAGGGAAACATGTTCCTGATGTCATCGCTTCTTGCGATCGAGCGCGAGGAGTACGGGCGCGCGCTGCAAGACTGCGGCTCGGCCGAACGCCTGTTCGCGAGTTTGCCGGAGAAGAAAAGGAGAGTCGGCCTCGTGCTGGTTCACCTAATGAGCGGCATCGCGCAGGCGAGGGCCGGCCGCATCGATCAAGCTCGTGGGCATCTAACGATGCAGGAACGCCTTTTCAACTCTTCCGTCGAGCCCGAGAACTGGTGGCACAACGCGTTGGCCGGGGAAATCGCGTTGACCGCTGGCGATCTCGAGAAGGCGGCATCCGCTTTTTCGGCCGGCGAACCCTCGAAAAAGATGTGGTACGGCGCCCTGTATGCGAACTTGTCGATTCTGGCGAACAATCTGAATTCGCGCGATGGACTCGCACGCGTGGCGACGGCGCGAGGGGATTTCCCTCGCGCGATTCGGATCTATCGCCAACTGTTGTCCTACGGCCCCGACCAGAAATGGGTGTCGGTATTCGAGCCGCGGTATGTGCTCCAGATCGCACGGCTGCTCGAGCGGTCTGGAGACAAGCAACCCGCACTGAAGGAGTACGAACGCTTTCTGAATTTCTGGAAGCGTGCCGATTCCGGCTTGCCTGAGATCGCCGAGGCACGACGAGCCGTCGAGCGTCTCCTCCCGCTCGCGCAGGCCACGCCATAACCTCAGACAAATCGCCGCCGGCGATCGAGCGCCGAACCTCGGCGGTTGCACAACACGTGACCGTGACGCGCTCAGCTGTAGGAGCCGCTAGACCGCCGCGCACGAGAGCGGGAGAGACGCCCCGTATAATCGCCGGTGTGCCAGATCTGATGGTGCGGCCGTGAGCGAGCAGGAAGAAGATTTCGCGACGATGTTCGAGGCGTCCGTCAAGGCGCGTCGATTCGAGCAGGGCCAAATCATCGAGGGGACCATCGTCGCGTTCGGTCCGGAAGTGGCCTTCGTCAGCGTCGGGGGAAAGAGCGAGGCGCAGATCGACCTTGCCGAGCTGAAGGACGACGACGGCAACATCGAGGTGTCGATCGGCGATCGCATTCAAGCCGTCGTCGTCTCGACCAGTGGCGGCGTCATGCTGTCGCGCAAGGGCGTGCGCAATGCCGCGACGCAGCGCGAGCTGGAGAACGCATTCCAGGCCGGGCTCGCCGTGGAAGGCAAGGTCGAGAGCGTCATCAAGGGAGGCTACGAGGTGCGGATCGCGCGCGCGCGTGCCTTCTGTCCGCTCTCGCAGATCGATACGTCTCGCACCGCCGACCCCGCGCTCCACGTTGGGAAGACCTACACGTTCCGCATCATCGAGTACAGAGACGGCGGCAAGTCCATCGTCGTCTCGCGGCGGAAACAGCTCGAAGGGGAACAGCAGGCGAGTGCGGCGGCAGTACGGAAGTCGATCGTGCCTGGCGCGGTGCTGCCGGGCCGTGTGGCGTCGGTGCTCGACTTCGGCGCGTTCGTCGACCTGGGTGGCGGCATTCAGGGCCTTCTTCACGTATCCGAAATGAGCTGGTCGCGCGCCACCACACCCGGCGCGGTGGTCGCCCCCGGCGATCAGATCACAGTCAAGGTGCTGCGCGTTGACGACGGCACCGGGAAGATTTCGCTCGGGCTGAAGCAGCTGCAAGACGATCCGTGGAGCACCGTCGGCACGACCTACGAGGTGGGCCAGGTGCGGAGCGGCCGTGTGACGCGGCTGGCGGAGTTCGGTGCCTTCGTAGAGCTCGAGCCTGGCATCGAAGGGCTGGCGCACGCCTCCACGTTCGCGCCCACCGGGCGGCCTCGTGGCTGGGCCGAATTTGTGCCCGTCGGTACCACCGCTGCGTTCGAGATTCTCAGCGTCGACCTCGCGCAGAAGCGGATCGGCATTGCGCTCGTCCAGGAAGGATCATCACGGGCCGCTGGTGCCACGACACCGCAGGGCGCATTCGCGCCCGGCGCGATCGTGAAAGGGAAGGTGGAGCGTCACGAACGGTTCGGTGTGTTCGTCTTCCTGTCGCCAGGGCGAACCGGCCTGATACCGTTCTCTGAAACCGGGCTGGATCGCGATGCGGATCTGGTGAAGGCGTTTCCCCTCGGGAGAGAAGTGGAGGTGGTGGTGCTGGAGGCCGATACCAGTGGCCGCCGCATACGCCTCAGCACGAAAGCCGTGGCGCAGCAGCGCGAGCAAGCGGAGCTCCGCGAGTATACGGACAGGGAGGACGCCACGTCCCCGAGATCGTTGGGCTCGCTTGCCGACACGCTGCGAGACGCCCTCAAACGGCGTTGACGGACCCTAGTGGGTCATGATCCAAACAGCCACGTTCACACCCAGCGCATAACCTTTTCCCCCATAGGTGTGAAAGTAGTCCTGGTTGTCGCCTTCTCGCTCCCAGCTATCTGAAACGTCTGAGTTCATGCTGACGAGCACAACCAGCCTGTTGTGGTCGTCGAACAGGCCGTAGTAGTGGACGGTTGAAGGCCCAATCTCAGAATCCTGACCGTTGCGCACCCACGAGCCCAGCGACGGGACCTGCGGAAGCGGGTTGACCCGAAAGAGAATCGAGAAGATCGGGTGGTCGACGGGCAGGTCGACGATCCTTGCGCTCGGCAGGATTCGCAGGAGATTCGGACGGATGTACTCGAAGTCCGGATCCCAGTTGTCGTCGATCCAGAGAAAACCGCCCTTCAGCAGGTAATCGTGCATGCGGGCGGTCTCTTCAGGTGTGAAGTCGTAGTTGGCCGCATTCTGCATGCGCAAGTACGGACACTGGAAGAGATCGGGATCCATGACGGTGACGTTCGCAAAGCCGGGATCGCCATTGTTCCATCGGCTGATCTTTGCTGTGGTGAGCTCCGAGAGACGCACCATGAAGTTGTAGTCCGCTTGCGGGTAGTCGTCGCCCCAACCGGACTTCCTCGCCCTGCGGATGTTCTGGTACCGAAGGCGGCAGAACGTGAAGCCGAGCGGCTTGTCGGGGAGTCCGTGATTGATTGGTATCTGGAGATTCCGACCGTTGGTCAGGATGGTGGACCGCTGCGCCGCGGCACTCATGACCGCCAGTCCGAGCGACAGTGTAAACGCCAGTGCGAACCGCATCCATCGAGCCGATGCCCGCGTCCGCCGCATGTGGGCATCGTACAACGACTTCGCGTCAGGGGTCGGACGGCCGCCGAAGGAGAGCGCAGCCCTTTATTTAGTCACTGCCTTCAAGAACCGGTAATAGAACTCGACTCCATCGTCAAAGGCGCTGACTCGAACGCGTTCGTCCTTGCCATGCGCGCGGACATCGTCTTGATCGATTCCCACGCCGTGCACGCCGTAACTGGGAATGCCCGCGGCCATCGTGTAGATGCTGTCGGATGCGCCGGTTTCCATGATTGGAATGATCGGGATTCCCGGCCACATCTCCGATGCCACCTGTTGAAGCGGGCGGAGCACGTCGTCTGAGGGCAGGACGGTTGGAAATCCCTTGGAGTCCGGCGCCTCGGCGATTCCGCCAGCCGCCGCCACATACTTCACGGCAACCTGAGGATCAGCCGCGATGCGAATCAGAGCCTGCTCCGTTTCGGCGGGCGAGTGACCCGGCAGAATGCGACAGTTCACGATCGCCTTTGCTTCCTGCGGCAGCGCGTTGTTGGCGTGGCCGGCGCTCAGACGAGTGGCGACACAGGTCGTGCGCAGCATCGAGTTGTAGCGAGGCACGGCGCTCAGCCGTGCCACTGCCCGTGTATCCGGCGGGGTCCGCAGAATCGCTTTCATGTCCGCCTGCGTCTGCGGAGCTTCGAGCGGAGCGCGCCGTTCGAAGTACGCGTGGGTGACCGCGTTGAACTCGAGAGGAAACGGAGTGCGTTCCAGCCTGGCCAACGCGCCGGCGAGACGATAGATGGCGTTGTCCGGCGTCGGCAGGGAACTGTGACCGCCGGCGTTCAGGACCGTCAGTTCGTAATCGGCGTACTGTTTCTCGCTGGCTTCTACGTCCACGTTCACCAGCTTGCCCTGCGCCGTCGTGACACCACCCGAATCGGCGTTCAGCACGAACTCGGCGTCGACCAGATTCCGATGATTCTTGAGCAGCCATTCCACGCCATTCCACTGGCCACCTTCTTCATCTGCGGTCAATGCGAGAATCACGTCTCGAACCGGCCGGTACTGCTCCCGCTGGAAGCGGATGAACGTGGTGACCAGGATGGCATCATTCGCCTTCATGTCCTGGGTGCCGCGACCGTAGAAGTAGCCGTCCTTTTCGACGAAGGTGAACGGATCGGTGGTCCAGTCCTCGCGCTTCGCCTCGACCACATCGAGATGGCCAATGATCAGGATCGGCTTCTTCGCGCCGGTTCCTCGCAGTCGTGCGACGAGATTGCCCTTCCGATCGTTTGGTCCCAGCACCTGGATGTCGCTCGCCGGGATGCCGGCCTCCCTCAGGCGACGCGCCATGGCGTTTGCCGCACTGGTGGTACTACCGGTCGAATCGGTGGTGTTGATCTCGATCAGTTCCTTGAAGACGCCGTGACTCAGCTGCCGCGTCGCGTCGTCGAGTGTTGCCGCGGAAACGACCGCCGCGCTCATTAACAGCAGCCCCACCATTCGCATGCGCGGGATTCTCAACGCAACGTCGTCCCGCTGCGGCATGGGTCGGCGATCTGTCAACCGATTCGCCACTACGAAGTTAGGTCACTTTAAAAAGCAGCTTCTTGGCCTTCGTCTTGACCCTCAGCACTCTGGTCGACGAGGCGAGGTAAAGGTAGCCGTCTGCGCCGAGTTCGCAATTGGATACGCCCTGGTCGGTACTGATAAAGCCGATCCGCTCGCCTCCGGGCGTGAACACGGTGACCCCTTCACGGGTTGCCGCCCACATGTTGCCGGCCGCGTCGATTTTCAGGCTGTCGCCGCCCATCACGACCGTGCGGGCCACGAAATTGCGGCGGTTCGAGACGTTCCCCTGTTTGTCGAGGTCCCACATCACCCAGCCTGTCGGCGCGTCGGAGGAATAGAGCTTTGTCCCGTCCGGAGAGACGCCGATCCCGTTCGGCGTTGTCATCGTGTCGAGCAGGTGCAGGCTGTTGTCGGGTGCAAGGCGGAATATCCCCATGTAGTCGAGGTCACGGTCGGGGCCAGCATTGCGGTTGACGAGGCCGTAGGGAGGATCGGTGAAGTAGATTGAGCCATCGGGGCCGAGCACGCAATCGTTGGGCGTGTTCAACCGCTTTCCCATGTAGCGGTCGACTAACACGGTCTTCTTCTTGGTGGCGAGGTCGATGTGATAGATGGCGCGTCCGCCCGATCCCGCGACGATGAGACCGCCGCGTCCCAGGATCAGGCCGTTGGTACCGGGCTCGCGAATGGCGGGGTTCCAGGCCACTCCGCCGACGTCATAGCCCGATGGCTCCAGCCAGACCGAACGGCCCTCTGTAGGCGACCATTTGACGATGTGGTTGACCTGGGTGTCGGAGACCAGCAGGTAGCCGTTGTTGCCGCCAACCCAAACCGGCCCTTCGGCATGCAGGAAGCCGTCGCAGATCTTTTCCACCTTGGCGTCGGCGTCAATGAGGACGTCGAGGCGGGGATCAAGCCGGTTGACCTTGCCAGTCTCCGGGTAAGGCGCCTTCAGGTCCGTGGGAGGAAGCGCGATCTGTGGGCCGGTCATCGGCGCGGGCGGCGGAGGCGGTGTCGCGGGCGCGGTCGGAGCGCCGACGGTCTGGGCCAGGGCGGCGGAGGGGCCGGCGGCAACTAGGGCCGCGATGAAGGTTCGGCGAGAAAGCTGGTTCGGCATGGGCGTGTCCTCCTCCTTGTTTGTTATCGGTGCCTACCCTAGGCGGAGATTGCGAAGGAGTCAACGGTTCTCGACAAACCCTTTCGCTTGTCTCCGTATACACGCGCCGACCGGGGGCATACTGGAACCAACTACATCCGCGCCGAGCGACCCCTCTTTCGGTTCCGATCGTCGATCTTTAGACGCTCAAGTGGTGAGTGCGGCATCAGTCCGGCGTGGTTGACTAGGACATCAACGCGACCGTAGGTCTGCCCGCGAGCGACTGCAGCCTATCGACGCGCCGCGCGCCCAGCACCACGATCGCGCCCTGCGCGGAAAGGAATCTGGCGGTCGCCTCGCCGCAGGCCGTCGGGTTGATGCAACCCATTCCTGAGATAGCTTCTAGTCTTTCGGCACGGCAGCCGGAACACGTCGCGCGGGAACGAGCGCGCGCAACCACTCACGTACCGTCCCCGGACACGGCGGAAGCGGATCGCACGCCAGCAGATACAACATGACCGTCGTCAGCACGGTGAGTCCATGCGCAACGATGAAGCTGCTCACTCCCAGATTGAGAACGGCGAGCACCTGCGGGTACTGATAGACGAACAGTACCGGGAAGAAGAGCATCAACGAGAAGGTGAGGAACGCGATACGCAGCAACGCGTCGCGCACGCGCCTGGGATTCCGGAATCCTCGCGACACGCGGCGATATTCGTTGTTTTCGTAAGTCTCTACCGGCACCTTGAAGAGTGTCTGCGTGAGCAAGTAAAGCAGTCCACCGCAGAATGCCGCCAGCGCAATCCGGAACGCCCGGCCGCCAATCACGAAATGCATTCCGGCCCAGACGAAGAAGACGACGATGCTGAAGTTGGTCAATTGGAAGGCCAACCACACGTTGGTCCGGCCGGTGAGCACCTGAAACCGGCGACACAGCCACTCTGTGAGATCCAGCAGGGCGGAATCGACGTGAAGCATTCTTCAGCAGCCAATCACCATACCAGTTCGCTAATCCGCGCCATCAACGCGTTGTGATCGCGACCGCAAAAGGGTCAAGTAGAATCGCGCGCCATGGCGCGCAAAGCCGACTTCGCCCGCGTGCGTAAAGTGGGTCTGGCGATCCCCGGGCTCGAAGAAGGGAAGGCGTGGAACGGGCCCTGCCTGAAAGCGAACAAGAAGATCGCCGCATGCATGGCGACCCACAGATCCGTCGAACCGGGCACGCTGGTGGTCGTCGTGGGGGAGGACGTTCGCGATGAGTTGATCGAAGGGGATCCGGACGTCTACTACATCAAGGATCACTACGTGCCGTGGCCGACAGTCCTCGTGCGGCTCGAATTGATTGACGATGTCGCGTTGAGGGACTTGTTGATGATGGCCGCACGCTACCGGTCCACAACTGCTGCCAAGGCCGCAGGGACGCGCAGACGATAGGCATCGTCGCGGCAACTGACGAATCGTCTCACATCACATCTTCATCCGCAGAAAACACGCGAGGGATAAAACAGGGGGAGGGACCCGGCCACGTCCCTCGCGTATTCGAACGCGTCTACCGGCCGAACTTCGCCCGGAGAATCATGATCCCGCCCGCCAGTAGCCCCAACGCAGACACCGTCGAACCCGGATCAACCTCGGGAGCGGCCACAGGCGTTGCACCGAGCACCACCTGCAGCGAAGCCACCATCACGACAATACCCATTACATACAACGCGCGCATCGTTTCACCTCCGTTCGTTATTGCGTTCAAGACCACGCAGACAAATGTCCGCTGGCAAATACGTACGCCCGCTCACGCTCGGGCAGGCCGCCCAGATGTTCGGTAGTACAGCTTGGCTATGAGGAAAATAAACTGGCGGCCACAAGAGGCCGGGAAACGCCGTCGTCGTGAGCATGGGGAGCTCTCGTGGCGCGAACAGCAAAGCGGATTCCGAGTCTGGACATTTTCTTAAAGTGCCGGATCTGGCCCAAAGGTGCGATGTTTTTCGCGGAATGGATGAAAGTGCACTTGGAAAAAACGTGCAATACGCGGACTTTATGACCCTGTTGCGCTGTTTTCCGGCCGGTCTCCCGCATTCTGAGGGAGACACCCAGCGCGACGTGATATCCAGATGCAAGGTCTCACGTTCGAGCCCCGAACCCCGTACGGGTACCACGCCTCAAGTTCAAGGAAGACAGTCAAAAAGCGGCGCATCCACCCCAGAGAAGGTGGCGCCTGCGCTATGATGCGCCCGCCTATACAACCGAGTCGTCGTCAGGAGGTCCCATGTCACGAGCGAAGATCGCGTGCGCCTCCGTTGGACTCCTCATCATCCCCTCGCTGGTGTACGCGCAGGCGTCGATTAGCGGCATCGTGCGCGACGCGTCGGGAGCCGTCCTTCCAGGCGTCAATATTGAAGCGTCCAGCCCAGCTCTGATTGAGAAAGTCCGGTCCGTCACGACCAATGACTCCGGCCAGTACCGCATCGAGAACCTCAGACCCGGGGTTTACACGGTCACGTTCGGCCTTTCTGGGTTCGGTACGGTGAAGCGCGAAGGCATCGAGCTGAGCGGCACATTCGTCGCGACCGTCAACGCGGAGCTGCGAGTCGGGGCGGTCGCGGAAACCGTCACGGTCACCGGCGAGTCGCCGGTCGTAGACGTGCAGAGTTCCAGCCGTGAACGCGTGCTCACCGCGGAAGTCATCAACAACGCGCCGGTAAACCGCTATCCGTCGTTCGTGGCCGCCATGATTCCCGGCGTGAACAACAGCACGGTGGACGTCGGCGGCAACAACGGCAGCCCGACAACCGGCGGCGGCGGTCTCACGGTGCATGGCAGTCGCGCGACCGATCTCGAGATGTTGCGCAACGGCGTGTCGATCTCCACAGTCGAGACCGGCTCGAACACGCAGGGCGTGCCGAACATGGCGGTCTTCGCGGAGATGGCGGTCGAAACCGCCACGGTGTCGACCGAAGAGCGAGGGTCTGGTGTGCGGCTGAATTTCATTCCGCGCGAAGGCGGCAATACCTTCAACGGTATGCTGATCAGCTCGTTGGCCAACAAAGCGATGGCCGGCAACAACTTCACGCAGGCGTTGCGCGATCGCGGGCTGCGGACGCCGAACAATCTGAAGAGCAGCGGCGAGGTCAATGCCGCCTACGGTGGTCCGATTCTCCGCGACCGGCTCTGGTTCTTCGGCACCGTCCTCTACAACCGGACGCAGAACTGGGTTGCCGGCATGTTCGTCAATCGAAACGCTTTCAGTCCGACGTCACTCGCCTACGATCCCGACCCGAACCAACCCGCGTTTGTCGACGTGCTGACGCGCAACGGCGCCGGACGCGTCACCTGGCAGGTGAACAGGAATCACAAGGTGGCCTTCGCCTACGAGAACACCTACACGTGTCAGTGTTCGACCGCGACGACCGCAATCGTATCGGCCGAATCGGGATTGCCGCAGCGCTACTGGCCGAATGGCGGCTGGAATGCCGAGTGGACCGCGCCGCTGACGTCGCGCCTGCTGCTCGAAACGGTCGTCTATCACCGCTTCATCAACAGCCGCCGGACGCACCCGTTCGGGCTTCCGGACGTCGGCGACGCCATCGAGGACGTCCTTGCCTACAACGTCGACGCGATCGCGAAGAATCTGATCGGCGTGCAGGATCAGGCACTCGGGATTACGCACCACGCGTCCACGGTGTCGAACATGCGCAACAAGAGCCACGATACGCCGTTCCGCGTGGCGCTTTCCTACATCACCGGCGCACACAGCTACAAGTTCGGCATCTCGGACAACATCGGTGGAAAGCAGAATCTGGTGATGAACTTCGACGCGCCGTACTGGTATCGCACCAATAACGGGGTGCCGAACCAGATCACGATGAACGCCACCCCGTTTGTTCAGCTCGCGAACCTCGACGCCGACCTCGGCGTCTACGCACAAGACCGGTGGACCATACGGCGCGCCACGGTTTCGTACGGTCTGCGCTACGACCACTTCGCCAGCTCGTTCCCGGAACAGCGCATCGGACCGGCGCCGCTCGTGCCCAATCGAAACTTCACGCTGGCATCGACCGACGGCATTTCGTGGCACGACATCTCACCGCGTGCCGGCGTCGCGTACGACCTGTTCGGGAACGGCAAGACGGCACTGAAGGGTTCATTCGGCAAGTACGTGGCGGGACAAGCGCTTCGCGGCAACGACGCGAACGTGATCTTCGGCGACGGCCTCAACCCAGCGCAGCGCGTCGTCACGACTGCCAATCGATCGTGGAACGACGCGAACCGGAATTTCCGGCCCGACTGCGACCTGCTGAATTTTGCGTCGAACGGCGAGTGCGGAGCGCTCAACAACACCGACTTCGGCAGCCTGCGTCCAGGCAGCACCTACGATCCCGAGATTCTGCGAGGCTGGGGTAAACGGATGTACAGCTGGCAGTTCTCGGGAAGCGTGCAGCAGCAGGTGATCGATCGGATGTCAGTCGAGGTCAGCTACTTCCGCCGCGTCTATGGCAATTTCAACGTCGTCGACGACCGCGCGCGATCCGCTGGCGACTTCGATGCGTTCAGCATCACCGCGCCGGGCGATCAGCGCCTCCCCGAGGGCGGCGGATACACCATCGGAGGGTTGTACAACGTCAAGGAGGCGATGTTCAGCACACCGGCCAACAACTACATCACGTTCGCGAACAACTACGGGAAGCAGACGGAGCATTGGGACGGCTTCGACGTGCTCGTCAACGTGCGCCCACAGAACGGCGTGAGCCTGCAGGGCGGATTGAGCAGCGGGCGCACGACGATGGATAACTGCGAAGTGGCCGCGCGGCTGCCCGAAATCCTCACGGGATTGCCCGTCTTGAACGATGTCAACGCCGGCGTGCAGTTTCCGGCGCAATACTGCCGTCAGCAGTCGCCGCTTCTGACGCAGGTGAAATTCCTCGGGTCGTATGACATCCCGAAGATCGACGTCCTGATCAGTGGCGCGCTCCAGAGCGTCCCGGGACCGCAGCTGATTGCCAACTTCGTCGCGACCAATGCCGCCGTCCTGCCGTCTCTCGGACGGCCGCTCGCAGGCGGCACCGCCAACGTGACCGTGAACGTCGTCGAGCCGGGCGCGCTGTACGGCGATCGCCGGAATCAGTTCGATCTGCGAATCGGCAAGGTATTGCGGTTTGGCCGCACCCGGACGAAAGTGAATCTGGACATCAACAACGTGTTCAATGCGAATCCGGTCCTGACGGAAAACACCAGCTTTGCCGTCTTCCGGCAGCCCGCGTCGATCCTACCGGCGCGGATCGCGCGCATCGGCGTCCAGTTCGATTTCTAATTCAGATGAATAGCGGGGGCGAGGCTCGACACCCTATAATCCGGCCGCGACAGGTTTCGGCCCCGTCCTCGGCCGGACCGCATCGAAAGAAGAAGCTATGCGCCTTTTCTTACTGACCACGATCGCGTGCCTCGTGATTTCGAGCTATCCGCGTGCACAGGCCCCGACGCTGAACCGGGAAGTGCCGCCGATGTTGCCGCTGAAGCAGGTCGCGTATATCAAAGCGTCGAACGCCGAGGCGTACGACCATTTCGCCTGCGGAGGCGGAAATCAGGGCCACACGGGCACGTCGATCGCGCTCAGCGGCGACGCGAACACGATGGCCGTCGGCGCGCCGTTCGAGAGCGGTGGGTCGCGTGGCGTCAACGGCAACCAGAACGACAACTCGATGTATGCCGCTGGAGCGGTATACGTCTACATCCGTCAGGGGCAGTCGTGGACGCAGCAGGCGTACGTCAAGGCGTCCAACCCTGGGCTGAACGATCATTTCGGATCGTCGGTGGCGCTGAGCCGCGATGGCAACACGATGGCGGTCGCCGCACATTGGGAAGCGAGTTCGGCAACCGGCATCAACGGCAACCAGAATGACGACTCCATCCCGCAGGCCGGGGCCGTCTACGTGTTCACGCGCACGGGGACGACGTGGACGCAGCAGGCGTATGTGAAGGCGTCGAACACCGGCAAGGCTGACGAGGCGAACACGCCTGGCGACGGCGATCAGTTCGGTTTCTCATTGGCGCTGAGCGGCGACGGCAACACGCTGGCGGTCGGCGCGATCACCGAAGACAGCGGCGCGCAGGGTATCAACGGCAACGACAAGGATGATGCGGCGGTGTCCGCGGGCGCGGTCTACGTGTTCGCGCGCACGGGGACGACGTGGCGCCAGGAGGCGTACGTCAAGCCCGCGACCAACGAGGCGGGCGATCTCTTCGGCTTCTCGGTGGGGCTCAGCTCCGACGGCAACACGCTCGCCGCGGCGGCGTTCAACGAGAGCAGCTCGGGTCACGGCGTCAATCCGCAGCACGACAACAAGTTCGGCCAGTCTGGTGCGCTCTTCGTCTTCACGCGGCAGAATGGCAACTGGAGCCAGCAGGCGTTCATCAAAGGATCGAAAAGCGAGCCAAGCGACGGGTTCGGCTTTGCCCTGTCCATGAGCGACGACGGGAACACCATCGCCGTCGGCGCCGGCGACGAGGCCTGCCTGACGCCGGGCATCGATCCACCGGGGTGCGCCGACGACGCGCCGCCGGGAAGGGGTGCGAACATCTGGGTCGGCGCGGCGTACGTCTTTGCCCGCACCGGCACCACCTGGAAGGAGCAGACGTTCATCAAGGCTCCCAATGCGCGACCGTACAACTCGTTCGGCGTCAGGCTGGCACTGAGTGGCGACGGCAATGCGCTGGCCGTCACCTCGTATCTCGAGGACAACGCCGGCCATGGCGTCCGCCCGCCGCAGCTCCAGCAATTTCTAATTCAGGAAATTTTCAATGGCTGGCGCGAGCACAAGAACGAGGCGGAGGAATCCGGCGCGGCGTATCTCTTTACCCGCAGTGGCGACAAGTGGACGGCGGGCGCGTGGATCAAGGGCGACAATACTGACGCTGGCGACGAGTTCGGCAGCGCTGTCGCGATCAGCGGCGACGGTCACACGATTGTGTTCGGTGCCCATCAGGAGGACAGCGCCGCTCGCGGCGTCAACGGCAACCAAGGTGATAATTCGGCGTCCGATTCCGGCGCCGCGTACGTGTTCGCGTATTGAAAGTCGGGCCGGCTAAAGCCGGCCCCTACGAGCCGGCCCCTGCGAAGCGTCGCCTGCGCTACTACGCTGCTCTGAGCGGCAGGTGAATCTTGATCGTCGTTTCACCCGCTGTGTCGGTGTCCATCCACAGATGACCGCCGCAATGACGGACAAGCCCATGAAGCGCGGAGAGATCGCCAATGGCGGTGGCGCCGTCGGCCGGTTCCGAACCGTTTCCTTCGGCTGGCGGCTGCGCCCCATCTTGCGTCACGGTCAGCAGGACATGAGGTCCCTGCCGGACGTTCGGGTACTTCGCGACGAATTGCCCATCCACGTTGGCGGCGTCGATGTCGAACACGATCCGCCCTCCTGACGGGATGCGTCCGCGGCTGTATCGAGCGAGGTTGATCAACATGCGCTCGACACGCTGCGCGGTCACATCGACGGTCAACGGCGGCACCTCTCGCGGCGGTTGCTCCGGCAGTACGACTTGGACATCATCGCCGGCGAGCTCCTGAAGAATCGGCTCCAGGTCACGCAGCACCCGATGCATGTCCACCGGTTCGAGGCTCATGGCCTGCTCGTCCGCGTATCGGGCAAGCTGGCGCAGTGAGGCGGCCACGCGGTCCACTTCGCCAATCATCTGTTCGCCAGATCGGCGCGCCTCATTGCGGTTTTCGAGCATGGCGATGAAGCGCCGGCCATGGTTCGCTGCCTCTCGCAGGAAGTTGACACAGGTGAGCGCGACTTCGGCAGCCATTCTGCCAACCGCTTCCATGTGCTGTGCGCGAATGAGTTTTTCCTGCAGCATCCAATTCGGCGTCAGGTCCTCGATGACGATGTTGATGGCGTCGCGCGTGGGCGTCGCGCGCAACCGCAGCATGAGGCGTGACTCGTCCACCCTGCGACGGGTGCATTCCGCGGACGCGGCGTCCTCTGAGGAGGCGCTCCGTTCAAGCAGCCACGCCAGCTCGTTCGACGACTCGAAACACTCGGACGCGAGCTGCAGCCGCCGCTTTACGCCCGCGGACGGGCAGCCGAACAGCGCCCCGAACGCTCGGTTCGCATGCGTGACCGCGCCGGCGCGAGTCGCGCGGCACCACGGCATCGGGAAATTGTCGAATTCCTGATCGACTTGCTGCACGGCCTCTTCGAGCTGACGCTGACGTTGTCGAGCCTCGTCGAGGTTCGTGCGCAAACCGTCACGTTCTGCGCGAGTGGCAACGAGCTCACGAGCCGCCGTGTCGAGTGCGCCCTCGAGCTCCGCGATTGTGCGATCCAGGCCGCTTTGTGTCGATGCGAATGCGCGTTGCAGCGCCTCGCGCTCGGTGTCGAGTTGGCGAAGTCGTTCCTGCAGCGTGTTCAGCGACGCATGGTAATCGCTGCGTTCGCGCGCAAACTGCGTCTGCTCGTTCAGCGCCGCGACACGTTGATCCCGTGCTTGTTCTTCGGCCTCGCGCAACGACGACTGGGTCGTCGACAGCTGCTTTACAACCGCATCACATGAGCGCGTCGCGTCAGCGAGGCGCGTCTCGAGCTCGCGTTCCCGTTGCCCGAGCCGTTCGACCATCGTCTCCGAGCGGGCGAACTGCTCCTGCAACGTGGTGTGGGCGGCTCTGAGATCCCCGACTTCGATACGCAGGTCGTGCTCCCGATCGGCTCGTTCGACGTGCCGATGGAGATCGTCGACGTGGCGCGCGAGGACCTCGAATGCTGCTGATGGACGGGCGCGATACACCGCCCGCTTGACGGCGGTCTCGAAATCGGTCAGCAATGACGCCTTCGGCACGATGCAGTCGTCGGCGGTCAACTCGAGACTGTGCATCCAGCCGTCGCGTTCCGGCGCCATCAAGATCAGCGGGACGGAAAGGCCACGACTGCGTAAGTTCTTGAGAAAAGAGGCGCATTGCGGTTGCCCGAACTCGGCGTCGAGAATCAACGCCGAAAGATCGAGGTTGCGGAAGATCCAGTGCGCAGCGTCGCCGAGGTGCGTTGCGCTGCTGAGAACGACATCGGGACCGGCCGCGCGTAGCGCTTGACCGAGCGACGGGTCGCCTTGCTCCGGTGAAACGTAAAGAATCTTCATGCTCCTCCGTGAAAGGATGAGAAGCGCGTGCGACCTCCTCTATCGGCGCAATGCCCTAAGAACTGTAATTTCGATTACAAAGGTGTGGCGGGCTATGGACTCGTATCAACGTCCATAACGAAACGATAGCGAACCGGCGAGCCGTTTCGGGATGCGGGAACGAACGTGAACATCTTCGCTCGGCTCAGTAGCAGGGCGTCTTCCCAGTGCGCCGGCGACGAGAAGATCCTCGCGCGTTCGACTGTCCCGCTCTTCGAGACGACCATCTCGATCGTGCTTGTTCGCACCCGCAATCCGCTTACGAGCCGATGGACGAACCCGAGGGACGTGAGCCTCGGGGCAACGACCCCGGCGCCCTCACTCGAATACACATGGTCGTCTTCGGGCAACACGGCGAGCGAGGTTGGCACAATCCGATCGGAAACGCCTTCGGACGTTGGCGCCGTTTCGGTCAGACTCGCAGCGTCGCTGGCCGGCGCGATCGCGGGCACCTCCGCTTCGCTCACACTCTCCGCAGCTCCCCCAGGTGCGGCGATCCCGGCGCGACCTCTTGTAACGGGGCGAACGGCGTTTTGCGATCGAAGCAATCTTCGTTTCTCGTCTGGCTGCTCGACGGGCGTTGCTGGCGTCTCGGGCGAAGCGTTGGCCGCCGTCTCCGTCTCTGTTGCAGGCGAAAAGAACGCGGTGCGCTGTAAGCCAAGCCACGCACCCGCGGCGATGGCGGCGACGACGATGAGGGCGGCGCCCCAGATCACCAGGGGGTGTATCCGATTGGTTTGCGAGGAGTCCGGTGCCGGCGTTGTGCGCACGGGCCTCGCTGCGTCGTCTCGAATCAGATTCGGAGTGACGGCGGGTGGGGGAGCGGCCGGGCGCGATTCAGAAGGGCGTTGCCCGATGTTATCGAGGAAACCCATACGTAGCCGGTGGCTCGACGCAACCGGCAACGTACGTGCCACGACGGATCGCCAGCAGGGTAACGCGCCAGGTGTGAACGCCAACCGATCATCTGACGCAAAGCAGACTTAAGGTTCAATAACCGCGTTCACGGGAACCTATCCGCATTAATGTAAAAGGTCCGTGCCGGCAGCCGTTCAGCGTACTCGTTCCACCGATCTCGTTGCGCTTCTCGTCGTCTGCACCCTGGCCATTCTTGCGGGACTCGGAAACGGAACCTTCTGGGAACCTGACGAACCTCGGTTTGCCGAAGCCACGCGTCAGATGTTTGCTCGGGGCGACTTCCTGACCCCGTACCTGAACGACGCCCCGCGGTTCGAGAAACCGATCCTCTTCTACTGGGGGCAGGCGGCCGCGTATGCCGCGTTCGGCGACAACGAGTTCGCGGCCCGATTGCCTTCGGCACTTGCCGGCATTGGCATCGTCCTGGTTCTCTACCTGCTCGGTGTCGAGATCGCGTCTCGACGAGCGGCGCTCGTCGCCGCGCTCGTGATGGCGACAATGTTCCGGTTCGTCACGTTCGCGCGAATTGGTCTGACCGATGTTCCGGTCATCTTTTTCGTGGTCGCCGCGCTCCACGGGTTCATCCGAGCGATGTACCGGAGGTCGGCGGCGTGGGCGCTGGTTGCGTGGACGTGCGTCGCCCTCGGGGTGCTGACGAAAGGTCCAGTGGGATTGCTGCCTGTCGCCATTTGGGCCATGTATGCTGCGTTCAGCCGGAACCGGGCCCTGTTTGCGCGTACACGGCCCCTCATCGGGATGACGCTCGGGCTCGCGATCGTGCTGCCGTGGTATGTCGTCATGGTCGTTCAGCATGGACGCGCGTTCACCGATTTTGCGCTTGGCCACGAAGTCGTGGAGCGAATGCTGTCGGAGGCGTCGTTCGGCGCGCCGCCTCGCGGGTTCTTCTATTACTTCAAAATCTGGCCGGGAGACGCAGCGCCGTGGTCAGCCTTGTTCGTCGCCAGCATCGGATGGGTCGCATGGCGATGGTCGTCACTCGACAGGGCGGCCCGACAAGCCATCGTTTTCGCGGCCGCGTGGTTTATCTCCGTGTTCCTTGTCTTTTCGATGTCGCGATCGAAAGTGCCGCATTACGTACTTCCCGCGTATCCGGCGGCGGCACTTCTGATCGGCGTGTTCGTCGATCGTCTCGCGGACACGCGTGACGATGCACTGTGGTGGGGCGTGCCGATGGCCGTCGTCTCCGTCGCGTCGATCCTCGCGGCAGCTGCAACGGGACTCTTCCTGGACGTTCTGACGCCTGGCGACACGATTGTGAAGTGGCTCGTGCCCGGCGTCTTTGGCATCGGCGCTGCGGCAATTGGGGCTGCGATATGGAACCGCAAGTTGGTTCCGGCCGTGTACGCGCTGAGCGGCATGCTCGCGGTAGTCTTCGCGTTAACTGGCCTGTTCGTCGTGCCGCGCATCATCGAGCCGTTTAAGCCGATGCCGCTTCTGGCGCGGCAAGCCTCTGAATTTTCCCGGCGTGATGCGCCGATCGGGCTGCTGGGGCGGTATGGCCTTTCGAGCCTCATCTACTACTCGCGGCGTCACGTCGTGGCGCTTGATGGGGACGACCAGACCGTCATGTTTCTGTCGACGCATCCGGGTGCCGTCTGCGTGATGCCGATGTCTGACTTT
>Ga0268265_10000505_pt1 | contig 40256 bp, 42 predicted proteins | sample KBSSwiS52_FD_190355 | JGI IMG/M metagenome (GOLD analysis project Ga0268265, IMG submission 190355) | Switchgrass rhizosphere microbial communities from Kellogg Biological Station, Michigan, USA - KBS Switchgrass S5-2 (SPAdes) (version 2) | ecosystem: Host-associated > Plants > Roots >...
TTACGGAAGGGGCTTCCGTAATCCGCAACGACAAGAAGGCCGGGCATCTCGCCGCCAACGGCTACACGTCGTTCACCTACACCTGCGGCACCAAGCTGAAGACCTACGGCACGGGCAACACGGCCTACGTCACGGTGCTCAAGGCCGGCACGAAGACGAGCGAGGCTCTGCGCTCGTTCATCAAGCAAATCACGGGAAGCTAACGCGCCCTGTTCACGGGCCGGCACGCAACTTCGAACAGGGAGCGTGCCGGCCCACTTTTTGTGTCCCCGGAAGAACAATATCAGCGCGTCAGCGAGGCCTGGAAAGAGGCTTGGCAAATGGCCCTCGACCACAATCAGCCGGCGGACGTGCGCTGCGAATGGGAACGCAAACGCGAAGAGGCCGCTGCGGAATTGGAGCGCCTCGCTTGGCAGATACCCGGGTTCTCTGGTTTGACCTGTCCCTTTCGCTCTGTTACAATCTGACATGACTTTCCCGGCACTAAGGAAAATGTGGCTGGCAGCCGGTGCAACTCCGGTCCCTGGCATACCCTCCGCCGGGCCTTCTTTATGAGCCGCATCATTGGGTTCGACTTTGAAACCTTCTATCACAAGAGCAAGAAGGGAGGCGGCTTCAGCGTCACGCAGATGGGCGACTACGCCTACATGCACAGCCCGCGGTTCGACGCTTACTTGCTGACGGTTGCCGACGACACCGAGACCTGGGCCGGGCATCCGCGAGACTTCAACTTCAACGCCCTAGAAGGCGCTACGCTGGTTTCACACAACGCGCACTTCGATTCGGGCGTGCAGGAGAGGCTCACGGAAATGGGGCAGGCCCCGGACATCTACAAGCTCATCACGGGCTGGTTCTGCACCGCGAACATGTCGGCTTTTCTCTGTAACCGCAGGTCTCTCGAAGAGGCCGCAAAATTTTTGCTCGGCATCGAGTTGGACAAGCACGCGCGGGAAAAGGCGAACGGCAAAACCGCTGACCAGATTAAGGCCGAGGGCTGGTGGGACGAGATGGTGAAGTATGGCCGGCGCGACTCGGTGACCACGCGCGAGCTTTTCATCAAGCACGGGCACAGGTGGCCGGCGTTCGAGCGAGCGCTCGCTGACCAGACCATGCGCCAGGGCAAGCGCGGGATTCAAATCGACGTGCCGAAGCTCATCGACTACATCAAGACGGCGCACACCATGCTGAAGGACTGTGAAGCTTCTCTGCCTTGGATTCAGGAGGGCCACGCGCCAACGTCCCCGAAAGCCATTGCGGAACACTGCCGCAGGGCCGGCATTCCCTCGCCGCCCGTGAAGGCGCACGAGGGCGAGGAAGCCTTCGACGAGTGGGAAGCCACCTACGCGCCGCGGTTCACCTGGGTGGCCAACGTTGCCAAGCGAAGGAGCATCAACCTTTTCCTGGGTTCGCTCGAAACCATCAAGGAGCGCCTCACGCCCGAGGGCATCCTGCAATTTCGCCTGAAGTATTTCGGAGCGCACACGGGCCGCTGGTCCGGTGACGGCGGCGTGAACATGCAGAACCCGCGCAAGGAGCCGCTCTATCGCGACGACAAGGGCACGCTCATCAACGAGCCCGACCGCCTGAAGGAAATCGAGGTCACCCAGATTGAGAAGAAGCCGTTGCCCGGATACGTCACGGCCACGCTCGACCTCCGCTCAATTTTCATCCCGCGGCCCGGTAAGAAAATGATTGTGTCCGACCTCTCCCAGATTGAGCCGCGCGTGCTGGCCTGGGTGACGGGCAACCAAGAGCTGCTCGACATGATGGCGGGTGGCCAGTCGCCCTACGAGGCCTTCGCACGCCAGCAGATGGGCTGGACCGGCGGAGACCTGAAAAAGCAGGACAAGGACCGCTACGCGCTGAGCAAGGCGCAGGTGCTGGGCCTCGGTTATCAGTGCGCCTGGGAGAAGTTCATCAAGCTGGCCTGGGACCAAGCGCGCTGTGACGTGACCAAGGACGACCCCGAGTTCATCCCGGTGTTGAATGACGAGGGCCTGCCCATGTTCGACAAGGACATGAAGCCCAAGATGGTTTCCGGCTACGGCTCCTTCTCGAAGAAGTGCGTGAAGGAGTTCCGCGAGCGCAATCCAAAAATCGTGGCCCTGTGGAAGCATCTCGACAAGGCCTACAAGGACAGCGTGATTGACGGAGAGTTCACCGTCGAGCTGCCATCGGGGCGCGCGTTGACCTATCGCAAGGTGGCGCGCGAGTGGGTGAGCCACTACGACGAAGAGAAGGGCGGCTGGCGCAAGCGGCTCTGCGTGCGGGCCGAAGCCATCAAGAATGGCCGGCTGATGCGCGTGCCCTTTTACGGCGGGATGCTCACGGAAAACATGGTGCAGGCAATCGCCCGGGATGTTTTCGGCTTTCACTGCCTCGAATTGGATAGAAACTTTGGTGACGGAACAGTGTTGTTCACCGCGCATGACGAGGCCGTGAACGAGGTGGACCAGTCAGTAACGGCCAAGGATGTTCAAGACGTGATGTCGCAGTGCCCGGAGTGGTTGAAGGGCTGTCCGCTCACCGCGGAAGCGAAAGAGGTCCCGCACTACCTCAAGTAGTTGACACAAGGCCCAAGCCTGGAATACTCTTACAAAGCTGTGCGATACCTCAAGAATCTTTCCTCGACCGAAACCTTTGAAGGCAACCCGTGGGAGTTCGACCTTCTCTCGCTGGTTCCCCAAAATTGTTTTGCAGACAAGGTAGCCCGGACCACCTGGGCGAATCTTCCCGAGACCGACTACGTGTTCTACTCTGGTTTCGTGTGCGTGAACGAGAACGCGCGCGTGAGCGGGAAGGACACGAAGGACAACGCCGGCACGCCGCGAGAGATGCGCGCCTTCGTTGGCGACTACGACGCAAAGTTCACCTGGGTGGAAATCGAATCGGCGATTGCGCGAATGGACATCAAGCCCAACTGGGTTGAAAAATCCCTATCCGGCAACTGGCGGCTCATCTGGATTTTCGCGGTGCCCATCCTGCTTTCCTCCCGCAACTTCACCGTGTTCCTTCTCAAGAGCCTCCACGAGTTCCTGCCGATTCAGCAGCTCTCGAACCTCGACTCCGGCTACCTCGAACCCTCTCGCTACTACACGCTGGGCTCTGAGTGGAAGCAAGTCAACCCCGACCCAGTCCCGCACGCCTTGGTGGCTGGCTGGCTGGTGAAGCTGAGCCGCTCGTATTCGTGGAAGGACTTCGAGCCGGGCGTCGTGATTCCCGCGAAGGTGGTTGCTGAGCGTTTCCGCGAGCTGGCCGACAAGTATCCTCGCTTCAAGGAATGGGAAGGCGACTTTGTGGAAGGCTCGCAGGGCCCGACCTTCTGGGTTGACGGTTCCACGTCGCCGAAGTCTGCGCTCGTCTGCGACAACGGGATGAAGACCTTCTCCGACCACGCCAACCGTCTCGGCAAGGGCTGGTGGAGCTGGTCCGAGCTGCTCGGTGCCGACTGGGTGAAGCGCTACGAAGAGAACCGCGTGGGCACGGCAGTCAAAGACATTTTCTTCGACGGGAAGGACTATGCGCTCAAACGGGAGAGCGGTCGCTGGGACATCCTGAACAAGGACAACCTTACGACCGAGCTGGTCGTGATGCGCGGGCTGTCGCGCGAGGTCAGCAAGAAGAAAGGCGAACGCTTCTCCGAAATCGACGCGGCCCTCGTCTACATCCACAGCGAGCAGCGGGTGAAGGCGCACGCCAGCTTCGCGTTCTCCGAGCCCAAGGGCAAAATCTTTTTCAACGGGCACTACTACCTGAACACCCACACGCGCGATGCGATTGCACCCGCGGAAGGCATCGCCATCTGGGGGCCCGAGGGACAGTTTCCCTGGCTCTCCGACTTCTACGACAACTTCTTCGCCACGCCCGAGCAACTAGCCTTTTTCCTGAGCTGGGCCAGCCACCTCTACAAGGGCTGCTACAACCGGAACCTGACACCCGGCCACGCACTCTACATCGGCGGGCCCGTCGGCTGCGGAAAAACTTTTCAGAGCCGCGAGGTGATTGGGCAGTTGTGCGGAGGCTACGCCGAGGCCAAGTCGCATCTGCTCAACGAAACGCAGTTCAACTCTCAGCTTTTCGACTACGCGTATCATGCCGTCGATGACACCTCGATGGAGACCAACTCCCCGGTGTGGAGAAAGTTCTGCGAGAAGGTGAAGCAGGGCGTGGCCAATCCCGCGAAGGAGTGCAACGAAAAGTTCCGCATCGGTGGCGTGATTGGAAACTGCGCGCGGACCGTCATCACCTGCAACATGGACTCCGTGTCCTTCACGCCTCCCGACCTCGATGCCGAGATGGCTGACAAGGTCATGATGTTCCTGGCGCAGGAGCGGACCAAGCCCATGCCCGGCTGGGGCGAAATGAAAGAGATTTTGGCCAGGGAGTTGCCGTGGTTCGCCCGCTTCCTCCTGGACTATGTCATCCCCGAGCAATGCCGCAGCGACAGCCCGAAGGACCAGCGTTTCGGCAGCATCCTACCCTACCACAATCCTCTCATGGTCGTGTCAGCGCAGCAGAGCAGCCGCGCCTCGAACCTCGCGGAGCTGATTAACGCGTGGATGAAGGTCTACTTCATTCAGATTGAGCCCAGCGCTGACGTGTGGAAGGGAACCTGTTTCGACCTCTACCAGCAGTTCACGCAGGTCCCCGGGATGACGGACATCCTCCGCAAGTTCGACCTGGACCGAATCAAGAAGGACATCACGGTGCTCAGCAAGAGCAGCCGCTTCAAGATTCGCATCATCGACGGCAAGGACCGCATTTACGAAATTGACCGTAGCACACACTATCCGAAGAACATGACGATTCTGGAAGTGCCTGAGCAAAGGACGGACAGCATCTACCAGAAATCCAATGAGTGATTCAAACTACTACCGTGCGAACGAAAACCTCCGTTTCAAACTCACGACGCCCGAAGAAGAACGCGAACTCTTTACGCGAGCAAAAAAGGGCGACACTGCGGCGCGAGAGTTTCTTATTCACAATCATCTGCTCTTTGCCGCCCGGTTCGCCCGCCGGCAAAACCGCGGACGGCTCCCCGACGACGAAGTAGTGTCCGCCGTGAACGCCGCGCTGATGAATGCCATCGACCGCTTCGACCCGGAGCGAGGGAACCGCTTCACGCGTTACCTTATGCCTTTTCTGCGCGGTGCCATCGCCGGCCTGTGGAAGTCGAAGAACGTGGTCTCACCGTCGTCTCACTCGGATAAGTTCCCTGGCTTCACGCCTTACCGGGAGGAAGACAAGGAAGACACTTCGCAGTCTCCGATGCCCTCGAAGGTGCAGAGGCACATCTCCGAGCTGGCCCCGTCCACAGACGAACTCGTGATGGAGAAGGAAGAGTTGACGCTGAACCTCGACATGCTACGAAACTGTCGCGCGAAGCTCACCACCTCGGAGAAAATTCTTCTCCGCCTCATCTACCACGACAAAATCAGCATGGCTGACATCGCCCGGCAACGAAAAGTTTCTCGTCAGGCTGTTCACGCGGCGCATGGTCAGATTGTCGCCAAGCTCCGCGAGGCTTTCAGAAAGGCGTCGAAGTGAAAACCATCCTCGCTCTCGACCTCGGAACCACGACCGGCTGGGCCTACCGCTCTCGCAGCGGGGGAATCACCGCGGGCTCCTGGCTCCTGATGACTGACGAAGCAATCACCAAGGCTGCGAAGACCCGCATGGACCGACGCCTTGACGCGCGCATTCCCGTTCTGCACAGCAAGCTTGTCAGCGTGTGGCGCGACCAGACCCTGAACGAGCCAGGGTTCGAGAACCCCGTCGACTTCCTGGTGTTCGAGGACGTGCAGTTTTCTCGCTACACCAAGCAGACCCAGCTCTGGGCCAGCTTCCGCGCCGTGGTGTGGCTGTATTGCCGGAACTACAACATCCAAGTGGATTGCTGCCCCGTGACCACGCTGAAAAAGTTTGGGACCGGGAGCGGGAAGGCCAACAAGGATTTCATGATGCAGGAAGCGGCGAGACTTTTTCCCAACGTCCCAATAGTTGACGACAACTGCGCTGACGCGCTACACTTACTCCAATGGGCCATAACAATAACCAAGCGCGCCAAGTGAACGGGGGCTCTGCCCAAGACCCGCGCCAAGTAGGTCAAGCTGTAATGCCAACACGCGAGGCGCTCACGCGCTCTCAACTGGAGACGTTGCACACTGTCATCCAAGCTCTGAGCCCGTTTCTGCTGGGCCAGGACCGCCACTACTTTTTCCATCAGGCCGAGGAACAGGTGGACAAGAAGATTGATGGCGGCGTGGCTCTGAGTGCCAGCCTGAGCTTCATCAACGTGTGCTCTCGTATCGACGCCATCCTCGAAGACCAGACACGCTGGGATACCAGCGCGCACGACAAGCTTTACGACGCCATCGCCGCGGTGCAGAAGGCCCAGGTGGATTATTTGACCGCGCAGGCCGACGGAGCTAAGATGCAGCAGCGCCCATCAGTTCAGTTCAAGCCCACCATCGCAAATGACGGCACCCAATTCATCGCCTTCTACGGAGACATCGAGAAGCGGGGCTACGCCATCATCGGAGTCGGTGAAACGCCCCAACGAGCGCTCGAAGATTTTGACCAGCGGTTCCTGAAAACGCCACAAGAGCAAATCATCATGGCCGCGGAGTCACGGGCTGAAGCCACCAAAACCAAAACTAAGAAGAAACCCACTACCAATGAAATGGACCCAAACGGATAGAATCACCCTGACGAACTTCGTCAAGCTAGGGTGGAGTGATGCAACCCTCGCAATGCACTTTGGTGTGAGTGAGCCGGCGATTCGCCGCGCCCGCCAGCGCTTCGCCCCGGAGAGTGTGGTCTCTCGAAAACTGGCTGCCGTCGATGCCGCGAACCCCGGCCCAAATCGGGCGACGTGCTCCGCCACTCCGCTTGCCACAGTGAACGACCAGACCATCTGGGTTGGCCCCGATAGCTTGCCCCGCCAGTGGAACGGCAAGGAATGGGCTGTCTGCACGTCTCCGGGACCAATCGGAACGGTGGGAGACATTGGTCCCATCGGTTGCGAAGGAACGCCAGGACCCGCCGAGACCAGCGGCTACGTTGACGCCGAGGTTGTCGGAGACCCGCTCATCGAGCAGGCCAAGACGGTTCCCGCGGAGTTCGGCAGCATCCCGCTCGAAGTTTTCGACGGCGACGCCTGGACGAAAATCGGGCTCGTGGCCGACACACATCTGTGCTGCCGCGAGGAACGCCTCGACGCTCTCAACGCGCAGTATGACCTGTTCGCCCGCGAGGGAGTGCGCGACGTTTTCCACGGTGGCAACATCGTTGACGGCTACGTGCCCCGCATCAACGGCGGCAGCGTGTTCGAGACCAGCGTTGACGGTCAGGCGCTCTACTGTGCGCGCCACTATCCGCAGCGGCCTGGAATCACCACGCACTTCATCACCGGCAATGACCACGAGGGCTGGTGGCAGAAAGAGGGCTTCAACTTCGGCGCATACCTTCAGATGGTCTGCGAGCGCTTGGGCCGGCAGGACATGAAGTATTTGGGACATGTGGAAGCCGACATTGTGTTGACCGCGGGGGAGTTCAAGCAAATCATGAAGATTCAACACCCCGGAGGGGGCTCGGCATACGCACGAAGCTACAAGGGACAGAAGATTGTTGAAGCTTTTCAGGGCGGCGAAAAACCAGCCATCCTGGCAATCGGGCATTATCACGTTTCCAGCTACAGTTTCGACCGCAATGTCCACATCATCGGGATGCCTGGGTTCCAAGACCAGACAATTTTTGGCCGCACGAAACACCTCCGTTACGAAATCGGGGGCGTTATCCTGGAGCTGAAGATGTCCTCTAAGACGGGGGCCATCACGCGGGTCCGTCCCGAGTTCAACATGTTCTTTGACAGAGGTTTTTATAAGAAATTCCTGCCGTCGGATGCCGAGCTTCGCGGAGAGCCGACCGTGATTAAAACCGGAGAATGAAAACCCTCCTCCTTACACAGGGATTGACCGCATCGGTGGATGACACTGATTTCTCTGAGGTATCAAAATTTTCTTGGCAAGCCCAGCGCATCAAGAATGGCTGGGTTGTAAAACGTGGAATCTGGGACCCCCATAAGAAAAACAATCGAAGCGAGTCTCTCGGGGCTTTCTTGATGCGCCCTCCCCCGGGAATGCGGGTGGACCACAAGGACGGGAACCCCTTCAACAATAAACGAGACAACCTTCGCATTTGCACCAAGATTGAGAATGACCGGGCTTTTCGTAACAAGGCGAAAGGGAAGTCCTCTAAGTTTCGGGGCGTGAGTCGGCATCGGAACTTTTGTTGGCGAGCCGTCTTGGAGAAGGGCGGTCATCAGTTTCATCTCGGGGTCTTTAGCCGAGAAGAAGACGCCGCCCGGGCATACGACGCCGTGGCGAAACAGCACTTCGGAGAGTTCGCGCATCTGAACTTTCCATAATTTGACGGGACCAGTAATCTCGTCTAACCTACGAACACAATGAACATCATCAAATCCCTGTTGGCAGCGGCTCTCTTGTCGCTGGTTACTAATGCGGCGCAAGCCGGTGTCAAAATCATCAAGACCCTCCCGAACGGTGACCAAATCATCCGCATCAAAACGGCTGGCGTGTTTGCTCCGAGCACCACAACGATTTGCCGGCTGACTAAAGCCGGTGACCTCGTCGTGCTGAACGGCGTGGGCGGTCCTGGATTCGTTCCGGCTGTCGCGAATGCCGGCGGGCTCGTCGGTGCGGCCACGCAGTTGCGCCCGGCGCGCAGCAACACCAACGTCGAGCAGTCCGGCGGCGGAGCGACGAGCGTTGGCGTTGGCGGAACGGCTAACGGCGGGGCTGGTGGAGCCGGAGGAAATGGAACCGGTGGAGCCGGAGGAAATGGAACCGGCGGCGCGGGTGGCGGGAGCTTCGTGCCTCCCGGACACATCAACAACCCGAGCGGCAACCACTAATTACCGGCCAAGGACAGGAACCGTAGGCGCGCGTATTGGCCCCCAAGGACGGGGGCTTCTCTTTTACCATGAGCGAAGAACGTAAAGCGTATCAGAGGGCGGCTATGGCGCGCTGGCGGGCCCAGCACCCCGAGCGGAACCGGGAGCACCGACGAGCAAGAGACCTCAAGCGGGGCTACGGAATTTCTGTGGCCCAGTATGAAAGGATGCTCCATCTTCAGGGTGAGGTTTGCGCCATTTGCAAGGGCAAAAACAGGTCCGTGCGGCGGCTGTCTGTGGACCACGACCACGCATCGGGGAAAATACGTGGCCTTCTCTGCGACAACTGCAACGCCGGCCTGGGCCGGTTCCGGGACTCGCCTAAGTTTCTTCGTGCCGCAGCGAAATACCTCTTGACCGGGCGGGTGGTCGGGGGTAAATTGGCGCATGAGTGAAACGGCAGCCTACGTCGAAATAAGCGGAAATACTTTTCCCGTGAAGGAAGCCCTGAAGGCCCTGGGCGCGCGGTGGAACGCCGCCAAGCGCTGCTGGACGGTCCGCGCCGAGGTCGCCGAGAAGGCCCTCGCGCTGGTCAACCGCAAGTCCGCCTCGAACGCCGCCCTGGCCAAGAACGAGCACGCTGCCGCCACCTCCGGGGTCTGCTGGTCCCAGGAGCAGCGCGCCATTTTCTCTTGGTTTGCCGAAGGCGAAGGCAATCTGGTTGTCCAGGCTCGCGCCGGCACCGGCAAAACCACCACCATCAAACAGGCCTTTTCCCACGCGAAAGAGTCTGGCCGGCTGCTTTACGCGGTGTTCAACAAGAAGAACCAAGTCGAGGCGCAGGAAAAAATCACCGACGCGCGCGTTGAGGTCAAGACTCTTCACAGCCTCGGCTACAGCTTCATCAAGCGCGTGTGGGCGGACGTGAAGCCCGAGGATAACGTCGAGTTTGACCGCATCGAGCATGTCAGCCCCGGGCTCCCCGAGGAAATCACCACCCAGGTCGTCAAGCTGGTTGGCTTCTGCAAAAACTGCTTCTGCGGGGTGCCGGACCTCGACGACGTTCTCGACTTGGCGGACGCGCGCGACATCTGCGCCCCCGACGAACTCGAAACCGCTTTTCCCCCGGCGAAGCTGGCGAAGATTGCGATTGACGTGCTGCGCGTGTCGCTCGAAAAGGACGGCATGGGCCGGATTTCTTTCAACGACATGGTTTGGTTGCCGGTCGCCGCGGGTTGGGTCAAGCCCACGTTCGAGCTGGTGGTCGTGGACGAAGCGCAGGACATGAACATGCCCCAGCTCATGATGGCAGAGCGCTCCTGCAAATCTGGAGGCCGGATTTGCATTGTGGGCGACGACCGCCAAGCCATCTACGGTTTCCGTGGCGCTGCGTCCGACGGGATGCACCTGATGAAAATGCGCCTGAGCGCTCCGACGCTCGGCCTCACCACCACCTACCGCTGCCCGAAGGCGGTTGTGGCCCTGGCGAACGAAATCGTTTCCGATTACACCGCGGCCCCGTCCGCGCCCGAAGGCGAGGTCATCGAGACCACAGTGAACGCCGCCGTGGCTTCTCTGGTGCCCGGTGACGCGGTGCTGTCGAGACTCAACGCCCCGCTGATGGGAATCTGCCTGGGCCTGCTCCGCAAGGGAACGCCCGCTCGCGTGGAAGGCCGCGACATCGGCCAGCAGCTCGTCGGCATGGTTCGCAAGCTGAAGGCCAAGAGCGTGCCCGATTTTCTCCGCAAGCTTGAGCTGTGGGGCGAAAAGCAAATGGCCCGCGCCCGCGCCGCTGGTGGAAAGCACGTCGAGAGCAAGGTTGAACTCGCCAAGGACCAAGTGGCCACGCTCACGGCAATCTCCGAGGGCTGCGCGAACGTCTCGCAAGTCGAGGCTCGCATCACCGAGATTTTCCAGGACAGCAACGGCAACCGCACGCCGGCAGTGGTCTGCTCGTCCGTCCACAAGGCGAAGGGGCTCGAATGGAACCGGGTTTGCATCCTGGACGCCACCTTCAAGAACAGGGACGGAGCAAACGAAGAGTCGAACATTTTTTACGTCGCCGTGACCCGCGCCAAGAAAACTTTGGTGCGGGCTCGCTAGACAAACCGAGAACACTGTGAGAGAATCCAACATGAAAACAGAGACCTCTGTCAGAATCGCGGGCAAGGATGAACGCGTGTTAATCGAGCACGGACGCTGTTACATCGCCACCCACGTCACCTCCCAGCTGCTCCGCAACATCGCCAACCCCGACCCCGCGGTGAGGAAGGGGGTTCGGTGAGCCAGTCCGTTATCAACTGGAGCGCCTCACGCGATTACGCGCTGAAGTGCAGCCGGGAGAAGCGGGCCGGCAAGTTCGAACGCGTCGCCGAATCTTTTCTGGCGAACGAAATCGAGGCCGAGGTGGAGAGTCTGATTCGCCGGCTGGTGCCCTATGATGGGGGCCAGGACGCCGTTCAGCCCGCGGACGACCGGGAGTTCATCACCGGGGCCGCGCTGGAAAAAATCCGCGAGCGCCTCAATGAGCGGGTCCGTCAAATCATCCAGGCGAAAGTGCAGGCACACCCGTCCTGCGGAAAGACGCTACAGAGCGCATGAATTTTTCCGGCGCGCGGTCCTCCTAAATGCTTCAATTCGCGACGCCAAAAAGTCCCACCCAAACCCGAGGGCTCCGCATGTGTGGCGGGGCCCTCTTCTTTTAACCGACCCCGAGTAGAGCGAAGTGGCGCTTTGCCGTTGGTGCCGGCGGAGGGAAAAGATTGATGTCGCCATTCTTGCTGTAGCTGCACGACCATGCGAACGGGTCCAGAAAGGTCATGTCGTTCATGGTGGTGTTCCGCATCAGCTCGTAAGCGCCGCCGCCGGTCTTCTTGAACAAGTGCATCTCTGAGCCCATCCGCTGGAAGAGCCCCTTGCGTGAGCGCCTGTTGATGCGCCGGCCAGTTGGTTGCCGGCGAGCGCCTGCGTCCCGGTCTGGCCATACGTGCCGGCAGCAGCGGGAGAGCGCGTGTTGTATTTTTCGGGAGTCTGCGCCGAGTTGCCCGTGATGCTGGTGCCCGCGCGTTGAATTGTCACGCGGTTCACGGCGGATGCCGCGGCCTCACCGCCCATGAGAACTTCCAGGATACGGCCCTGGCCAGCGGAGGCCGCTTGCAGCGTCAGATGGTCAGCGGTCGTGGAGAGCGCAACGCCTGAGCGAGAGATTGCGTAGACCGGGTCCTCCGGACAGAAGTCGCGGTTGATTTGCTCGTAGGCCTCCCAGTGACAGCGGGACCTTTCAATCGCCTCGGCGATGCAGCGAGAAGGATTGCGGAGTTCCTGCATCCAGTTTTGTCGTTGCAGCAGCTTCTTGAGTTCGTTAGGACAGAGTTTCATTTATACCAGATGTTGATGTTGAGGTCGTCGACGGCGACGGCGGTTGTGCCGGCGTCCGCGATTTCTGTGACTGTGGTGATGGCAATCCCCGTGGCAAACGGGATGCCAATAGCGTTGAAAACATTCGCGCCAGAGTTCGCGGGAATCACCAGAGCGAAAATGACTCCGCTGCCCGCGGTCGGGGTGGAGTTCTTGATTTCAACCGCACCGATTTCAACGTCAGACGCAGTGAGCGTGACCGTTGGAGACCCTCCGCCCATGAAGGCGCTGAGCCGATTGAGAATCTTTCGGAAGATGTTGTTGTCCGTATCCCCGAGCTGATAGTCATTTGGGTCTGCCACAAAAAATCGCTTTCCCCGCCTTAAGCATTCGGCGGACTTTCCACATCAGGATATTTTTCAGCCCAACAGGCTTCCCGATTGTGAGCCGGCGGACGTGCAGGACGTAGTTCGTCCCGAAAATCATACCGGCTGCTTGAGAATGGAGTTCAGAATCTGGCCGGCACCGGGGGCAGCGCCTCCCGTTGGCCCTGGGGGCTGCAAGTTTTTCGTGCGCGCACTCATGAGCTTCGTTTGGACGCTCGGGGCGGGCTGGCTCTCAGGCGCAGAGGCCGGAGGCAGGGCAGACGGAGGGGCCACGGCACCAGACCCGGCGGGGGTCGCGCCAGCACCAGATGTGACCGAAGAAAAGAGCGGGGCAACTTCACTCAGCCGGCCCTGTTGGTCGGCCTCCTGCAAGTCCCCGGCGTCAATCAACTGCGTGTTGAAAAGCACGTCCGTTTTCTTGTCGATGCTCTCGTAAATCCCGAAGCCAGCAGCGACGAGCGGCTCAGCATTCTCGATGACCGCCTTCACAATCGGGTCCTTCGACTTCTTGGGAGCAGAGACGGCACCGGGCTTGCCCTTGGCGAGTGCGAAAATCACGGGGTTGTCGAGCACCTTCTCGGGCAGCAGTTCGAGCATGGCCGCGGGGTTCGATTGCAGCCGCGGTCCACTGGCCCCTTCAGCGGGGGCAGCGCCGGGTTCGGGCGTTGGGGTGGGTGCGGGAGCAGCGCTTGCGCTTTGGATATCTGCGGTCGTCAGGTTCAGAGCCATACGGTTAAGAGGTTGGGGGTTCGGCGTTGTCGTCAACGTCCGAATCGGGGTCAATATTGGCCAGGGAGCCGTCGTCTTCGCGCGCGGGCATGAAGCGTTGCGAGCCCTTCACGAGCTGCTCCATTTCGTCCGGCGTCAGACCCAGGTCTTCGAGGGTGATTTCTTTCATGAGTCGCCCTTGTTGCCGAACACGGCGTCCTTCACGAACACCGAGTTGCCGACACTCACGGCCTGCGAGCCGCTGACCACGGGTTCATCAGTCCCCTTCTCGTAAAAGTAGGAGTGCTTGTCCGGGTTGAAGCCAACCTCGGTCCACGCGTCAGTCAGCTTCGGGACCTCGCGAGACGGGTTGAACTCGCCCTCGACGGTCGCAATCGGGAACTTGGCCGCGCCCTCCTTGATTTTCTGCGCGCCGCGTTCGTTGGAGAAAAAGGTAGGGTTGTTGACGGTCGCGATGCTATCGTAGCCGATGCGTTTCCCAACGCTACCGCCCTTGGCCTTCTCGTGAACCGTGACGACATACGTGCCGTGGCGAGTGAAGGCCGGGATGTCGATGCGGAGGCCAACGGGAGTGCCGGGTTCGAGGTCGCGGTGCGCGCCGACGAATTCTTTCTTGTCCTCGCTGAGGGCGTTGGTCACCTCCTTGTCGGTGGGGACCTTCTCGGGAGCGGCGACGGAAAAGGACTCATCCCCGCCCATTGCGCGGGCGCGTTGGATGTTCGACGGGCCCTTGCCGGACGCCTGCGACTCGGGCTTGAGCCGTTCGAGTGCGGAGAGTGCTGCGTCGCGCGGGTTGTCCGCGTCGAACAGTCTCTGGGTCACTTGGTCAACGACGAATCCCTTATCATTCAGGAGATGGACGTTCACGCTGTCCAGGTCTTCCGCGTGCTTGCTGAGCAGGTCCTCGATTGCCGCCTTGGTCTTGCCCTTGAAATGCTTTTGGCTGGCCTCGATGGTCATCTTGCCGTTATACTCGCGGACGCGGACGAAGCCCTTGTTCACCGCGGTCATGCGGTCGTCAATGGTGGCGTCCTTGGCGAAGCTGGTGCCGAAATCTTTGTTCAGCTTGTCCGAGTTCTCGCCGAGCCACGTCTGGTGGTAGTCGGTGTCGAGCCCGACGAATTCCCCGTTGGGGAGCACCCAGCCGGTCGGCTTTTCAGTCTTCGCCTTCTCCGGCACGTTGTATTTGGCGTAGGGGTCTTCCTCAACCTTCTTGCCCTTGCGACGAACGGAGAAAAAGCCGGCCTCTTCACCGGGCTTGAGCCCAGTCTTCCGGCGAGCCTCAAAGTCTACTTCCTGCTGGGCCTTGCGCTTGACGATGTCCGTGATGGGGACGCCGGCAGCCTTCTTTTCTTCCAGCTTCTTTTCGAGCGGGGTGCGCTCTCCGGTCACAGAGAATTTTCCGGCCTCTCCCGCGAACGGGGGCTTGGCTTCGGGGAAGGCCTTTCGCCAACCGGAGGAACCAGCCGCTGAGCCGGTGTCCGTGGCAGCCTCGATGGCTTCCCGGAAGAACTGCGTCTTGGTGGCAGCCGCGGAGGCGGCGTCCAGCGCGTCAAAATCTCCACCCTTCACCCGGTCCATCGTTTCACGGGACTCGACTGCGGCGCGTTCTTGCGCGACTCGCAGAGCTTCCAGCTCCACAGGATTCTTCAGATTGAGGCCCAGTTCGTAAGCGGAACGAGTGAGCGAACCCTGCGGCCCAAAATACTTTTGCCACTCTTCGGGGGAGGCGGCGAAAACTTCCTTGATGACTTCACCAGTGGGCTTGGCGGAGAAGGAGCCCTCCGACTTCAAGGCTTCCTGAATGAGTTCGTCCGGGATGACAATATTTTTCTGCTCGCCAAAGGGGCGCTCAGTCGCCGGAACGAAACCGGGCTCGCCCTTCTTGGCCACGTTGCCCTTGGCGTCACGGAGATGCTTGCCGTAATTCACCCACGAGTTCTGCGCGAGAGTTTCCGCGGCCAGCGCACCTTGCGCTTCCGGCGTGAACATCTCGGAGTGGGACTTCCAGGCGTTGAGTTCTCCCTTCGGGCCGAACTGATAGCCCTCCTTGGCGTGGCCGAAAAAGTCGTGGACCCAGCGGAACACGTCGTTGGCAACCTGACCGGGCACAACTTTCGAAGGCCGCAGCATCGGGTTGTCCGACGGTTTCTCTCCGCGCCCAAACTCCTTCGCCGTCTGCAAAAAGAACATGTGCTTGTTGTCGCGCACATCCGCAATCATCTCAGCCGAGCTTTTGTAGGGCTCGCCCTTGCCCTCGTAGGGCTCGATTTTGTAGCCGGCGTCCAGAATGGCTTGGCCCTGCTTCTCCACTTGGTCAATCAGAGCGTCGTAGGACGCTTTCACCGCGGGGTCGTTAGGCTTGGACTCCGCAGCCTCGTAGAAATCTGCGAGACGCTTCGACAGGTCCTCGTTGATGTTGAGGACGCGTTCAGACGGCTTGTATTCGCCCACTCCGCTCGCCTTCGCAGCCTTTTCGGCCACGTCACGAACTTCCTTGCTGGGCTTGACGGAAAAAAGGCCCGCCTCTTCACCACGGACCATACGCCGCGGGTTCCGCAAATCGAACTCGACTTCCTGCTGAGTTTTCTTTCGGAGCTGCTCCGTGATTGGGTTGCCAAGCTTCCGCTTCTCTTCGAGCCGTCGGTTCACCTCGGCCTTCACGTCGGAGACGGAGAATCCTGCGCGCGTGATGTCCGTCGAGCCGCCTCGGCCAGTGACATCGGGACGTGGGGTGACGGACTCGATGTTCTCTGCCTTGATGTTCTCGGTGACCTCGATGAGGTTCTCGACGGGCGCTCCCTTCGCGCGCAAATCATTTCGGAGCGGGTTCACTTCCGCGATGTCGCGGGTCCCGATTCCTTCAATCGGTTTGTAGGTCTGGCGCTGCACGTCCTCAGGCGCAATGCGAGAGGGTGCCGCCGGTTTCCGGCCCTGGGCCTCGGCCAAAAGTTGGCCCTTCACGTTGCCGGGAATTTTTCCCTTGGTCTGTCGCGTGACGGCAGCAGGGATGTTGAGGCCCTGGACCAGATTCAAAAAGTCTGTGCGCTCCGGCGAGATGATGGCAGCCGGGCCCGCCGGGTCCTGAGGCGGAATGCTCTGGCCGATGTCATGCGTGCGAGTCTCCGGGGACAGCGCCTGACCGTCGCCGCGGAAGCCGCGGTCCTGGTTGGTCCAATAGTCCTTCAGGTCCTGCACGGCTTCCGCCCAACCGGATTCGGTCAGCTTGCCACTGGGGTCTACCTCGTAGGGGAGGGTTGTTTTCGTCTGTGCCGCCATATCGACGGCGTTCTTGATATTCGCGAGTGCCTTGTCAACGCTGCGCGCGGTGAGCTGCTTGCCGCCCTTAATCCAGCGAGTGCCAAAGAAAAGTTTCTGGTGCGGTTCGCGCACGCTGTCGGGCACCGCGCCCATCGCCTCGGCGACGTATGCGGCCTCTTGCTCTGCGCGCCGGGTCCCGCGAGCCACGGGGGCTTCGGGTGATGGTCCGCCTTCGCGGATGACGCCCTTGTGGACAATCTCGACGGCGTGACCCTGGGCCATGCTGTCATTGATGGCTTGGACGTTCGGGGCCTGCTCGGGGCTCGCCGCCTTCAGGGCCTGCTCGGAGTTGGTGACCTTGGCGCGCTGGCCGGCGAAGTCCGCCTGCTCCGCCGGGGTCACCCGGATATTGGGTGCAGCCGGTTCCGCCGGCCTCAGGGGCTCCGGGGCTGCCGGTGCCGTAGCCGCCGCGGCTGACTCGGGCGGCGTGACGGGAAGGGGTGGCGGCGTTGCGCCTTGGGGGGCAGGCGAAGCCCCAGTCGTTTCGGAGGGTGTCCGGGGCTGGGCGGGTGCCTGACGCCTAGAAATGGCTTCTGCGGGGCCCGCGGCGAGCGGTCCGCCGGGTTTCGGAGGCGACAGGGTGCCGTCGCTCACCCGCTTGGTGATGTCGGTGAGAAAATCCCGCGCTACTTTGAGTTCACCTGTCCCAGGCCGAACGCCGAGGGCACTGACCCCGGGACCTGCTGGAAGCGCTTTGCCCGCAAGCGGATAGCCCATCTTTTCGAGGGTTCGGGAGGCAAATTCGCTGGCGCGCTTGACGACGCTGGGGCGGACTCCGCTGAGGTCGGTGGCGTTGAGGACACGCCCAAAGACTTCTGCGGCAGCTTCTTCGAGAATCTGTTTCTCATCATACTTGACAGCCCATTGGCTTTTTGGTTTTCCGCCGTTTAGCGCGGAGTTGTAAGTGTCTGCAATCCAAGCCTGTTCCTCAGGGGTCCAGGTTTTCGAGATTTGAGCCTCAAGGACTTGCGCGGAGCGGGGGTCCAGAGATTTGAACGCGTGGTAGAGTTCGTGGCCCAGGCCGTTCGTTTCCCGGTTGAGCAGAACCTGCACCACGGGCTGCCGGGTGCCATCGGGGCCGATACGTTCCCCGCGCTTGGTGAAAAACCCTTCCGCGGCATCCACGCCGGCCACATCGGGGACGTGGTTGCGGAACGTGTCCTTGTCCAGGGCGTAAATCTCAATGCCGGAGTCGCGGAAAAACTCGCGCGCCCAGTTCAACACGGACTGCTCGCCCGGCGGAAGCTTGGCGGTCTGCTCCACGTTCGCGGAATCGAGGCGTCCGTCGGTCCCGTAAATCGGGGAGTCCTTGATGGGGCCGCGGCTCACGGGCTCGTAGATTTTCTTGGCCAGCTTTTCTTGCGCCGCGCGAGCCGCAACATCGCCGGCCATGCCGGTGCCGGCCACGCCCGCGCGCAGGAGGCCCGCGCCGCCAACCATCCCGAGAAGGGAGTCGCGTTCTTCAGGCGTGGAGCCGATGAAAAGGGGAACAGACAGGGCCGCGCCTTCAGCAGCGCCCTTTGCGCCTTCGACGGCGAGCTTGCCGGCCACGGGTGCAGCCGCTTGAATGCCCCGGCCAACGCCCTGGAGCGCCTTGCCGGAATATTTCAACGCGACAGGAGCCGCGAGAGTCGAAGCGAGAACAGAAAGGTCGCCCGTCGACAGGGCATGAACGATTCCACCAGTGCGGAGCGGAGCGCCCACGCGCCCCATCAGCTCAGGAGATTTTTCGATTGCAGCACCGGCCTTTTCGAGGGCCTTGCCGGCTGCATTTCCAGTGCCCTTGACAGCGCCGCCCACGGCAATGTCCATCGCACCGTTTACCGTCTTGGCGAATGCCTCGGCGACAGCCGGAGAGGCCGCGCGACCGAGCAAAAATTTTCCACCGCGCCCAACCACGCCGATTGCGCCGCCGATGGGAACCAGAAACATCGGGTCCTCGATGACGGACAGCTTCTGAATCGCGTCCGTGTCGAGCGTGACGCCGGAGGCCTTCAAGCCTTCTTGGTCAGTGCCCAGGGCCTTGGCGAGTTCGCCGTTGCCGGCAGCGGAGGCAATCTCACGCCGCTTGAAGTCCGCATCGTATGCGAGACGTTCGCGGATGTTGTCGGGCCGCGGGAGCAGCTTCGAAGTGATGGTGGTCACCCAATGCTGTTGCGCCGTGTCGAAAGCGGCAGCCGCTTCAGAGATTCCCTTGGCCGCTCCGGGGAGGTCGCCGCTGGAAATGTTCCCAGCCACTTCTCCGCCCGTCGCAAAAACTTGTCCCACTCCCTTGCCGAGTGCGCCGATGAACTCCGCGCCGCCCTTGACGATTTTGCCGGCGGTCTTCGCCGATTCAATCGGGTGCAGGATGGCGTAGACGGGGTTCGCCTTGAGGAAAAATTCCTTGGCGGACATCTTCTCTTTTTCCCGCTGCTCGTAGGCCTTCTCCACCAGTTCGAGCGCTGCGGGGTCCGCCAGGAGCGCCTCGGTGTTCTTCGCGTAGAACTCCACGGGGTTGAACTCCGACTTGTCCTTGACGAGGTCTTCGACTTTCGTGGCCTTCAGCTTCGTGAGGTCGTAGCCCTTCAGCTCGCCGGCCTTGGGGAAAGATTCCCACTCGTTCGCGGGGGCCGCGGCCTTTGGAAAGGCTGCCCAGGGGTCCTCAGGAGTTGAAGCTGCAACTGAAGGTTGACTTGCAGGTTTAACTTGACCCGCTCGAATTTCATCCAGAGAAATCGGTTGGCTCAACGCAGCCGGAGGCGGGGCTGTTGGAAAAGCCGCCCACGGGTCCTGCGTGTTGAGCGCCGGGCTGCTGCCCTGAGTAGGGTCGAGCCGCACAGGCGGAAGTGAAACTGCCGCTGCGTTCTCAGCCATATCAGGTGCCGGGTTGGAAGTTCGGATTGACCCGGAGCGTGCCGCTGGGGTCCTTGAAAAATTGGACGTTCGGGGGAAGTTTCATTGCCTCCGCGGGAGAGTTGACCGTCGGCGCAGCGCTTTGCTGCTCGACAGTCGGGCGGGGCACAGACGGGGTCGCTGCGGGAGCGTTCGGACGAACACCCGGAGCGCCTTCGAGGGCGGCACGATACTCAATCGGGACGACGGAGCCTTGCGGCAATCCAGCGGACCGTTCGAGTTCAGTGTATTGGTTGATTCGGGTCTCAGGGACGTGAGAGCGCCAGATGGGCGTGGCCGCTTCGCGCAGCTCAATGCGTTGTTCCGGCGTGAGAATTTTCCCGGTCAGAGTCTGGTTCCACCAGTTGCGGATGCGGTCGGGAACTCCCTTCGCGTTTTTCACGGAAGCGTATTCACCCTCGCGAACGGTCGAGCTGGGGTCGAGGATTTTCATCCACTGATAGATTGCGCCCTGGTCACGAAGCGGAGTCGATTCAACCGTCGGGTCCGTCAAAACAAGGATGCCCTTATAGGCCGAGTCCACCTTCGCGAAGTCGTCAATCTCCTTGAGACCGTTAAAAGAGGTTCGCAGGTCTTTCGCCGCCGCGGTTTGCTGCTCCGTAGATTTCTGCGGGGCTTCTCCGGCAGCTTTTCCTTGCGCCTTGCTGAACTCACGGAGCGCGTCGAGCTGAATGGCCCGGTGCTGCGCGAGCGTGAGCGACTTGTCGACGCGCCGAGACAGTTCGAGGTCGTATTCGGGAGTGCCGGGTTCGAGCACGCGCGTGCGACTCTTGGCCGCAGCAACAGCCGCTTGATATTCGTCGCCCTTCTCGCCGGCAAGGCGGAGCTGGGTTTCGTAAGAGGCGCGGGCCGCGTCCGTCCCCTGAAAATTGTTTGCCTGACGGTTCACCCACTCGTCAAAGGGTTCGGGCTTCACGTCGGCGTTGATTTCAAGCTTCGGAGTCGCGGTGCCGAAAACCTTGATTGCACCGAGCTGGTCCTGGCGCTTATGAAAAGCTTCCTGCGCCGGCAAAGCGATGTTCGGGTCCGAGCTGTTCATCTGGTTCAGCAAAGTCTGCTGTTCCACTCCGCCCTGCGCCTGCGCCTTCGCCAGCTCGCGCTGAATCGGGCGAACCTCGCTGATGTCGAGGGCCATTTGCTCCGCCCCGCCCTTGGCCGCGAGGTTCTGCGCGCGTTCGGCCTCGTAGCCGGTGGTGCCGACAATCTCGCGCCGCTTGATGTCTTCCGCGGTGATGACGCCCTGCTTGTAGGCGTTCATGAAGTCCTGGAACTCGGGCAGCGTCCCCAGAGAGGACACGTCCACGTTCGGGTTGGTGACAGCGCCAACAGAGTTGGCCTGAATCTGAGCTGGCTGAAGTTCTGCGATGCCGGGCATATTAGTATTGGGCGCGAAGTTCATTCACGAATTGGCCGGTCGTGCCCGCTTGGCCTCCGAGACCGAGCGTGCCTCCGCCAACTCCACCGGCTCCGCCCCCGCCGTAAGCGCCGAGGGCCCCGGTGACAAATTGTCCACCCGCCTTGATGTAGGCGGCGTTCGCTTCGCCGGCTGCGAGGGCTTTCTGCGCCTTCACTTGGCCCTGCTGTCCGCGAATCTTCAGGAGCGTGTTGCCGCGATTGATTTGCAAGTTCGCCGCCTCCGCGCCGGTAAGACCGGCCTGCGGGAGCGTGGACTCGCCGATGCCGAACGTGCCGGCGGCGATTTGTCGCTGCGTCTGCTCGCTCTGACTGATGGTGGGGAAAATGGACGACAGGATTTTCGCACGAGACTCCTGCAAGCCGGCGGCGGTCTGCGCCAGATTCTGTGCTTCCTGATTCCGCTGCGCTTCGAGGGCAACGCCTGCGCTGCCGAGAGCCTGATAGAGTTTCCCGCCGATGGTGCTGGCCACGGGCTTGATTCCAGCCTGACCCGCTTGGGTGACGCCGGCACGGACCAACTCCGCCTGAAATTCTGGGGGCAACTGCGCGCCCTGGGCGAGCTTCTCCTGCGCCTTGCTGATGATTTGGTCCTTCAGCTTTTCCAGGTTCTGGTCGGGCTGAATGTTCTCCGTGAAAAGCTGCTTGGCAACCTGGACAGATTCGCGCGTTGCACCGGGCTTCTGCGCCTCAGCCAAAAGCTGGGCCTTGCCGAGCTTCCGCATCTCTGCCAACTCGGGGTCAATCTCTTCTTGCAGCCGAATGCGCTCCTTCGCGCGGGCGCGTTCAGCGTCCACGGCTTGCTGGTTCACGCGGCTGTAGCTCAACTCTTCGCCGAGGATTTTCTTCTGGCCCTTTAGGGCAGTAGATTGCGCGTGCGCGGCCTTGTCGGCGGCGTGTTTCTTGGCGGCTGCTGCGCCGGCTGCGGCACCCGCAGCGACGCCAGCGACAACGATTGCAGTGATGACAGCCATTTAGATTTCTTTCTTGTAAGTCTGCTCAAGAGCCTTGTAGCCCCTGGCTTCGTAAAGTTTTTGTAGCCCCGTTCCCATGTGCATGAAATGAACCATCACGACAGAGGTGCAGCCCTTGTCTTTCGCGTCCTTCTCGAACATGTCCAGCAATTGGAGACCAACGCCGCTCTTGCGGTGTTCCGGCAGCACATACCAGAAGTGCTCAGCCGCGGTCATCTCACCGGAGAACGGGTCGGGCAGAAAAGTGGCACCGAGAAGGGCGAGTGCGCGGAACTCCTGTTTCTCCGTGCCGTATTCCACCAGCGCGTAGATTTTTCCGAGCCCGCTTTCAAGCAGGTTCTGCCAGAGCTGCGAGAACACGTCGTCACGAAAAGGTTTGCGACCAGCCTCCGCGGAGAAGGCGTGACCAATCGGGAACGTGAGGTTCAGATTGCTGGCGTTGAGTTCGAGCAAGTTCATTCGACTCCAAAGAATCCGACGGCTACGAGGCGGCTCTCTTTCGCTGCATCGCCCCAGCCCATCAGGGGCCAGCGGCTATGAAAATGACGCGTCGGGTAGCAAATCATGCGGTTGAACTTCATGTCCACCAGATGAATTTGTTCCCACTTCGACAGGTCGTCGTGGCACGCGAGAATTTCGTCGCAGACGCGCGCGGGAGATTTCCCCATGCGCTTGATTTCCTCGTAGGACGGAAAGTCGGTCCAGCCGTATTTGCGATTGCGCCAAAAGGCTGTTCCCCCGCGGCATTGGTCAGGCGGGTTGAGATAGAGCACGTAGGCAAAGGGCGAGTGCGCCGTGTCGGCGTGGATGCGGTGATTATCGCCGCTCGGGTTGAGCCGGAAAAGATTGTGGTCCATCGTGACCTTGCGCCCGAGGCGCAGAGACATGAGTTCCTCGAACTCGTCCGACGGGAAAACGTGGACGTTCGGATACCGCTCACCATCAGGGCCGCGGATGGAGTAGAACCTGCGCGAGAGCGCATACTGACGATAGGCCTCGGGCTGCGGGAGGAAGTCGTCGAGGATTTGGACAGAAATTTGGTTCACGTCTTGACGAGAGCCCACAGCCAAACAGTGGGCTGGATGTTGTTGTGCGCCTCAGCGATTCCCGTGTAGTCTTCCCAATCGGCCAGGGAAAGCTGGCGGCTGGTGATGAGCTGTGTGCCCGCGGGACCGTCGCCGGCAGTGCCGAGCTTGGTTCCGTTGGTTCCGCCATCGCCATTCACTTCGAAATAGTTCGGAGGCAGGACAGGCGGGATGTTGATGGTCTCGGTGTCCTTCCCGCGGTGAAGCTGAATCGTGTTGCCGGAGTTAAGCGCCGTGGCATGACCCATCAAGTGCGTGTGCTGCTCGATTTGCGCCGAAGTCAGGATGACCGTTTCCTCGCCGTCTTGCTCGCCGGCATCACGCGGGGTGATTCCAGAGTCGGTCGCGTAGGCCGCAGTTCCGCCGGAGCCCAGGTCCTGCGTCGCCACGCCGAAAACTTTTCCGCGCAGAGTCTGGTCGTCCTGGCCGACGTATTGCCAGCCGGGGTTGAAGTTCAGGGCGTCCGAAAGGAGCGACTGAGCCACAAACTTGATGTCACCGGGGCTGCCGCTGACCGTGCGCCATGCGCCGCGCTCCCAGTGAATGAGCACGTTAATGTCCGTGTCGAAATATTGTTCGAGGTCGACGGGGTTCGTCGGGCGTTGCGCGGTGCTCCCACTCGGGGGGACATTCGCCAGCGCTCGCCATGTGACACCGTCCCAGCCATACCAGCCGATGCCGCGGGTCTCGAAGGTGCGGAGCCACAGCGTAGGCTCACCCGGCTGCGGGGTCGCGGGGGTGTTAGGACCCACGACGAAAAGATTCAGGGACGCGCTGATGTCGAGGGGGACGTAGCGGCCTTCGTCGATGTCGAAGACCCACCACTGGGTCCCGTTCTTTAGCCAGGGCCCGACGTTCGAGCTGGGCTCCGCGTCGCCGACGACGAAAAAGCTGGTGCCCTGCGGCGATTGGATTTCCATCCGCTCGACGAGTGCCTCGAAGAACTCCTGCGGGTTGCCGATGAAATCGGGCGGGAGCTGCGCGGCGACGATGACTAGATTTGTCTTAAACAGGCTCATGGTTAGATTGTCGCAGAGACAAGCGGGGTGGGAAGCGTTTCGCCGAAGTCCGGCTCAATGCCCGTCACCTTGTAGTAATAGGTTCCAGGGGAAAGCCCTGTGTCAACGAATGAGTTTTCCAGCAAATTCGAGGTCAAAAGGGCAAACGGGCCCTCCGGGTTGGTCGCCCGGTAGACCACGTAGGCGAAGATGTAGCTGACCTGGGGCCAGTTCAGGGAAACGTCCGTGTCGATGACGATTGCTTCGAGGGAGTCTGGCCCGTTCTTGCGGGTCACGGGGACGATTTCGATGTTGGCAGCCGCGGACTGCGCCGAACCGCTGAGCGGAACGGGGAGTTCACAGATTCCCGGGCTCTTGTAGAAGAGAGTGATTGCCCGGCGGGTGACGGGGCGGAGTGCGTTCAGGTTATTCATTCTCTTCGGCCTCGTTGGCGGCAGCGCCCAGGCTCACAACCAGGGGCAGGCTGGCCTCGATTTTGTGAGACGCCTTCCGCACGGCGACTCGGAGTGCAATTTTGTCTGCGTCAGCCTGCGAGATGATACTGCGTCCCTCGCCCACGGCAACCTCGGTGAAGCCTTGGTTGGTGACGGCAGTCGAACGCGCAGAGGTGAACTCAAGAATGTCGTGAGAGAGTGCGTCCTGAGCAGCCGCGGTGTCGTTGGCCGACTCGGCAGCGGCCCCGTCGAAGCGGACCACGTTTTTCTCCGTCTCGTTTTCGCAGGTGTCCGTCCGAAGAAGGTCGTTGCGAGAAACGGGAGGCTCGTAAAGGATTCGAACGGCGTCAACGGCACAGGGGCCGCTGCCGGCGACGAGAAGTTGGAAGGCGTCGTCGAAAAACTCGGTCCACGGAGACTCAACGCCGCACGAACTCTGCGTCTGGTTCTCGATGAGGTCCTTGGCGTCCTCGGTGCGGACCATGCGCGACTGCTTCTTGAACGCGAAGATTTTCGTGTTCATGTCAATCTCCATGTCCGGGCGGAAGCACCCCTCGGTCGCGGTCAGGCGCTGTTTGAAAATCTGCTTGTATTTCCCGCGCCGCGCGCCGGCCCAGAAAATCCCAATGTCCACGTCGCCCACCATCTCGGAGAGCTGAACGTCCGCGTAGCGGAAGGATTTGCGGGTGAGGATTGCGCCGGCAGGCCCGAAGTAGCCGCGCGTCTCGAACCACCACGAAATCGGGCAGGCCTCGTCGCGCCGGTCGGGCCAGAAGGCTTCCCACAGGCGGTTCACGCCGTCATAATCCGGGGAGATGTAGAACACGCGCTGCTTTCCGTGGAACTCGGCGGTGACCCACTCCACGGGCCGCGTCCCGGTCCAGAAGCTGTTCCAGATAGGCGGCAGGTCCTCAGAGATATTCTGGAGAACGGAATTGTCGATGACCCAGGTGTGGCGGTTGAAAATGTCGCCGTAGGGGACGCTGACCATGATGTAGTTCTCGAACGAACCGCTGGCCACGCCAGTGAGGTCCTCCGACAGCCGGCTCTTGCTCTCCATCATTTCGCTATCCCGGTAGGGGAGCTTGCTGGTGATTTTGGTGCTGAGTGCGGAGTCGAGCGAGACCAGACCGCTGGACGAATACCACCAGAGCATTCCCTGCTGGTCAAGCACGGAGCGCTGGCTCTTGCACCCAATCTTCGGCAGGATTTCTCGCTGCATGTCGGGGGTGACGGGCCACTGGGTTCGGTCGCGAATGCCGGCCTGAATCAGAGTGGTCGTGCTCTCGGTGAAAACGATGAGCTGTCCGGTGTCACTGGAGGGGTTGCGCGCGAGCGCAGTGATTTCTCCCGGCAACACGAAGGCCTGAACCGTGGCGAGGTAAACGTCCTCGATGAAAGAGGTGGGGTTGTTGATGTCGGACGCGAAAAGCTCGCTGCCCCGGCCAATCCAGAGCCGGTCACCAACCCAACGCATGGGCCCGCCCATTGGAATCGCCCCGAGTCCGCGGGATTGCGTGACCCGTGTGCCGTCATAGATTGCCGGCGGGGTGAAGCCACCGTCCTGAATCACCAGAAGATTTTTCGGGGCGATGAGAGTGAGTGAGCCGTCGATGTTCTGCTGCACCGTCTGCTCCACCAGTGCGAAGTAGGCTTGCCGGGCGGAGGACGAGAAAATAACATCACCAAGAGGTCGGGCTTCGTTGAACGGGAAATCGGCGACGTAGAGAAGACCGTCAACCATGAAGACCAGTTGTTCAGCCCCGACCTTTGGTTTGAAAAGGGTGAACCCTTGGAGCCGTCCGTCTGCCAGGGCGGTCAGACAGCGGTAGCCAGGGCGGCACTGAACGATTCCGCCGCGGTTGACGATGTTCTCGCCGCGCGCGTATTTTCCAGGAGGAAGTTTAATCGGATGGGTATTCGAGTCCATCCCGATTTCAAAACTAACGTCTCCATCTTCAAGGAAGGGTGCGGAAGCCATTACTCAACCTCGTCGTAACCGGGGTTCTTGATACTGTTGCGGTCATCGACTTGAATCGGAGTGAGCGCCGGACCTTCGAGGCTGGCCTCTTTCTCCGTCAGGATTCGGACAGCATGAGCCTCGTAGGTGGTGGCGTTCGCGATGTCCGTGTCGTCGTAAAAACGAACTGCGCGCATCGCCAGGACGAAGGCGAGGCGGCTGTGCAAAAGAATCCGGTCATACTGGCTGAACAGCCGGTAGCTGCGCTTGCGGTAGCAGACGCGAACCCAGCAGGCACTTCGGCCCAGCTTGATTCGGCGAAACATCGGCTTGGTCTCGTTCGGTTCGAAGATTCCGAGCAGCGTGCCCGTGGAACTGTTCACCGTCGAAGAGTTGTCGAAGGACGATAGGCGCATGTCACCAACGGTGTTGGCCTTGACGATGTGACTGATACGGCTGACCGTGGGCGCATTTACGTCCGGCAAAGCAAACCCAAAGACAGTGGGGACGAGATATCCGTCGCTCCACACTCCGCCGACTTGGGTCCGCAGAGGGCGGTTCTGGTTGTCGTAACCGAAGACGCGAAGCTCTTTGCCCTCGTCTTCCTCGCTGTCCAAGTAGGCCACGAGCTTGCCGGGGCAGGGGAGGTCTCGATACGTCGGGAAGTTCCCGAGGTCGGTCCACGCGCGCCAGAGAGTGGTGAAGTCCCCGGGCCCGTTCAGGTGAAAAGTATGCAGAGGGTTCCGGCCAATCGTCGGATGACCGTCCATGTTGATGGCGAGGACCGTCTCGACTTCCCGCGGCAGCGTGATGCACTGGGCTCCGTCAACACAGATGTCGACGTATCCAATGAGGGCGTCAATCTCGCCCTTCGAAGCCAGCAACTCATACGAGTCGCCCATTTTCTCGTAGAGCTGCGTTTCATCGCAGTGACGGAAAATCTTCTTGGCTTCAGACCAAACTTCTTTGACGAGGAACATTAGTCCAGCTCTTTCTTATACTTGTCGAGTGCTTCGCTGCCGCCCTCGCGGTCGGATTTGTTCTCCTTGTCGGCTTTCACGTCCTCAATCGAGAGGATTTCCAGTTCGACGGACTGTGAGGTTTCCTTGTCGGTCTCGCGAGTGGTCTCGCTGCGCTTCTTGAATCGCACGACCATCGTGCCGGACTTGGGCAAGTTATACTCATCGTCCCAGTCCAGATAGAGGGACGGGTAATATTTCTTCCTCTCCGAGGGTGAGGGCATGTCGACGCAGCACGGGCCGCTCGACTCTTTTCCGAGGTCAATAGGGGTCTTCATTACCAGGAGATGGTTGCTACGTTGCTATCGAGCTGGACCGTGTAGCCGAGAGCAACGAGCAGGTTTCGCACGCGCACGGCTGTCGACATCGCCAGGATGTTTGGGTCCACGGTCACCTGAATAGAGGTGCCAACAAAAGTGTCATTGTCAAGCGCGCGGGCCAACTCAGACTCGATGGCTCGAAGCAGGCCGAACAGGAGGTTTTTTGTCACCTCGGGGTTCGGAGTCCCGGCTGCGGCGTTGATGATGAGTCGGCGTTGGTCAATTTGGAGCTTGAACGCCGCGGATGTGGGGAGGATTGGTAGCATATCAGTAGACTTTCCGAACCGCGATGGCTGCGATTTCCATGAGATGAGTTGTGTCATCCCAGTTGATGTTTAGGGAGTCGAAAATTCCCGTGCTCTCGTCGAAAGACCACGAATTGGTGACCGTCCCGCCGGGGCCCGTCGCGGACCCGGTGATGGTCGCCCAGTTGGTGTTGCCACCCACTGTTCCGTTAGATTCATTCAGGACATCTTCAATCACTCTCTTCGAGAGCGAGAAGTTGATTCGGTCGATGTTCGTGGACCGCATCGCCACCGAGTAGGTCACTGCGGTCGCGGTGGTCGCCGCCACGGGGCGAGAAAACTCCAAAAGCAAAAGGGACCGATAGGCCTCAGTGCGGGAATGCCGACGACCGTCAGAGCCCGCGCCGCTTCCGCGGTCGGTCGTGGTGTTCACGCGCCGGGTAGCCCAGCGAGTGCTCACGCTCTGGAGGTAGGAGTTGAGCGCCGTCTCAGCCGTATCCGTCCACAGAGTTGGAGAGCCAGCGCCATCGTAGTTGACCCCCAAGAAATTGTCGCAGTTCGTGGAGTTGAAGCCACGAAAGTTTGCTCCGCTGCAAACACCAACCGCGCCGCTCGCGTTGAAGTTGCCGGAGCCAGTGAATCGCCAGAGGATGGCAATCTGGATGCGGTGCCACTCGCTGCCGAAGTAAAACTGCCGGATGTATTCTCCGTTATTCAGTTCGAGACGCTTCTCCGATTTTCCGTTGGCGATATTCCGAGAAACGATGGACCCGCCGGAAATGGAGCCGTTCGCCCCCCAGCCCAGCCCCTTGTCAGGAGTGGCGAGAGCACCAGCCGAGTAGTCGTCGAAAACTTCGACGCACCAACCGTCCGGGATTTTGACTTCTGCCACGACCGTTGCATCGGACCCGGCAGCACCCGTAGCACCCGTCGCGCCCTTGTCGCCTGCAATCGAAATGTTCCAGTCCGCGCTCGAACCCGCACCCCCAAAATTGTCTGAGTTGATTGTGACCTGGGTGTTGCTCACCGCGGTCACGAGGCCCTCAACATAGTTCGCCGGAGTTCCCGCGCTGGCCGCGCGCAACCGCGTGCCGATAGCCCAGCCCAGGTTAGTGGCCGCGACCGTGTAGTTGAAGGTTTTCGAGCCCACCCCGACAGCCACAGAGTCCGTGGCAGAGCGCGTGACCTCAGAGGCCGCGCCGTTCGTCCCATTGGTGCCGTTCGTCCCATTGGTGCCGTTCGTCCCGTTGGTGCCGGGAGTTCCAGGAGTTCCGGGAAGACCCTGCTCACCTTGAGCGCCAGGAGTTCCGGGCTCGCCCTGCAAGCCTTGCTGGCCGGCGGGACCAACCGCGCCGACGTTATGCGGGGCGATTTTCTTTGTGATGTAAGAGCCGTCGTCTTGCAACTCGGCGATGAAAATCCAGCCCCCGTTTGGAGAAACGGACTCTGTTGCCTCTACGTAATCAGAAACTTTGCTCATGTACAGTCTGGGTTTTCTTTCAAGTCGTCATGGATGAAGCTGCCCGTGGCCTCGTCCAAAATTGCGAACCCCGCTTCGTCTTGAAGCACCTCTTCACAAGAAGTGCTTGGCCGGCGACGCGGCAGAGTGCGCGGCACCTTGTCGAGACGCTTAATCCCCGCCGCCGGGCGGCAGCAGTCGCCGAGATTCGGGTCTCGGATGACCGGGTTCTGGTTACGACAATTTGACATACGAGATTCGCGAGTCGAGAGCGACAATCAGCTCGGTGGCTCCACCAGTGGCGGAGATTCCCTGAACTTCGATGACGTGCCCATCGACGGACGTGGTGACCAACACGGTCCAGTTGAAATTCGTGCTCGAAGTCGTGGGAATTTCCACGCTGTATTGAGAGTCGTCGATGTCGGTCGCGGTGCTCTGGTTCACCAGCTTGAAACTCCACTGCCGCGGTGCTCCCGCGTTGTTGGTTCCGAAAAGCTGGATGTTGAAAAGGTATGTTCCCGCCGTCGCCAGAGTTGTGTCCAGCTCATCCGTCCCGAAGACGATATGCGCGTAGGCGTTGGTCATCTCGTAATCCGCGCCAGTCGGGATGACTTTCGCGTTGGTGTTCGTCGCCGTCGCGCCAGCCGGACCTTGTGAGCCCGTCGCGCCCGGAGAACCCGTCGCGCCCGTCGCGCCCTGCGAGCCCGTGTCGCCCTTTGCGCCTTGAAGACCCTGGGGGCCCGTGATGGTCAGACCACGAGGGCCCGTGGGAAGCACGAGCGTCCCAGGCGGGATGACCGCGAGAGGGGCAGGAATCGCTTCGACGAGCGTAGCGAAGATGACCGAGGACTGGAAAATCTCCGTGATGATATACCACCCGGAGCCGGGGATGAAAATCGTCTGTCCTTCCGAAACCACCGGGCTCGGGATGAAGCTGAACTGCACCGACTGGCCCACTCCCGGAGGATTGAACGCAGAGGTGGCCACGGTGTAAGCGTTGTGTCCGGCTTCGCCCGTCTCGCCCTTCGCGCCCTCGGGGCCGGCGAGACCAACGAGACCGTCTTCGAACAGCCGCTTGAAATAGCAGGCGAGGCCCTCGTCGTCGCCCTTCGGATTCCCAGGGATGCCGGTGTCGAGGTCGCAAGGAAGGACCCAGCGAACCTGACCGTCGACTTCAGTCTTGATGAGGCCCGGACCGTAAAAGGAGCGGATGAAATTTTCGAGTGCGCTCGGGAGCGTCTCGCAAGCCGCGCTATTGGCGTCGCAGTTCGTGTTGCAAGGCGTGCAGCGATTGGTGCAACGTCCCGCGTCCGTGCAGGAGTCACCCTGGCAGTTGCCGGAGCACCCGGATTGGTTACAAGAATTGCAGCTCATTATTGCTTTCGGTCGTCGATGCCGTCTCTGTTAGCGTCGACAAACCCTTGAAGTTTTCCGTGGCGGTGTGAGAACCAGTAGAGGACGACCGCTCCGACCCCCACACCAAGAATCAAAATCTCGTTTCCGACAATCAAGCTCGGCAACACAATCATGCCCAAGCCAGCAACCACGATGATGACACTGGTCGTCACGCTCCCGACGATGGCTCGCAAGTAAGGATGAAAACTCGCGATGCCGAAAAGCAGCACCAAGATTCCAACCCACATCACTGGACGCAACGAACCGAGCTTCGCGGTCATCTCGCGCGCGACATCTTTCTGAGCCGCGCCAATTTTCGTGTGGACCTCTTCGGTCACCACGCCTTGAGAGTCGGTCACACGCTTGTAGTCCTGCGTGGTGTCCGTCTTCGGGTTCTCCGATTGGTGGACGGTGACCGCAGACCCATCGGGGCGCACAAAGGAGGAACTGCCCGGCTTGAGCGGCATCATGCACCCGCACAGAGAAGCGGCGATAAGAAGGGAGGCGAACAGAGTTTTCATTTCTTTACTCCCTTTAGTTTTTGACCTACGCGAACAACTACTCCGGCGTCTACCAGAGCCTTGAAAAGCTGTCGTGAGCGCCTAAAATATGCGGGCATGTGACGGAAAAGTTCTGTCTCGTGGAACCCTTCAGGATTCTTCTCCACCTCAGTCAAGAAATTGATGAGACCCTGCGCTCGACTCAAATTGGCCATATTTTTAGTTAGTGATAACCGTCACACCACGCCCAATCAAGGTGGCCTTGTCCGCTGCACCTGCCGGGGACGGAGCGGAGTTGGTGCCCCCAGAGAGGTCAATTGTCCCGAAGAAATATCCGGCATTCGCCACGTATCTTGCAAGAACTCCATCCACGGAGGCTTGGTTTAACGCGTTACCGCTGTAGTCATCGGCCGAAGCATTAAAGGGCACCATCGAGGATACATCAAGGCTAACGAGAGAGGCGTTGTTTTTGATGGACACATTTCCGGCCACAGTGGTCACTAGCGGAAGGGACAAGTTAGTAAGCAGTGGGTTGTTTTCCACCGCGAGATTCGCCCCAATAGAGGGGAGCAACGGAAATTGAAGCCCCGTCGCCGATGTGCCCGAAATAGTCAACCGGTTGGTCAGAAGGTTCAGGGTCGAGAAATTTTTGTTCCCGGCAAATCCCGGACAGTTTTCGAGGTCCAGAATAAACCCTTCAACAATCTCGGTTAATCCGATGTCTAATGACGCCGGGCCAATATTCGTAATAATTAAAAAACTAAACCCGGTTGCCCCGGTAAGAAGATTGGGGGCATCGAAAATTGCGAGGTTTGGGCAGTCAATCAAAACTACCGTAGGCGAGACTACCCCAGGGGCAGCTCCGGGGGCGGAAAAACTTGTGAGCGAGGGGAGGTCCTCGAAGTTAACGTGAGGAAGCACCCCAGCAAGAACAGGGAGGGAAATCGTTTCCAGCTCCGCGCACGACGCCAGCTCTATCCCCCCGGTGGAATTATCAACAGTGGTCAAATTTGGGAAGACTAAAGTCTTCATCCCCGTAATATCCACCATGAAGAAGAAAAATAATTCCGCGACCCCGAAAGACACCAACTCGCTCAATCCGACACCTTCGATGTCGATATATGTGTCGGGCCCTCCAATAAGGCTCGGGATAAGTTCATCCGAAGATGGCACTGGTGGAGCCCCGCCCGCATCAACAACACGGCTCAAGATGGTTTCCAAGTCATCTGCGTCAGAAATGTTCGCACCGAGAGAGCGGGCCACTTTGGACCACAGCATCTCCACGGTATCATACGGTCGGTTGTCAATTCCGTAGACAAGGTTGAGAATTTTCCCAAGCGTTGTGGGCGGCTCGTTGTAAGGATTCTGGGGCATATCTTACTTCCGGTTTTTCTTCCACTTCGAGTGAACGTAGAGCGCGGAGCAAACTGCGACTGCGATTTGAGCGATGAGAAGGATGACCTTCAACACCGGCTCGACACCGTCGAGGAAAATATTGGTGCTGGGCGTGGCTACCCCGAGGAAGCTGGCCGCAGTGACTTTGATGTTGTCGGGAACTTGCATTAGAAAAGCCGGATATACCGGATGTCAGTTGTGGTGGACTCAACGGAGCCGCGCGCCGCGGTTTCGTTGAACGCAAAAATGGAAACGACCTTGCTGGCCGCGGCAATCGTGACCAACCCGGAGAGATAGATGTTCACGCGGCCAGAGGCTGGCCCGCCGGAAACCTTCTTGTTCACTCCGATGTCCGCGTTGTCTGTGGTGTTGCGGAGCTTCGCGTCGTAGATGTCATCGGCGGTCGCACCATTGATGATGCTGACGTTCGCTTCGATGAGATACGTTCCCGCAGTCGGGAGAGTGACCGCAGCATTCGTGGTCCCGAAGGCAACCTGAGCCGTGGAGTTCGTGAGGGTGTAGTTCGTCCCAACGCCGGCTTGCTCAGCCGCACGGTTGTGGAGATGGCTCGTTACACCGGAGCCATCATTCGCGCCGCTGGTCCGATACTGAATCGCACCACCGACAGACCAAATTGCGCTCCCGGTCGTGGGGTCCGCGGAAGCCGCGGTGCCATCCTTGAACACGAGTCCGCCGACGAGAGACGTGGGCTCCGTGGTGGCGACGTTGCTAATGAGAAAGTTTCCAGATGCAGAAATCAAGCACCGGACACCAGCCGCAGCGGAACCATTGGGGCTGGTCCGAAAATCCATCTGCATCCCGGCATTTCCCGAGGACTGGTCTTGAGTGGTCTTGACCACAATCTGTGCGCCCGTCACGTAGGCCGCGCCGTTCCATGCTTGGAAAGAAGCGACACTGACTTCGCTGGCGTTCGCGACGGCAGCCGCTGCGTTCCCCGTAGTCCCGCGTTTCTTGATGAGGACCGGATAGGCAAAGATGGAGGCCGAATCGTCGGTGACAACCGCGAGACCGCCAGTGGCCGCGGTCAACAGGCCGGAGGTGAGCGGAGCATAGTTGGAGTCGTCGCCCAGGCGAACTTGCAGCTCCGTGCTGTTTCGTTTGAGGCCCGGATTCGTTGCGGCCACTCCGCCGAGAGTCAAAAAGGTCCCGGAGGCGAGAGTGGTGACGCGGAAAACTTCCCCTTCAGTCGTGGAGCCCGGAGGGCAGAGCAGGACGCGGAAAAAGGTGCTGTGGTCGGTTCCGCTTTGCGTGACGCTGGCGTTCACTTGAAGCCGGCCAGCCGAGCCGTATGCTGAGCCGTCCCATGCCCGCGCGCGAATGTTGATGATGCCCTCGGAAGCTGCAACCGCTGCGTTGGCCCCGCCGCCCAGAGAGCCGCGCTTGTAGAGCTGCACCGTCGGGCCCTGCGTGTCCGCCGCCGTTCGGTCGAGAACGAGGTGGTCCAGAAGGTCGCCGGCAATCGTGAACAGTCCGGTCATCGTGTCGCCGGCCTTGTTCACCGGAGTGAATCCCAGCGCAGTGGTCACGTCCGCAGACGTAAGGGTGACCGCGCCGATGCGAGCGTTGAACGAGAGGACTCCGCCAGACGAGCCCCCGTCATCGAGGACCTTGGCAATTTTGAAAAGCAGGCTGTTGTCCGAATCGCCGGGCAGTGGGGTGGTGTTCATTTCATTGTCCGTTCAGCAGTTTGGCAATTTTCCGCAGGAGGTCATTTCGGGAGTCTCCGTGCATCGGAGGACAAGTTCCCGAACCTTCATCATTGAGCTGCTGACAAATCTTTGCGAGCAGCGTCTCATCCGAATCTCCCCAAACAGGTGCCGGGTCACTGAACATAGTCCCTCAATAAGTTTGGCGCGATTACTTCCGTCAACGAACAAAAAAGGGTCGCGGAGTTCGTCCGCAACCCTCTCCTACGAACCGGCGTTGCTGCGTGCAAAGCAACACCGACAGTGTTAAGAAACCCGGGCGAGAAGCTTGACGAGCAGGCTGTCGAGGGTTTCCGTGGTTTTCGCGGCCACACCAAGAGAGGTGAGCACCGCGACGAGAACCTGAGGCGGTTCATCGTAGGGCGACAGGCCCAGAGAGAAAAGGTCGTTCGCAGCTTTCGCCAGCGTCGGCCACTCCTGGTCATGCAGCCCGTGTTCAACAAATTCAGCCATAACAAAAATGGTTGAGAGGGGCCGGATTCTAACCCGGCTCCCTCTCAGATTGGTTAGGCCTCGCAGGTCACGCCGACCGTGGTGAACTCGTCAGAGCCAGTGTAGCTGGAGCTGGAAGGCACCGTGCAATCGGGCAGACCGAGGTCCGCGGTGCAGCGCCGATACAGAATCGGAACCACGAACTGGGGCCGGATGGGCTTGTAAGCCCGGATGATTTGGTATTTGTGCCAACCGAAATCGCCGTAGACGTTGCAATCGTTGTCGATTTGGTAGTGCCATTCGAGTTCGCCCATGTAGAGCTGCGGAGCGAACTTGAAGGAGCCTTCACCGACGTAGCGTTCGGGCACCAAGCGCTCGAAGCTCATGTCGGCCAGGAGGAACAGGACCTCATAATCCGCGTTCAGCCAGCTCGGATTCGGCTTGGCATAAGCGGTGTTCTTCGTGGAGTTCGTGACGATGGTCACGGGGTCCACGAGGTTCAGCGTGCCATTGGCCTTGAAGCCAGTGGCGCGCAGGGGACGCTGGTCGATACCGAAGGCGAGGCCTCGATACGCGGGAGCGGTTTCCCAGGAGTAGCCGGCCAGGGAGAGTTCCCCTTGGCGATAGCCACCCGTGACGTAAGACTGGAGAACGTCCTTCACGCCAGATTCAGCGCGAAAGAGTTCAATCTGGTCCGCGGACGCGATGACGCGGAAGTGCGGGCTGCCCTTGTCGCCAGCGTCGAACATCTCGGCGAACAAGTTCTCCTTGATGTAGCGGGCGATGTAATGGAGCGCCTTGAAGCTCATCGGCCCAGTGGGCAGGAGCGGGGCGAACTTGACACCGATATCGGTTTCAGTCCCGCCGGTAAACAGCGAGTTGAAATCGTAACCGGCGACGGCAGTGAACTTCGACGCGGAGCGCAGATAGAGCTGAGCCCGGATGTCGGAGTTGATATACTGGGTGACCAGTTTCTTGAGCGAGTCCTCGGAGGCCAGATAACTGGTCTTGAAGGCCGCGTAGCCTTTCTTCACGCAAACGCGAGGACCGAAGCCACGCTTCGATTCGAGCTTGCTGACGAAGTTGATGGCGTCGGTGAGGTCCTGATGACCCTGAGTTCCACACAGGTCAGTGTCACAGACGAACTCGGGCAGGGCCAGAGAATCGCCAGGAGCAGCTTGGAGCTGAACGGAGGTTCGGATTTCGTCAGACACACCGGAGGGGAAAACCCCGCCACCGATGACGTTCATGAAGGGCGCGTTGGCCGCAAGGGTCTTCGCGATAGCGCCGACGAGGCGCTGAGTGTCTTTCTGAGCGATGTCAGAAACTTGAGCTGGAGTGATGCAATCTCCCATACTATTTTTTGGTTGTCGCTATTGCGACGGTTTACTCACAAATTTCCACGAGTTTGAAGCGTGGAGCTTCTCTCAGCATTTTCGGGGATGCTGACAGCCGCCTTTGCGAGCCACCAAAGGAGATTTGGCTCAGTCGCGCTGACCGGACGCGTGTAGGTCAATGAAGAGAGTTGCGGGGGAGAGGGTTTTGTCAACCCAGAGCGGCCCGGACATGGTCCTGAATGGACGCATCCTTGACCCCGTGAACGAAGAAAACTCCTTCTTTCCGAAGGCGTTGGAAAACCTCTGTGGGCATGGCCGGGGAGCGCCAAAAACTTCGCATCCCGGGGCAGTTTGCCCAGCCCTGCTTCTGAAACTGGGGTGCCAGGACCCAATCCCACCCGGCGGTTGGCCGGCAGCCGCCGATTTTGCGAGAAATCCAGTGGAGGTATTCCTGCTCTGCGGAGACGAGGCAGTTGCCGTTGATATGCTTGCCGTTCGTCTCCTTCGGGCCCGGGGGAATCAGTGCGCCCACCATGTTTGCGCCCTTGGCGTGGAGCCGGTCCCATTCCGAGTGCAGGCGAGAAATCCAGTCGGGGGACATCGGGTTGCCGTCCGCCTCAAAAGCCATCACGGCCTTGTATTGGGGCATCTTCTTGGCTTCAATCTGAGTGTAGACGTGGTCAACCATCCCGAAAAACAGTTCGTTGCAGCCGAAGGGCCAGCCCTCCGCACGACGGTGCCGGTTGATAAAAGAGAACGTGTTGAACTTTCGGGAGACGTATTCAACGGTCGCGAGGTCGTGCTTGCAGTCGAACCGCGCGCAGAAAAGGAAGTCGGCCAGCTCGCAGTGCTTGGGCTCAATGTCCGCGACGAACCGCGCCATCCGCATCGCATCCGCCTTGTCGTTCTCCCAGAATTGGAGAGCCAGGAGAATCTTGTTCACGTCAGCCTCCCGTAGCAACGGTCCCCGAGGTGCCCGCAGTAGAGTCCCATGTCGACGTGCGGGATGTGGCCGCAGTCCGCGGCGCGCTGACAGAATGAAACGTCTTCACCGGCCCCGACGGGGAGCCGCGCCGATTGGCGCATGGCAGTTTCGTATTGAACCTGAAGCTTCGCGAGTTTCGCACCCGGGTCAATGCCCTCCCTCAGGATTTCTCCGAAGAGGTCGAAGCTTCGACGGATATCTTGTTCGTTAGGAGAAAAGAAGTTGCTGCCCGAGCCGTCTTCTTTCCTACCCAGGTGAGGAAAACGCTTCTCGATGTCAAGGAAGACAGAACGATGGACGAGAACTGCTCCGAATCCCACCCAGGCAGTGGGCTTGATGAGGTCGTAGGGTCCTTTGCGTGCATAGGCGTCCTCGCGTTCGGAGGTCATCGCCTCCGCATAAATCGGTTTGCTGTTTGGGTGACGCCCCCAATAAACACCGCCCACGAGAGTTTTGCCATGAGACAGAAGTCGGTCAATGACATTGAGACCGGCAAAAGCATCAGGAAGACGCTGTTGAGTGAGTGCGTTAAAGAACTTCGCGTCACCGTGAGGAAGGATTTCATCACCATCCACCCAAAAAGACCACTCAACACCAGAGCGAAGAAATTCCTCCGCCAGGACGTTGCGGACGTGCCACACTGCTGCGTCGCCCCAACGGGCCCGCACGCCAATGCGGCCCTTATCCATAAGACGCATGACGCTGAACGCAACTTGCGGAGCGACCTCGCGATACCAGGGAAGAAGGATTTCCACCTGCTTTCCTTCGTGCAGTCGAGGCTCATTTGGTGCGGCCATAATATTCTTCGTCGGTTTCTCCGAGGGCTCGGGGTGCCATTCCCGGATTTCGGAAGGGGTGGAGAATTCGATTGATGAACTTGAGCGCTTCGGGGTTCCTCTCAAGCTCAAGAATAAGCATAGCGAGATTCCACGGAGTAAGCGCAGGAACTGGACGACCAAAAACAATCAAACCCCTTTCTCGATGGAAGAAGCTGGGATTGGAGTCCGCGGGGTCCAGACAGAGGTAAGAGAACTCGTCACGATTCTTGATGAGAACTCGTTCCCGCCACTCTTCAAAGGTCTCAGGGGTCACGAGCCCGACACTTGTTGGGCGCGCAAACGGTCAATCGCTACAGCGCCGGGTTCGTTGAAGGTGGGCTGTGTGGCCGCTCCGGTGTTTGGAGGCGCTCCACCGTCGCGGAGACTGGTGCGGGAGGCACCCTTCACGCGAGCAATGAACTCGTCCTTCTCTTTGACCTGAGCTTCCAGCGCGGTGATTTTGTCCGTGAGAGTTTTCTTCTCGGACTCGTGCTCCGCTTGGAGCGCAGGAATTTCTTCCTGGAGCCGCAGCATCTGGGCGTAGCCCACTGCAACGACCGCGCGCATCTCGGGCGACGGGTCCTTCAGAATTTTGGCGACGTGGTCCTGGACGTGGAGGAAAAACTTATTCTCGGCCTCCATCGCAGCCTTCTGCTCAGCGGTCGTTGTGGCGTCAGGCTTCTGGAGCTTGAACCACGGCAACTGCACGGACACTTTGTTGAAGTGGTCTTCCGCCTTTGAGTAGTGGGCCAGCTCGTCCTGCGCGCTCTGCTTCTGCCGCTCGGACAAAAACTCAGAGGCGTTCTTCTTCGCGTCTTCGATGGCGCGGGCTCGTCGGTCGTTCAGGTCTTCGTTGACCGCAAGCTTGTTCTCGATATATCGGCGCGCAACCGGAGGAAGCTTTTCAAGGACCACTTCCCAGTCCAGTTCCTTCGTGCCGATGGCTTTCATCTTGCCGAGGACTTCGTCATTCGCGCCGGCCTCTTTCAGTTTCTTCCAAATGAGGTCGTCGTTGGCGTTCACCTCTTCGACGTATTCCTTGAAAGTCGGGTCAGCCTCGACATCCATTTTCTGCCGGAACTCGCGGAGTTCTTTCAACTCAGCTTCGAGCTTCGGGTCAACGGCGGGGCGGGTCTCCAACTCCTTCACCTTCGCAGAAAGTTCGTCGCGCTCTTTCTGAGCTGCGGCGACGCGTTCGCGGGAGGTTTTCTTCAGAGTGTCGAACGATTGCGCCACTTCCGACTTGGTGTGGGGCGGGAGCTGAACCGCGTCGAACTCGTCTTTGACTGGGTCGGGCGTGACCGGCGGCGTCACCGAGGTGCCGGGGGCCGATGGCGTGCCCGGGGGAACGGCGGTCCCAGGGGTTCCGGGAGGCGTGGCCGCTCCGGTGGTCCCCGGAAGCGCTCCGGCTGCGGGCGTCGGCGTTACCGGAGGCGTCGCAGTCGTGGGCGCGGGTGAGGGGTCGGCAGACCCAGGGGCTTGCCCCGGGGGCTGGTCGATGGGCTTGAAAAGCGCGTCGAGGGCGGCTCCGGTGTCGGCGATAGCCGCGTTGTCGGGTTTGATGTCTACGCCCGGGGGGATAGACGAAAGTTCAGGGAGGTTGGTGTTGTCAGCCATAGCACGGTTCGTAGTTTAACTGCACTCAAGAGGTTGCTGTTTCTGCCGGTTTGTCAAGCTTCTTGTCTTCCTCCACCCAGGCCGCGTCGTCGTCCAAGGATTTGTAGTTGTCGGAGGTCGTCGGAGGAACGATGGGCTCGTTCGGATTCTCGTAGGTCAGCTTGAAAATTGTGTTGACCGCTTCCTGGTATCCGGCAACAGCGCCAGAGGCCACGAGGGTTTTGTTCTTGTGGGACCCGTCGAGAAGCTCAGGAGTCCCGACGGCGAGGACCTGAAGCACGCGGGCCCCGGTGGGGGAGTTCAAAAAGTCTTTGAGACGCGCGGCGTCCTCGGAGGTCCACTCGACAACTTTCGGAGCGAAGATAATCATTGCACGGATGATGGTTGTAGCTGCGGAGCTGCTCCCGACTGAATGTCAGGCAGCCCGCCGGTTTGGTCGACGGTTGCGGCAAGCTGGTTGCCCACACTTTGCTGAGAGGTCGCGGCGTGCTCTTGGGCGTTGGCTTCGAGTTCAGGCAGG
>Ga0268265_10000506_pt1 | contig 40171 bp, 37 predicted proteins | sample KBSSwiS52_FD_190355 | JGI IMG/M metagenome (GOLD analysis project Ga0268265, IMG submission 190355) | Switchgrass rhizosphere microbial communities from Kellogg Biological Station, Michigan, USA - KBS Switchgrass S5-2 (SPAdes) (version 2) | ecosystem: Host-associated > Plants > Roots >...
CACGACGCTGTCGGTCGTGCTGAACGTGCCCAGCGCGTCGCCATCGACCAGGAACTGGAAGCGGTAGCGCGGCTCGGCGTTCGGCGTGTCGTCACGCACAGTGGCCGACGCGGTCAGCGACGGGCCAAGAGAAGAGGTGGATTTGCAAGCCGAACCGTCGAGACCGCCCGCGGCGATCTGGAACGACGAGGTCGACGGAGGAAGAACCGAGGTGCTGCTCCACGGCGGAACCGGGGAAGACGGACAACCCGCAACTGCACTACCCGCATAGCCAGCCAGACCGATCAGAGCCAGAGCCAGCACTTTCATCTTCGCATTCATGAGAATCTCCCAGAGTACTCGGGCGGGGTGCAGTCCCCTTCCCCTTGATTGATGGATGAATTAGTTGTTAACCAAGCCCGATCCGCGCGGACGATAGTGAACTCTGTAAGCCATGTCAACACGGACCGCGTGGGCTTGGCTACCTTGCCCGATTTCGGGTTGGGTTCCCAACTGCATGTGGTCCCTTCCCGGCCAGCGGCTCGCGTTGCATCGCCTCCAGCCCACGCCTCCTATAACGCACCGCTCACCGAAAACCGGACACCTTCTGTTTCGGACGGGGTCGATTGGTCTATCTAAGCCGGCCCGGCACCCACCTGCGCGTTGACACGCGCTCGGCGGCCTACGGAGAATGCCGCCCCCTTTGGTCTCGCCCTCCCGTGCCCGATCCCGCCGTTCTCCCCATCCAGGCCAGCACCTGCCTTGCCGTCATGCCCGCGCGGGACGAGGCGGCGACGGTCGCCGCGGTCGTTCGGGGCGTTCGCGGCATGCTCGGCTGCCGCGTTCTGGTGGTGGACGACGCCAGCACCGACGAAACGGCGGACGTCGCCCGCGCGGCCGGCGCCGAGGTGTTGACGCTGCCGCTCGGCCTCGGCGCCTGGGGAGCGACTCAAGCCGGCATCCGCTACGCCCGCCGCAACAGCTTTCCGGCAGTCATCACGCTCGACGCCGACGGCCAGCACCTGCCCGAATCGCTGCCTGTCCTCATCGAAGCCCAGGCGCGCACGGGAGCGAACGTCGTCATCGGCACCTGCGTGACGCGCCTCAGCCGGGCCAAGCGCATCGCCTGGCGCTATCTGCGGGCGCTGACCGGGCTCGGGCTCTCGGATTTCACGTCCGGCCTTCGTCTTTACGATGCCGCCGCGATCGAAGTGCTCGCGGGACAGGAAGCCAGCCTTCTCGATTATCAGGACGTCGGCGTGCTGATGCTGCTCTCGCGGAACGGACTCTCGATCGCCGAGACGCCCGTAGAAATGCTGCCGCGCCGCGCCGGGCACTCGCGCGTGTTCGCCTCGTGGCCGGTCGTGGCGCGATATATGATGCACACGACGGTGCTCTGCATCGCCCAGCTCGACCCCTCGCGGCGCCACGGCCGCTCGGCCGGAATCGATCCGACATGCTGACCGGCCAGATCACCTCGGCGATCATCGGCGTTGCGCTGACTGGCGCAATTCTTTTCCTGGTTCGACGCGATCATTTGCACGGGCCTTACGCGCTCTGGTGGTTCGCGGTCGCCGCGGCGACCTTCGCGCTCGGCGTGTTCCCGGCGCTGATCACCTGGCTCGGCCGTGCGACCGGTATCGGCTATGCGCCGGTCCTGCCGATCGTCGTCGGACTCTCGCTGGTGCTGATCCGGATGCTCAAGCTCGACATCGATCGCTCGAAGCAGGAACGACAGATCCGCCGTCTCACGCAAAAGCTCGCGATCCTCGAGCAGGAGCTCGAAAAACTCGGCGGACGCTCGCCGCCAGCGCCGCACGCCGACGACCCGCCGCGCTAGCGCGCACGACGCGCATGCGCATCCTGCATCTCGGCAAGTACTACGCGCCCGAACGCGGCGGCATCGAAAGTTACTTGCGCGCGTTGTCTGAATGGTTTGTCGCACGCGGACACTTTGTCGGCGCGCTCGTGCATCAGCGTCCCGGCATCTGGCGCAGCGCGCGGGAAACGCTCGACGGTGTCGAGATCCGACGCGTCGCATGCCTCGGCGCTCCGGTCTATACGCCGCTGAGCCCGACCTTTCCTTTGCACCTCGCGCGCGCGTTGCGCGAGATGCAGCCGGATCTCCTTCATTTGCACCTGCCGAATCCTTCGTGTTTTGCGGCGCTCGCGAGCCCGCGCGCGCGGCGTTTGCCTTGGGTTGTCCATTGGCATTCGGACATTCCTTCGGATGCTCCGGACTGGCGCCTGCGCGCCGGCTATCGCGCGTATCGTCCGTTCGAACAGGCCGTGCTACGTCGTGCGCACGCGATTATCGCGACGTCGCAAGCCTATCTCGATGCGAGCAGCGCGCTCGCGCCCTGGCGCGCTAAGGCGCATGTCGTTCCGCTCGGTGTCGACGCCGTGCCCTCGAACGCGCCGCAGGATTTCTGGCCGGCCGGCAGCGGCCCGCGCCTCCTCGCCGTCGGACGGTTGAGCCACTACAAAGGCTTCGACGTGCTGATCGACGCGCTCGCCAAGACCAAAGACACGCGCCTCCTCCTCGTCGGCGAAGGCGAATGCGCGAGCGCATTGCGTGCGCAGTCCAGAGCGAGCGGCATCGCCGAGCGCATTCGCTTTGCCGGCGCGCTCGACGATGACGCGCTGCTCGCCGCCTACGCCGCGGCCGATGTCTTCGTGCTGCCGTCGGTGAATCGCGGCGAGGCGTTCGGGCTCGTGCTGCTCGAAGCGATGCGCGCGCGCCTTCCGGTGATCGCGAGCGACATTGCGGGATCGGGCATCGGCGACGTGGTCGCGAACGGCGAAACTGCATTGCTCGTCGCGCCGAACGATGCCGATGCGTTGGCTGCAGCTATTGCGAAACTGGACGACGCATCGACGCGCGAGCGGCTCGGCACCGCAGGCTATCGGCGCTGGACCGAGCGTTTCACGCTGGAACGCTCGGCGAGCGCCATCCTCGCGCTCTACTCCGCTCTTCTGCGCTGACGGCGAGCGGTCGCAGCAGCACGGCCGCGAGCACGAACACGCTCGGCACGACTTGCAGCATCAGCCGATTCGCGCTGGTGTAATCGCGTGCCCACGCGGACGCCGGCGTGAAGAAGAAAAGCACGAACAGGAACGCGAAGTCGATCAATAAGAGAAGGCCGACCAGGCGTGCGACGGGATCGTCGCGAAACCGTCGCCAGCGAACGAGCAGCAGCAACGGAAACGCGTACCAGAGGAGATGCCAGTTCGGCAGCGTGAAGAGGCTCGCGATCACCGCACCGCCAACGCCGTGCCAAGCGAGCTCGAACACCGCGACGCCGGGAATTTCCGCTTTGCCGCGTCCGACGTGCACGACGCCGAGTCCCGGAATCGGCAGATCGAATCCTCCGACGAGAAGGCCGATCACGAGCAGCACAGCGGCCGCCGCGATCAGGCGCCAGCGCCAGCGCATCGGAACGAGATCGAGCACGACGACCGCCGCGAACGCCAGCAGCCACACCGCGCCTTCGTTCTTGATCGCAGGCAGACACAACGCCACCGCGATCGCGAGCAGCCATTGCCCGCGCTCGCGCCGGATCAGCCAGCGCGTCCACATGCTGACGGCAAGCCCGAGCGTGACCGCGATCCAGATATCCGCGTAACCGGCGAGTGCAATATGCGCGTCGATCAGCGGCAGCGACACCAGCGCGTAGACCAAAGCGAGCGCAAGCGGGATCGATAATCCGAACGAGCGCCAATATCCGTACGCCGCGAGCGCGAACGCACTCAGCGCACCGCACCAGGCGACGTCGACGAGCGGCTCGTTCCACGCGCCCGTGGCACTCGCGAACCACAGCTGCAGCCACGCCAGGAGCTCCGGATAACTTCCCGCTGCCGCCGTGCGCGTCGCCGCGACCGGATTCGACAGCCATTCGATCATCGGCACATAAGGATCGGCGTGCCCGAGCAGGAACCATGTCTTCGGCTTGATCGCCCACGCCGACCACGCGTCCCACGGGAATACCGGACGCAACGACGCTTCGTCGCCGATCACGATGAGGCGAACGACGATCGCGATCAGCAAAAGAGCTGCCCCCATCCACATCGCGCGAGTCGGACGCGCGACGGCGATCGGCGCAGTACGCGCAAGCCAAGTTCCGGTTCCGCGCAATCTGAAATACGCCGCGACCCACGCGACGATTCCCACTACGACCAACCACGGCCACGCGGCAGCAAACGCGTGCGCGGTGTCGTCGACTGCGACGAAGCGCGCGATCGTCGATGCGACGAACACGCCGATCAGCCAACCCGCACCGAGCGCCGCGGCGATATCGCCGCCGACGCGCCGACGCGCGTGCAGCGCCAGCCACACGCCGCTGCCCGCGAATACGGGCAGCACCCAGGCGAGGACGTAAGCGAAATCAACGCCCATGACGGAACCGGAAAACAGTCACGGACTCGTCCTCGAAACTGTCGCCGTGGATCGAATCGGCGGCGGCGAGATGTTCGCTGTGCTTGAGCAGATGACGCCAATAGGGCTTCGTGCGCCAATCGTCCGTGTGGAAGAAAACGATGAGGCAACCTTCCGGCAGCGCAGCGCCGAGTGACGCGGCATATTGATAATCGGCGACGTTGCGCGGCAGCAGATGCCAGACCAGTCGCAACAGCTCGTAGCCGCTGCCGGCATCGACGAGGATGCGCGCCTCGCGCGGCTCGTTGCGCAGCAGCGCGCGCACTTTGTCGGCGGCGTCCGCGATATCGGCGTCGCCGACCGTGCGCTCGCGCTCGGGCCAGGAAAGATCGGCGTACACCGCGCGCGTCGTCTGCAGGCGTCCCCAGAGTCCCGCCTGCCACGTCGCATCGAGCACGATCCAGCCCATCCCCGCGACGAGAGCGCTCTGCATCATCAGCTGTCTGCCGCGCCAGCCGAGAATGAGCGCTGCGCACAGAATCGCAACGCCGACCGCAATCGCGACGCACACGACCAGCGACAACGCGCGCGGCGTATCCGTGTCGCGGCCGAGCGCGTGCACCGAACGCTGTGTCCACGGCCACGCGCCGAACCAGTCCGTCCACAGCGCGAGCACGTCGCCGCGCCACGACGGCGACCACAATCCCGCCTCGACGATCTCGAACGGTTTGAACCCGCGCGGCGGCGGCACCAGCTGCGCGACCGGGAATTGCGCGAATCCGATCTCGACGATGCGGCCGCGCCATTCCGGCACCTGGCGCAGATCGAACGTTCGCGTCGCATTACCCGGCCACGGCAGCGAGATCGCGACGGCGTCCGCATCGTCGGCGGTGCGGAACACCAGCGACAATTCGAGCGTGCGCGGAAAATCGGCGAAGCGATAGCGCAGCGTCTGGAACTGATACGCGTCGAGATCGGTCGGGTTCAGCGATTGCAGGCTGGTGAAATCGCTGGCCGGAGAGACGACTTTGAGCACGCCGTCGTCCGCGCTGCCGGTTCCGAACACCGCGGCGAATTCGTCACCGGCGAAACGGCGTTGCGCCGCCGGCGACAAGGGCTCGCTCCACTCGACGTCGGCCGCCCACAGCACGAGGATCGTCCAGCTCGCGAAAACCAGAATCGCAAACAGGATGCGCCTCATGCGGCGAGTTCGTTCAAGCGGGCAAGCTCGGCCTCGCTGAAGCCGGCGGAGAGTCGCGCGTCGATGTTGAACGGTCCGCGCACCGCGCCGCGCAGGTGCTCGCGGATCAGCGCGTCGAACGTGGTTTCCGGATCGCGGCCTTCGCGCTCGCAACACCACGCGAACCAGCGCGAGCCCGCGGCGACGTGCGCGACTTCCTCGCGCAGGATGACTTCGAGAATCGCGACCGTCGCCTTGTCGCCCGCCGAGCGCAGGCGCGCGATCATCCCCGGCGTCACGTCCAGGCCACGCGCTTCGAGCACGCGCGGCACCAGCGCCATGCGCGCCAGGCACGAGCCCGCAGTCTTGACGGCCATCTCCCACAAGCCGTCGTGCGCGTCGAAATCGCCGTACTCGTGACCGAGCTCCGCAAGTCGCGCTTCGAGCAACCCGAAGTGGCGCGCTTCGTCGACGGCGACATCGACCCAGTCGCTGTAGTAGTCGGCAGGCATGCCGCGAAAGCGATGCACCGCATCCCACGCGAGATTGATCGCATTGAACTCGATGTGGGCGACCGCGTGCACAAGCGCCGCCCTGCCCTCGTCGCTGCCAAGGCTTCGCGGCGGAAGATCGCGCGGCGCGACGAGGCGCGGCCGTTCGGGTCGACCGGGCGCGCCGATATCAGGAATCGCGCGGAAGCCGTCGTCCCCGATGGCGAGCTCGCCCGCGCGAAAGCGCGCTGCGACGTCGGCCGTCAGCGCGAGCTTGTCGGCAATCGTCGTCGCATCGACGCAGCGAGCGGCGAGCGTATGCAGCGAGGGTGAGCGTTGCGCGACCATCGTTCATGACTTGATCCAGGGACTTGCGATTATGGCGCGGTTGACACCGCCTCGACCATGCGTCCGCCCGTACGCAGGGGCGCCTCGGCCTGTTGCGGCTCGCGCCACAAGAGCGCCGCGAACGCCAGCATCGCCGGCACGATCTGAAGGCTGAGTCGATTGACCGCCGTGTAGCTTTCGGCCCATTTGCCCGCCGGCGTCAGCACGAAGAGCGCGAACAGGAATCCGCAGCCGAGCAGAAGGAACAAGCCGAACACGCGCAGCGCCGGCGAGCGCGCGAGCTGCGCGTAACGCAATGCGAGCGTCAGCGCGACCGCGAACCAGAAAAGATGCCAGTTGTATTGCGCGAAGAGGCCCTGCGCCGCCGCCGCGATAACCGACGGCGCGTGCTGCGCGAGGACATCGGTATCGGCGCTGAGCCCGACGCGATCGAGCATCGGCGCGATCAGCGGCCAGCGCAGGAAATAGGCAGCTACGACGCCGAAGCCGATTAGCGGCGCGAGCACGAGCGCAATGCGGCGGAGTTTCGGCGACATCCGCTCGTACAGCATCGTCGCCAACAGAATGACCAGCCAGATGCCGCCCTCGAGCTTGATGAAAGGCAGCATCGCCGCGAAGAGTGCGGCGAGCGCGAGCGCGCCCGCTTCGCGCCGTTCCAGCCAGCGCATCCAGAAAAGACAGGCGAACGCGAGCACCGTCGCGATCCAAAGGTCCGCGTAGCCTGCGAGCGCGACATGCACGTTGATCAGCGGCAGCGAGCCGAGCGCATACGCCGCGACCAGCGCGCGATTGCGATCGAGACCGAGCCCGCGCAACTGCGCGTAGCATCCGACAAGAAGCGCACACCACAGCGCGAGCCAGAGCGCGCCGACGACACCCGCGTTCCATTCGCCCCAGGCCGACGCGAACCACACTGCGAGCCGGCCGAGCGCTTCGGGGTAATTCCAGGTCTGCGCCGTGCGCAACAGACCGCTGCCATCGCCAAGCCAGCGATCGAATCCAACGAAGCGATCGAGATGTCCGCCGAGCATCCAGGCCTTGGGTTTCAGCAGCCACGCGGCCCACGCGTCCCAGGGATACATCGGACGCAGCAGGATCTCATCGGCCATCAGCCACGCGCGAAACGCGAGCAGCGCGACCAGCGCCCACAGCCACGGATGCAGTCGATCGCTCCGATCGACAGCCGCGACCTCGACTTTTTGCGGCCGCCACCACGCCCACATCCAGAGTGCCAGCGCGAGCGGCAGCAGCAGCGGCGCGAGTTTCGGCACGATGCGCGAAACCTCGACGCGGCCGAGCGTACCGATCGCGAGCGCGCAGAGGAGAAGACCCAGCACGAATCCGCACGAGAGCGTGTGCAGCCATTCGACGCGCGCGCGCGGACGTCCCAACGCAAGGGCGACGATCGCCGAGCCCAACGCGAGCGGCACGATCCACGCGAGGACGTACGCGAACGTCATCGCGCGGCTCCGCGCAGGCGGAAGATCTTGAGGCCTTCCTCGTCGAGCAGCACATCGGCGGCGAAGCGCAGTTCCGCGCTTTCGACGACGCCGCGTTCGGCGTCGAATTTCCAGTCCGCATCCGCATACACGACGAGAAGCGCCGGCAGCACCGGCATCGACGCGATGCCCGGTTGCGCGAGCGCACTCGCCGGCGCGACGTTCGCCGGCAACAAGTGATAATTGAGCCGCAGCATGTCGTACACGGTGTCCGCCGCGATGATCACGTGCGCATCGGCGGGCTCACGCGCAAGCAGATCGCGTACGCGCGCGGCGCTTTGCACGAGCGGCGTATCGGGCTCGATCAGCGAGCGCTCGCGCCACGACTTGCCGGCGTAGAGCTCGCGCGTCAGCACATGGCGATCGGTGAATTCGCCGAGCCAACGCAGATCGAGCGCGACCCAGCCGATCGCGAGCGCGACGCACAACGATGTGCCGAGCCAGCGCCGGTCGCGAGCGAGCACGACGGCGGCGAGCGCGATGCTGGCGAAAAGCCCCGCCGCGAACACGATCACCGGCGTCGCCTTGTGCGGCCACGGCGCATCGGGTCCGAGCGCGCTGACCGACATCAGCGCCCAAGGGCGATACGCAGTCCAGTCCGTTCCTAGCGCTCCCAGCGAACCGCGCCACGACGGCGACCAGAGCTCGGCTTCGTTCAACGCGAACGGACGAAACGCGATATCCATCGGCACAAGTTGCGCGGTCGGAAATTCGGCGAACCCAATCTCGGTGATGCGCCCGCGCCACGCCGGCACGTCGCGAAGATCGAAGTACGCCGGATGCGCCGCCGCCGGCGGCAGCGTGATCGTCTGCACGTCGTTCGGATCTTCGGCACGGCGGAACACGAACGAAAGCTCGAGCGTGCGCGGAAAATCGTCCCAGCGGTAACGCAGGATCGGAAACGATTCGGCGTCGATCGGATGTTCGAGCGCACGCGATTGCAGCGCCATGCGTTCGGCGCCGACCGCGTTGATACCCAGACGACGACCGTTCTCGACGCCGGCGCCCATCACGACGTGGAAATCGGCCCCGTTGTGGTGAATACGTTGCGCGGGCTCGAACGGTGCACCAAACGGCGCGTCCGCCGCCCAGCCGAGAAGCAGGATCCAGAAAATCGCCAACACGATCGACAGCACGGCGACGCGCGCGCGCTGGCCGACGACGATGCGCGGGCGTATCGCGGGAATCGATCCGGCACGCGCAAGCGCGCCCGCGACGGGCCCAGTCCTGTCGTGGACGAAGAGCGACGAGCTGCCGCGCAGCCGGATCATCGGGGAGGCTCCTTGGAAGTAGTCCGCGCAACGGCATCCCGCGCGCAATCCCGCATCGCCCGAAGACGATGCGGATTTCCACTGCCCCTCTATTCATGAACGCAATAGCCCGGGGAAACCGGACATGCATATCTTGCGGCCTTGGCGAAGATGCCAGGCGCGATTGCGCATTACCGGCGCAAGGCTGCGCCGGTAATGGGATTTATTTCAAAAAGATACCGCTCAGCTCGCTTGACGGCGCAGCGTCTTGGCTTCGTCGGAGCGCGCGAATTCGAGCTCGCTGAGATACGTCGGCGCGACGCCGGTCACGTACTCGCCGGAAAAACACGAGGTGTCGAATTCCTTCAAATCCTCGTTGCCGTCCTGCACGGCCCAGATGAGATCTTCGAGATCCTGGTAGACCAGCCAATCGGCGCCGAGGATCTGCTGCACTTCTTCGGTGGTGCGACCGTGCGCGACGAGCTCGGCCGCGGCCGGCATATCGATGCCGTAGATGTTCGGATAGCGCACCGGCGGCGCTGCGGAGGCAAAGTACACTTTTTTCGCGCCGGCCTCGCGCGCCATCTGGATGATCTGCTTCGACGTGGTGCCGCGCACGATCGAATCGTCGACCAGCAACACGTTCTTCTTGCGGAACTCGAGCGGAATCGGATTCAGTTTGCGGCGCACCGATTTCACGCGCTCGCTTTGTCCCGGCATGATGAACGTGCGTCCGATGTACCGGTTCTTGACGAAGCCTTCGCGCACCGGCACGCCGAGCGCCTGCGCGAGCGGACCCGCGGCCGTGCGCGAGGTATCCGGAATCGGAATCACCGCGTCGATGTCGTGATCGGGCATCAGGCGCAGGATCTTCTCGGCGAGCTTCTCGCCCATGCGCAGGCGCGCCTTGTACACCGAGACGTCCTCGATCATCGAGTCCGGCCGCGCAAGGTAGACGTATTCGAAGATGCACGGCGCGTGCGTCGCGGGTTCGGCGCATTGGCGCGAATGCAGCTTGCCGTCGAGCGTGATCAGCACGGCCTCGCCCGGCGCGACGTCGCGCATGAGCTTGAAACCGAGGATGTCGAGCGCGACCGACTCGGACGCGACCGCGTATTCCTTGCCCGCGCCGGTCTCGCGCTCGCCCAGCACGAGCGGACGGATGCCGTGCGGATCGCGGAACGCGAGCACGCCGTAGCCGAGGAGAAGCGTCACCACCGCATAACCGCCGACGCAGCGCGCATGCGCGCCGGCGACGGCCTTGAAGATATGGTCCGGCGAAAGCGCCATGCGATCTTGGATCTGCAGCTCATGCGCGAGCACGTTCAGCAAGATCTCCGAATCCGAATCGGTGTTGATGTGGCGGCGATCGCCTTCGATGACTTCGCGGCGCAGCGAATCGGTGTTGATCAAATTGCCGTTGTGGCAGAGCGCGATGCCATACGGCGCATTCACGTACAGCGGTTGTGCTTCGGTGGAGCCTTCGGAGCCGGCGGTCGGATAACGACAATGGCCGATGCCGACGTTGCCGCGCAGGTTCAGCATCGCCTCGCGGTTGAACACGTCGCGCACGAGTCCGGGTCCTTTGTGCAGGCGCAAGCGATTGCCGTCGATCGTGGCGATGCCGGCGGCGTCCTGGCCGCGGTGCTGCAGCACGGTCAGCGCGTCATACAGCGCGGACGCGACTTCCGATTTGCCGACGATGCCGATGATTCCGCACATGGTTGCTCGACTCAGGTAGAAGACGGTTTGGGCGCCGCCGGTTTCGCCGGCTGCGGCAGCACGGGTTTCACGAGCGCCTGCGCCGGCTCGATGTACTTGGCAACCTCGACCGGCAGCCGATCGCCAATCCAGCGCGCACCCAGCTCGAAATTCGGCAAGAGGCGCGATTCATTCCACCAGGGATCGCGCCTGAACGGCGTGAAGCCCATGAGCAGCACCACCAAGGTCACCAGCGCGAGCCCGCGCACGAGACCGAACACCATGCCCAACAGCCGGTCGCTGCCGGAAAGTCCACTGCCTTCGACCAGCTTTCGCACCAGGAACGTGACGATCGCGCCCGCGATCAGCACCGTGACGAAGCACAATACGTACGCGAGCAGCACTCTCACCGACGGCGTCGATATGCTGGCGGAAAACCGTTCCGCAAGGGGCGGCCCGAACATCCAGGCGACCCAGAACGCCAGCACCCAGCACACCAGCGCCAGGACTTCGCCGATGAAGCCGCGCCACAGGCCCATCAGCACGGAAAGTCCGAGGACGGCGAGGATCGTGTAGTCGGCCCAGTTCATTTCGAAAACGGGAATCGGCAATGGCGAATGAGGAATCGGAAGAGCACCGCGTCGTTCACAGGGCGGGTCTCACGCATTCCCGATTCCCGATGTCCCATTCAGGGCCTCACTGCTGCGTAACGATCATGCCGTCCAGCTTGAGCTTGTCCTTGATGCGTCCGCGCAGCTTGTCTGCGTTGCCGCGATCGGCCTCGGGGCCGGCGCGCACGCGCCAGAGCGTCCCGCTGTCGGTCGCAGCCTTGTCGACGAAGGCGACGAAGCCGGCGTTCTTCAGGCGATCGCGGATCTTGTTGGCTTCCTCGACCGTCTTGAACGCGCCGAGCTGAACCGCCCAGCCGCCGGCGCGGCTCGCCGGCAAGGCGCTGGCGGGCGTGTCGGCTTTGACGTCGGCGGCGAGCTGCACGACGCTACCGGGCACGGTCGGCTTGGCTTCCTTGATGCGAAGCCGCGCCGCCTCGGCGGCCGCACGATCCTCGTAGGGACCGACGCGCACGCGCTCGGCAGGCTTGCCCTGATATTCGTTGGTCTCGGCGAACGCGGGAAAGCCGCCCTGCTTCAGCGACGCGACGAGATCGTCCGCGTTCTTGGTCGCGGTGTAGATGCCGAGATGGACGAAGAAGCGTCCGCTGCCGGCATGGCCAGGCTCGGACTCGGCGGATTTGGCGGGAGTTGCGCTCGGAAGCGTCGGCACGGTTTCCGGTTTCGCCGTCGCGGCCGGCGCCGGTGCCGGTGCGGATACGGGTTCGGTCGGCTGCGGAATCTCCGCCGGCCTTGGCGTCGTCTCGACGGTCGCGAGCGGCTCGCGCGTCGTCGTTGCGGCGGGCTGAGCCGGTGTCTGCGCGGGATCGGGCGTCGGCTCGACCGGCAGCACACGGTTCTGGAATTCGCGGTCGGGTGCCGGAGGAATCGCAAGATTGACGGTTTCCGAGCTCTGCTGAGGAGCCGGACCCGAAAGGAACATCGGTACGAAGATGATCGCGAGCGCGATCAGTACGACCGCGCCGAGCAGGCGTTGTTTCAACGATAGGTCCATGAGGCGCGCCGGCGGGAACCGACGCGATTATACCCGCCCTGTCGCCCGTGTCGGCACTTCGCGCGTTGCGAATCGTTGCGCCTTCGCGAACGCGAGCGCGGCGGCGGCGACGAAGAACGAGCCGAACGCGATCACGCGATCGCCGGGATTCGCGGCGGCGAAGGCCGCCTCGAGCGCGGAAGCGACGTCGGCGTGCGCGTCGGCGACATCGGCGTCCGGCAGCGCGCGCAGCACTTCGGCGCGGATCGCGACGGCGGAGTGACCGCGCGGCGAGTCGCCGTCGAGCGCGGCGAGATGCCAGACGTCGACGAGCCCCGAAAGCGGCTCGACGATGCCGCCGATGTCCTTGTCCGACAGCGCGCCGAACACGGCCCACGTGCGGCCTGCGCCTCGACTTTCACGCAGCGCTTCGGCGAGGACGCGCGCAGCCTGCGGATTGTGCGCGACGTCGACGACGAGCTCAGGTGCGCTCGCGAACCGCTGCAAGCGCGCATCGACGCTCGCGCTCGCGACGCCGCGCGCGATCGCGTCCTCCTTCCACGCGATCCGATCGCGGAGCGCGTGCAGCGCAGCGATCGCGCTCGCTGCGTTCGCATGCTGACACGGTGCGGAAAGGCGCGGATGCGGCAGCGAAAGATCGACGCCAGGCGCGCGCCAGGTCCAGTCGTGCGAACGGACATGCACATGGAAATCGCGACCCGCGAGCAAAAGCACCGCACCGACGCGGGCCGCCTCGTCGAGCAGCCCGCGCGGCGGATCGTTCTCGCCGACGATCGCGGGACGGTCTTTGCGGAAGATGCCGGCCTTCTCGCGTCCGATACTGTCGCGATCATTGCCGAGCCAGTCCTGATGATCGAGATCGATCGTCGTCACGATCGCCGCGTCCGCGTCGATGATGTTGACCGCGTCGAGCCTTCCGCCTAGACCGACTTCGAGCAGCGCGACATCGAGCCCGGCGTCGGCGAACAGCAGCAGCGCCGCGAGCGTGCCGTATTCGAAATACGTCAGCGCGATCTCGCCGCGCGCGGCTTCGATGCGCTCGAACGCATCGACGAGCCTTGCGTCATCGACATCGGCCGCGTCGATGCGCACGCGCTCGTTGTAGCGCAAAAGATGCGGCGAGGTGTACGCGCCGACGCGATGTCCGCCGGCGCGGAGGATTGCTTCGAGAAACGCGACGGTCGAGCCCTTGCCATTGGTGCCGCCGATCGTGACGACGGTGCGCGCAGGTTTCGGCGATCCGAGCCGGTTCCACACTTCGCGCACGCGATCCAGCCCGAGCTCGATCGCGCGCGGGTGGATGCGTTGCTGGTAGTCGAGCCAATCGGCGAGCGATCGCATGAGACGAAATTCGCCTCTATCGCATCAAGATTCGCCGCGGACGGATCGGCAGCTTGCCGCGCCAGTACTGGATCAGGACGAAGCCGATCGCCATGCCGCCGAGATGCGCGAAATGCGCGACGCTGGACTGCGTGCCGGTGACGCCGAGAAAAAGCTCGAGCGCGCCGTAGATGATGACGAAGAGCCAAGCGGGAATCGGGATCGGAAAGAAGAGTGCGATGACGCGCACCTGCGGATACATCATGCCGAACGCGAGCAGAAGACCCATCACGCCGCCGGACGCGCCGAGCGTGGGATCGTAGCCGCCGGTGAAATAGGCGATGACCGCGAGCTGCGCCAGCGCGGCGCCGATCACGCAGACGAAATAGTAGAGCGCGAACGGGCGCGATCCGAACAATCGCTCGATCGGCCCGCCGAACATCCAGAGCGCGAGCATGTTGAACGCAATATGGGTCCAGTCGCCGTGCAGGAAGCTGTACGTGACGAGCTGCCAGGGCTCGAACCCGGGCACGGTGGGATACGGCGAGGCGCTCAGCGGCCACAGCGCGAAATACGTGATCAGGAAATCGCCCATCACGAGCTGCAGCAGGTAGACCGCGACGTTGGCGATCAGGAGCGCGCGGGTGACGGGAGGAAGATCGATGGGCATGCGGACGTCTCGGTGAAGCCGGTACGCGATTCTGAACCGCCGGCCGCACGGGCGCGAGCCGACTTCCGGCAGATGCCGGCGGCCGCGACGCTATTCAAGAACAGGGCAAGCTCCGGGCCCGATCAGGGCGGCGGCGTATCGAAACCGTCGACGAAGATGCGATCGATCACGGTCACCGAGCCGCGCATGCCGCTCATGGTGTCGCCGTGCTGGTCGCAGAAGTAGCCGATCGTGCCGAGCCGGTCGAAGCGCACGACGACGCTCCAGAGCTCATCGCTCGGCGCGTTGTTGGTCGTGCAGTTGATCGAGCAGATGAAACGGTTGTCGTCCGCGTGCACGTTGTGCAGGCCACCGCCGTTCTCGAAGCGGATCGCGTCGCCCTGGTGGATCGTGATCGAAGCCGGCGTGAACGTGAGGTCGGGATTCGCAGTGACGACGTAGACGGTCGCATGCGCCGACGACGCGCCTAACGCGAGCGCTTGAGCCGTCTTGAGAAGTGCGGCCAGGGACGGCCGCTTCTTGATCTTCGCGATCACAGACGATCGCATAAGCTACGTCATGAATCCGAGATCGCTGCTCGGGAACCTTCCGAGATTGGGGAAGATATCCGACAGACCTCCGGCGTCGACGCCGAACCAGCGCGCCAACGTCGCGGCGTACTGATCGACCGACTGTGTCGGGATGATCTGGCCGTAGCCGGTGTCGTCCGGGTTGCTGGCGGGATTGTCGTCGTCGTACTGCGCGAGCGACGGCATCTGGCCGTAGAAACGCTGGCCGTGCACGCCGCCGCCGACGACGAAATGGTGTCCGCCCCAGCCGTGATCGGTGCCGTCGCTGTTGACCGCGAGCGAGCGGCCGAAGTCCGATGCGGTGAACGTCGTCACGCCGTCGGCGATGCCGAGCTCGACGGTCGCCGCGTAGAACGCGTTGATCGCCTGCGAAAGCTCGACGAGATTATCGTTCTGGTCGGTGATCTGCGTGTTGTGCGTGTCGTAGTTGTCGGCGGCGACGAAGAACACCTGCCGGCTCATGCCAAGCGCCGCGCGCACCTTGATCAGCATCGCCACCGCGGCGAGCTGGTTGCCGAGGTCCGTATCGGGAAACGCCGTCGTTAGCGTGATGCCGTTCAGCGCCGCGTTGAGCGCGCTCGCGTTGTTGAGCGCGCGCGTCGCCGAATCGGCGAAGGCACGCTCGAGCACATTGGTCTGCGAACCGCTCGCGAGCAGCGCCTGGTAGGCCGTGACGCCGTCAGGATTGTCGCCGATGACCCAGGATTCGGGGCCGTCGCCGAGGTAGCTCATGCCCGCCACGCGGAAGGGATCGCCTCCGCCGCCGGCCGCTTCGGAAGCGCCGTACGCATCGACCGAATACTGATTGACGATGCCGCCGCGCTGGAATCGATTGTCGCCGGCGAGCGAAATGCTCATCGGGATCGTTCCGGTGTTCGCCGCGTAGAGCATGTCGGCGATGCGACCGCCCCAGCCGTTCGCGTTGCTATCGTCGGGGCGCGAGGTCTGCCACTGCGTGGTCTGATCATCGTGCGAGAACAGCTGCGAAGGCGTCGGTACCGTGCCGTCCTGATACTGCTGCTGATTGACCGGATAGAGCAGGCTGCCGACGTTGGCGACGATCGCCGCCTTGCCGCCGTTGAAGAGGCTCGCCATCTCCGGCATCGCCGGATGCAGGCCGTAATTGGTCGGACCGCCGCTCGGCGCGGGCGTCAGCGCGTTGAGGCCGGTCGTGAGCGCAAGATCGCCGCGCGAACCGAGATAATCGGTCTGCGCCTGTCCGCTCATCGGCACGATCGTGTTGAAGCTGTCGTTGCCGCCATAGAGATAAATGCAGACCAGCGCCTTGTAGTCGCCGAAGCCGCCGGCCGGTCTCGCCGCAGCGGCAGCGGCGTTGATCAAGCGCAGATTGCCCAGCGCCGAATACAGGCCGACACCGCCGAGCGCGGCGCAGATGCTCTTGCGCAGGAATTCGCGACGATTCACATGCATGACCGCGGCCTCACTTCTGGATCGAGTATTCGGGCGAATTCATGATCAGGTACAGCGCGTGCTGCACGCGCACCCGGCCAAGATCGTTCCCGTAGTCGTCTTCGGTCAGCTGGTTGAGCCGCGTCACGATGACGTTGCGCATGAACGGCGACATCTGGCCGGCCATGAAGAGAAGGTTGTAGTCGTCGACGAGCTGCGTCGGATTCGACGCCGCGATGGCGGCATCACGATCCTCGTAGACCTGCATCGTCTGCGGATCGTCGCTGGCCCAGCACGCATCGCTGCCGGTGTAGTCGCAGAAGATGAAACTGAAAAGGAGATTGGGCGTCGACACGACCATCGTGTCGGTCATGATCTGGAATTCAGGACTGAATAGGCCGCGATCTTCGACTTCGCCCGGCTGCTGGAAATCGGGCCTGAAGAAATTGAACACGGTCGGCGAGCGCAGCGGCGCTTGGCCGATCTCGGTTTCCAGCGGCGGCCACACGTTGAGCGAGCTGACGCGTCCGTTGCCGGTGCGCGCTTCCATCGCACGCCAGATCTGCGTCACTTTGAGCAGCGGCTCGCGCAGTTTTCCGTACGTGTCCGGATGCTGCCACTGGCCGTAGCGCGCTTCGGGATCGAGCAGGATCGCCTTGACGACGGCGCGCAGATCGCCGCGCACGCCCGAGCCGTTGTTGTTGAACACGGTGGCGACGCGCTGCACGTACTGCGGCGTCGGATTGCTGGTGATCAGGCGGCGGATCAGGCTTGACGCGACGAACGGGCCGACGTTCGGATGATGGAAGATGTTGTCGAGCGCAGCGGTCAATTCGGTCTGCGCATCGCCGCCGTGCACGAGCACGCCGTTCGGCAGCGCGACGCCGGGATAGACAAGAAGCTGCTTGTCCGACGTCGAATCGTGATAGTGCTCGATCGGCTGCATCGGCAGGCGCCACGGCGGATCGTTGTAGTTGCTCGGACCGCACCAGAAATACGTGCCCCAGCCTTCCTCCTCGTTGTACATGCAGCAGGTGTAGGTGTTGTCGCCGCAGCCGGTGTTGTTCCAGTCCCATCCGGTGAAGACGGCGGCGAAACCGCGCACGGTCGTCTGATCGTAGGTCGGCACCGGCTCTCCGCCGGCAAGCACGGGTGTGCCGTCGATGTTGAGCTGCGTGAGGCCGACCGAGAAAAGCTGCATCACTTCGCGCGCATAGTTCTCGTCCGGATGGATGTTCTGATCCGGATCGGCCTTCTGATTCATGATCATGCTGAGGAAGATGCCCATCGCGGGATGCTTGGTCACATCTTCGAGCAGCGTGCGGTAGTTCATGAACGCATCGGCAGCGAGCAGATCGTAGAAGCTCGCCAACGCCCACGGCTCGTAAGCCAGCGTGCCGTTGCTGTTCGAAACGACGAAAAGCTCGGACAGCGCGAACGCGACGCGCTGGCGCAGCTGGTCGGTCGGTGCGTTGTTCGGATATCCGCTGCGGCTCGGATCGGGCGTGCCTACGGAATTGATCGTCCAGATCTCGACGCGCGTGTCGTCGCTCAGATATTCGTCGGGGAACGTCGATGCGACCCAATCCAGATATTGCGTTTCGGTGGATGCGGGCGCGGTGAACTGCTCGTTGAACCAGCCTTGATAGCCGATGTCGCGCAGATGCGTGATTTCATCGTACGTCGCGCCGAACGTCGCCTGGGTCAGGAAACGCACCGCGTCGGAATCGGCCGCCGGCGCATTGGCGACGCCTTCGAAGCTGTCGTGGAATCCCGCCTCCGGCCAGTGACTCAAGCCTTGCGCGCCGGCATTCGTGCCGAATGCGACGAGGACCAGCATCGCGCCGATCCGCCCCCATGTTCCGATCGTCATGATCGCCTTCCTGCGGACGACGTCCGCACCCCAGTGGCGCGCAATCTAACGAAATCCGCGCGCAAGCAACATGACGCATGCCGCATTCGCGAGGTCTCAGCGCGATCGGCGCTGTTTTTTGCTCTTCCCGGATGGAGGCGGTGCCCACAAGGCCGCGTCGAGATCGCGATCCCAGCCGTGCAGCGAAAGATCGACCCGGCCGCGAATGACCAGCACGCCCTCGCCCGCGAGGCGCCGCACCTGCTCGCGGAACGGGCGGCTGCCGGGCTCGAACGCAATGCGGCCGTCGGAGCGCAAAACGCGGAACCACGGCACGTTTTCGGACGCGGGAACGTCGCCTAGAACGCGTCCGACCAGGCGCGCGCGCCGCGGCAGGCCGGCGCGCGTCGCGACCTCGCCGTAGCTTGCGACCCGGCCCTCGGGAATCGCGCGGATCACGCGCACGATCGCGGCGTGATCGTCGGAATATTTCGAATCCACTGACTTCATCGGCCGCAGACGCTAGCATAAGCCGCCGAATCCACCGAGAGCCGCCGTGCAAAGTTTCGAACAGATCCGCTCCCACGTCGGCAGCCGGCATTCCCTGCGCACGAACGATCCGTACCTGATCAGCTTCGACCTGACGTTCGACGACGGCCGTCACCAAGGGCTCTATCTCGCCGAGATGGAAGACGAGGAAGGCGGCAAGTATTTGCGCATCTCGACGCCGATCGGACCCTATACGGGCGTCGACGGCACGCGTTGTCTTCGCTTCAACTGGGAACAGCGCACCGGCTATCTCGCGATCAGCGATCTCGACGGCTCGCCGTATCTGCACCTGTGCGAAAACCGTCCGTACGGTTTGCTTTCCGAAGAAGAGCTCGATCGCGTCGTCAACGAGCTCGGCACGCTCGGCGATCGAATGGAGCAGGCGATCAGCAGCGGCGGCGATACGTTCTGATGTAACGCTGTCCCCTCACCCGACTCATCGCCGTTCCCCTCTCCCGCACCGCTGTTCCCCTCTCCCGCTTGCGGGAGAGGGCTGGGGTGAGGGCAGCGTGGTTCCACGCTCCGATTGCCCTCACCCTCCCCTCTCCCGCGAGCGGGAGAGGGGAAAAGCTAAAGACCGCCCACCAAGCGCAGCGCAACCACCAACACCCAAGCCAGCGCGCCCGCGATCGGCAGCGTCAATATCCACGCCCACACCATTCGCTCGACGATCGTCCACTTGATCGCGTTGGCGCGTTTGGCTGCGCCGACGCCCATGATCGCGGCGGAGATGTTGTGCGTCGTCGACACGGGAATGCCGAAGTGCGTGGCGGTCATGATTACGACTGCGGATGTCGTCTCGGCCGCGAACCCGTTGATCGGATGCAGCTTGACCATCTTGTGGCCGAGCGTCTTGATGATGCGCCAGCCGCCGGCCGCGGTGCCCGCGGCCATCACGATCGCGCAGGTGATCTTGATCCAGGTCGCGATCTCGAACTGCTTGTCGGCGTCCTGCGCAATGCGCAGGAAAGACAGCCAATCCGGCAGCTGATCGAGTGAACCTGCTGCCGTCGCGGTCGCGAGCGCGAGCGCAATGATGCCCATCGTCTTCTGTGCATCGTTGGTGCCGTGCGAAAGACCCATCGCGCTCGCGGACACGATCTGCGCTTTGCCGAAGAACGCATTCACCGCGCGCGGTCGCGCAAGTCTCTGCACGAATCCGCCGCGCGAGCCCATGAAGCTGATCAGCGCGAACAGCGCGCCCATCAAGAGGAAACCGATGACGAAACCGACCAGCGGCGAAGTGACCATCGGCAGCACGACTTTCGGCAGAAGTCCCTTGCCTTCCCACCAATGCACGCCGCCCTGCCACCAGATCATCGCCGACCAATTGTTGCCGGCCGCCGCGAGCGCGGCGCCGCAAAGCCCGCCGACCAGCGCGTGAGAAGAGCTCGACGGCAATCCCCACCACCATGTGATGAGATCCCAGATCGTCGCGCCGAGCAGCGCGCAGATCAGCACCTGCGGCGTCACCGCGACGACGCCCGCATCGATGAGTCCGGACGAGATCGTCTTCGCGACCGCCGTTCCCCAAAGCGCACCGATGAGATTGGTTCCCGCCGCGAGCAGCACGGCCTGGCCCGGGCTCAGCACTTTCGTCGCGACGACGGTCGCGATCGAGTTGGCGGTATCGTGGAAACCGTTGATGTACTCGAAGACGAGCGCCACCAGGACCACGATGAGGACCAGCGTCAGGCTCACGGCGCCGGATTCCTTAGGAGTTCTTGAGGACGATCTGGTAGATCACGTTGCCGGCGTCGCGGCAACGATCGATGGCTTTCTCGAGCAGCTCGAAGAGATCCTTGCGCAGCAGGAGCTTGGACGGGTCGCGCTCGTTGTCGAAGAGGTCGCGGTAGAGATCGAGGATCAGCCGGTCGGCCTCGTTCTCGATCGACTGCATGCGCTCGTTGAGATCGCGCATGACGTCGAGCTGGAAACCGCGGCGCAGCTGCTGCGTCATCTGCACGATGACGTCGGTGGCCTTCTCGAGCATCGCGGCGCGCGATGCGTAATCGACGTCGGCAAGACGCTCGGCGAACAGCACGTAGCGCTCGGCGAATTTCTCGACGGTCTTCGGAATCTTGTACAGCGCGCCGGCCAGCGCCTCGATGTCCTCGCGCTCGATCGCGGTGACGAACGTGTCGACCAGCGCCTGGCTGATCTGTCCGAACAGTTCCTTCTCGCGACGGCGCGCGACGCGGAATTCGTCGAGCGATCGCGCCGGCACCGGCGCATTCAGCATCGCGATCAGCGCGCGCGTGCTCTGCCGCGCGGCGTCGGCGCTGGCCTCGAGCAAGCCGTAGAACTTGTCGCCTTTCCCGAAAATCGTCTGCAACGAGAACATGTGAAATGCGCCGTCAGTAGCACCGCGCGGGTGCGGGGCGGCATCCGGTTGAAAACGGAAGCCGCGACATCACGAATATGACGCACATGTTACAACAAGGCCGCTTAGGCGCGCCGCCCGGCGCCCTGCGGCTTTATCGCGGTGACAAAGCGGTTGCTACACTCTGTCCCGACCCCGCCGCAAAGGACCCGAATGCTTCTCGAAACTTCGCTGGTCGTGCTGATCGCGCTTCTCAACGGCTTCTTCGCGTTGAGCGAGATGGCGCTGATGGTCGCGCGCAAGAGCCGCCTGAAACACCAGGCGGTGACGAGCCGCCGCGCCAAGGTGGCGCTCGGGCTCGCCCAGCAACCCGAGAACTTCCTGGCCACGGTGCAGGTATTCATCACGCTGCTCCAAGTCAGCGCGGGCGCCGCGCTCGGCGCGACGATCGGCGAGCGCATCGGCCATGCGCTCGACGCGCTGGACCTGCCATGGATCGATCAGTACAGCATGCCGCTCGGCGTCGGCTTGAGCATCGCCGGCATCACGTTTATCCAGATGCTGCTCGGCGAGCTGATGCCCAAGCGCGTCGCGCTGGTCGATCCGGAACGCTTCGCCATCGCGACCGCGCTGCCGATGCGCTTTCTGACCTGGCTCGCGTCGCCGTTCGCGATCGTGCTGATCTGGTCGACGCGCGCCTTGCTGCGTCTGCTCGGCCTCAATCGCAGCTCGCGCGAGCACGTCAGCGAAGAGGAAATCCGCCTCCTCGTCGCCGAGGGCGCCGATCAGGGCGTCATCGATCCCGACGAGCGCAACATGGTCAATCGCGTGCTGCGCCTGGGCGATCGCACGGTCGACAGTGTGATGGTGCCGCGTACGCGCATCACCTGGCTCGACGCGAGCGCGACGACCGAAAGCAACGTGCAGGTGATGCGCGAAACTCCGTACTCGCGCTATCCCGTGTATCGCGGCGGCGAGCACGAAGTGCTCGGCGTGCTCGAGGTCAAGCGCCTGATCGGACGCATGGCGAGCGGCCAGCAGACCGAGCTCTTCCGCACCTTGAGCAAACCTTTGTACGTGCCCGCGACGGCACGCGCGCTCGATCTCCTCGAAGAATTCCGCGACGCCGAAACGGCGCTCGCGCTGGTCGTCGACGAATACGGCGACATCGAAGGCCTGGTCACGCTCAACGATCTTCTCGCGGCCGTCGTCGGCAAGAGCGCGACGACGCTGCTGGAAACGTCCGCGCAACCGATCGTGCAGCGCGACGACGGCAGCTGGCTCGTCGACGGCAGCGTCTCGACCGATGATCTTCGCGAGCTGCTTGCGCTCTCGCAGCTGCCGAACGAAGAAGACCACGATTTCCGCACCGCCGCCGGCATGATCATGGCGCACTTCGGCCGCATCCCGGAGCCCGGCGAGCACTTCAACTGGAACGGCTTTCGTTTTGAAGTGGTCGATCTCGACGGACCACGCATCGACAAGCTGCTGGTCGCGCCGCTCGCGACGGTGGCCGCCGAATGAAACGCTCGGTGCACGAGGCGCGCACGACCGATCTCTTGAAGAGCGCGCTCGAAAGCACGCAAGGCGAAGAAATCCTGTTCGGCGATTTCCTCGATCCGCTCGGCGAGCGCGCGTTCGGTTTTCTCGTGTTGGTGCTCGCGATCCCGAATTTCATTCCGGTGCCGATCGGCATCGGCGGCGTGATGGGCGTACTCGTCATCCTGGTCGGCCTGCAGATGCTGTTCGGCCTCGCGCATCCGTGGCTGCCGGGCATGATGCGGCGCAAAGGCATCGCGCGCGCGTCGATGCAGCGTTTCGTCGCGCGCATCACGCCGGTGCTGCGCTGGCTCGAGCACGTGTGCCGCCCGCGTTTCGAATCGCTGACGCGCCAACCGGTGCACCGGATCAGCGGTTTCCTTCTGGTCGTGACCGGCGTCGCGCTCGCTCTGCCGATCCCATTCACCAACTACGTGTTCGGGCTTCTGCTGCTGGTGTTCGCGGTCGCGCTGATCGAGCGCGACGGTATCGTGCTGATGCTGGCGTGGGCGGCGAGCATAGCGATCGCGATCACGCTTCTGATGCTGAGCCACGCTGCCCTCGACGCGATACGAAAACTCTTCTGAACCTCATTCCTCGTCGTCGCGGTGCATCAGGCGGCTTGCGCGCTCGGTGTCCGTCAGGATGCCGTGCAGCATGCGCAGCTCGCGCTGATCCGGCCGCGCGCGCAAGTACAGGCGGCGCAAGCGCAATAGGATCGTCCGCGGCGAGCGGCCTTTGTGGAAATCGATCGCATCGAGCGTGCGCGCGAGATGCTCGAAGAACGCCTCGAGCTCCGCGCTCGAGGCTGGCGGATCGGTTTTCTGCGCGGGCAGCGGCGATGCGCCGCCGAGAAGACGCACACGCAACTCGTACGCGAGCACTTGCACCGCCTGCGCCAGATTGAGCGAAGGAAACGCCGGATCGCTCGGAATCAGGACCGCCGCGTGACAGCGCTTCATCTCGTCGTTCTCGAGACCGGTGCGCTCGTTGCCGAACACGATCGCGACCTCGCCTTCGCGCGCCGCTTCGAGCAGGCGCCCGGCGGCGACGCGCGGATCGATCTCGTCCATCGGCACGTCGCGGCGGCGCGCGGTCGCGCCGAGCACGAAGTTGCAGTCCGCGATCGCCGCCGGCAGATCGGACGCGATCGCCGCCTGCGCGAGCACGTCGTCGGCGCCCGCCGCGAGCGCGCTCGCTTCGGCGTGCGGAAACGAATGCGGCGCGACCAGCGAGAGTCGCGAGAATCCCATCGTGCGGATCGCGCGCGCGGCAGCGCCGATGTTGCCCGGATGCGAGGTGCGCACGAGCACGAAGCGAATGCGCGCGGCGGCGCCGGAATCGGGGAAATCGGTCATGGATCGCGTGCCGGAATTTGGTCGCGGATGGACGATCTGCTACCCTGCGCGACCCGCGCGGAGCCTAGCCGCGCACCGTTCTTTTCCAGCCCGCCCAGCGGAACCAGCATGCCAAGACCTGCCGTCAACGTGGCGGTGCGCGCCGCGCGCGCCGCCGGCCAGATCATCCTGCGCCACATGAATCGCCTGGAAAGCCTCGCGGTCGTGGAGAAGCAGCAGCTCGACTTCGTGTCCGAGGTCGATCGCATGGCCGAGGCCGAGATCATACGCGAACTCAAGCGCGCGTATCCCGCGCACGCGGTGCTCGCCGAGGAGTCCGGCGCGATCGGCAAATCGAAGAACACGTGGGTCATCGATCCGCTGGACGGCACGCACAACTATCTGCGCGGCTTTCCGCATTTCAGCGTGTCGATTGCGTTGCTCGAGCACGGCGATCCAATCATCGCCGTCGTCTTCGATCCGCTGCGCGGCGAGCTTTTCACCGCCAGCAAGGGCGACGGCGCATTCGTCAACGATCGCCGTATGCGCGTGGGCAAGCGTGAAGGCCTCGCCGGCGCACTGCTGGCGACGGGATTTCCGTATCGCCAGCGCGCGCATCTCGACGCGCAGATCGGCATGACGCGCGCGCTCCTCGGTGAAGCCGAAGACATCCGCCGCACCGGCTCTGCCGCACTCGACATCGCCTATGTCGCCGCCGGCCGCATCGACGGCTTCTACGAAATCGGCCTCAAGCCGTGGGACATGGCCGCCGGCGTACTGCTCGTGCGCGAAGCCGGCGGACGCTACTCCGACTTCGTCGGCCGCGAAGGCATGCCCGACAGCGGAAACCTCCTCGCCGGCAACATCAAGGTGGTCGACGCGATGGTCAAGGTGATTGCGCCGGAGTTGACGCCGGCGTTGGCTCGATAAGGGCGCCCGTCATCCCGGCGGAAGCCGGGATCCATGTGCTGTCGCTTGTTGTTGTCTTAGACGCTTACGCGATAACCGACTCACGTCCCTGTGTTTTCCACTCGCATCCTGCGAGCGGGTCACTTTCTCTTGCTTGCCCAAGAGAAAGTAACCAAAGAGAAGGGCAGCCCGGGTAGGACGCCGGCTACGCCGGTTCGCTACGGGCGGCCGGGGTTCCGCTGACAGGACATCCCTGTCCTGCTGCGGAATGAGCGCGATCCCTCGCGCTCACCCGCGCGTTCGCGCGGGCCTTGTCCGTCCGCCCTTCGCCGTCCCACACGGGCCCCAAGATCAAGAGATGAAGCTGAGCGAAGAGCTGGATTCCGGCCTTCGCCGGAATGACGGCGTGTGGCGTGCGGAATGACGAGGGGTTTTTCGTAGCGAGCGCAGCGAGGCGTCCGCTTCTGCGGACAGGACGTCCGCTTCTTTGCTCCTCCGGGGTCCCCCTCGGTCGCGGTGAGGGCGCGGAGGAAAAGCCCGTAGGGGCGCGGGCACGATGCCCGCGCGTTCGCTGCCGGCACACGGATGTGCCGTCAGCGAACCCCGTAGCGTCCTCACGAAGTCGCCGGGCAGGAGCCCGGCGACCGCGACCGCGGGGGTGCCCTTCTCTTGGGTTACTTTCTCTTGGGCAAGCAAGAGAAAGTGACCCGGCCGCCAGGAAGGCGGACGGAAAAACACACGGATGTGTTTTAGGAGAAAACCGAACCGATCAAAGCAAAGCAACAGCAAATGGATCCCGGCTTTCGCCGGGATGACGGATGAGGAGCTGGATTCCGGCCTCCGCCGGGATGACGCAGTAAAGCCTCCGCCGGATGACCCCACCCCACCACCACAAACCCCAAACACAACTTGCGCCACAATCCCCAAACACCCGAAATCCCAGAGCCCCCGATGAAAGCCCTCAAGCGCAAACACTACGAAAAAACCCTCGAGGACCTCTACGTCGAGCTACTCGACCTGCAGCGCTGGATCATCGCGAGCGGCAAGCGCGTCGTGGTGATTTTCGAAGGCCGCGATGCGGCGGGCAAAGGCGGCGTGATCAAGGCGATCAGCGGACCGCTCAATACGCGCTACACGCGCATCGTCGCGCTGCCCAAGCCGAGCGAGCGCGAGGCGACGCAATGGTATTTTCAGCGCTACATCGAGCATCTTCCGGCCGCCGGCGAGATCGTGCTGTTCGATCGCAGCTGGTACAACCGCGCCGGCGTCGAGCACGTGATGGGGTTCTGCAGCGAGGCGCAGTACCGGCGCTTCCTCGTCGATTGCCCGGCGTTCGAGAAGCTCATCACCGGCGATGGCATCGTGCTGGTCAAATACTGGCTGGCGGTCGATCAGGCGCAGCAGGAAGAGCGCTTTCACGAGCGTGCCAGCGATCCGCTCAAGCGCTGGAAGATTTCGCCGATCGACCTCAAGGCGCGCGAGCAGTACGCCGCCTACGGTCGCGCGCGGGACGCGATGATGCGCGCGACGCACACGCCGTCTGCGCCATGGTTCGTGGCGGATTTCAACGACCAGAAGCGCGGCCGTCTGAACCTGATGCGCCACCTCCTCGACCACCTGCCCGAACGGGCGCCGCGCGATCAGCCGCTGAAGCTTCGCGCCCTTTCTGGCAAGCCCGGCGAGGAGCGGTTGCCGTCGAAGAAATTCTGGATTCCGGAACATTTTTGATTCGGCGCAGCGCAGCATGCATGGAGGCGCGTTCCGGCGGATCATGTCGTGCGGAACTTCACCTTAAATCCACTCGAAATGTCCGATCCTGCGTGAGTTGAGGGGAAGCCGGCCGGCACCGCATCGGGACGCCGGCGGCATCGTGAATAGGGAGGTTCGCACGGCATCGGAGTGCGAAGAGGCGGCAGCGCCCTGGCGCGGCCGTGACGCATGGCGATGCGGCAACGGGCGGAATCGTCGGATCGACCGAACGCAATGAATGTGAAACCGCTGCTCGTCGTTCTCGGCCTTTCGGTCGCGGTCATGCTGGCCGGCTGGCTGGTGCAGCAGCGTCGGCGCAATCCTGCGCTCGCCGATCTCTTGTGGGCCGCGTGCATCAGCGGCAGCGCGCTTTATTACGGGCTCGCCGCGGGCGGCGCGCTATTGCCGCGACTTCTCGTCGCGATGATGGGCGGCATCGGCGGTTTCCGACTCTTCATGCATCTGCTGCAGCGCATGCTGGCCGAGCCGACGCACGGCCGCTATCAGATGTTGCGCGAGCGCATCGGCGATCGCCCATCGATGATGCTCGGCCTGTTCGTGCTGCAGGGCGTCTCGGCGGCGCTGTTCTCGGTTCCGCTCTATGTCGCGGCGACCAGCCCCGAAGATCAGGCGTCGATCTGGACGATGCTCGGGGCGGCCGTCTACATCGTCGGGCTTTCGGGCGAGGCCTACGCCGATATCCAGCTGGCCCAGTTCCGCGATCAGCCGCGTCATCTCGGCCGCACCTGCCGGCGCGGGCTCTGGCGCTATTCGCGGCATCCGAACTATTTCTTCGCGCTCGTCCACTGGTGCAGCTATCCGCTGCTCGCGGTCGGGCTGCCGTGGGGCCTTTGGAGCCTGACCTGGATCGCACCCGCATTGACGGCGATCGGCTGGATCCTGCGCATTCCCGCGGTCGAAGCGCAGGCGCTGCGCACGCGCGGCGACGACTATCGCGAATATCAGCGTTCGACCAGCATTCTCGTGCCGTGGCTGCCCAAAGGCTGGCCCAACGAAATCGCGGCGACGAATGCCTGGTACACGCCACCGCCGGCTTCGCGCGCGGTGCCCGCCTCGAGCTTGCGCGCGACGCCGTTGCCGGGTGCGCGCATCACGCCGTCGCCGTCCTCGCGCCTGCCACCGTTGACCGGGCCGACGACGCCGCGACCCGAACGACCGCTCGAATCACGCCGCGACAACGGCGAGACGGCGAAGACCAGCGCGCCGGTGGACGTGGACGAATAAGGCCGCGGTCCGTCATCCCGGCGAAAGCCGGGATCCATGTTGTTGCTTTTCGCGACAGGCACTGAGAATGGATCCCGGCTTTCCGCCGGGATGACACAACGGCGCGGCTTCAGGGCCTGCGCGCGAGCTCCGGATTTTCCTTGCTGACCGGCATCAGGTCTTTCTTCGACACGCCGAGCCAATAAAGGATCGGGTTGGCGAAGAAGATCGACGACAGCGTGCCGATCACGATGCCGATCAGCATCGTCAGCGCGAAGCCGTGCACGGCGGGACCGCCGAAGAAATACAGCGCGAACATCGAAAGCGCCGTCGTCAACGAGGTCATGATCGTGCGCGACAGCGTCTGGTTGATCGCGCGATTCAACACTTCGTACGGCTCGGCCTTGCGCGTCAGGCGGAAGAGCTCACGCACGCGATCGAACACGACGACCTTGTCGTTGATCGAATAACCGACGACCGCGAGCACCGAGGCCAACACCGTGAGGTCGAATTCGCGCTGAGTCAGCGCGAAGAAGCCGACGGTGAGGATGGTGTCGTGGAATTCGCTCGCGATCGCGGCGATCGCGAAGCGTTTTTCGAAGCGGATGCCGATGTAGATCATGATGCCGATGATCACGAAAACCACCGCGATCATGCCGTCGCTCTTGAGCTCTTCGCCGACCTGCGGACCGACGCCGTCGTGGCGCTTGACCGTGGCGTCCGGCCGGTCGGCCTTGAGCTTGGCGAGCACGTCCGCGGCGATCTTGTCGGCATTGCCGGCCTGGTTGCCGCCGCTTTCCGGCTGCAGTCGGATCGACACTTCGCGCGTGCCGCCGAGGCTCTGCACGACCGCGTTGTGCAGGCCGCCCTTTTCGAGCGACTCGCGTACTTGCGCCACTTCGATCGGCTGATCGAAGGCGACTTCGACCAGCACGCCGCCGGTGAAATCGAGCGCGTAGTTGAGTCCGCGCGTCGTGATCAGGCCGATCGAGATGATCATGAGCACGATCGAGATCGCGATCGAGATCTTGCGCCAGCCGAGGAAGTCTATGTTGCTGTTGGACGGAAAGAGTTCCATGGCTTAAGCCGCTCCGCGCGCGTAACCGCCGCCGACGTAAAGCCCTTTGAGCTTGCGTCCGCTGTGAATGAGATTGGTGATCGCGTGGGTCACGGTGACCGACGTGAACATCGAGGTCAGGATGCCGATGAAGAGCGTCACGCCGAAGCCGCGGATCGGGCCCGAGCCGAGCGTCATCAGCGCGAGCGCGGCGAGAAGATGCGTGACGTTCGCGTCGAGAATCGTCGCCCAGGCCTTGTCGTAGCCGGCGCGGATCGCAGCGAGTGGCGTCGAGCCGTTGCGCAATTCCTCGCGGATGCGCTCGCAGATCAGCACGTTGGCGTCGATCGCCATGCCGAGCGTCAGCACGATACCGGCGATGCCGGGCATCGTCAGCGTCACGCCGATCGCGGACATGATCGCGAGCAGCAGCACGAGGTTGAAGAACAGCGCGACGTCGGCGATGAGACCGAACAGCCAGTAGTAGAACGCCATGAAGATCAGCACGGCGCCGAGGCCGAGCAGCACCGCGCTGACGCCTTTCTGGATGTTGTCCTGGCCCATGCTCGGGCCGATGACGCGTTCTTCGACGATGTCGACAGGCGCTGCCAGCGAGCCCGAGCGCAAGAGCAGCGCGAGATCCGACGCTTCCTTGTTGCTGCCGAGGCCCGACGTCTGGAAGCGGTTCGAGAAGACGCCGCGGATCGTCGCCGAGTTGATGACTTCTTCGGTGACCTTCGTGCTGCGCACTTCCTTGCCGTCGATGATCTTGGTTTCCGGCGTGCGCTCGATGTAGACGACGGCCATCGGCTTGCCGACGTTCTGCGTCGTGAAATCGAGCATCTTGCGGCCGCCGGCGGCGTTGAGCACGACCGAGACGGCCGGCGATCCGGACTGCGGATCGGGCGCGCTGGAGGCATCCACCATCTCGTCGCCGCTGACGATGGTCTTCTTCTTCAGCACGATCGGAATCGGCTTGCCGTCGACACCGCGCTCGCGGCGATGATAAAGGCGGCTGTCCGGCGCGACCTGGCCGGTACGTTCGGCATCGAGCGGATTGGCCGTCTCGTCGACCGCGTGGTATTCGAGTGTCGCGGTCGCGCCGAGAATCTTCTTGGCTTCGCCCGGATCCTGCACGCCGGCAAGCTCGACCACGATGCGCGTGTCGCCCTGTTGCTGGATCACGGGTTCGGCGACGCCGAGCGCGTTGATGCGGTTGCGCAGGGTCGCGACGTTCTGGCGGATCGTGTTCTGGCCGATTTCCTTGATCTTGGTGTCTTTGACGCTCGCATTCAGCGTGTACGAATCGCCGACCTGCTGGCCGTTCGTCACCGTGATATCGGGAAGCTTGGTCTGGATCGCCGTCAACGCCGCGTCGCGATCCTCGGTGCTGCGCAGCTGCACCACGATGCCGGGACCGCCGCGCGCGACGGCCTGGTAGCGGATGTTCTTGTCGCGCAGCGTGCCGCGGATGTCGTCGGTGTAGCGCTGCAGCTGTTTTTCCATCACGTCCTTGTCGTCGACCTGCATCAGGAAATGCACGCCGCCGCGAAGATCGAGGCCGAGCGGCATCGCGTTCGCGCCGATCGCGCGCAACCAGGACGGAACGGTCGAGACGAGATTGAGCGCGACCACGTACGAATCGCCGAGCTGCGTGCGCAGCGCATCGGACGCCTTGGTCTGATCGTCGACGCCGCCGAAGCGGACGACGACATGCTCGCCACTGAGATCGATCCGCTGGAACGGGATCTTCTCCTTCTCGAGCACGCCTTGCGCTTTTTCCTTCAGCGCCTCGTCGACGGTCGCGCCGCGATTGGCCGAGATCTGCACGGCCGGCTGCTGCGTGAAGAGGTTCGGCACTCCGTACAGGATGCCGAGCACCAGCACGACCGCAACCAGCACATATTTCCAGCGGGGAAAATCGTTCATGTCGTCAAGATTCGCGTAGCGATGGGGCGGATCGCCATCCCGATCCGCCGGTGTGTTTCACGTTTGCGGCGGCGCCACCGCACCGATCATCGGCAGGCGGCGCGGCGAAAAGTTCCCGCAGGTCAGCTCGAAGCCTTCAGCGTGCCCTTCGGGAGGACCGCGGAAATCGCCTGTTTCTGGAGCTTCACGGTCACGTTCGGCGCCACTTCCAGCGTGACGAATTGATCGGCGATGTCCTCGATGCGGCCGAGCAGGCCACCGTTGGTCAGCACCTCGTCGCCCTTGGCCAGCGCGGCGATCATCGAGCGCTGCTCCTTGGCGCGCTTCATCTGGGGCCGGATCATCATCAGATACACGATGCCGAACATCACCAGGATGAAGACGAGGTTGAGCATGCCGGGTCCGGGACCCGGAGCCGCGCCCGGCGCGGCGGTCTGCGCTTGGGCACTTGCGATCAGAAAATCCATCACGACTCCCGCTGGCGGCCCCTCCGGACGGAGTCGGGCCTCTTAAAAAAGGTCGCGGATTATGCCATACGGGCCCGCCCGCTGCCGCGCAGGCGGGCCTTCGGGTCGTGACCTGACGCTCAGTCCGGAGTCTCGGCCGAACGCCGCGCCGCGTAAAAATCGGCCTTGAACTTGGCCAGCCGACCCGCCGCGATCGCCTCGCGCAGGCCGCGCATCAGGTCCTGGTAGTAGTGGAGATTGTGGATCGTCGCGAGCTGCGGCCCGAGCATCTCGCCGCAGCGGTCGAGGTGACGCAGGTACGCGCGGCTGAAACCCGATCGGCAGGTGTAACAGCCGCAGGCTTCGTCGAGCGGCCGCGTATCGCGCTCGAATTTCGCGTTGCGGATGCGCAGCGTGCCGGTGCGCGTGAAGAGATGCGCGTTGCGCGCGTTGCGCGTCGGCATCACGCAATCGAACATGTCGATGCCGCGCGAGACCGCCTCGACAAGATCTTCGGGCCGTCCGACGCCCATCAGATAGCGCGGACGATCGCGCGGCAGCAGCGGCTCGACGGTCTCGATGATCGCGTTGCGCTCGTGCTCGGGCTCGCCGACCGCGAGTCCGCCGATTGCGTAGCCGTCGTAGTCGATCGCCTTCAGCGCCTCGACCGACTGCCGGCGCAGCGCCGGATAGACGCTGCCCTGCACGATGCCGAACAGCGCGTTGCGATTACCTTCGTGTGCGCGCTTGCTGCGCTCGGCCCAGCGCAGCGAAAGATCCATCGACGTGCGCGCATCGCGCTCGCTCGCAGGATACGGCGTGCACTCGTCGAAGATCATCACGATGTCGGAATCGAGCGTGCGCTGGATGCGCATCGATTCCTCCGGCGAGAGGAACACGGTCGAGCCGTCGACGGGCGACGCGAACGTGACGCCCTCCTCCGTGATCTTGCGCTTGTGCGCCAGGCTGAACACCTGGAATCCGCCGGAGTCGGTCAGGATGGGCTTGTCCCAGCCGATGAAGCGATGCAGTCCCCCGAACTCGCCGATCACGTCGAGCCCGGGGCGAAGAAAAAGATGGAACGTATTGCCGAGGATGATCTCCGCGCCGACATCGCGCAGCGCCTGCGGCGTCATCGCCTTGACCGAGCCGTAGGTGCCGACCGGCATGAACGCCGGCGTTTCGATCGTGCCGCGATCGAACGTGATGCGACCGCGGCGGGCGGTGTTGTCGGTTTTTAGAAGTTCGAATTTCATGGCTTGGTATTCGAAGCGATCACTTCACGGTCTTGTCATCCCGGCGAAAGCCGGGATGACGATGTTCATGCGGACTTCGGCGGCCAAATCAACATCGCATCGCCATAAGAAAAAAACCGATACCGCTCGCGCACCGCGTGCCGATACGCATCCAGCATCGTCTCGCGCCCGGCGAACGCCGACACCAGCATCAGCAGCGTCGATTCGGGCAAATGGAAATTCGTGATCAATGCATCGACGGTCGTGATGCGATATCCGGGAAAAATGAAAATCTGCGTCTCGCCCGCGAACGGCTCGAGCGCACCGCTGCCCGCAGCGGTTTCGAGCGCACGCACGACCGTCGTTCCGACCGCGACGACACGCCCGCCGCGATCGCGCGTGCGGCGCACCTGCTCGACCAGCCTCGCGCCGACGTTGAGCCATTCGCGATGCATCACATGATGCTCGATGCTGTCGGCGCGCACCGGTTGGAACGTGCCGGCGCCGACGTGCAGCGTGACATAACCCGAATCGACGCCGCGTGCGCCGAGCGCATCGAGCAAGCGCGCATCGAAGTGCAAACCTGCGGTGGGTGCCGCGACCGCGCCTGACTCGCGCGCATAGACGGTCTGGTAACGCTCCTCGTCCGCGATATCCGCGTCGCGGCCGATGTACGGCGGCAGCGGCATGCGGCCGAGGCGCAGCAGGAGTTTTTCGAGCGGCTCGGCCGTATCGAAGCGCAGCACGAAGAATTCGCCGTCGCGCCCGAGCACCGTCGCCGTGCTGCCGTCCTCGAACACGATGCGACCGCCCGCCTTCGGCTTCTTGCTGACACCGAGCTGCACGCGCGCTTCGTGCGCGCCGGTGATGCGCTCTATCAGTATCTCGACCGCACCACCGCTTTCCTTGCGCGCGAAGAGGCGTGCCGGCAGCACGCGCGTGTCGTTGAACACGAGCAGATCGCCCGGCTCGACGAGATCGACGAGATCGGTGAACCGGCGATCCGCGAGGCTTCCGCTCGCGGCATCGACGACGAGCAGTCGGCTCGCCGAACGCTCGGACAGTGGAGCCTGCGCGATCAGCTCGGGCGGCAGGTCGAAATGGAAATCGGATTTCTTCAAGGCGTTACTTGGAGGCGCGGAGGGCGCGCATTGTAGAGGAGTCCTCCCAACGCCCCGCCCGCTTCTCCCCTCCCGTTTGCGGGCAAAGGCTGAGGTGAGGGCAATCGGAGTGGAGCGTCTCGCAGCTTGCCCTCAGCCTCAGCCTAACCCTCTCCCGCTAGCGGGAGAGGGACATCCGGCGCTCAGCGCGAGGCGGTAGTACGACGCTTCCGCCACCACACGATCACCCCGGCAATCGCAATGATGCCAACGCCAATCGCATACGGAAACGCCCGGCGCACAAACCGCTTCATCGCCGCGACGCGCTCGGCGTGCAGCCGCTTCGCCGCGCCGTCGAAATCCGGCTCCTCACACTGCGTGCCGAAATTCTCGGCCCACGGCACGTACGGTCCGTTCTTGACGTACCGATCGTAGTAGACGCGCGCCGCCGGAAGGTTGCGATACAAGAGCCAACCCGTGGCCTGGCACAGGATCGCCGCGTACGCCTGCGAGCGCTGCGGCACGAGATCGGCCGCGCGCGCCGCAAAGTCGGCGGCGACGTAGCGATAGTGGAAACGCAAGTCGGGTTGCGGGCTTGTCGCCATCACGCGCTCGCGCTCGCCGGGTTGCGGCGTCGTCGCGATCTTCAGCGGCGGCAGCGCCGGCTGTGGTTCCGCGCCTTCGGCCGGCGCTCCGTAACCGAAGCTGCCGAACTCGAAATTGCCGCCGAAGAACGCGTTGTCCGGATCGTTCTCGTAACCCAGAAGCTCCATGCCATTTTCGCGCGCGATCACGGCCGCGCGATACCACTCGGAGGCACGCTCGATGCGTCCGCCCGATGTCGCGCCGCGTCGCGCGGCCGCATACGCCGTCGCCTGCTTCTTGAGCTCGGCGTCATCGAAATACGCGAGCGCATCGTCGTAGCGATCGCTGCGCAACAAGCGCCTCGCGAGCAACGCGCGCAGGAACGAAGCGCTGCGCTCCGCCGCAGGAACGTTGTCGTCCGGCATCGGCGCTTTCACCGGTTTCGACGCATGCGTATCGACGAACTGCTTGAGCTCGTCCAGCGCCAGCACGCGCTCGGCGACGAACGCGGCATCCATCCAGTATGTTGGCGATGCGGCATAAAGATGATCGAGTGCCGAGACGTATTCGCCGCGCTCGAGCGCAAGCGTGCCCGCTTCGCCTTCGACGCGGCAATAGGTCGACGCCGGCGCGCGCCAGTCTTCGTCCTGGTTTTGCGTCGGGATTTTTGGAAACGCCTTGGCGGCTTCGGCATATGCGGCCGCCGCGGCATTCGCGTCGCCCGCGCGCAATGCGAGCTTGGCGCGCACCCACGCGGCGAGTCCGCCCGAATCCTTGGCCGCGAACCGGCCGGCAAGATCGTAACGGCCGCTGCGATACGCGAGCGCGGCGAGCCGGTCGGCGCCTTCGACATGATCGAGTCCGCGCTTCTCGATCGCATCGAGGAAATTGCCGATCACGCCTTTCGCAGCCGGCGCCGATGCGGTGTCGTACGCTGCGGGCTCGCTCTCGAACTCGCCGCTGCGCGTCGCGAGATAGATGGCTACGAGACGCTGCGTCATCGGCGCGCCAATGCTGCGCTCGAGGCGTTTGGGATCGCGCACGATCGCGCGTGCGACTTCGAGCAGCGAAGCCTGACCGTATCGCGAGCCCAGCGCCGCTTGCTGCGCATACAACGCAATCGCCGCTTCGTCGTTGCCGGCTTCGAGATCGAGCCGCGCTTCTTCGCCGTAGCTGTCGACGGCAAGCCCGAGCGGATCGGCCGCGCCGCCGGCGACGAGCTCGCGGACTTTCTGGAACGCCTGTGCCGCACCGGTGTCGAGCGTGCTGCCGCGCCCGAGCATGAAAGCCGCCCAGACGCCGTAGCGCGCGCGCTCGTTCGCCGGCAGTTCCAGCACGCTCGCGAAACGGCGCGCCGCTTCGTCGAGATCGTCGTGCTGGAACGCGACCGCGCCGGCGAGATAACGCCGTGCGTCTTCGGGCAGACCTTCGCCGGCGGCGTACGCGACTTTCGCGTTGACTCTCTGACGGATCGCCTCCGCGCGCTCATAGTCGTCGCCGAGCATCTCGCGCTCGGCGGCGTCGCGCGTCGGCGGTTCGGGCGTGTAGAACCATTCGGCGCGCTCGACCGGCTTGAAGCGCGCGTTCGCCGCAGGCACGAGCGCGGAGACTGCTTCGGTGAAGACGCCTTCGGGCAGCACGCCGAGTGTCGCAGCGCGATCGTCGAGCAGAATTTCGGGAAAATCCGGCCCGCAGGCCGATGCACGCGCCGCGATGAGCATCGCCAGCGCCAACGCGAGTTGACGTTTCATCGTTCCTCCCTCCCCGCGTCGATTCTACTCGACGCGCGCGTGCGCGGCGCCCGCGCAACGTACCCAGCCGACCGCGCGGCGCGTGCCGGCGCGGATGCGAAGATCCGCGTCCGGCACGAAACGCCAGCCGTCGGCGACCGCTTCGCCATGCCAGCCGCGCGCGGCATCGCCCGCGACGCAAGCGCTGCCCGTTATGCGCAACGGAAAAGCCTTCGCGTCGGCAGCGCCGTCGTTGACGACGAAAAGATCCGATGCGCCGTTGCCGCTGGCGACGACGTCGACGCCGAGCCGCGATTCGGGAACGTGGCCTGCGATGACGTCGCGCAATGCTGCGATCGTCCATGCGCGTTTGTCGCCGGGCAGCGGAAGGCGAAACCATGCGATGCCGCGCCAGTTCGGAGGCGGGTCGGCGGCGAGATGCGTGAGCAGGCGCACGACGTCGGCCGGTTCCGCACGGAGCTCCTTCGCATCGGACGTGGTCGTCGCATCGACGGTCATCTCGCTTTCGACCGCGACGGCGCGTCCGCCCGCGTCGAAGCGCACGCGCATGCCGTAAGCCGGCAGCGCCACGCGAAAACCGTTATGTGCATGCGGCGCGAAGACGCGTATCCAGCGTTCGGCAAGCGCGGAGTCGAAAAGCCCGTCGGACGGATTGCGAACGGCGTGTACTTGCAGCACCGCTTCATCCGCGGCGGAAAGCACCACATCTAGATCGGACGAGTCGAGCCACGCCGGCAGCGCGGTGATCGCAAGTCGCACATCCGGCGCGAGCGTTTTTCGCAAGGCGCGCAATCGCGATGCGTAATCAGCGAGACGCGCCGTGCCGCAGTCGTAGTCGATCTCGACGGCGGCGATAGGCGCACCGCCGTCTTTCCAACGGGCGAGCAGATCGGTGAGGTAGGTATTGAGCTTCGCCACATCGGGCGCCGCCCCGGCGCCGTCGTAGCGCACGACAGCGACTCGCGCTCGCTTGTCGCCTACGAACGCGCGCGGATCGGCTTCGCTCGCGAGCCATCGACCGTCGCGTCCCGCTTGCGCGACGAGCACGCGCACGCCGGAAAAATCGCCGCGCGTTTCGATCAGCGCGTCGCGCAGCGCGGGCGTCCACTGGCGTTGCCAGACGTAGACATCGTGCGTCGTGTCGGACGCGTTCGCGGTCATGGCGACGGCCAGCGCGAATGCGCTCGCCATCAGCGCGCGGATCAAAGCCAGCCCTTCTGCCGAGCCAGCCGATACGCTTCGATGCGGTTGCCGACGCCGAGCTTGCCGATCGCCTCGGAAAGATAATTGCGCACGGTGCCTTGCGAGAGATTGAGCTGCGTGGCGATGTCGACGGCGGACATGCCCTCGCCTGCGAAGCGCAGCACCTGACGCTCGCGATCGTTGAGCGGATCGGATTCGGACCAGGCTTCGACCGCGAGCTGCGGATCGATCGCGCGTCCGCCGCGATGCACCTTGCGCAACGCATCGGCGAGTTGCTCGGCCGGCGCATCTTTCAGGAGATATCCGCTGACGCCGGCGTCGAGCGCGCGGCGCAGGAATCCGGCGCGCGCGAACGTGGTCACGATAACGACCTTGCACGCGAGCTCGTAACGCTGCACGCGCTGCGCGAGCTCGAGGCCGGTCAGGCCCGGCATTTCGATATCGGTGACGAGAAGGTCAGGTTTAGCCTGCTGCAGCACGCGCCAGGCTTCCTCGCCGTCGGCGGCCGTCGCGACGACGTCGATGTCAGGCTCGAGCTTGAGCAGCGCGGTCAGCGCGCCGCGCACCATTGCCTGATCTTCGGCCAGCACGACACGGATCATGGGACTGCATTACCGAGGGACTTCGATCGACGTTAGCAGAGACGAAAGGTCGAAGAAAAGATTGAGCCTTCCCGTTGCCCGCTCAAAGCGAAGACGAGCCCAGCGACTGGAGCTGCGGCTCGCCTTCGCCCGCCGCGCGCAGAACGAGCCGCGCTTCGAGCTTCGTGCCGCGTCCGCGCTCGGACACGATGACGAGATCGCCGCCGAGCGCACGCAGTCGCTCGCGCATTCCGGTGAGGCCGTTGCCGGGCGTGATCGCGCCGCCGCGGCCGTTGTCTTCGATCGCGACGCGTGCTTCGCCGTCGATGATTGCGACGCGCACGCGTGCGTACGAGGCTTGCGCGTGGCGCTGGATGTTGGTGACGGCTTCGCGGATCGTCAGCGCCAGCACGGTCTCGAACTCGGCCGGCATGGTTTCTTCGGTCGATTCGTAGTCGAGCTGCACGCCGCCCGATTCGAGGAGGAGGTGCGCCGATGCGAGCTCGGCAGACAATCCGGCTGCGCGGATTCCCGCGACCGCGCGGCGCACCTGCCCGAGCGCATCGCGCGCGACGCGCTCGACGTCGACGATCTCGCGTCGCGCGGCGAGCGGATCGCGATCGAACAGACGCGCCGCAAGCTCGGATTTCAGCGTGATCAGCGACAAGGTGTGACCAAGGAGATCATGCAAGTCGCGGCCGATGCGTTCGCGCTCGGCGAGCGCCGCGAGCCGGCGCACTTCGTCGTGGCTCAGCTTGAGCTCGGCCTGACGCAGCTGCTTTTCGCGATGGAAATAATTCGCCGCGCTGACTGCGACCGAGACGATGGCGGTGACGCCGATCACGATGGCGATGGCCTTCGCCGGCGTCGCCAGGACCGAAAGCTCGATCGCATAGAGCGCGAGGCCGGCGAAGATCACCGACATCATCGTGCGCAGCGACAAACCGCTGAACGGCAGAAACACGGCCGCGTAGATGAGATACGTGTGCGCGCAACCGTTGAACGGCGCCAGCGCGAAACCGATGCTGGCGATGCCGCCGATATAGATGAGCTGCTCGTAACCGCGCAGCCAGTACGTGCGGAAATAGAGCGGCAGGAACATCGCGATGCTGATCAGCGTCGGCAGCAGCCACGAGACCAGCGACGGCTCGTTCCAGGTCATGAACAGGAAGCCGAGGTACAGAAGGCTCCACACCGGCGCCCAGCCGAGGTCGGAAAGATGCGGCGGCAGCAGGCGGCTGCGCAGCGCGTTGAGCCAGGAACAAAGTCGCGTCATCGGGCCGCTCCGGAAGCGCGCGATCGATCGGCGAAACGCGCGCGGGGCAGTTTGTGCGAGGAGATCATACGCCTCGTGCCCTCATCGTTTCGCGGACGTCGCGATCGCGGCATCGATGCGTGTTCCGGCGCCGTCCGTCGGCGCGGCGCGCACGGATGCGATCATCGCCGCCAGCAGGATCGCGCTGATCAGGAGCCTCGAATAGATGATGCGCATCGCCGTCATCCTTCGCGTGTCATGCGTTGCGGATCAGCGCGCGGCGCGCCAGCGCGAGGAAGAGGATCGTGAATCCCGCAAGCGCCGCAACATGCACCAGTGCCATGCCGCTGGTCGGCTGGCCGACGGCGCCGAGCGCGAGCTGGCCGAGATGGAACGCCGGCCAGAGCGGTGCGATCTCGCGCACGACACCCGGCAGGATCGTCAGCGGCATCCACAATCCGGACAGGAACGACATCGGCAGATAAATGAGGTTGATGACCGCCGGCGCCGCCGAGCCGCTGATCATCGCGCCGATGCAAAGGCCGATCGCGCAAAACGGCAGCACGCCGAAGATTTCGACGAAGAAAAGGCGCACCCACGCGGTCGCCGGAAGTGTGACGCCGCCGACTGTCGTCGCCATCAGCGCGAGCACCGAGAAGATGATCGCCGCGAACAGCATCGCCATCGCAAGCTTGGACGCGAGGTATGCGCCGGGCGGCATCGGCAGCGCGCGCTTCAAGGTGAGCCAGCCGCGTTCGCGATCGAGCGCAACCGAAACTCCGAAGCCGAACAGGCCCGGCGCCATCACGCCGAACACGCCGTAGGTCGCGAGGAGATAAATGCCGGCGTTGAAATCGCCGCCGCGGTTCGCGAATAGCACCGCGAAAAGGAAATAGAACATCGGCGGGAACAGCAGCGTCGGCACCGCGAACGAAGGCGCGCGCAAGAGGCGCAGGAATTCGTGCTTGGCTTCGAGCGCATAGCAGCGCGCGATCGAAAAGCGCGGCGCAGAGATAGCGATCGCGTTCATGCGGCCTCCCGGGTGATCTCGACGAAGGCCTCGGCAAGTCCGGCACGCTGCACTTCGAGCTCGCAGAGCGCGGAATCTTCGAAAAGGAGCTGACGCACGACC
>Ga0268265_10000507_pt1 | contig 40128 bp, 32 predicted proteins | sample KBSSwiS52_FD_190355 | JGI IMG/M metagenome (GOLD analysis project Ga0268265, IMG submission 190355) | Switchgrass rhizosphere microbial communities from Kellogg Biological Station, Michigan, USA - KBS Switchgrass S5-2 (SPAdes) (version 2) | ecosystem: Host-associated > Plants > Roots >...
GCGGCGGGGAACGGGCGCGCGATTCCGGTCAGCCGGATCAGCTCGCGGGGCGGATCGCCGATGCGCGACTGGGAGTAGACCTCGGGCCGGATCGCGCCGTTGCCCCAGAGGATGATGTCCGTCCCGCCGAACGCCTGCTCGAAGGTGATCCTGTCCACGAAGGTCACGGCCGGGCCGGTCAATGCCGCAGGAGCCGCCGGACCCGCCGGGACGGCCGGGGTGGCTGCCGGAGCCGGGGTCTCCTCCTCCCGGCGACGGACCACCTCCGGCATGGGCTCAGGCGTGACCTCGGCGTCCTCCTCGACGATCGGCGTGATCGACTCCGCCGTCTCCTGGGGCGGCGGCGCCGCGGCAGGCCTCTGAGGAGCCGCCGCGCTCGCCTCGGCGGAGTCCCCTCCGAAGCCGAGCCGGTCGCGGAAGAAGTAGCCGGCCGCGGCCAGGGCCAGCACAAGGCCGGCGATGGCGAGCGGAATGAGCGGGCTCCTGCGCTGCGGGGCCGCGCTCGCCGCGAAGCCGCCGAAGTGGACGGTCGGCCGCGGCGGCTCGGGATCGTCCATGGGCGGCATCGGCGGCATGAAGGGCGGGAAGTCGTCGTCCAGGGGATCGACCCCCATCTGGGGCTCGGGCGGCAGCCAGGAGGACGAGTCCACGGCGGGAAAGTGTCCGGAATCCGGAATGTCCGGGAACGGGCTGGGCGGCGGAGGGGCTGTGGGGATGGGCTGGATCGGGTCGGGAGGCCGGAGCGACACGTCGAACGGCGTGCCCCCGTCCTGGACGTACTGGTCCACGATCCGGTAGATGAGCTCCTTGCTGCCCTCGCTCAGCTCCAGGAAGCGGATGCCCATGCCGGCCGGCCGGCCGGGTCCCTCGTCCATCGCTCGGATCCACACGACTTCGCCTTTCCCCTGGATGATCTCGAAGCCGTCCCCGAGCTGGAACTCGAAGTCCAGCACGCTGCCGGGCGGCTCCGGCTGGTTGGTGGTGATGTACATCCCGGTGGGCGAGATGTTCGCGGAGTATTCGCTGATGAACCCGGCGAAGCGCTCGAACTTGAACGTGACCTGGGTCGCGATCGGCACGCGCCGCGAATCGCGCGGGACGCTGGAGAGGTCGAACGGCTGCTGCGGCATATCGGGAGCGCCTCGTCGGAAAATCCGGATCCTGAACTGTAAGCGGATGATATCAGGTTAGAATGACCTTCCGGCGGTCTTCACATCGTCATGCGCCGCCATACACCAATCCGACCACCCCCCACTTCTGGTTCCCGGGAGGAGCAATGAGCCCCATCGTGCTCGAAGAGAAGAAGAGGGCGACGCAGGACTATATCGCCCTGGAGACGAAGTATGGCGCCAACAACTACCATCCGCTCGACGTCGTCATCGCCCGCGGCGAAGGCTGCTGGGTCTGGGACGTCGAAGGCAGGAAGTACCTCGATTTCCTCGCCGCCTACTCGGCGGTCAACCAGGGGCACTGCCACCCCGAGATCGTGAACGCCGCGATCGGCCAGGCCCGGCAGGTGACGCTCACCTCCCGCGCCTTCCGCAACGACCAGCTCGGCCCGTTCTACCAGGAGATCTGCGAGCTGTCCGGGTTCGGGCGCTTCCTGCCGATGAACACCGGCGCCGAGGCGGTCGAGACCGCGCTCAAGACCGCCCGCAAGTGGGCCTACAAGGTCAAGGGCGTGCCTGACGGCAAGGCCGAGATCCTGGCCTTCGCCAACAACTTCCACGGCCGCACGATCACCATCGTGAGCTTCTCGACCGAGGAGCTCTACCGCTCCGGCTTCGGACCGTTCACGCCGGGCTTCCGCGTCCTCCCCTACGGCGATGCCGAGGCGGTCGCCCAGGCCATGCACCCGAACGTCGCGGCCGTGCTGGTCGAGCCGATCCAGGGCGAGGCCGGCATCATCGTGCCGCCCGCGGGCTATCTCAAGCGCCTGCGCGAGATCACGACGGAAAACAACTGCCTCCTGATCGCGGACGAGATCCAGTCCGGCCTCGGCCGCACGGGGAAGCTTTTCGCCTATGAGCACGAGGGGGTGCGCCCCGACATCGTGATCGTGGGCAAGGCGCTGTCCGGCGGCTTCTACCCGGTCTCGGGCATCCTCGCCGACGATCCGGTGATGGGCGTGTTCCAGCCCGGCGAGCACGGCTCGACCTACGGCGGCAATCCCATGGGCGCCGCGGTCGGCCGGGCCGCCCTGCGCGCGCTGGTCGAGGAGCGCATGGTCGAGAACTCCGCGGCCATGGGCGAGTACTTCATGGGCCGGCTGCGGCGGATCGAGTCGAAGCATGTCAAGGAGGTGCGCGGCGTGGGCCTGTGGATCGGCATCGAGCTGCACCGCGAGGCCGGCGGCGCCCGCCGCTTCTGCGAGGCGCTCCAGCACGAGGGGCTGCTCTGCAAGGAGACCCACGACCACGTGATCCGCATCGCGCCGCCGCTGACGATCAAGAAGGAGGAGATCGACTGGGCGATGGAGCGGCTGGAGCGGGTGCTGACGACGCTGAGCTAGGGCCCCGGAAAGGACCTCAAGGACACCAAGGACCCCAAGGACAGCAAGGACAGCAAGGACGGCCCCCGGCTTTGTCCTTGGGGTCCTTGGTGTCCTTGAGGTCCTTTTTCTTCTACCGCACCCCTTCCGGCAGCCAGACCTCACCCCCCGGGTCGTGCATCTGCCAGTAGGCGAGGCGCTCGCACTTCTTCATCTGGTAGACGGTACCGTCGCCGGTCTCGAAGCGCAGCAGGCGGTAGGGCGGCTGGCTCTCGAAGGTGTAGGCGAGCGAGCTTCCCTCCCGCTGGAGCTGGATCCGCACCCCCTCTTCCACGGCCTTCTTCTCCACCTTCCATTCCGTCGCCGCCAGCTCCGGGAAGCGGGACTGCATCAGCGAGGGGAACACGCGGAGCGTGGCCGGGGCCCCCCCGGCCACGAAATCGCGCAGGGCGGCGGGCAGGCCGTCCTCGGGGATGGCGCCGTCCGGGTAGGACAGGGCGCGGTCCCCCTGGCCGTCGAAGTAGGAGCGCGTTTCCAGCCGGCCGCGGGCCACGTCGGCCGTCGAGACGCCGCAGGCCTCCGAGCTGGTGGCCGCGAGCTTGCGCAGCCCGCCGGTGTCACGCCGGAGATAGACGCTCGCCATCTGGTGGTAGGTGTAGATGCCCGTGGCCACGTCCCGGACGTGGTTGAGCTTGAGGACCTCGAACGCGGAGGCGGCCGGATCGTCGGCCTTCACGTCCAGCTTGTCGTTCCAGGGCTCCTTGACCAGGATCAGCAGCGCCCGGCCGGGATAGTGGTGGCCATAGCGGGCCCAGACCACGTCATAGGCGCAGAACTCCGCCTTGCCGTCGTCCCAGAGCGGGTCCCGCCGCCAGCCGGGATCTCCGGAAGGAGCCGGGAGCGGCTCCGCGCTGACCACGCTGCCGCGCTCCTCCACCGAGTCGGAGCGGATCGCCCAGATCGAGAGCGCCAGGAAGAGCAGGGCGGCCAGGGATTTCAGGAAGATCTTCATGTCCTTCTTCGATAGGATGTCGGCTCCGCCGGATTCTAACGCCGGTGCCCAAGAATGCGGTTGTTTGTCCGTCTCGCCCTCGTCCCGGCGCTCCTGCTGCTGACCGCCTCCTGTCAGCCGCGGGAGCCCTCCTCGGCCCTTTCCATCACCGGTCGCGGAGGGGAGCTCCGCGTCCTGATCCCCGGCGCTCCGCGGACCTTCGCTCCCAACGCGCCCGGCGACGAGATCGCCCAGATCCTCGCCCCGAGCCTCTACAGCACCCTCTTGACCCTGGACACGGACGGCCGCCTCTTCCCCGACCTCGCCGAGAGCTGGGAGGTGGAGGACGGCGGGCGCGCCTACCGCTTCCACCTGCGCGAAGGGGTCCGCTGGCACGACGGCCGACCGTTCGGCTCCGGCGACGTGCGCTTCACCCTGGAGCGTCTCAAGGCCCAACCCTCCATCTCCCACGAGGCGGTCCGCCGCATCTCCGGCATCGAAACGCCGGACGAGCGCACCGTCGTGCTGAGATTGCGCGAGCCCTGGGCCCCGTTCCTCTCCATCCTGGCCTGGGGCGGGACCTACATCCTCCCGCAGCATCTGGCTGCCAGGCAGGACAAACCTGTCGGGACCGGCCCCTTCCGGTTCGGGGAGCAGGTGCGGGGCGAGCGCATCGTGCTGGAGGCGAGCCCCCGGTTCCACCGGCCGGGACCGTTCCTCGACCGGGTGGTCTTCCAGGTATCCCCGGATTCCAACCGGGCCGCGGAGCAGCTCCTGCGCGGCCAGGCGGACTTTGCCGTGACCCGCATCCCGCTCGGCCTGGTGCCGCGGCTGGAGCGCCAGCCGGGGCTGCGGGTGATCACCGGCCTGAGCAGCGCGCGCATCTTCTGCGCGTTCAACCTGCGCCGCCCGCCGCTCGGGGACGTCCGGGTGCGGGAGGCCGTCAACCGCGCCATCGACCGGGGGGACCTGGTCCGGCGGGCGCTCTTCGGCTACGGCGCTCCGGCCGTGGGCTTCTATACCCCGTCGGTCGCCTGGGCCTACAACGGCGATGCCCATGTGCCGCCGCTGGACCGGGAGCGCGCCCGGGCGCTGCTCGCCGCGGCCGGAGCCCGGCGGGAGCTCGAGCTGGTCGTCCCCGCCCTGGCCCCGGTCGACGTGATGTCCGGGCTCCTCCGGGACCAGCTCGCGGAGGTCGGCCTCGCGGTCCGGGTCTCGCAAGTGCCCCTCGAAGAGTGGATCGACCGCGTGATCCGGCGGCGGGATTTCGATCTGACGCTGATGTCGGGAGGGCACGGCCCCGACCCCGAGAACCTGAGCTTCCGCTTCGGCTCGCGCACGGCCACGCCCAACCTCGGCTATGCCAACCCGGAGCTCGACGCCGTCCTGGCCGCGGGCGCGGCCACCGTCGACCTGGAGCAGCGCGCCCGGTTCTACTTCCGGGCGCAGGAGATCCTGGCGCGCGACCTGCCCATCGCGCCCATCGCCGAGGCGGTGACGGTCACCGTGTTCAACCGCCGGGTGCGCGGCCTCCCCCATGCGGAGGGCCGCGGCCTAGTCCCGGCCCATGACTTCAGCCTGGTGCGCGTGCGGCCGTGATCCGCTGGGCGGACCTCCCGTGGGCGGCCAAGCTCAGCCTGCTGCTCGGCGTCCTGGCCGCGATCCCCCTCCTGGTGGTCACCGTGCTCAACCTGACCATCACGCGCTCCGAGCTGATCGCCGCGAGCCGCGAGCAGAACCTGCAGCGCGCGCGCATCACGGCCGAAATCCTCGACAACTACCTGGAGGAGGTGCTGAACGACCTGGAGATCGTGGCCCAGGCGCCCGGCACCGTGCGCTCCCTGGCGGGGAGCCGACCAAGCGGGGACATCCTCGCCTCCATGCTCCTGATGCGGCGCACCCACGGCTTCGACGCCCTCTTCCTGGCCGACCCGTCGGGACGGATCGTGCTCGCCACCGACGGCCGCATGACCGGCCGCAGCGTCATCGCCACCCGGTACTTCCTGGAAGGGGTGGCCGGCACCTCCCTGGTCCACGAGCCCCGGTACGATCCGCGGGACCGGCAGGTCTACCTCTATGCCTCGGCCCCGGTGCAGAGCTCCGGCGGGCCGATCGTGGGCGTGGCCGTGGGCCGGGTCACGCTCGCCCACATCGACCGCATCCTCCAGGGGGACACCGGCTTCGCCGGCCGCGGCGAGCTCGGGATCCTGTGGGACTTCCGGGGCATCCGGCTGAGCCATCCGACCCAGCCGGGACTGCGCTTCCACCCGTTCGAGCCGCTGCCGGCCGACGTCGCGGAGCGGCTTGCGGTCGAACGGCGCTTCGGGCCGGATACGGGACGGCTGCTCCAGGTGAGCCAGCCCGTCCCCGGGCTGGTCGAGCGCTCGCGCTGGCTCCTCTACGATCGCAGCCTCGATCCGCACCTCAAGATCGAGACGCCGGACGGTCCCGTCTATGCCGCGGTCGTGCCGCTGCGCAGCGAGCGCTGGCTCTATGGCGTGTTCAGCCCGCAGAGCGCCATCCTGGCCGCGGTCGGCCGGCAGATCGAGCGCGCGCTGCTGCTCGTCGCCCTGACCGGCGTCGGGGCCGTGGCCGCCGGTCTCCTCGCCGCGCGGTGGGCCACCCGGCCGCTGCGCCGGGTGGGCCAGACCGCCAACGCCATCGCGGCGGGCGACATGTCCCGCCGGGTCGGTCTGCGGCAGGCGGACGAGGTGGGCCAGGTGGCCGCGGCCTTCGATGCCATGGCCGATGCCCTGGCCGCCAAGGAGGCCGAGCTGCGCGGCCACGCCGGCCACCTGGAGCAGCGCGTGGCCGAGCAGACCGCCGAGCTGCGGAGCGCGGTCGAGAGGGAGCAGGAGGCGAACCGCCTCAAGGACGAGTTCCTGAGCACCGTCTCGCACGAGCTGCGCACGCCGCTCAACGCCATCCTCGGCTGGGCCTGGCTCCTGGTCGGCGGCAAGCTGGACGAGGCCGGCGTCCGCCGGGCGATCCAGACCATCGACCGCAGCGCGCACGCGCAGAGCCGGATCATCGACGACCTGCTCGACGTCTCCGGCATCGTCACCGGCAAGCTGCGCCTCAAGGTGCGGCGGCTCGACCCGGTGCCGCTGATCGAGGCCGCGGTCGACGCGATACGGCCGGCGGCCGCGGCCAAGGGGATCGCGATCGAGACGCGGCTCGACCGGACGGGGCCTGTCTCGGGCGATCCCGACCGCCTGCAGCAGGTGGTCTGGAACCTGCTTTCGAATGCGGTCAAGTTCACCCCGCCGCAGGGCCGCGTCGCGGTGCTCGCGGACGAGGTGGACGGCCAGGCGCGCCTCCGCGTGACGGACACGGGCATCGGCATCCCGGGCGCCTTCCTGCCCTACGTCTTCGACCGCTTCCGCCAAGCGGACAGCAGCACCACGCGGACGCACGGCGGCCTGGGCCTCGGCCTCTCGATCGTGCGCCACCTGGTGGAGCTGCACGGCGGCACGGTGGCGGCCGAGAGCGAGGGCGAAGGCCGGGGCGCCACCTTCACCGTGAAGCTGCCGCTCGCGGCCAACTCCGAAACAACCGGAAAGGAGAACCAGCATGAACCGGAAATCCCTGACGATCCTCCTGGCGCTTCTGCTCCCCGCCTGCGGCCACGCGGGAGATGAGCAGTCCGACCTCGACCGGATGGCCCAGGAGCACCAGCACGACAAGCCGGTTGCCTCGCAGGCGGCCACGACTCCGCCGGCCCGGGAAGTGACCGGCGAGGAGGTGGTCTACGCCGAGGTCGGAGGCAAGCCCGTGCGCGGCTTCCTGGCGAAGCCCAAAGCGGCGCAAGGTCCGCTGCCCGGCGTCATCGTGATCCAGGAGTGGTGGGGCCTCAACGACAACATCCGCCAGATGGCGAAGCGCCTGGCAGGCGAGGGGTACGCGGCCCTCGCCGTGGACCTCTACGGCGGCCAGGTGGCGAGCGATCCGGGGCAGGCGCAGAAGCTGATGCAGGCCACAATGCAGAACCGCGCCGCCGGGGAGGAGAACCTCCGCCAGGCCTACGCCTGGCTGGAGACCAAGCAGAAGGCGCCGAAGATCGGCGTGATCGGCTGGTGCTTCGGCGGCGGCTGGTCGCTCGCCACGGCCCTGATGCTGCCGGACAAGGTCGACGCCACGGTCATCTACTACGGCCATCTGGAGACCGACAAGGCGAAGCTCGCCCCGCTGGCCATGCCGGTGCTGGCCTTCTTCGGCGGCAAGGACAAGAGCATGCCGGTCGCGACCGTGCGCGAGTTCGAGAACGCGATGAAGGAGCTGGGAAAGCCGGTGGAGGTGCACGTCTACGACGACGCGGACCACGCCTTCGCAAACCCGTCCGGGGGAAACTACAACGAGGCCGCGGCGAGGGATTCGTGGGAGCGGACCAGGGCGTTCCTGGCCAGGCACCTGAAGAGTTGAATGGTCGGGGCGAGAGGATTTGAACCTCCGGCCTCACGGTCCCGAACCGTGCGCTCTACCAAGCTGAGCTACGCCCCGACGGAGGCATGAATCTGCGGACACCGGGCGGGTGCCGAGCGGGAGGGGAGGATACAGCCCCGTGGGAACGGCGTCAAGAGCGTCTCTTCCTCTTCTTACCCCTCTTGATGCCGCTCCGCTTCGGCTTCACCGGACGGGAGAACGGGTCGTACCCTCCTTCGAGCAGGGAGGCCAGCGCCAGGCCGAGCTTCGCGAACCGGATCGCCGTCGCGGGATCCTCGAAGGCGAGCTCGAAGCTCTTGCTCAGGAGATGCTCTCCGAGCGGCCATGCCGGCCTCCTTTTCCCCTTTTCCATTGCGGAATTACCCTTTCCCGCGACACGATATCGCGGCACGCTCGAATTGCAAAGCTGCCCCGCGGGGCGGGGCCTTCCACGGAACCACGCGATACAATGCGGCTCCTAACTACGCCAGGAGGGCGCCGATGTCCGTCACCACCCTGTCTGAGCTGTTCCTGAAAGCCGCGGCCTACAACAAGCCCGAGTGCCTTCTTTACAAGGTCGGAGGGACGTACCAGCCCGTCTCCACCGCGGAGCTCGTGGACCGCGTCCGGCGCCTGGCCAAGGCGCTCGCGGAGCTCGGCGTCCAGCCGGGAGACCGCGTCGCCCTCATGGCCGAGAACGGTCCCCACTGGCCCACCGTCGACTTCGCCGGCCTCTGCATCGGCGCCGTGGTGGTGCCGATCTACCCGACGCTCCTCCCCGACCAGGCGTCCTACATCGCCCAGAACTGCGGCGCCAAGGTCGTGGTCGCCGAGACGACGAAGCACCTGGACGGGTTCCTCGCCCATGCGCACGAGCTCTCCGGCGTGCAGCAGTTCGTGCTCGTCAAGGGCGAGTCGGCCGACCCGCGGGTGGTCACCCTCGACTCGCTGCTGCAGCGAGGCACTGGCGCCGATCCCGCGCAGTTCGAGACGAAGGCGCGCGCCGTCAAGCCCGACGATCTGGCCACGTTCATCTACACCAGCGGCACCACCGGTACGCCCAAGGGGGTCATGCTGACCCACCGCAACATCTGCTCGAACGTGGTCTCCGCCTTGGACGTCGTCAAGATCAAGGGCCAGTACACGGCGCTCTCCTTCCTGCCGCTCTCGCACTCGTTCGAGCGCACGGTGGACTACGCCTACTTCTACCTGGGCTGCACCATCGCCTATGCCGAGTCGGTGGCGACCGTGGCCCAGAACCTCCAGGAGGTGAAGCCGCAGCTCTTCGTCTCGGTGCCGCGCGTCTACGAAAAGGTCCTGGCCAAGGTCCAGGAGGGGGTGGCCGCGGGCTCGCCCATCAAGCAGAAGATCTTCGCCTGGGCGGTCGGCGTCGGCCGCGAGAACCTGCCCAACCGCTTGAAGCAACAGGGCGGAGGCGTGATGCTCGGCCTCGCCGACAAGCTGGTGTTCAGCAAGATCCGGGAGCGCCTGGGCGGCAAGTTCCTCTTCGCGCTCTCCGGCGGCGCGCCGCTCGCGCGCGACGTGGCCGAGTTCTTCTGGGGCGCCGGCATCCCGATCTACGAGGGCTACGGCCTGTCCGAGACCGCGCCCGTGCTCACCGTCAACGCGCCGGGGGCGGTCAAGCTCGGCACCGTCGGACGCGCGCTGCCCGGGGTCGAGCTCAAGATCGCGCCCGACGGCGAGATCCTCGCCAAGGGGCCGAACATCATGAAGGGCTACTGGAACCTGCCCGAGGCGACCGCCGAGGTCATCGACTCCGAGGGCTGGTTCCACACCGGCGACATCGGCGAGATCGACGCCGACGGCTTCCTGCGCATCACCGACCGCAAGAAGGAGCTGATCATCAACGCCTACGGCAAGAACATCGCCCCGGCGCCGATCGAGAACTCGCTCAAGAGCAGCCGCTTCATCGGCCAGGCCGTGGTGATCGGCGACCGCCGCAAGTTCCTGTCCGCGCTGCTGGTGCCCGACTTCGAGGCGCTCAAGCCCTGGGCCGAGCGCCAGGGGATCGGCGCGGCGAGCAACCAGGACCTGATCCACGACGCGCGGGTGCGGGCGCTGATCGCGCAGGAGGTCGAGACCGTCAACTCCGGGCTCGCCAGCTTCGAGAAGATCGTGGCCTGGGACCTTCTCCCGGACGATTGGACGCTCGAGACCGGCGAGCTGACGCCGACCCTGAAGGTCAAGCGCCGGGTCATCAACCAGAAGTACGGCGACATCCTCGAGCGGCTCTACCAGGAGTCGGAGGCCAAGGCAAGCTGATGTCTTCCATCTTCCATCTCGAAGTCGGCTCGGACCGGCTCGCGACGCTCACGTTCGACTCGCCCGACCGCAAGGTCAACGTCTTCACCCGCGCCGCCCTGGCGGAGCTGGAGAACGTCATCCAGGACCTCGCGCGGCGGCAGGACATCGACGTCCTGATCCTGCTCTCCGGCAAGGAGGGGAGCTTCATCGCCGGCGCCGACCTGGAGGAGATCGCCCGCGTCACCGATCCCACCGAGGCCGAGGCGGGATCGCGGGTCGGCCATCGCCTGTTCTCCGCCTGGGAGTCGCTCCCCTTCCCCACCGTGGCGGCCATCCGCGGCGTCTGCCTGGGCGGTGGCACCGAGATCTCCCTCGCCTCGACCTGGCGCGTGGCGAGCGACTCGGCCGCCACCCGCATCGGCCTGCCGGAGGTCCGCCTGGGCATCCTCCCCGGCTGGGGCGGCTCCACCCGCCTGCCGCGGCTCATCGGCATCGCCGAGGCGCTCGACCTGATCCTGACCGGCAAGACGGTCGCGGGCCGGAAGGCCCTGAAGCTCGGGCTCATCGACGCCCTGATTCCCGACGCCCGGTTCCTCGACCACGTGCACAGCTTCGCCCATGAGAAGGCCGGCCGGCCGCGAAAGGCAGAGGGTGGGCTCGACATCAAGGAGATGCTCCTCGAAAAGAACCCGCTGGGCCGCAAGGTGCTCTTCGATCAGGCGCGCAAAAAGACCCTGCAGGAGACCCGCGGCCACTACCCCGCGCCGCTGCGCGCCATCGAGGTGGTGCGGATCGGCATCGAGGACGGCCCGCGCGCGGGCTTCGATGCCGAGGCCCGCGCCCTCGCCGACCTCGCCACCTCGCCGATCTCGAAGAACCTGGTCCACGTCTTCAACCTGACCGAAGCCGCCAAGCGGGAGCGCGGGCTACCGGGCGGGGAAGCGAAGGAGATCCGCGCCGCGGCCGTGCTCGGCGCCGGCACCATGGGCGGCGGCATCGCCCAGCTCATCGCCAACGAGATCGACGCGCCGGTGCGCATGAAGGACATCAACACCGAGGCCCTGGCCGCCGGCATGACCCACGCCTCGGGGCTTTTCGACCGCATGGTCAAGCGCTATCGCCTGACCGCGCCCGAGGCGCGGCGCAAGATGGCCCTCCTCCATCCCTCCCTGGACTTCTCCGGCTTCGCTCGCGCCGACATCGTGGTCGAGGCCGTGGTCGAGCGCATGGACGTCAAGCAGCAGGTCTTCGCGGAGACGGAGCAGCACGTGCCCAAGGACTGCGTGCTGGCGTCGAACACGTCGTCGCTCTCCATCCAGGGGATCGGCGCGAAGACCCGGTGGCCGGAGCGGGTGGTGGGCATGCACTTCTTCAACCCGGTGCACAAGATGCCGCTGGTCGAGGTGATCGCGGCCGAGGGCAGCGCGCCCTGGGCGGTGAACACGGTCTTCGAGCTCACCCGCAAGCTGGGCAAGACGCCGGTGCTGGTCAAGGACACGCCGGGCTTCCTGGTGAACCGGCTGCTGATGTTCTACTCGTCCGAGGCGATGTGGCTCCTCGACGAGGGCTACCGCATCGAGGACCTCGACCGCGCCATGACCGACTGGGGCATGCCGGTCGGGCCGATGGTCCTGAGCGACGAGGTGGGGATCGACGTTGCCAACAAGGTCGCCCACATCCTGCTGGAGGCGTTCGGCGACCGCATGGCGATCCCGGCGTGGCTCGACCGGCTGCCGGAGAACAAGCGGCTGGGGGTCAAGACCCAGTCGGGCTTCTACCGCTACGAGGACCGGGAGAGGAAGGACCCCGACCCCGCGGTCTACACGCTGCTCGGCCTGCACCCCCGGGTAGAGCACCCGGACCCGGGCCTGATCGCGGACCGCATGGTGCTGCCCATGGTGAACGAGGCCGCGCGCTGCCTGGAGGAGCAGGTGGTGCGCAGCGCCGCCGAGCTCGATCTCGCGCTCATCTTCGGAACGGGCTTCCCGCCCTTCCGCGGCGGCCTCTGCCGCTGGGCCGACCAGGAGGGCCTCGGCCGCATCATCGCCACCCTGGAGCGCTTCGAAAGCGCGGTGGGAGAGCGCTTCCGCCCCGCGGAAGCGCTGCGGGCGACCGCCGAGGCCGGCGGGTTCTACGCGCGGTTCGGAAGGTAGACACGGACGAACACGGACCTGCACGGACCGACACGGACATCCGGAAGGTCCGTGTTCGTCCTTGTAAGTCCGTGTCAGTCCGTGTTCCGTGTTCTCACGCCTCCGCCACCAGCCGCGACTCGATCAGCCAGGCGACCGCCAACCGCAGGCGGTCGGGGGCGGCGAGGCGCGAGGCCACCAGATCGCTCAGGGTGGTGCTCGGCCGGTCGTGCAGGAGGGTCAGGATGGACCCGAGAGGCATCTCGGGAAGGCCCACGGGCTGTGGAGGCACGGTGCCGTTCGTGGCCCGGAGGCCGCGGTCCTCGGGCGGCAGCAGCTTGAGGCGCGCCTTCAGCTCGTCCTCGATCCACACCGCTTCGAGAAGCAGCCGCGAGAGCGGCAGCGCCGGCGAACCGTCGCCCCCGGCGCAGGGCTCCAGGCGCAGACGGAAGCTTCCATCGCGCTGCCTGAGGAGCGCCAGCACCGCCTCCTGGCCGCGCAGCCCGTCGAGCTCCGCGGCCAGGCACCTACCCTCCACGAAGCTCAGATGGCCGCCGCCCGCGGGAGTGACGACCTCCAGCAAGCCGGAGGCGCCGCTGTTGGCGAGCGACTGCAGCACCTCGCTCACCGGCACCTCCGCGAGCTCCCCCTGCAGCCCGGGGAGCTCGGCCGACCGGCGGCCCACCAGCGCCTCGACCCGGGCGAGGACCTCTTCGGGATGGAACGGCTTGGCCAGGAAGTCGTCGGCACCGAGCCGGATGCCGCGCACCCGGTTCGCCGCGTCGCCGATCGCCGACAGCATCAACACCGGCAGGCGCTGGCTCCGCGGCTCGCTCCGCAGCTCCTCCAGCACCTCCCATCCCGAGCGGCGCGGCATCATGACGTCCAGGATCACGGCGTCGAGCCAGTGCTCGCGCGCCAGATCTCCGACCGCGAGCGGATCGGACGTCGCCAGCACCCGGTGGCCGGCACTCTCGAAGACGGCGGAGAGGATGCTCAGGATGTCCGGATCGTCGTCCACCAGCAGGATGTGAGCCATGGTCCGTCCCCCCCGTCGGCAAGCCTTTCAAGACTCGCAGACGAAGATAACGAACAGCATTACGAAGAGGGCGGGAATCAGGCGATCTTGAAGCTGTAGCCCTGCCCGCGATGGGTGAGGACGTAGCGCGGCCTGGCCGGGTCCGGCTCGATCTTCTGCCGCACGCGGTGAACATGGACGCGCAGCGTATCCTCGAAGACCTCCTCCATCGGCCAGACACGGCGCAGCAGGTAGCCGGTGTCGACCGTGCGCGGCGAGCTGCGCATCAGGATGTGCAGGATCTTGGTCTCGGTGGGGGTCAGGGGGACCGGATTGCCCTCGACCTTCGCCACCTGGCGCACGAAGTCCACGGCCAGCCGGTCGTCGACCGGCGTCTCGGCCGCCAGGGTGAAGGAGAAGTCGCCGATGCGGCGGAGCACCCGGCGCGCCCGCGCCACGAGCTCGGCCGGACGGAACGGCTTGAGGATATAGTCCTCGGCCACGGTATCGAGGGCATTCACCACCATCGGCTCCTCGTCCACGGCGGTCAGGAGGATCACCGGCAGGTCGCAGAACGCATGGATGCGCCGGCAGAGCTCGATGCCGTCCAGCTCGGGCATGCGGATATCGACCATGGCGAGATGGGGCAGCCCGTTGCGCTCGATCCAGCGCAGCGCGGCCTCGCCGGATCCGCAGGTGGAGACCTCGAAGCCCGACGCCTCGAACGTCTTCCGGAGCAGGAACAGGATGTCCGGATCGTCGTCGACGCAGAGGACGCGATAGTTCAGGGAGTCCTGCCTGGGAGCGCTCATGGAAGCAAGGCCCGGAATGACGACGCATCCCAATATAGCACCGGACGAACCTCGCCCGTAATGTCATCCGCAATCTTCGATAGCTAGGCTGACGCGGTGATGAGGCCACCCGGTCCGGGCACCTTCTGGGGAACGCATGTCCAGGCTTCGCCGTTCCCGGCGGGGCTGTCCTTCGTCGTGCTGGCGTTGACCGCGCTCGGCCTGGTCAACGCCCTCGCTCCGGACCTCGCCGCCGTGCCCGGGCCGCTGCGGGAGCTCCTGGTCCCGGTTCTCTACGGGGCCGCGGCCCTGATCGCCATGTTGGTGGCGTTGTTCGCCTGGGCGTCGTGGTTCGCCCGCGGCAGCGCCATGGCCCTGCTGCTCGGCGCGGCGCTCCCGGGCGCGGCGGTCGCGGGCTTCCTCGCCTCGCTGGCGCGCTGGCACGCGGTCACGGCCCTGGCGCCGGACGTGGGGCTGGGGCTGGACGCCGCCGGGCTCGGCGCGCGGCTGACGCTCGGACTGGGGCTGCAGCTCGCCTGGGCCGGCGCCTGGCTGGAGAGGATCGGCGGCGGGCCGCAGGAGAGGCGGCTGGCGCCGGCAGCCCTGCTCAAGCTCGGGGGGATCGTCCTCGGGGTGGGCCTCGCAGGCCTGCGCGTCGCGCCCGCCTGGGGCGACGCCTCCGTCCTGCTCCTCCTGCTCGCGGCGATGATCCCGGTGGCGCAGCTGCACCGCCGCGAGCCCGGCTTGATGACCCATGCGGCTCTGCTGAGCCTGGTGCCGCAGTGCGCGGCCCAGCTCGCGGCCCTGGCCTCGGCCTCCGCCTTCGACCAGGCGGCGCTCATGGCCCAGGCGCTCGGGGTGCTCGGCTTCCTCAGCCTCCTCGCCGGCGTCTTCCTGGACTTCCACGGCACGGCGCGGGCCAACGCGCGCTTCCACGACCGGCTGCAGCTCCTCGACCTCGCCATCCAGCGCATGAGCCTGGGCGTGACGATCACCGATCCGGCGGGCACCATCCTCTACGTCAATCCCGCGGACGCGGCCATGCACGGGTACAAGCCGGAGGAGCTCGTCGGCCAGAGGTCGCGGATCTTCGGCCTGGAAGAGACCAACCCGGCCGAGCGGCCGGAGGTGCCGGCCTTCTGGCGCCGCGAGTCCATCAACCGGACCCGGGACGGCCGCACCTTCCCGGTCCGCCTGATCTCCGACACGGTGCTCGACGAGGAGGGCCGGCCGCGGGCCTTCGTCACCCTGTGCGAGGACGTCTCCGAGATGCGCCAGGTGCAGGAGCGGGTCGAGCGGCTCAAGCGGGACTTCCTGGCGACCGTCAGCCACGAGCTGCGCACGCCCATTACCTCCATGCTGGGCGCTCTCGGCCTGCTGCGCGGCACCCGGCTCGCCGCGCAGCCGGAGCGCGTCGAGGAGCTGCTGGAGATCGCCGAGCGCAACGGCAGCCGGCTGCTCCTGCTGGTCAACGACCTGCTCGACCTCCAGCGCCTGGAGGAAGGAGCGCTGCGCTTCCAGATGGCCCCGCTGCGGCTCGGGCCCCTGCTGGACGAGTCGGTGCGCGGCATCAAGGGGTTCGCCGACCTCTACAAGGTGAGCCTGCGGGTGGAGACCGACGCCTCCGGCGCCTCCCTGGTGACCGACCGGGACCGGCTGGCGCAGGTGCTCTACAACCTGCTGTCGAACGCGATCAAGTTCTCGCCGGCCGGCCGCGAGGTGCTGCTGACCGGCCGGGTCGAGGACGGCCACGTCGAGATCCTGGTGCGCGACCACGGCACGGGGATCCCGGAGGAGTTCCGCAGCCGGCTGTTCGAGAAGTTCGCTCAGGCGGAGGACCCGCAGACCCGCCGGCAGGGGGGCTCGGGGCTCGGCCTGTCCATCTCCAAGAAGCTGATCGAAGGCCTGGGAGGTACGATCGCCGTCGCCAGCTCCCCGGGAGCGGGCACGACGGTGACGGTGCGGCTCCCGCGCCAAGCCGGCGGAGGCCGATCCTGACCGCCAGCTTCTAATGGGGGGTCTTCGGCGTAGACCAGGATGTTGGTGTCAACGAAGGCCGGCACGATCGTGAAGCTCGTCTCTGGAAGGCAGGGGACCGCCGCCGAGGTGAGCACCCCGTTCGAGTCGCTCGAGGGCGGCCCGCTTCGCGGTCTCGTAGGCCTCGTCCTCGGCCACGAGGCGAGACAACTCTTCCCGCAGCAGTGCCGAGACCGAACGATTGCGGCGCGCGGCCAGCACCCGCGCCTTGCGAAGGACCTCGTCGTCAAATGTCAGCGTGATGTTCCGTTGCATGGGCTCCCTGCTGGCTGCACGTTTTTCACGTGTTGCACCGATTCCACGTGATCCTAAGCCTCCCTGCCGGCCGAGGTCAAGGTTGACCGTTCGACGCGCCAGATAGGCCTCTTGCCGGCTCCGGGAGGGAAATAGGCTACATCCCGCGCCGAATGCTCCATATCCCCGGGCCAGGGGACGGTCCGTCCTCACGCGAGGACGTTGGCCGGGGAATCCGGGGCTCCGGCGGCACGTTGCCCTCTATGGGGGTCCCCTGGTCCACCCCTTGCTTCATCCTGTCCGAGGAAGAGAAAAGGAGGAGCAGAGATGCTCAGAAAATACCTGTCCCAGACAATGCTCGCGCTGGCCTTCGCGCTCGCCCTGGCTCCGGCCGCTTTCGCCCAGCAGCCGGCCGAGGAGCCGCAGGCCCAGGGTCAGTTCGGCGAGAAGATCGACGTCAACGAGGTCCTCCTCGACGTCCTGGTCACGGATGCCAAGGGCAACGTGATCGTCGGCCTCAAGCCCGAGGACTTCGTGGTCAAGGAGAACGGCAAGCCGGTCGACCTCACGGGCCTCACGTTCTACTCCGACCGCCGGCTCGTGGGCGGAGCCAAGGAAGGCGTCAAGGTGGACGAGGTGCCGGAGGACCGGTTCTTCATCCTGTTTTTCGATGACCAGAAGGACGAGGCGGTCGACGCTCCGGAACTGCTCGCGCGCCAGGTCGAGGCCGGCCAGCGCGCCCGCGACTGGGTGCTCAAGAGCCGCCAGTCCGCCGATTGGGTCGCGGTCGTGAGCTACGACAAGAAGCTCAAGGTCCAGCAGGACTTCACCCGCGACGGCCGGGCGCTCGCCGAGGCCGTCGGCGATGCCATCAAGGGCAAGGACGCCGAGGGCAACTGGCCCTCCCGCATCAAGGCGGGTGAAGGCCCCTCCCTCTATGCCAACCTGCCGCGGGGCAATGCCCTGCGCGACGAGACCAAGAACATCTACGATGCTCTCGAGGTGCTAGCCCGGTCCGCCGGCCAGATCCGCGGCCGCAAGAACCTGGTCATGTTCACGACCGGGTTCGGCGAGGTCAACTCGTTCGGGCAGTACATTCCCGACCAGCGCTACTACCCCGGCATGGCGCAGGCGCTCAACGACAACAACGTCGCGGTCTACTCCCTCGACCTGGTGCCGGCGGCGACGATCCATCCGTTGAGCAACGCCATGACCCAGCTCTCGAACGACACCGGCGGCCAGTACTACACGAACTTCTCGACCTTCGCGACCCCGCTCAAGCAGATCGGCGAGGAGAACAGCGGCTACTACCTGCTCAGCTACCGCAGCGAGCAGCCGGCCGGCAAGCGGGGCTTCCAGGAGGTCGACGTCGATACCACGAACCCCGAGTTCAGGGTGCGGGCGCGGAAGGGGTACGCGTACGGCGAGGAGAAGGGGCAGAGCGGACGCTGACGCTCGTAGGGGCGGCCCTTGTGGCCGCCCTCAGCCAGGGCACCCACAAGGGGTGCCCCTACACCGGGATTCGGAGGGCGGCTGAAATCAATCTTCGCCGCAGCCCGCCATAGGGTTGGCGGCAGGCCAGCAGGTCCGAGAGCACCCGCCGGATGCCAGGGTGGAGCCGGGAGACCGGCACCATCCACTGACCGATCGGATCGTCGAAGAACAGGGAGCGGGCGCGCGCCGCCCGCTCCATCTCCCCTCCCAGCTCGACCGACAGCCTTCGCGGGTATGTCTCGGGCGTGCCCGCGAGCAGACTCTCCGCGGCCCAGATCCCGGAGAGCATGCCGTAGCGGATCCCCTCGCGGGTCAGCGGATCGGCCACCGCCGCCGCGTCGCCCACGAGCAGGATCCGGCGCGCCACGCCCTTCTCCACCCCCGCCAGCGTCCAGGGTCCGAACACCGGGATCGGGTAGCGGTAGCGCGGCCCCGGAAGGTCGCGCCAGCCCGTGGGCAGGTGCCGGTCGAGGAAGGAATCGAGAGCGGCGCGGGCGGCGCCGTCCGAGAGCCGCTCCGGCGTCCAGGCGATGCCCACGGAGGCCCCGCCCGGCCGCGGGAAGATCCACATGTAGCCGTCGGCGAGGTCGGGAAGGCCCAGGACGAGGCGCTCGAAGCGCAACCCCGACAGGCTCCCGCCGAGGCCGACGCTCTCGCCCTGGGGAGTCAGTCCCAAGCTGCGGCGCGTCCGCCCCCTGGCGCCGTCCGCTCCCACGATCCAGCCGTAGGACCGGGTCTCACCCGCGGCGGTGATCCTGATCTCGTCCCCCTCCCAGGCCAGCTCTTCGACCTTGTGCGGGACCTGTCGGGCGCCTGCCGCCACGGCCGTCTCGCCGATTGCCCGGTCGAAGTCGGCCCGGCGGAAGATCCGGATGCCTCCGAAATCGATCTCGAGGCTCTGGCCCCAGGCGTTTTCGATGACGGCTTCAGGGCCGACGACCACCGGCAGGGGCGACGGGTCGAACCCCGCCAGCCGCGGCAGCACGTGCTCGGGAATGCCCCCGCCGCAAGGCTTTTCACCGGGGCGGCCAGGAAGGTAGAGGTCGACCTCCGCGCCCGCTCTCGCCAGGGTCAGGGCGGCGGAGCCACCCGCGGGGCCACCGCCGATGACGGCGATGCTGCTCACTACACCCGCGTCCCCTGCGTGTCCTCGCCGTCCTCCTCTTCCTCGATCTTGAGGAGGACGACCGTCACGTTGTCGATGCCGCCGCGGGCGTTGGAGTCGTTCACCAGGCTGCGGCAGATCTCGTGGAGATCCCTGCCGGAGGAGAGGCGCTCGCGGATGTCGGCGTCCGAAAGCATGCCGGTGAGGCCGTCCGAGCAAAGAAGATAAAGATCGCCCGGCTTCACCTCGATCTCGCGCACGTCCACCACGACCTCGCTCTCGCCGCCCAGGGCGCGCGTCACCACGTTCTTGAGCGGGTGCGAGCGCGCCTGCTCCTTGGAGAGGAAGCCGGCCACCACCTGCTCGTTGACCCAGGTATGGTCCTGCGTGAGCTGGTCGAGCCGGTTGTTGCGCAGGCGGTAGGCTCGGCTGTCGCCCACGTGCGCGACCGCCGCGGTGCCGCCGGCGAGGAGGAAGCCGACCACGGTCGTGCCCATGCCGTAGAGGGAGCCATCCTTGCTGATCGCCCGCAGGACATGATCGTGGGCGATGCGCACCGCCATGCGCAGCAGGTTCGTGTGCCGCTCGAAGCGGTTGTCCATGCCGAACGGCCAGGTCGTGTCCTTCTCTGCGGTCTTGTCGACGAACTCGCGGATGGCGTGCACCGCGATCTGCGCCGCGACCTCTCCGTGGCTGTGGCCGCCCATGCCGTCGGCGACGACGTAGAGCCGGTGCAGCGGGTCGATCTCGAAGTAATCCTCATTGTGGATCCGGGTCAGACCGACATCGGAGAGCCCGCAGGCCTTGACGCGCAGCATCAGCCAGCCTTTCCGAACAGGCCGCGCCGGGAGGAGGGTTTCTCCAGCTCCTCCAGGGCGCGGAGGACCGCGGGATCGTCCTCTCCCCACTCGATCGCCTTGCGATAGTGGAGCACCGCGCGGTCCGCCTGTCCGGCGAGCGCGCAGATCCGCCCGGCCTGCTTTTGATAGGAAGGGTTCATCGGTTCCAGCTCGCAGGCCCGCTCGATGGCCGAGACGGCCCGCGGCAGCCAGTTCGCCTGCTGGGCGCAGGCCATGGCCAGGTAGTGCCAGGTCTGCGAGCTGGTGGGATCGGCCTTGGTGGCGCGGTCGAAGTTGTCGGCCGCTTCCAGGAAGCTCTTCTCCTTGTATGCCTTGACGCCGCGCTGCAGGTAGGCGCGGGCGAGCTGCTTCGGGTCCGAGTCGGCGCCGGGCCGGACCAGCTCGACGTCGTGCTGCCGCCGCCGCTCCGGATCGGAGAGCACGTTGAACGCCTGCGTGATCTCCTGGAAGTCCGTGTCCGCCCGCAGCCTCTCCGACCCCTGGAAGCGGTCGGGGTGGCGGACGCGCGCCAGCTCCCGGAAGCGCTGGCGGATCTGGTCCTCGGTCGCGTTGCGCGGCAATCCGAGGACGACGTAGAAGTCCTTCGGCATCACGTGTCCCTTATTTCTGCTTGATTCTATACAAACGGAGGGCCAGGGATCGAACCGCGTCCGGGACGTTGCGGTCCTTGGCCATGTCGCGCAGGTCCCGCACCGCCAGCCGCGGCACGTATTTGATGGCCAGGGCCAGGGGGGTCCGGGGGTTCTGGACCAGCGCTTTCATCACGGGGTAGCGGCCGATCCACTCGCGCTTCTTGGCGATCGCGTCCAGCACCTCCTGCTGCACCGAGCGGCTGGAGGCGGTGTGCTCGATCTCCTGGTCCGAGAGGTTGTTGAAGAGGAGCGCCGCGCAGGCCACCTGCGGGTTCGTATCGCGCAGCAGGAACTGGCGCAGCAGCCGGGGCGCGCCGCGCGCCAGCTTGAGGCGCGCCGGCACCGGCAGCATGCGGATCTGGCCCTCGGAGAGGCCGGTCTTCTCCTCGATCTCCCCTTCGACAGGCAGGGCCTTGACCGCGCCGAGAGCGGCCTCCAGGGTCTCGTCGTCGATCTCCTCGAGCGGCCCTTCGGGCGCCGGGGCCGGCCGCGCCGTGCGCTCCCGCGGCAGCAGGTGGTCGCGGTATTCCGTGATCCGCCGCTGCACGTAGCCGGAGAGCTGCGGGTTCGCCTCCAGGGACGACAGGATCTGCGGCTCTTCCAGGATCGCGTCCTGGCGCAGGATCAGGATCTCCTGGAGGTCGGGAGGGAGGCGGCGCGCCAGATCCACGAGGAGATGCCGGGGCACGTCGCGCCGCCGCAGGATCGTCTCGAGCAGCCGCGGATGGGAGGCCTGGAGCGCGAAGAACGCCAGCACGTCCTCCCCGGCCTGGCGTTCCAGGAAGGGCGCCGCGACCCGCACGTCCACCTGGCGCAGCGCCTCGGACGCCTTGCCGGCGAGCTCGGCATCCGGGCCGCGGGCGAACTGGACTTGGAGCGGGATGAGGTCTTCGGGAGCCAGGGGCAGGAAACCGCTCGCCGCCAGCACCTGGAGCTGGCGATTGGCCCCCGACCGGACCTGATCGAGCAGGGAGGCCTGGGCGTCGGCCACGGTCAGGGCGCCTCTTTCTTCGCCGCGAGCTGCCGCACCGTCTCCAGGTCGATGACGACCTCCCGCACCTCTCCCGCCTTGCCGTCCAGCGGGTAGGAGAGGCCGTTGACCTGGATCTCGGCCGCGCCGGCGTCGCCGAGCGTGACCTGCACGCTCTGCTGCGCCTCGACCGGCAGCGACTCGCCCTGCGCCATCTCCTGGGCCAGCACGCGCTTGCCGTCCGCCGTCACCTCGACCCAGCACGCGGCCGTGAAGTCGAGGGTGACCTCCAGCGGGGCCTTGGGCTTCTCCGGCCCGGCCAGGGGCGCGGAGACCGCCGCGGGCTCGGGCGCGGGCGGAGCGGCGATGGGCGGGGCCACGTCCGCGGCCGGATCCTCCAGGCGGTGCTTGGCGTACCAGGCGAGCGCGGCCACCAGCCCGACCAGGACGAGCACGGCCACCACGAGGAACACGCCGTAGGTCCAGTTGCGCACCGGCTTGGGCCGGGCCGGACGCTGGCCGGCGAGGGTGGCGTCCCTCTTGACCCCGTCCCGGATCCCCTCTTCGTCGGGGGCCCCCTGCTGCTGGACCGAAAGGTAATGGTTGACGACTTCGTCGGGCGAGAGGCCGACGTAGCGGGCGTACTCGCGCAGGAACCCCTTGGCGAAGATGGGAGCGGGGAGCAGGTCGAAGCGGTCGTCCTCCATCGCCTGCAGATAGCGCATGCTGATCTTGGTGCGGTCCGCGATGTCGCGCAGGCTGATCTCGCGCATCTCGCGCTGGCGCCGGAGCCAGTCGCCGAAGGCGGCCATGCTCTCGGTCTCGGGCGGCTTGTCCCAGGGGGGCTGGCGCCTGGGCGTGCCCCCGCCGCCGGGCGGGGTGTCCGCCGGTCCCGCCCCTTGACCACCGCCAGCGCCGCCGCCGTTGCCGTTGCGGCGTTGGGGGGCTCGCTCTCGTCTGGACATGTCGTTGGGCACGCGAGTCATAACTTTACGCGGCACTTGCTTTTACGTCAAACCCTTTCGCATGCGGAATCACCCAGCAAGAGTCGAGCCCGCTGCCGGACCGCCCCGGAAAGGCGCGGATCGGCGGCGATGGCCTTCAGCTCGGTCTTCCGCAACAGCGGCAGGAGCTTCAGCCCGGTGGCGAGCGGGGTGCCCGGATTGCGGCAGATCGCCACCTGCAGCCCGTAGCGCGCGCCCCACCGGCGGTCCGCCGCGATCAGCGCCAGCACCGGACCCGGCGTGGCCGCGCCGTGCACGACCGGCGCAAGGATATCCTCGGTCATGCGGGGATTGTCCAGCAGCGCGCCGATCACCCGCGGGCTAGGATCATTGCGCAGCTGCGCCAGGAGCCCCGCGCCGGCCCGGCGCGCGATCGAGATCTTCTCCCCCAGGGCGAGCTCGGGCAGGCGCATGGCCAGGTACTGGTCGGCCATGCGCCGCAGCCGCGGATGCACCCGCGTGTCGCCGCCGAGCGCGGCCAGGTCCCGCCAGTAGAGACCGGGGACGAGCTGCTGCGCCAGCACCTGCGGCGCGCGCGGATGGAGCGCCAGGTCGCGCCGCACCTCGTAGAACGAGAGCAGCCGCGGCTGCGCCAGGGCCTCGATCACCTCGGCGGTGACGAACGAGCTGCGCAGCACGAGCCGCACGGCGGGCGGATCGAGGAGACCCGCGTGCTCGCGCACCAGGGCCAGCAGCTCCTCGGAGCCGGCGTCGCGCATCCGGTGCAGGATGGAGGGATCGAGCTCCGACGGGGCCTCTCCCTGGACCGGCTCGACCATGGCCCTATGGTATCTTCCTTCGGCCATGGCGATCTCAAGAGATATCCAAGCGCACCTCGCCAAAGGGGAGTTCGACGAGATCGAGGGAGAGTGGCTGGCCGCCATGGGCCAGACCCCCCTGGAGCTCGACTACTTCGTCGGCGTGGCCCGCGCCCTGACCGGCACCGGCCAGGAGGAGCGCGCCCGCCTGCTGCTGGAGATGCTCGACGAGCAGCTCCGCGAGAGCGGACAGTGGGACCTGCGCCGGAAGCTGTTGCAGCGCGCCGGCTCCCTTCTCCTCCCGCCCGAGAAGCTCCACTCCTCCATCCTCGCCACCCTGAAGCGCCTCTACGGCAACCGCTCGATCTACCAGGGGCTCGCGGACGCCGTCGGCCTCCAGCGCGCCACGCACGACATCCCCAAGACCTGGGAGAAGGTCGAGAAGCTCGAGAGCCTGCTCGCCTTCGACGTCGGCACCGTGGTGGCCATGGAGGGCAAGGGCGTCGGCCGCATCGCGGAGGCGAACCTCGGCCTGGAGAGCTTCAAGGTCGACTTCGAGCGCATCAAGGGCATGACCGTCGGCTTCAAGGCCGCGGCCAAGCTGCTCCAGCCGCTCGCGCCCGAGCATGTGCTGCGCCGCAAGCTGGAGGACCGCGCGGCCCTCTCCGCGCTCAAGCCGCCGGAGCTGCTCCAGGCCACGCTCCAGAGCTACGACCGGCCGCTGACCGCCGGCGAGATCCGCGAGATCCTGAACGGCATCGTCAGCGAGTCGCAGTGGACCTCCTGGTGGTCCGCGGCGCGCAAGCACGGCCACGTGGTCGCCACGGGCACGGGCAGCCGCCAGACCTACCGCTGGGCCGACAGCAGCTCGGACGCGGTGGATACGCTCTGGAAGGCGTTCGAGAAGGCCGATCCGCGCAAGAAGATCGAGCGCCTGAAGCGCGACGGCGCCCGGGATCCCGGTCTGCGCGCGCTCATGGCGGAGAACCTGGAGGCGGTGGCCGACCGCATCCTGGGCCAGGACCCCGGGCTCGCCTTCGAGATCTGGTTCGCCCTGGAGCGCACCGGCGGCGCGCCCGAGGACGTGGACTGGTCGCCCGAGGAGCTGCTCCTCCAGCGCGATCCCACGCGGCTCTTCGCCGGCATCGAGGACCGGCTCCTGCGCGAGCGCGCCTACACCATGGTGCGCGAGCGCCGGGAGGACTGGCCCGACGTCTACCGCGGCGCCATGACCAAGGAGACCGATCCCCGCGCCCTCGACCTGCTGGCCGACGGCCTCCGGGATGCGGGCGCGGGAGCGCTCAAGGAGCTGGAGCGCTTCTACGACACCCTGTTCGCCCAGCCGCACCGCTATCCCGCGGCCTTTACATGGCTGGCCGAGCGCGCGGCGGTGGACGAGTCGGTCCGCGCCAGGAACCCATTGCGGCTCCTCCAGCAGATTCTCGGCGCGCCGGCCCGGGACGAGTTCGCGGCCTACCGCCTCCGCCTCCTGGCGCTGGCCGAGTCGGGCGGCACCGTGCCGCGCCTCCTGACCCACCTGACGCACGAGCAGGCAGCCCAGGCCGAGGACGCGGTGCAGCGCAGCTCGAACCTGGAGCCCTTCATGCGCGAGCAGCTCGTCAACGCGATCCAGCTCCGCTTCCCGGCGCAGCGCAAGGACAGCGGCCCGGCGGCGCTCTACGCCGCGATCGAGTCGATCGAGGCCAAGCGCGCCGAGCTGCACCGGATCATGACGGTCGAGGTGCCCGCGAACCGCAAGGCGATCGAAGAGGCCCGCGCCATGGGCGACCTGCGCGAGAACTTCGAGTACAAGTCGGCGCGCCAGCGGCACGAGTACCTGAACGCCCGCGCCGCGGCCCTGAACGCCGACCTCAACCGCGCCCGTCCGATCGAGACCGCGAACATGGACGTCGCCGAGGTGCGCATCGGCACCCGGGTGCGCCTGTCCGGCAGCGGTGGCAGCCGGGTGATGACCATCCTCGGCCCCTGGGAGAGCAAGCCGGAGGAGGACGTCATCTCCTACGAGTCGGAACAGGCCAAGGACATCCTGGGCAAGAGGGTCGGGGACGAGGTCACCCTCGCGGGCGAATCCTGGCGGGTCGAAGCGATCGAACCCTGGCGGTAGCTCACGGACGAACACGGACTTTCACAGACGGACACGGACCCGGGCTCCGGGCTGTCCGTGCAGGTCCGTGTGAGTCCGTGTTCGTCCGTGAGCCTCTGCTTCAAACTCCCTGCGACAGCTCGACGGTTTCCAACCTGTAGCGGAGCACGACCCTCGACCCGTCGGCCAGCAGCAGGCCGAGGTCCGAGTACTGCGCCAGGAGCTCGCGCCCCTGGGGGCTCTGGGCCGAGAGGCGGGTCGCGGGGACAACCCCCTCGAGCCCCTTCTGCACCCAGACGTCCCCGCCGCCCACCTCGCGCCAGACGAACTCCCGGCCGGCCACCTGGCTGGTGGTCTGCGGCAGCACGAGAGGCAGGTCGGCCGCGGGCTCGACCGTGACGACCTCGACCAGGGCAGGCCGCAGCATCAGGTTCTGATCCAGCTCGACGACCTTGTGCTCGATCCCGCTCCTGAGCAGGAACAGGCTGAGCACCAGGGGTACGGCCACGGCCGCGGCGGCGCGCAGCGACGGCCCGCTCGGCAGGTTGAAGAGGTACGACAACACGTTGCCGGCGAACGCGGGCTCCGGCCGCCGCGCCGCGGCGACCTCGGCCCGGACCCGCGTCGAAAGTCCCGGCGGGGGAGCAGCCCTTTCAAGGCGCCAGACCCCGCTCACGGTACGTTGCATGGACTGGAAGCGGTCGCGGCAGTCGGCGCAGGAGGCGAGGTGACCCTCGATCTCCCGCGATTCGTGGAACGCGGCCTCTCCGTCCAGGTATGCGGAAAGCTGTTCGGACGAAAGATGGCGAATCATGTTCAAGTCTCCAAGAGGGTCCGGAGCTGATCACGGCCGCGGGCGATCCGCGAGCGTACCGTGCCGATCCGGACTCCCAGAACGTCGGCGATTTCCTCGTAGGAGAGCCCTTCTATGTCCCGCAGGACGACGACCTCCCGGAACACCTGCGGCAGACGGGTCAGCGCCTCTTCCACCCTGCGCTTGTCGTCCGCGGCGACCGCCAGCTCCTCCGGCCCTCGCGACGGGTCGGCATAGACGGCGACGCCCTCTCCCGTTTCCTCGCCGATCGGCTGCGTCGGCGGATGCCAGCGGGAGAGCCGGTCGCGGCAGTGGTTCACCGCGATCCGGAAGATCCAGGTCTTCAGGGTGGAACGACCCCCGAAGCTCCCGAGGTGCCGGAACACGCGCAGGAAGATCTCCTGCGTGAGGTCGGCAGCCTCCTCGCGGTTGCCCGCGAGTCGGTAGGAGAGGTTGTAGACCATGTCCTCGAACCGGCTGTACACCTCGTTGAAGGCGCGAGCGTCGCCGTAGCGGTGGCGTTCGGCCAGCTCGAGGTCGACGTCGAGGTCACGGACGACTGCGGAAACCGTGGCTACCCCCACCGGGTCCTCCCAGGATGCATGCGCGAGCATCCTTCTCTACTGTGTAAGACGGTGTTCCGGGCTTAAAAGTTCCCGGGGGTAAAGTTTACACCTGAGAGGGGAAAGGACCAAAAGGACTTAAAGGACCAAAAGGACCCGGATCCGGTCCGGAGGTCCTTTACGTCCTTTAAGTCCTTTACGTCCTTTACGTCCTTTCAGCCCTCACTTCGCCGTCTTCACAGCCGGCCCCGCCTCGCCCTGCTCTTCGCCGTAGTACGCCAGCAGCCCCTTGACCACGGCTTCGGAGACCTTCTGGCGGTAGGCGCGGGTCTGCACCAGGCGGCGGTCCTCGTCGTTGGCGAGGTTGCAGACCTCCAGCAGCATTTTGGCGGGCACCGAGTTGTAACGGAGCACGGCGGGCACCCAGGCGCTCTTGTTGCGGATGATCTTGTCGCGCACCGGCTTGAACGGGTGCACCTGCAGGCCGTGCGCATGGAACGCGGCGATCACCTCCTTGGCCAGCTCGCGGGAGAGGCCCTCGCTCTCCACCCTCTGCTGCCAGGGGAAGCTCACCTGCGGGGCCTCCTGCACCTCCCTGCGCGAGGTGTAGACCGCGCCGCTCTTGCTGTAGGTGCCGTCCCGCTTCTCCGCCGACGGGATGTAGGCCATGGCCCCGCGCAGCGACGGGTGGAGCGAGTCCGCGTGGATCGAGAGGAAGACCACCTTCTGCGGGTCCTTGCTCTCCTTGACCGTCTTGCGGTAGACGCTGTTCGCCAGGTACCAGCGCAGGTTCGTGCCCACCCGGGCATCCTCGATGGGATACGGGGGCGTGGTCAGCACCGAGTGGCGGCGGGAGAACGGCAGCACGTCCGCCTCCTGGACCTTGAAGTCCGAGCCGTCGCGCGTGGTCACCACCACGTTGGCCGCGGTCTGCGTCTCCAGCAGCTTCTTCACCCGCATGGCGATGTCGTAGACGTAGGTGCTCTCCCAGACTCCGCCCATGGCCGCGCCCGAGTCCTGGCCGCCGTGGCCGGCGTCGAGCACCACCGTGATGCCGGCCAGGCCGCGCGCCTTGACCTGGTTGCTGAACTGGGCGCTGGCCCGCAGGCTCGCCTCGTACTCCAGCCGGCGCGGGTTCCCCTCGGGCAGGAACTCGGGCTGCAGCACGTCGAACGGGATCTTGACCCGGTAGCCGATCGGGATGTCGGTCACGTCCACGACGCCGCTGCGCTCGGCGATCTCGACGGCGAGCTGGTTCACGTCCTGGGCATGGACGCGGCCGGTGAAACGCACCACCACGCTGGAGTAGAGCGCCTCGCCCGGCCGCAGCCGGTAGACCGCGTACTCGCCGTCGCCGTCCTTGCCGTAGGTCAGGTGATACGGGATCTCCGGCACCGGCAGCACCGCCTTGAACGCCGGCCGCAGCAGCTCGGACGGGATCACCACGGCCGTGCCGCGCGGCACGTCGTCGTCCAGCAGCTCGTTGTACTCGCGGATGGCGCGGAAGTTCTCGCCCGTGCCCGTGAACCAGAGGGAGACCTGCCACAGGCTCTCGCGCTGCAGGGCCCCCACCCCCTGCGCCTCGTGCTTCCAGCCGTCCGCCTGGCCGCTGTCCTTGGGGAAGAGCGCCTTCACCAGCTTGAGATGCCACTCCTGGGACAGCAGGTCGAAGGGGATGCGGTAGCGCATCCCTGCGATGAGAGCCGTCGAACCCAAGCTGTTGTTCGCTTCGAGCACCTGGGGAGAGAGGCGGGAGTCGCCGCACAGCCGGCGGGTGAAGGCGAAGAGGCCCTCCCCCTTCTGGGGCACGGCCTCCAGGAAGATCCCGTCCTTCTCCGTGAGCGTGCCGACGAGGCCGCCTCCGAGGTCCACCCGGAGCGAGCGCGGGGCCGAGAGCTTCTGGTCGAGGGCCGCCGAGGCCACGGGGACGATGGACAGCGCCGCGAGCACGGCCAGCACCCAGACCCTCATGCGCTCAACCGGCCTCCCGGAACGTAGGCGCCAGCCGGAAGCTCCCCTGGAACTCGAAGGCCCGCGCGGCGCGGAAGACCGTGGCCTCCTCGAACGGCCGGCCCATGAGCTGGAGCGACAGCGGCAGGCCACGGTCGTCCAGCCCCGAGGGGACCGACACGGCGGGCAGGCCGGTGAGGGATGCCGGGGTGGTGAAGATGTCGGAGAGGTACATGGCGAGCGGATCGTCCGTCTTCTCGCCGATGCCGAACGCCGCGCCCGGAGCCGTCGGGGTCGCCACCACGTCGGCCTTTTCGAGCGCCGCGTGCAGCTCCTGGCGCATCCGCTCGAGGACGCCGCGGGCTTTGCCGTAATAGGCCTGGTAGTAGCCGGACGACAGCGCGAACGTGCCGAGCATGATCCGGCGCTTGACCTCCGGCCCGAAGCCCTCGCTCCGGCTCGCCAGATAGAGGTCGAGCAGGTTGTCCGCCTTCTCCGCCCGCCGGCCGTAGCGCACGCCGTCGAAGCGGGCCAGGTTGGCGCTCGCCTCGGACATGGCGATCACGTAGTAGACCGCGATGGCCGCGTCCAGGCTGGGCACCGAGACCTCCACCAGCTCCGCGCCCGCGGCTTGGAGGCGCTCCAGGGCCTCGCGCCAGACCCTGCCGCTCGCCGGATCGAAGGTCGAGGCGTCGATCTCCTGGATGACCCCGACCCGCAGCCCCTCGATCCCGTCTTCGATGCGCGCGAGGTAGTCCTCGGCCGGACGGGTCGAGCAGGTGGAGTCGTTGGGGTCGGGACCGGCCAGGATGCCCGTGGCCAGGGCCGCGTCGCGCACGTCGCGGGCGAGCGGTCCGATCTGGTCGGTGGACGAGGCGAAAGCCACGAGCCCGTAGCGCGAGACCCGTCCCCAGGTGGGCTTGACCCCGACCAGGCCGCAGAGCGCGGCGGGCTGGCGCACGGACCCGCCGGTGTCCGAGCCGATGCCCAGGGCCGCGCTCCCCGCGGCCACCGCCGCGGCCGGACCGCCGCTCGAGCCGCCGGGCACGGTGCCGAGGTCCCACGGGTTGCGGGTGACCTGGTATGCCGAATTCTCGCACGACGAGCCCATGGCGAACTCGTCCATGTTGGCCCGGCCGAGGATCACGGCGCCCGCATCGATCAATCGCCGGACCGCGGTCGCGGTGTACGGGGCCACGTAGCCGGAGAGGATCTTCGAGGCGCAGGTGAGCGGCCAGCCGGCCACGTTCATGTTGTCCTTGAGCGCGACCGTCACTCCAGCCAGCGGGCCGATCGGATTCCGGTCGATCTCGGCGGCGCGCTCGCGCGCCTCGTCCTCGAACAGCTCCAGCCAGGCGTGGATCAGCGGCTCGACGCGGGCGGTGCGGGCCAGGGCGGACTCGACCACGTCCACGGCCGAAACCTCGCGGGAGCGCACCCGGCGGGCGGTCTCCTCGGCGGAGAGCTCCCAGAGCTCAGTCATCGGAGCCCTTCACCTCGGGCACGAGCAGGAAGCCGTCCAGGGCGGCCGGGGCATTGGCGAGGAACTGCTCGCGGGGCAGGTACGCGTGGGCCCGGTCCTCCGCCTCGAAGGCGCCCTGGGCCGTGTCCTCTTCCATGCCGGTCTCGTAGCGCTGGAGCTGATCGATGTAGTCCACGATCTTGCCGAGCTGGGCGACGAAGACGGCCTCCTCCTCCGGCTGGAAACGGAGTCGGGCGAGAGCGGCGATTTTCCTTACTTCTTCGATGTTTAGTGCCATAGCCCTGAAGTGACAGTTTAGCCCCGCTTCCGGGCCAAGGCAATGAGATTTATCGCAGCGTGACGGGCCGGGTGATGACAGAGCCCTTCCGGTCGCGCAGCTCGATGGTGACCGGGCCGCCCTTGGTCACGCTCTCGGGGTCGATCGTGACGACGTAATGGCCGGAGATGGCCCTGGCGAGGAAGTCGGTGGCGAGCCCGGTGAGCACGTTGGTCTTGGCATACGTGCCGCCCGTGGCATGAGCCACGGATTCCAGTCCGACCTCCAGCGAGTGGTAGTCGGCGCTGGTGACGTCGAGCACGAAGACCGGGATGTTGGCGCGGCGCAGCGCCCGCACGGCCGGGTAGAACGCCGGCGTCATCTGCACGCCGAAGGAGCTGAAGCGCCCCAGTCCCCAGCCGAGGAAGACGATGATCTTTTCCCCCGGCAGGTCCGCCAGGGTCTCGGCGGTCACCTCCAGGGCGCGCTCGGGAGAGGCCGCGGCGACCGCCGCATCGGGGTCGAAGGAGCCCTTCAGGGAGACCTCGCCGCTGCCCGCTCCGGTCTCGGACTCTCCGAAGAGCATCCCGCGGTCGATCGCGGCATAGACGGCCTCGCGGTCGTGGGTGAAGTCCTGCCTGAGGTGAAGATGGGAGTCGAACGAGATTACCGCCATGCGGTCCGCCGGGTGGAGCGTCTCGAGCAGCTCCTCGGTATAGGGCCGCAGCCGGAGCTGTCCGCTGATCCGCGTCGGGTTGAGGTCCGCCTGGACCCAGAAGACCACCAGCTTGCCCGCCGGTCGGGGCTCAGGGATAGGCGCGGCCGGATCGGCCGGCGCCTCGACGGCCGGAGCGGGCTCGCCCGAGGAGAACCAGTCGACCCCGACCACCGGGACCTCCTGCTTGCCCACGCGGACGCGGAAATCCTCGGGCCCGAGCCCGGTGATCGGATACCCCCGGCTGTCCACCACGCGCACCGTCATGGAGATCAGCGAGACCGTGATCTCTTCGCCGAACTGGTCGGCAAGCCTGGGGTCCTGGGGGGAGGCGATCTGCGGGAAGAGGAGGGCTGCCAGGAGGAGGGCGGTTCTTCCGGCCATGGGGCAGTGTAGCATCCGGGCCATGCCCCTCCACTCCTTCCGCCTCCTCCTCCACCAGCCCGCGGTGCGCGCTCTGATCGCCGCGTCGGACGGGGTCGAGCTCCACCTGGTCGGAGGAGTGCTCCGCGACCGCGCCCTCGGACTGCCGGTCCACGACTTCGACGCCGTGGTCTCGGGACGCGGCCGGGAGATCTCCGAGCGGCTCGCGGAGACCCTGCCCGCGCGGCTCGTCCTCCTCGGCGGCAAGGAGTTCGCCGCCTACCGCCTGGTCGGAGAGGAGGTGGTCGTGGACATCTGGGACCGCGCCGGCACCTCGCTCCATCAGGACCTCGCCCGCCGCGACTTCACGATCAACTCGTTCGCTTTCGACCTGCGGACGCAGGAGGTCTCCGACCCCTTCAACGGCCTCGGCGACCTCGGCAGGCGGGTGCTGCGCGCCACCACGGGCGAGAGCTTCGCGGGCGATCCGCTGCGGGTGCTCCGCCTGCCGCGCCTGCTCCTTCGCCTGCCCGGGTTCACGGCCGAGCCGGACACGCTCCTCCTCGCCCGGCGGTCGGCGGCCGGGCTGTCCGAAGTGGCGGCCGAGCGGGTGCGCGACGAGCTGAACCTGCTCTTCGACCATCCGGACGCGGCGCGCGGTCTCACCCTCCTGATGGAGCTGGACCTCTACCCCGGTCTCTGGCTCGGACGGCCCGGCGAGCCCGGAAGGCCCGGTCTCGCTCTCGCTGAGGTGGGAGCCCTCCCCGACGCCGTCCGCGAGCTCCGCGACCGGGCTCCCCATGTGGCCGATATTGCCGGGGGGGTGGACGCCCGGATCGCCCGCCTGGCCTCGCTCTTCGCGAACCTGCCGGAGCTTCGCGCCCTGGAGCGCTTCCGGGACGCCGGCTATCTCACCCGCTCCACGGCGGCGGACATCGCCCGCCTGCTGGAGCTGCCCGGGCTTCCCGAGGACGAGATCGGCCGCCGCCGCTTCCTCCACAAGTCGGGAGCGCTCTGGGCCACGGCCGCCGCCTTCCTCTCCACCCGGGCCGCGGCCCACGGTCGCCCCTGGCGACCCGCGCTCGCTCCCCTGGTCGATCTCGCGCGAAGGGAGGGCGCCACCCTGATCGATCCGCCGCGGCTCCTCGGAGGGGCGGAGGTTCAGCAGATTCTCGGAATTCCGCCAGGAAGGGAAGTCGGGCGCGCGCTCGACGCGGTGCTCGCCGCCCAGGTGGATGGGAAGGTGCGCACCAAGGAAGAGGCCGTGGCGCTGGTGAGGGCTCTCCCGGAAAGGACCTAAAGGACCTAAAGGACCAAAAGGACTTAAAGGACTCAAAGGACAACAGCAGAGTTGCCTTGTCCTTTACGTCCTTTAGGTCCTTTTGGTCCTTTCCGGGCTTTCTACCGGAAGATCCCGGTCTTCCGCTCGCCGGCGCTGGTGTCGCCGCTGCCGCCCATGAGCTTCTGGTTGAGCTCCTTGATGCGCTCCATGAGCTTGTCGATCTTCTCCTGGGCTTCCTGGCGGAGGCGGTTGTAGTCGCCGCGCAGGCGCTCGCGCTCCTGGGCCAGCTCCTGGAGGCGGGCCTTGACCTCCTCCATCTGCTCGTCGCGCTGCCGGAGGGCGACGTGGAGGCCGGCGATCTGCTCCTCCTTCTCCTCCAGGCGGATGCGGGTCTTCTCCTCCTGCTCCTCGAACAGCCGCTTGAACTGCTGGAGCTCGACGATGGCCGCGAAGTCGGACGTGGTGGGCATATCGCCTCCTCGCTCCTCGATGCTGGGGAACATCCTGCGGAGCTTCAAGGACAGGTCTTCCGGGTCGGACGACTGGCGCATGGCCTCGGGGTACGAGATCGTCCCGTGGGCCAGGAGCGCCAGCAGCGACTGGTTCATCGACTGCATCCGGTAGTAGGTGACCGAGGATTCCAGCTCCTCGTGCAGGCCGCTGGTCTCCCCCTTCTCGATCATGCTGGAGATCTTCGGGGAGGCGCGCATGATCTCCAGCGCGGCGACCAGGCCGGGCTTGTCCTGGCGCTCCACCAGCTTCATGGTGACCACGCCCTTGAGCACCTGGGCGAGCTGCGTGCGGATCTGCCCCTGCTGCTCGGACGGGAACGCGTCGAGGATGCGGTCGACGGTCTGCGGCGCGCTGTTCGTGTGCAGGGTCGAGAACACGAGGTGGCCGGTCTCGGCCGCGGTGATCACGGTCGAGATGGTCTCCAGGTCGCGCATCTCGCCCACCATGATGACGTCGGGGTCCTGGCGCATGGCGTTGCGCAGCGCCTCGGAGAAGCTGGTCGTGTCGGTCCCCACCTCGCGCTGGGAGATCGAGGCCACGTCGTCGGTGAACAGGAACTCCATCGGGTCTTCGATGGTGATCACGTGCACCGGCCGCCGCGTGGCGATGTAGCGGATCAGCGCCGCGAGCGTGGTCGACTTGCCGCTGCCCGTCGGGCCGGTGACCAGCACCAGGCCCATGGGCATGTCGGCGAAGTCGAGCAGCACCGGCGGCAGCTCGAGGTCGTCGATGCTCTTGATCTGGTACGGGATGCGGCGGAACGAGGCGGCGATCGTGCCACGCTGCATGTAGATGTTGCCGCGGAACCGGGCGAGGCCGCGCACGCCGTAGCCGATGTCGACCGAGAGCTTCTCCTCCAGCTTCGCCTTCTGGCGCGGCGTGAGGATGGCCTGGAGCATCTCGTTCAGGTCCTCGGGCTTGAGCGGCTCGCTCTCCAGGGGCATGAGCCTGCCCGTGATGCGCAGCAAGGGCGGACGCGTCGGCTTCAGATGAAGATCCGACGCACCTTTATCGGTCATGAACTTCAGCAGCCGGTCGAGGTCCATAATTTACCCTTGATAGGGGGCCTGATCTTAATACAGAAGCGACCTCGGCAGCACTCCTTCCAGCTCCAGGAGCTTGCGCTTCATCTCCAGCCCGCCGGCGTAGCCGGTGAGGGAGCCGTTGGCGCCGATCACCCGGTGGCAGGGGATGATCACGCCGATGGGGTTGTCGTGGTTGGCCATCCCGACCGCCCGGGCCGCCTCGGGGCGCCCGACGATGCGGGCCTGCTGGCCATAGGAGCGGGTCTCGCCGTAGGGGATCGCCTGGAGGGCCTGCCAGCAGAGACGCTGGAACTCGGTCCCCCGGGGATCGAGAGGCAGGTCGAAATCGCGGCGCCGGCCGGCCAGGTACTCGTCGAGCTGGCGCCGGACCTCGGGTAGCGGCTCCGCAGCGGGATCGTGGACCGCGTCCGGCCACCAGCGCGACCGGGATCTCTCGGCGCCCTCGCGGTCCGGGGTATGTCCGAGCCAGGCCAGCCGGCCCTCCCGGACCACGGCGAGGGCCCAGCCCAGCTCATCCCGGAAGAGATCGAAGGCCGCGGCCGGCATCAGTACTTCCGCATGAGGCCGACGACCACCCCCTGGACCCGCACCTCACGCGCCGGCACCCGGATCGGCGGCATCGTCGGATTGGCCGGCTGCAGCCGGACCATGTTGCCCTCGGGGTAGAAGCGTTTGAGGGTGGCATCGTCGCCGATCAGCGCCACGACCATCTCGCCGGGCTCGGCCAGGTCGCGCCGGAGAACGATGACGAAGTCGCCGTCGTGGATCCCCTCGTCGATCATCGACTCGCCCACGACCCGGAGGACGTAGTGGTCGCCGCCGCGGTGGCTCAGGAGATGTCCCGGCACCGCCACGCGATCGCTCCCGGACAGCGCCTCGATGGGGCGGCCGGCCGCGATCCGTCCGAAGAAGGGCAGGTCCTTGTCGCTGCCTTCGCCGCCGGGGATGGCGCGGATCAGCTCGATGCCGCGCTTCTGGTTCCAGTCCCGGCGCAGGAAGCCCTTCTCCTGGAGCAGCTTCAGGTGCTTGTACGCGGTGCCGTACGAGGAGAACCCGAACTTCTCGCAGATCTCCCGGTGCGTGGGAGCGATGCCCCGCTCCCGGCGGTACTCCTGAATGAACTCGAGGATTTCCTTCTGACGTTCGGTCAGGTAGCTCATGGACATAAGTATAGGCGGTAACCCGGCGAAGCGCAAGCAGGGCGAAAGTGGGGGCACGGACACACGGACTTGCACGGACTCTCACGGACGAACACGGACCAGCTCCGGTCCGGCGTCCGTGAAGGTCCGTGACCGTCCGTGATCGTCCGTGTGTCCGTGTTGTATGCTCCCGATCTCCGCGGGGGCCGAGCAAACCCGCAGTGCCAACCATGACCCTCACGACCTCCGAGCCGATCTCCCGCCTGGGCCTGCAGCTCCCGTTCGAGCGCGCCACCCTGGCCAATGGATTGCGGGTGGTGCTCCATCCGGACCGCAGCCTTCCCCTGATCACCGTCAACCTCTGGTATCACGTGGGCTCGAAGAACGAGCGGCCCGGCCGCACCGGCTTCGCCCACCTGTTCGAGCACATGCTCTTCCAGGGCAGCGAGCACGTGCCCGCCAACGAGCACTTCCGCTTTCTCCAGCAGGTGGGCGGAGTCGCCAACGGCTCCACCTGGTACGACCGCACCAACTATTTCGAGACCCTGCCGTCCAACTGCCTGGACCTCGGCCTGTGGCTCGAATCGGACCGCATGGGCTTCTTCCTCCCCGCGCTCACCCAGGAGAGCCTCGACACCCAGCGCGGCGTGGTCATGAACGAGCGCCGCCAGAGGGTGGACAACCAGCCCTACGGCCGCTCGACGGAGCGCATGCACGAGCTGCTCTACCCGGGCGACCACCCGTACCACTGGCCGGTCATCGGCTACATGGAGGACATCGCCGCTGCCACCCTGGAGGAGGTCCGGCAGTTCTTCCAGACCTACTACGCGCCCAACAACGCGGTCCTCACCCTGGCCGGCGACCTCGATCCCGACACGGCCCTGAAGCGGGTCGAGGCCTGGTTCGGGGAGATCCCGGCGGGACCGCTCGTGCCCCCCGTCGTGGCGCCGCTCTCCCCCCTCGGCGGCGAGCAGCGCGCGCTCCTGGAGGACGACGTCAGCCTTCCCCGCGTCTACATGGGGTTCCGCGCCCCGGCCTACGGCGAGCGCGGCTGGTACGCCGCCGACCTGCTGACCGGCGTGCTCACCGGCGGCAAGTCGAGCGTCCTCTACCGGGACCTGGTGTACGAGCGCCAGATCGCCCAGGACGTCGCGGCCTGGGTCAGCCCCTATGAAAAGGTCGGGACCTTCATGATCGTGGCCACGGCGAAGCCCGGTATCCCGATCGAGACTGTCGAGCGCGCAGTCCTGGAGCACGTGGACCGCGCCGCCGCCGCTCCCCCGGATGCCGCCGACTTCGAGCGCTCGCGCAACCGGATGCTCACCGAGCTCTACAGCGGGCTGCAGAAGCTCGACAACCGGGCCGACCTGTTCTCCCAGTTCACGACCTACTTCGACGATCCCGCGGGCGCCGCGGCCGAGGCCGACCGCTACCTGGAGGTCGAGCCGCGGGAGCTCGCCGACTACGCCTCCCGCTGGATGACCGAGGCGGAGCGGGTGGTGGTCACCGTCGTCCCGCGCAAGGCGAGCTGATGATGACGGAGGTGATTCGCACCGCTCCGCCGCCGGCCGGCGAGCTCCGCCCCTTCCGCTTCCCCGCGTTCGTCAAGCGGTCCCTTCCCGGCGGTCTGACGGTCTATGCCGCCCGCATGGCGGGCGTCCCGCTGTTCAGCCTGGAGCTCTCCGCGCGCGCCGGCGCCCATCGCGATCCGGTCGAGCAGGCCCGCCTGGCCACCTTCACCGCGTCGGTGATCGACGAGGGGACGCGGCGCCGCGACTCGATGGAGATCGCCGCCTGGCTGGAGCGCCTCGGCGGCTACCTCGTCTCCGCCGCGGACTGGGACACGGGCTTCGTGGTCGTGGCGATGCTGGCGCAGCACCTGGACGCCGGGCTCGGCCTGCTCGCCGAGATCGCGCTCACCCCGACGTTCCCCGAGAAGGAGATCGAGCGCATCCGCCAGCAGCGCCTGGCCGAGCTGATGCGGCGCGGCTACGACCCGGGAGCCCAGGCGGACGACCGCCTGGCCGAGGTGATCTACGGCGGGACGCCCTACTCCGCGCCGCTCCTGGGGCGCGTGGAGAGCCTGCGGACCCTGGACCGCGACGCGCTCCTGGCCTTCTACGACCGCCACTACTCCCTCGCCGGAGCGACCGTGATCGCCGTGGGCGACCTCGATCCCGAGGACGCGGTGCGCCGCATCGAAGAGTCGCTCGCGCCGCGGCCCGGCCAGGAGCCGGCGCCCGCGGCCCCCGCGATCCGGCCCGCGCCTCTCGCCGGGATCTCCATCCACATCGTGGACCGTCCGGGCTCCGCGCAGACCGAGCTGCGCCTGGGGCACGCGGGAGTGCCGCGCACGCACCCCGAGTGGTTCCCCCTGAACGTCCTCAACATGGTGCTGGGCGGCAAGTTCACGAGCCGGATCAACCTGAACCTGCGGGAGCGCCACAGCTACACCTACGGCGCGAACAGCCGCTTCTCGGGCAGGCTGGGTCCGGGCCCGTTCGTGGTGGACACGGCCGTGGCCACGGAGTCGACGGGCGCGGCCACCCGCGAGGTGCTCGGCGAGCTGCGCCGGATCCGCGAGGAGCCGGTGGAGATCCAGGAGCTGGAGGAGACCCTGAGCTACATGATCGGGGTCTATCCCTACACCCTGCAGAGCATGGGGGACGTGGCCAAGCGGCTGGAGATCCTCTCGACCTACGGGCTCCCGGACGATTACTACGACACCTACCTGGAGCGGCTGGCCGCGGTCACCCGCGAGGACCTGCTCAAGGGAGCGCGCGAGCACCTCCACCCGGACCGCATCGCGGTCGTGGCCGTCGGCCCGGCGGACGAGCTGGTCCCGCAGTTCGAAGGGGTGGGAGAGGTGACGGTCTACCGGCGCGAGCCGGAGCCGGCCGCGGTCGCTAGTTCAGATTGACGGAGACCTCCCCCTCTGCCGTCACCAGAATGTCGAGAGTCCGGGTCTCGCCGCCGGGGAAGTTGCCGCTGCGCCGGACTGTTCTGCCGGCCTTGCGTCCGGGAGCGACCAGAACCTGGAGGTCGTGGATACCGGCGGGAATCTCGATCGTCGCACCGTCGTTGAACGGCTCCGCCTTGCGGAAGATGCCGGGGCGCTTGCCACGGAAGGTGCGCCTGAAGATGGTGTTGCCCTTGAGATCGATCCTGACGGTCGCCTCCTGCATCTCGGAGTTGAGCGAAATGCGCAGCTTGGCGTTCCCGGATGCAGGTTCGGCCGTCTCCTGCGGGGCGGTGTTGACGGGCACGGGCTGAGGCGTGGCCGCGGCCGCCTGCTCGCCTTGCGCCGGCCGCTGGCCGGTGGCGGTCCTGGGCGGCCGCTGGCGCAGGCCGTCCAATCCCTTCTGCGCTGCGGCCCGGATCTGGGCGGCCTCGGCGTGCGCCGGATCGATGGCGAGCAGCTCGTCGGCCGCCGCCAGCGCGTCGGCAAAGCGGTGGTCCTCCATGGCGATCTGCGCGCTGGCCAGGTGGGCGGCGATCTTCTCCGCTTGGGTGGAGCTCTTGATGTGCTCCGCGAGCTCGTCCTGGGTGCTCTCGAGGTGCGTCTGGATGCGCTTCTTCTCCTCGGCGGTGGGAGCCAGCCGCACGGCCTCGCTGAAGGCCCTGAGCGCCGCGGGGTAGTCCCTGGCGCTCCTCGCCATCTGCCCCTGCTTCACCAGGTTGATGTAGCGGACCGAGTCGGCCTCCGCACCAACGTCGACACTCTTCGACCCGGACCAGGAGATTCCGAGCAGGATCGCCGCAGCGGCCAGGATCGCGATCACCGCGGCCACCCCGGCGGAGAGAACCAGGCGGCGGGCCGACATGGGCTGGCGCGGCGGTTTCTGCCGGGGTGGCTTGACCGGCTGCGCCGCCGCAGGGACCGGGGGCGGCGTCCCGCCGGCGCCCGACATCACGGTCGTGCCGCCGGGCGGAGTGGCATGAGCGGATTGGCCCGGCTCCATCCCCGGCGCCCAGGCGGCGATGCTCAGCGTCTCGTTCAAGTCGTCGCGCGCCTCGGTCAGCATCCGCCGCAGGTCGTCCGCCATGTCCTTGGCCCGCTGGTAGCGGCGGGCGGGATCCTTGTCCAGGGCGCGGTCGAGCACCTGCTCCACCCCGGGCGGCAGGTCCTTCGCGTACTCCTTGGGCGGTGTGAAATGGTCGTAGACGATGCGGTGGCTCACCACCGTCAGGTTCTCGCCCTGGAACGGCTTGTGCCGGGTCAGCATCTCGTAGAGCACCACCCCGAGGGCGAAGAGGTCGGCGCGATGGTCGATCTCCTTGCCCTGGATCTGCTCCGGCGCCATGTAGTTCGGTGTGCCGAGGAGCTGCCCCTCCTGCGTCAGGTTCGAGGTGTCGAGCCGGGCGATGCCGAAGTCGGTGATCTTCACCCGGTTGTCGGCCGTGAGCAGGATGTTCGCCGGCTTGACGTCGCGGTGGATCACCCGGTGGGCATGGGCGTAGTCCAGGGCCTCGGCCACCTGCGCCACGATGTCGACGATGAACTGGAGCGACATCGGCTGGTCGCTCTGGAGCAGCGCCTTGAGGGTCGTCCCGCGCACGTACTCCATGGCGATGAAGGCCAGCCCCTCCTCGGTCTGCTCCACCACGTCGTGGATGGTGACGATGTTCGGGTGGCTCAGGATGCCGGCGCTCTGCGCCTCGCGCATGAAGCGGATGCGGAACTGCTCCAGCTCCT
>Ga0268265_10000516_pt1 | contig 39539 bp, 31 predicted proteins | sample KBSSwiS52_FD_190355 | JGI IMG/M metagenome (GOLD analysis project Ga0268265, IMG submission 190355) | Switchgrass rhizosphere microbial communities from Kellogg Biological Station, Michigan, USA - KBS Switchgrass S5-2 (SPAdes) (version 2) | ecosystem: Host-associated > Plants > Roots >...
TCAGGGATGTACCCGAGTGACTCGGGGATCTACCCGAGTGGCTCAGGGATGTACCCGAGTGACTCGGGGATCTACCCGAGTGGCTCAGGGATGTACCCGAGTGACTCAGGGGGCAGGGATGGAGCCCTCCCCGTGAGTGGGAGCAGCCTCCCCGGACGGGGAGAGCGGTCTCCCCCAAGCGGGGGAAGAACTGGTACGCGCGGGGGAGTCGCTCGTACGCGTGGGGAGGACGCTGGTACGCGCGGGCAAGGAATCTTCTCGGCCTGCTCCTGGTAGAGGGAAAGCTGACGGACGACTTCCGGGCGGAGAGCAATCCATGCCGTTGAATTTTCTGGCCTGCGCATGGTTGGCACGCCGCGCCTTTCGGTTTCACGGCTTGCGCCCGGCCGGAATCCCAGGCGCCGACGCGCAATCCTTCAAAACTACCCGGGCGCACCGAGAACGACCCGAATCCGGTGGAGCCCCTCTTCGGTCAGGGCAAACTCCGCGGCGCCGCCGGCGGGCAGCGGCACCGGCGCGCCGTCGAGCTCGGCTTCCGCTACTCCCCGCGTGGCGCCGTGCGGGTTCTCGACGGTGATCGTGTATTGCGCGCCGCCGTGGCGGAGGACCGCTTCGTAGGACGGCCAGGCGCGCGGGATCGCGGGATCGATCGACAGCACGGCGCCGCGCAGGCGCAGGCCGAGGATGCCTTCGATGCCGGCGCGGTACATCCAGCCGGCGGCGCCGGTGTACCAGGTCCAGCCGCCGCGGCCGAGGTGGCCGGGCTCGGCATAGACGTCGCCGGCCATGACGTAGGGCTCGACCTTGTAGCGGCGGACTCCGGCCCGCGTCTTCGCGTGGTGGATCGGATTGAGCAGCGCGAACAGCTCGGCGGCCTTGTCGCCGTCGCCCAGCGCGGCAAAGGCGAGGACGCACCAGACCGCCGCGTGCGTGTACTGGCCGCCGTTCTCGCGCACGCCCGGCACGTAACCCTTGATGTAGCCGGGATCGAGGGGCGTCCGGTCGAACGGCGGCGTGAAGAGGAGGACGAGGCGGGCCTCTCGCCGTACCAGGAGGTCGTCGACGGAGGCCATGGCGCGCGCCGCGCGCGCCGGCTCGGCCGCTCCCGAGAGGACCGCCCAGGACTGGGCGATAGAGTCGATGCGGCACTCGTCGCTCGCGCCCGATCCCACCGGCGTGCCGTCGTCGAACCAGGCACGGAGATACCAGGCGCCGTCCCAGGCTTTTCGTTCGAGGGCTTTCTTGAGCGCCACGGCGTGGCGGCGCCAGGCCGCGGCCCGGGCGGCCTCGCCGCGCGCTTCGGCGAGCGCCGCGAAACGGCCGAGCAGCGGGTGCAGGAACCAGCCGAGCCAGACGCTCTCGCCCTGCCCCAGGCGGCCGATGCGGTTCATGCCGTCGTTCCAGTCGCCGGTGCCCATGAGCGGCAGGCCGTGGCGGCCGACCGCGAGCCGCAGGTCGAGAGCGCGGGCACAGTGCTCGAAGAGCGTCCCGGCCTGCGCCGACACCGTGGGTGTGAAGTAGGCGTCGTCCTGGCCGGCCGGCACCGGCGGGCCTTCGAGGAAAGGCACCTCTTCGGCGAGCACTCCGGCGTCGCCCGTGACGTCCATGTAATGAAGGGCCACAAACGGCAGCCAGAGCAGGTCGTCCGACATGTGGGTGCGCACGCCCTTGCCCGAGGGCGGATGCCACCAGTGCTGAACGTCGCCTTCCACGAACTGCCGGCCCGCGGCGCGCAGCAGGTGCTCGCGCAGGATCTCCGGCCGCGCCACGGCGAGCGCCATCACGTCCTGCAACTGGTCGCGGAAGCCGTAGGCGCCGCCCGCCTGGTAGAAAGCCGAGCGCGACCGGATGCGGCAGGAGAGGGTCTGGTAGAGCAGCCAGCGGTTGAGCAGGAGGTCCATCGCGCGGTCCGGCGTGCGCACCTGGAGCGCCCCGGCCAAGTCTTCCCAGCCGGCGGTCACTTCTGCCAGAGCTGCGTCCAGGTCGGCCTTGCGGTAGCGCTCGATCAGGGCGCGCGCCTCGTCGGCGCCGCTCCCCTGGCCGAGGAGGAAGACGATCTCGGCCCGGGCGCCGGGGCGCAGCTCGACGGCGGTCTGGAGAGCGCCGCAGGGGTCGAGGCCGGCGCCCACCCGTCCCGACAGGCGGTCTGCCTTTTCGAGAGCAGCCGGACGGCCGGGAGTGCCGTTGCGGCCCAGGAATTCCCCGCGGTCGCCGGTCCACGAGGTCTGCTGCCCGGCGAGGTCGGCGAAGGCCACGCGCCCGCCGTGCTCGCCGTTCCAGGGGTTGCGCGCCAGCAGCGCTCCCGTCGCACCGTCGATCCAGGTCACCACGAAGGGCGCGGAGGCGCTGCGCGACGGCCCCAGGACCCACTCGACGTACGCGGTCACCGACAGGCGCCGCGGACGGCTGTCGCGGTTGGTGATCGCGAGGCGGGAGATCTTGACCGGATCGGCCGTCGGCACGAACTGCAGCAGCTCGAGCTCGATGCCGTGCGCGGCGTGCTCGAACCGGCTGTAGCCCTGGCCATGGCGCGCCACGTAGGAGCCGGTCTCCTGGCGGACGGGCAGGACGGTCGGACCCCAGACCTGCCCGCTCTCCTCGTCGCGGACGTACAGGATCTCCCCCGGCCGATCGCCGACCGGGTCGTTGGACCACGGGGTGAGCTGGTTCTCGCGGCTGTTGACCGACCAGGTATAGCCGGAGCCCGACTCGGAGACCTGGAAGCCGAAGCCGGGATTGGCGATGACGTTGATCCAGGGCGCCGGCGTCCACAGCCCCTCTTCCAGGACCGTCACGTACTCGCGCCCATCGGCGGCGAACCCGCCCAGGCCGTTCCAGAGCTCGATATCGAGGCGCGCGGGCGGAGCCTGGACAGGCACGGAGTCCGGCGGCGGCACGGCACGGCGCGCCACGGCGGGGGCCGGCGCCTGCTTCTCCGCCTTCCGGGGCCGGCGCACGGTCTGCTCGGAGAGCGTCCCGTGGCGCGCCGCGAGCACCGCCCGCGCGGCGGCGAGGAGGACGTCCCGGACCTCCGGAGCGAGGAGGTCCGAGCGCAGGAGGAAGACCGTGCCGCTGCTGCGGTCGTGCTCGTGCCCGTCGTGGTAGAGGCGCGACTGGCTGACGCGCACCAGCGCTTCGAGGGCGGCCTGCAGGTCGTGGACGTAGGAGGGCGCCCGCTCGTTCAGGATCACCAGGTCGACCGGCAGGAGCTTGAGGCGGAAGTACTCGTGGGCCTTGAGGAGCTGGCGGACGATCGCCACGTCCTCGGCCTCGTCGATGCGCACGACGACGATCGGCAGGTCGCCGGAGATGCCGTGCGCCCAGAGCGCCGACGCTCCGCGCGCATTGCGCTGCAGCACCTCCGCAAGGCGCAGGGAAGGGTCCGAGTAGAGGACGCGGTTGGCGAGGCGCTGGAAGAGGTTGGCCTCCTCGGGCGGGATGCCGAGATGGCGGAGCTGCACCTGCGCCTGGGCCCAGGCCATGTTCTCCACCCGCTCGAACGCCGCCGGGTCGCGGTACTTGTCGGCGAGGTCGAGCGCCGCCTCGCGCGACGGCGCGACCAGGGTCGTGAAGACGAGGCGGACCGTCGTGCCCGGGGCGAGGCGGACCCGGCGCCGCAGGCTGAAGATGGGATCGAGGACCGCGCCGGCGGTGTTCGAGAGAGGGCCGCCGTCGTACACCGCCGCCGCGGTCCGCACGCCCTGCCCGCGGCCCAGGAACCGCAGGCGGTCGGTCTCGAACTGCGGCTCTCCGGCGCTGTCCGCGGCGACGGAAGCGACGTGCGCCGCCCACAGCCGGGGCTCGCTCTGGGCCCGCGGCCGGCGCGACGCGAGCAGCGCTCCCAGAGAGGGGACGAATTCGGTCTCGACGAACAGGTTCGAGAAGGCGGGATGGGCGAGATCGGCGGCGGCGGGAGCGAGCACGACCTCGGCGTAGGAGGTGATCTCGATCTCCCGCACCCGGGAGCCGTGGTTGGTGAGCGACACCCGGCGGACCTCGGCCTCGTCTTCCGGGGCGACCAGCACCTCCAGCCGGCTCGCGATGTCCCCGTCGCGGCGCAGGATCTCCGCCCGGTCCTCGAAGAAGAGAGCCTCGTAGCTGTCGGGCTCGGCGCCGCTCGGCTGATAGCCCGCGGACCACACCTCGCCGGTCTGCGCATCGCGGAAGAAGAGGAAGGTCCCCCAGTCGTCGCGCGTCGGGTCCTCCCGGAAGCGGGTGACGGTCATGTCGCGCAGGCGGCTGTAGCCCGAGCCGGCGGTCGTCAGCATCACCGCGTAGCGGCCGTTGCCGAGGAGGTGGCTGCGCGGGACCGACTGGTGGGGGGAGGTGTAGCGGCGCGCCACGGCCGGCGCGAGGCTGCTGACCGGCGCCGCCGCCGCGACTTCTTCGGCCCGCGGGCGGGCCACGGCCACGTCGCGGGGTGTGCGTTCCTGGAGCAGCAGCTCGGTCGCCTGGACGAGCGGCGCGGCGTGGAAGAGGGCCGGCATGGCGCCGTCGCCGCGGACGTCGAGGACGTTGGCCAGGGCGAGGAGCGTCATCCCCTGGTGATGCGCCATGTAGGCGCGCACCACGGCGAAGTCCTGCCCCTCCGGCAGCCGCTCGGCCGTATAGTCGATCGCTTCGTGGAAGCCGTGGCGTCCGCGCGCTCCGGTGCGCTCGAGGCGCGCGAGGTTGCGCACCGCGGCGTGCGGCTCGAACATCGCCGCCAGGGCCGTGGCATAGGGCGCCACCACCACGTCCTCGGAGAGCCCGCGCTTGAGGCCGAGGCCCGGCACGCCGAAGTTGGAGTACTGGTAGGTCATCTCGAGGTCGCGCACGTTGTACGCCGACTCCGAGATCCCCCAGGGCACGCCGCGCTCGGCGCCGTAGCGGATCTGGCGCCGCACCACCAGGCGGCAGGTCTGTTCGAGCAGGCTGTGCGGGGGGGAGTGCATCACCAGCGCCGGCATCAGGTACTCGAACATCGAGCCCGACCAGGAGATGAGCGCCGCGCCGCGGTCGACCGGCGTCAGGGAACGGCCGAGGTGATACCAGTGCGCCACCGGGACCTCGCCCTTGGCGATGGCGACGAAGCTCGCCAGCCGGGCCTCGGAAGCGAGCAGGTCGTAGTAGCTCGCGTCGAGCTCGCCCTCGGCGGTGCGGTAGCCGATCGAGAAGAGCTTGCGGGAGGGATCGTAGAGGAACTCGAACTCCATCTCGGCGAACAGATCGGAGGCGATCCGGACGACCTCCGCCAGGCGGCGCGGCAGCTCTTCGGTGCCCGGCGCGGCGACATCCCGCGCGTGGCTCGCGGCCCACGCCTGGGCCAGCTCGGCCCAGGCCAGCGCTTCTCTCCAGGCCGCGGCATCGGCGGTATCGGCATCACCCTGCTCGCCGGCCAGCGCCCGCGCCACGTCCATGACGGCATGCAGCTCGCGGTCGAGCTCCGCCAGGCGCGCGGCCCAAGGCGCGCCGGGCTTCTCCATGGCGGCGTCGACCGCGGCGAGCGCTTCGTCGAGCTGCCGCCGCGTGACCGTCTGGGTCCGGCGGCCGGCGCTCGCCGGCGCCGATTCGCGGATCAGCGCCACGGCGTCGCGCAGCCCCGAGAGCAAGCGGGATTCGGGCAGGGGCTCGGCGAGCTGGCGGCAGGATTCCACGAGCGCCAGCAGGTGTCCGGCCAGGTTGCCGCTGTCCACGGTGGAGACGTAGCGCGGCTCCAGGGGCCGCAGCTCGCGCGTGCCGTACCAGTTGTAGAAGTGGCCCCGGCAGCGGTCGAGCCCGGCCATCGTCCGCAGCGTGTTTTCCAGACGCCCCACGCAGTCCAGGGTGCCCTGCCAGCCGAAGTCCCGGGCGGCGACCACCGAGAGCAGATAGAGCCCCAGGTTCGTCGGCGAGGTGCGGTGGGCCACCACCGGCCGGGGATCTTCCTGATAGTTGTCGGGCGGTAGAGAATGGTCCTCCGGACCGACGAAGGTCTCGAAGAAGCTCCAGGTGCGCCGGGCGAGGAGCCGCAAGGTCTGCCTCTCCCCGGAGGCGAGGGGCACCGCCTCCGTCTGAGCCGGCGGCAGGCTGATCCATCGCGCCACGGTGGGCGCCAGCAGCCAGAGCAGCAGCAGCGGTCCCGCCCAGGGCCAGACCTCGGGCCGCGCGATCGCGGCGACCCCGGAGATCGCCACCAAGCCCGTTGCCACGATCGCCAGGGCCACGCCCCCGGCCATCCGCCGGTAGAACGTCCCCAGCTCGAGACCGAGACCGATCTTCGCCTGCGCCGCGGTCACCCACTCCAGCATGCCGCGGCCCGTGCCGGCGAGCCGCACCAGCGTGCGCGCGATCGCATCGGCCATCCTCCAGGCCTGGTCGGCGAGGAAGGTGACCGTCAATCCCACCTGGGCGGCGGCGAGGACGAAGTCGGTGGCGACCCCGCGGACATGGCTGCGCTTGGAGATGCCGTGGCGGCGCGGGATCAATCCGGAAATCAGGCGCAGGCACGCCGGCAAGGCCATCGTCGCCAGCACGAACCCCGTCCAGATCGCCGGCGAGGCGCCGGGCAGCGTCCACCCGGCCAGCAGGGTCAGGAAGGCGGCCGGAGCGAGCAGGGTGCGCCGCAGGTTGTCGAGCATCTTGAAGCGGCCGATCGCGGGAATCGGCGTGCGCAGGCGGCCGCCGTCCCGGGTGGGACCGCGGCCGAAGATCCACGGCAGCAGTTGCCAGTCGCCCCGCGCCCAGCGGTGCTGGCGGGCGGCGGCGGCCTCGAAGTGGGAGGGGAACTCCTCGAACAGCTCGATGTCCGTCACCAGGCCGGCGCGCGCGAAAACCCCTTCGAACAGGTCGTGGCTGAGCAGCGCGCTCTCCGGCACCTTGCCGGCGAGCGCCGCCGTGAAGGCGTCGACGTCGTAGATCCCCTTGCCCGTGAAGGACCCCTCCGCGAAGAGGTCCTGATAGACGTCCGAAACCGCCGCCGCGTAGGGATCGATGCCGGCCGGCCCGGAGAAGATGCGCTGGAAGAGCGAGCCGTCGCGATCGGACGGCAGGGTCGGAGTGATCCGCGGCTGGAGCACGCCGTAGCCCGCGGCGACGCGGCCGAGGCGCGCGTCGAACCGCGGCTGGTTGAGAGGGTGCGCCAGGGTGCCGATCAGCCGCCGCGCGGCCTCCCGCGGCAGCCGCGTATCGGCGTCGAGGGTGAGGACGGAGCGGATCCCGGGCAGTATCCCCCTCAAATCGGCGGGAGCGAGGAACGTGGTGTCCGTGGCGCCCCGCAACAGGCGGTTGAGCTCCTCCAGCTTGCCGCGCTTGCGCTCCCAGCCGAGCCAGCAGCGCTCGCTCTCGCTCCACAACCGCCGGCGGTGCAGGAGCGCGAAACGCGCGTCCCCGCCGGGAGCGGGTCCGTGCCGGGCGTTGAGGCGCGCGATGCCCTCCTCCGCGGCAGCCAGCAGCTCCTCGTCGCCGGGCATCGTTTCCGTGGGTGCGTCCCGCCAGTCGGAGAGGAGCGCGAAGCGCAGCTCGTCCTCGGGATTGGCGAGATAGTGGACCTCCAGGCGGCCGATCTGCTCCTCGATCTCCTCGACCGTCGTCAGCAGGGTGGGCACGGCGACCAGCGTCCGCAGCTCGGGAGGTACGCCGCCGCTGAGCTCCAGCCGCGGCAGCAAGCGGGGCCGCAGGCGCACCATGACCCAGGAGTTGACCAGTTGGATCGCGAGGTCCGAGGCCGGGATGAGCGCCAGCAGGCCGAGCGCCAGGAGCGTCGAGGCCGGGGCTCCCATCCCGAGCAGCAGCGGCAGAGCCAGAATGGGGCCGGTGGCGGCAACGATCGTGCCCAGGTAGCCGGGGGTCGCGAAGGCCACGAAGCTGCGCTTCACCCAGCGGCCCGGAGTCACCGGGGCGCCGAGCTCGCGCTCGAAGCCGCGGCGCCCCTCGGCGATGAGGAAGAAGCCGGGATCCTGCGCCCGCCCGGGTTCGGCCGTCGACGCGCGCTGCACCGCCCGCCGGGCGATCTCGATCTCGGACAGCCGCGAGCCGCGCGCCAGGTCCTCCACCGCATGCCGGTAGCGGTCGCGCGTCGCGAAATCCATCGCCCGGTAGCCAGGATGCTCCGCGAGCACCTCGTCCACCAGGCTCACGCTCTCGAAGAACTCCGTCCAGTCGAACGCCGAGATCAGCCGCATGCTGACGATCACGTTGCGCACCGTCGCGTTCATGGCCGTCTGGCGCTGGTACTCGGTCGCCACGACGTCGTCGGCCGTGGTCCCCTGCTCGGCCAGGCGCCGGTCGAGCCAGGCGAGAGCGGGAGTGACCTCCGGGTCCTGCCCGCGCAGCCGGCCGAGGAGCTCCACCGCGAAAGCGACGTTGAGCCGCCCTTCCTCGTAGCGCCGCAGCGGCTCCGTCGGCTCCGCCGGCCGGTCCTCGCCCAGCAGCTCGTCGGCCAGGCGTCCGGCCTGCTCGCGGGCCACGCGGGCGTGCACCATCCGCTCGGCCAGGCGCCGCAGGTTCTCCACCAGCACCACCCGCAGCGTGATCACCACGGCCCACAGCTCGCCGATGGCCAGCGGCTGCACGCTCTGGTAGGCGCGCACGAAGCGCCGCAGCGCCTCGGCATCGAACAGGCTGTCGGTGTGGGCGACGAATTGATAGGCGATGGCGTAGACCCGCGGGAAGCCCTGCCAGGGGCCGCCGGCCAGCTTGGGCAGCTCGCGGTAGAACCCCGGCGGCAGATCCTCGCGGATCTCGCGCATCTGCTCCTCGACGAGATGGAAGTTGTCGACCAGCCACTCCGCGGCCGGCGTGACCGTGCGCTCGCCGCGGATCTCCTCGGCGAGCGTCCGGTAGCAGTCCAGGAGGACGCGGCTGTTGTCCCTGACGCGCGGTGCCAGCCTCGGGTCCCCCCGGCGTCCGGGCCGCACCGGCTGCGTCCCCGCGAGGTACGCGGCGTGCTGCTCGAGCCGCTCGATCCCCCAGAGCTCCTCGCGGATCGGCTCCGGAAGGTCGGCGAGGGAGGTGAAAGGCCGTTGGATGCTGGTCACGAAGATGTTCACCCTCCTGCGGAGAGACCTGCTATCAGGGAGAGTGGATCAAAAAAGAGGGGAAAAGGGAAAGGCCACCCGGGAGGGTGGCCTCATATCGGGGAAGAGGTCCTGCTTCAGGCGATCTTGGTGACGTTCTCCGCGGCCGGGCCCTTGTTGCCCTGCACCACGTCGAACTCGACGCGCTCGCCCTCGGCGAGGCTCTTGAAGCCGCCGCCCTGAATCGCCGAGTGATGGACGAAGCAATCCTTGCTACCGTCCTCCGGCGTGATGAATCCGAAGCCCTTCGTGTCGTTGAACCACTTCACTTTACCCGTGTTACGCATGCTCTTTCTCTCTTTCTGGTGCGCCACAAAACAGAAAGAGACCTGTCAACAGAACCAGGTCTCTTTGTAAGTTTTCTGGCTTTGAGGCCAGTGGAGCCAACCATTGGCTCCGCCGACAGAGGGGACCATACGCCTTTCCCGGCGGCATGTCAAGGAAAGAATGCGGGGCCTCCTCAGCCCTGCGTGCGCATATGATCGCGGAGCACGGTGAGGATCCGGTCCTTGTACCCGTCCCCTCGCTTCCTGAACCAGCTCACGATCTCCGGATCCAGCTTGATCCAATCCTGCGCTTCGGCGACGGGGATGCGTAGCTGTGCCCGCTCGAAGAATGCATCCGTCAGCGGCGGCACGTCCGAGTAGTCGATCTCGTCATCCTTCATGGACGCGAGCCTGTCCCAGTCAGTGCGGGAGGTTTTCTTCATAGCGTCTGCGCTCATACCTATTTGCCTTTCGCGCCGAGATAATCCGGACTGCACCTTCCTTGGGTTCAGTCCACACGACGACGGTCAAGACGTCCCGCAGCCAACCAATACCGAGCCACCGATCTTCTCCGTAGTCCTCCCGGTCATCCAAGTCTACAAGCATGGGGCCGCTGAAGATCTGCGGAACATCAGCGAAATCGATCCCGTGGTTCCGGACATTGGAGTCGCTCTTCCCTTCATCCCACTCGAAGCGCATTTGACCGGCTCCAAGGCTCAATCTCTCCAGAAAACGATACCCCCGTTTCGGTGCGTTGTCCACTCCGGAGGCGCCTCCGGAGCCCCCGGCCACCGAGTAGGACCTCCCACCTCATCCATCCGGGGGCGCTTCCGCGCCCCCCTTTTTTGTCGCCTGATGCAGACCCGTCCCTCCCCCTCCTCAGCTCAGCACGTAGGGGATCTGCTGTGCCGCCACGGGCGTGAAGAGCAGAAGAACCCGGAAGGCGGCGGCGTGTGCCTCCGGGTCCGCCTCGGGGCGGATGTAGAGCTCCGCAATGAGATCCCGCCAGCGGAGGAGCTCCCGCCGGAGAGCGGGCCGGCTATTGACCTCGACCGTAAGGTCGACCAGGCGCAGGATGCGCTCATAGGACAGATTCAGGCTCGCCCGGTCCTCCGGACGCGTCCAACGGCTGGCCCGGTTCATCTCGTTGCCGATCATCAGGATCTGCTGGTCGAGGCTGAACTGCGTCCACCGTTCCGGCGAGAGGGAGGCGTGCTGGGTCATGGGATGGGCTCACCCTGGCCGATCAGAGCAAAGGTGAGATCGCGGACACGCTCGCGGATCGACGGATCGGCGATGAGCATGCTCCGATTCCCCTGGGCCGGACGGATGTTGATCAGCGACGTGTACTCGATGCAGCCCTCCGGTCCCTTTCCAGGGTAGTAGTTGGCGCCCCAAAGATCGGCCTGCCGGCTGCCACTCTGGAGGAGCAGCTGCTCGGCGTCGGCATGAAGCTCGCCGCCCACGGCCGCCCGGCGGCGCTCGATGTCCACGACGTACTTGACCATGTCCTCGTAAAAGAGTCCCACCAGACGGCGCAGCTCCTCCGGCTCGATCCGGCGGTCCACGATCACGATGTCGGGGGTGTCTGCGGTCATGGCCGGCAAGACTAGCAGCTTCCGGCTTACGCGATGACTCCATGCTCGCTTGCCGCTGCAACAGACCAACGAGCTACCAAAGGTCTGTCCTCATTTGGCCGGAGGGCGCCGGCGCGAGCGGGGTCCGCGAGTAGAGGCCGATCGGGTGGCCGGCCGGATCGACGACCACGGCGATGGCTCCAATGCCGTCAGGCAGGTTGAAGGGGAAGCCGGGCGGGATCATCCCTCCCAGCTCCTTCGCTTTCTTGCAACTGGCCTGGATGTCGGTCACCTGGACATAGACCACTCCGTTGGCGGTCGAGGGGCTCTGAGAGCTTCGCGTCGCCGGGAGCGAACAGGAGCAGGTCGCAGCCGTCGAGGTTCTCTTGCGGCGGAAGAACGAATTGGACCGAGCGGTCGCAGGGGACGAAGAGGCAGCCGATTGGAAAGCGGATCGCGACGATGATCGCCGCTGCGATGAGGAGACATCCGGATCCGAGGAGGGCAAGCTTGTTCATGGATGGAACGCACTCGCAAAGTTCAGCACGATCTCCGTGTCGGAGAGTCTCTGCAACCGGGGATCTATCTCCAACCGAAGCCGCCATCGTCCGCCTCTTTCGTCTGATCAAGGGCACGCCTGACAAACCGGCCCAACGGGCCGGAAGAACCCAGCCCAGGGCTGAAGCCGAAGGCTGATGCCCTGGGTAAACAGGCCAAATCTCCACGCGGCCTGAAAGGCCGCGAGAGCCTTGCCGTGGGTCGACACTGCCCCCGTTCTCGCGGCCTTTCAGGCCGCATACCTGTGTCGAATTTTTTCCCAGGGCGTCGGCCTGCGCTATACAGCTTGAGGGTTCAGGGGCATTTCCGGCCTTCAACCCGGCTGTCGCACACGTATACCGCTTTCAGATACCGGATCCACTTGGCAAAGTCTTCCTCCGTCAGAGGAATGTCGTCCTCGCTAAATTTCTCGGTGCGCCATGCCTTCTGAACGACATAGAAGTTGTCTTTCCCTTCAACCGTCTTGAAGAACGTCACCTCGCCCATGCCGGTTTTCAGGTTTGTGGGACAGTACATCTGGAAAACCTTGACGGGATACCCATTTTCCTCCATCGTTGGAGTGACATGCGTAGATCCATCCTCGCATGCCTGCTTTACCAGAGATTCGAGGCGCGCGTGGAATTCCGCGTTCCTGTTGGCCGGATCAAACAACTGGATCGTTATCATCTCGCTCCACTGCTCTACCGACTCACCTTAGGAATGAACTCGCTCATCTTGCCTTGGTTTGTTTCCTGTTGAAAACCTAGCTCATACTCGGAAGGGATACTCACTACCAGATTCTCTCCAATGAGCTCATCTTGAGCTCCGGCCAACGTAACAGAGAGAAGGAAGAAGGCCGACCCAACCAAAAAGCACCTCATGGCTCACCTCCTAGCGTGGGAGACGGGCGCGAACTTGGCAATCCCCGATGCAGGAACCGGACTGTTCACCACTAGTGGCGGCGCCGCGCGTTTCGTTTCGGAGAAGGCAGCCCTTGCTGCTACAGGTGCCCCGATAAGGTCCTCGGCCGCTCATCCCAGGGATGAGGTTTAGCTGCCGATCTTGGTGGTTTTCCACACCTCGTAGACGCGGCGGATGAAGGAGATCGGGAGTTGGGCGGCGACGGCCGACCAGAACGACCAATACCCGCGCACCAGTACCATGCGGGCCTTCCAGGGGCGGCCGGCGGCAAGGGCTTCAAAATGTTCCTTCTGCATGTCGCTGAGAGGGGGCTCGAGGACTTGGATGAAGGTTTTCTTTGAAAAGCAGAGCTCGGCGAAGCGCCGCAGGCCCCAGCCAGGGGCCCGAGATACGCGCGACAGACTCCGGTGGCGAACAGCCGAGGAAACGAGGCCCAGTATAGCAAGGACTACCGCCAGAATGGTAAGGCCGTTTCCTGGCTGTTGGAAAAACGCTTCCATTACTACACCGATAAGCGGCGCAGAAAACCCAAGGGCCAAGGCAATAAACGCACTTCTCGGCGTCATGGGACAACTCCGAAGGCGAGGGTGCTGTCTGCGAGCTCCCAGGCGTGGAGCACGCGAGCGCCGTAGCCGGTGGCCTGGAAGAGGCGGCGAGGTAGGCCGCCGGTGCCCTCCTCGCCGGGCACCTGGCGCGATTCGACGTAGCCCTTGTCGGCCATGCGGCCGAGAGTGACGTAGACGGTGCCGCGCTTGATCTTGTCGGGAGCGGCGTTGACCAGCTCCAGCCCGTACATTTCGCCTTGAGCGATGAGGAGCTGGAGGATGATGGCTTCCTTGGGGGAGAGTCGGGGGATATCCATATCTTCGGTGACCTTCTTGAAAGAATTCACTTGGGGCTCCTGGCCTTCCAGAGGGCTGCGATGCGGCCAAGGAGGGAGAAGCCGAGCTGGCAGATGGCAGCTGCAGCCAGCGCGCCAGAGCCTTGCAGGAGGACGCACCGGGCTTTCCAAGGACCTTCCTCGGGGAGGGTGGCGGAGTACTCTTGGCGGAGGTCGGCGAGGGTAGGCTGGAGGACTTCGGCGTAGAGCACGGGGAAGCGGGTTTGGAGGAAGTGGCGGAGGTCGTCCAAGGGGGGTGGAGGCAGCTCAGCTTGCTCCGGCTCCTCCTCCGCGACGACGTCTCGCTCTGGTTGGGCATTCGCCCAGGGCTTCGTGTTTCCGAAGCAGACTGGCAGGAATCCTTTGCTGGGCTTGAAGAAGACATCGATGCCCCCATCCAAGGCCTTGGCTGTGAGGACTCGGAGGTCATCCTGGCCGTGGGAGTTAAGGAACAACTTCCGGAACTCCTCGTTGTCCTCGAAAACTGCCGGGATCTTCGCGGGATCCAGGAGGGAGATTAGTTGCTTCTTCGTGGAGTCATTGAGGAATAACCGGAGTGCCTCTTCGTAGGCCTTGTCCGGGTCGTCCTCGACGAAGAGCGTTATCTCATGGCGCGGCTTCGACATGGCGATATACTGACGACTTGTAAGACTGCTGTCAAGGGGGTTTCTGTGTAGTCGGAGGGGAGTCAACAAAAGTCCTGTTCTGTTGGCTGCTCTTTCCGGCCGGGTCGCCCCGCGCAAAGGCTTGACCGTCAGCGGTTTAGCCGCGCTGATCCGTCGCGGCCTCCCCCTCGCGGGCGGCTCAAGTAGGAAAAACGAACCGGTTTCGTTTTCTGAGGCGAGCAAAGGTCCGCCGGACTTGGGTTTGCTCGATGCCGACCGGGTGGATTTCCTGGTTTGATGCTGCGTGAAAAAGAGATCACGGGCAGGAGGTCTGGACGGGGTCGGGTGGGTGGAGGCGCCACGGCTGGCGCGGACGAGCACGAGACGCCGCAGGCGACTCGCGCGCAGCGCGACAAGACGCGGCGCCGTGGGGAGAGGGAGATCTCTCCCGGCGACCGGGGGGCGCACGCCAACAGTAGGGCGTCGAAGTCGAAGCGCAGGCCAGCCCGGAGGAAGTGAGAGTCGTAGCCCCGGGCAAGCTGGGTCGAGGTTTCGCGGTCGACCCGGAACGTTCCGCGGCGGCCCCGGACGTTTCCGGCCCCCTCCTCGATCCTCCCCCGCTGCGCGGGAGAGGACGCCCCCTCCCTTGTCATGTTCGAGCGGCGACAGGGAGGGGCGAGGGGCCACTGGCGTACACTACGCCGGCCATGAAGAAGACATCCCTTGCCGCTCTCGTTCTCGCTCTGCTGATCACCGGGAAAGCCTCCGCCGTCGAAGGGAAATGGACTCCCGAGCAGGTGCTCCAGCTCGACCCGAAGTGGCTGCGGGAGCTCGGGCTGGAGATCCCTCCCGAGAAGCTGTGGGGCCGCGACGGCGCCGGCCTGCTCGAGGCCGCCGTCCTGATCAGCGGCTGCTCGGGCGGGTTCGTCTCGCCCGAGGGGCTGCTCATCACGAACCACCACTGCGTGTTCGGGATCCTCCAGCAGCACTCCACCCCGGAGCGCGACCTGATCACGAACGGCTTCCTCGCCGGCAGCCGGGCGGAGGAGCTCCCCGGCGCCAACGTCCGCGCCACCATCCCCCACCGGACGCGGGACGTGACCGCCGAGATCGAGGCGTCCGTGCCCGCCGGGGCCGACGACCTGGCGCGGTTCCGGGCGATCGACAGGAAGAGCAAGGAGCTGGTCGCCGCTTGCGAGGCGCAGCCGGACCGGCGGTGCCGGCTGGAGGCGTTCGACGGCGGCGTGCAGTACACCCTGTTCGAGAGCCTGGAGCTGCCGGACGTGCGCCTGGTCTATGCGCCGCCGCGCGCCGTGGGCGAGTTCGGCGGCGAGGTGGACAACTGGACCTGGCCGCGGCACACCGGCGATTTCGCGCTGCTGCGCGTCTATGCCGGACCCGCGGGCGAGCCGGCCGCGCACGCGGCGGCGAACGTCCCCCACCGGCCGCGGCACTGGTTCCCCATCGCGCCGAAGGGGGTCGCGCCCGGCGACTTCGTGATGCTGGCCGGCTATCCCGGCAACACGTTCCGGTCGCTCACCGAGGCCGAGATGCGCGAGCGCGGCGAGCGCTACCATCCCGGCCGCGCCGCGCTCTACCGCGCCTGGATGGACATCCTGGAGGCCGCCTCCGCGCGCGACGAGACCGCCCGCATCGCGCTCGCCGACCGCATCAAGGGGCTCGCCAACCGCGAGAAGAACTCGCGCGGCCAGGTCGCCGGGTTCCGCCGCGGACGCATCCTGGAGCGCAAGCGCGCGGCCGAGCAGGAGATCCTCGCCTGGGCCAGGCCCGAGCACGCCGCGGCCGTCGAGGCCCATCGCGAGCTGGCGCAGCTCATGGAGAAGCGCCTCGCCACCTGGGACCGCGACTTCCTGCTCGACCAGGCCATCCAGGGGCCGAAGCCGCTCCACCTCGCGCTCGTCGTGGCGCGCTGGGCTGGAGAGAAGGAGAAGCCCGACCTGGCGCGCGAGCCGGATTACATGGATCGTGACCGCGGACGCACCCTGGAAAGGCTGCGGCTCGACCAGCGCCGGATGTACCTTCCGGCCGAGCAGGAGCTGCTCGTGGACCTCCTCACGCGCTTCGCGAAGCTGCCCGAGGAGAGCCGCTCCGCCGCCGTCGATTCCTTCCTGGGAAACGACGTTTCCCCCGCAGGAATCAAGTCGAAGGTGGCGGACCTCTTCGCCCGCACGCGGGTCACGGACCTGGACGAGCGGCTGAAGATGTTCGACGAGAGCGGCGCCCAGCTCCGGGCGCGACACGATCCGCTGCTCGACCTGGCGCTCGCGCTGGACCGCGAGCTGCTCGACTGGAAGGAGCGCGAGGACCGCCACAAGGGCGCCGTCTCCCGGCTCCGGCCGCGCTGGCAGCGGGCGGTGATCGCCCACGCGCGAGGGCCGGTCGCGCCTGACGCCAACGGCACGCTGCGGGTGTCGTTCGCGCACGTGCAGGGGTACAGCCCGCGCGATGCGGTCCGACTGGAACCGCGGACCAGCCTCTCGGGAGTGGTCGAGAAGCACACGGGCGAGGAGCCTTTCGACGTGCCGGAGGCGGTGCTCGCCGCGGCTCCGGCCGCGCCGCGCAGCCGGTGGGCCGATCCGGGCCTGAAGGACGTACCCGTGGGCTTCCTCGCCGACGGCGACACCACGGGCGGCAGCTCGGGCAGCCCCGTGCTCAACGCCCGCGGAGAGCTGGTGGGGGTCAACTTCGACCGCGTCTGGGAGAACATCGCGAACGACTTCGGATACCTGCCGGACGTGGGCCGGAACGTCAGCGTGGACGTGCGCTACCTGCTCTGGATGCTCGACGCGCTCCACGGCGAGGCCGCGGCCGGGCTGCTCGAGGAGCTGGGGTTCTGAGGGATCAAGGCGGGGGCGACGGCCGGTCCATCGCCCCCTTCCTGGAGTGATCAGTTGCCCTGGCAGAAGTCCTGGTCGACCCTGTCGCACCACCAGTCGCCCGCCTCGAGGACGTACAGGCAGCAATCGTGGGTCGAGATGTTGAAGCACCAGGCCGAATTCGGATCCTCGTGCGTGTCGTACGTCGGCGGAGCGCCGCAGGAGCTGCTGTCGGTATAGACCCAGTCGAAATGCTTCTCCAGCTCGAAGTAGCCGAAGTGCGTGTCACGGTCCACCATGCAGAGATCCGCGTGAGAAAACACATAATTCGCGTTTTCGCCATCGCAGACGTTGCCGGCGCCATCGCCGTCGCAGTCCGCCTGGTTCGAGTTCGGGGCGCAACCGCAGTTGTCGACGTCGTCGTTGACGCCGTCGCCGTCGGTATCGGGCCCGCCGCCGCCGCAGGTAGTCCAGCCGCCCCACCCCGAGCAGGAGGTGGTGCAATCCGCCCAGGGCTCAGTGCAGATCGCCTCGCAAGCGTCAGGATCACCGCACCAATAGGGACCATCGATGCCTTGACACCATTGAGCCTGGGCCGGGGTGGGTACGAGCAGGAGCGCGAGCAGGAAGGATCCGAGGAGCACGAAACCGGTTCGCATGGATGCTCTCCTTTGGTAGTCACTTGCCAGCATCAGCGCTGGGAGCCAAAGGAGACGTTAGAGTAGATCTCTCGTATGCACGATACCTCTCCGGGCAGGACGGCCCCGGGTCGAAGGGTGGTTCCCCGATCACGCGCGGGTGGCGACGACCACGTCAAAAGGCCCGGGGATCACCTGGATGTCGGCGAAGCCGAGCTCGGCGAGGGCCTCGGTGTACCAATCCACTTCGCGCAGGCGGCTCGTGCAGGCGTCGACGCCGATCAGGAACCAGGTCCAGAAGAACTGCACGGCGAGCCGGTCGCGGGTGCGGAGCTCTTCGCAGACCGCGATCCGGCCGCCCGGCGGCAGCGCGCTCTTCGCCTTCTCCAGGAGCATGCGCGCCACGTCAGCCGGCCAGTCGTGCAGCACCCTCGCGAACGTCAACACGTCATAACCGCCGGGGAGCGGCCCGGCGAGGAAGTCGCCGCCCACGAAGCCGAGCCGGCTCGCAAGCCCGGCGGCGCGGGCGCGCTCCTCGACGAGCGGCGCCACCGCCGGCAGGTTGAAGACATCGCAGGTGAGCCGCGGATCTGCGCGCAGCAGGGTCTCGGCGACCGTGCCGTCGCCGCCCCCGACGTCGAGCCAGCGCGTGCGCGGGCCGAAGACCTCACCCTGGGCCGCGGCCAGCGCCTCCAGGATCGGGCCGCATCCCGCGGCCATGCTGCGCTCGAAGCCGCGCACGTCCTCCTCGATCTCCGGCGGCCAGGCGAACCTCGCGTCGAGATCGCCGGCGAGGACCTCGCCGAGCCGGCCGTGGATCTCGCGCCACGGATAGCGGTCCCGATCGCGCTCGATCGAATGCTCGCCGAGCACGGCCTCCACCGCCGGCGCGAGCGGCTCCGCGGTAACGTACTCGGCGGCGAGCAGGTCGTCCGAATCCTGCCGGCGCACGACGAGCCCGAGGCTCTCCAGAGCGTCGAGGAACTTGTACAGGCGCAACGGGCGAGCCTGCACCGCCTCGGCGAGATCGCGCAGGTTGACCGGACCCGCGTCGAGCCGCTCGAGCAGGCCCAGATCGCGCGCCGTCTGCAACAGATCGAGCGCCTTGTCGGCGTTGAACAGCAGCGCGAGCAGCGAGCGCGCGTTCATGCGGCCCTCCGGACTCGCTGAACCAGCGCGTCCATGAACCGATCGATTTCTTCGTTCGTATTGTAGAAGTGCGGCGCGATGCGGAGTCCGCCGCGGTAGCTGCAGATGAAGCCGCTCGCGACGAGCTCGCGGGCCACCGCGGCGTCGCCGGGGAAGCTCAGCGCGACGATGCCGCCGCGCCGCTCGGGGGCGCGCGGCGTGAGCACCGCGATCCGCGCCTCATCGGCGCGCGAAAGAATGTGATCGGTCATGGCCAGCGACCGGCGGCGGATCGCGTCGATGCCGAGCTTGCGGATGAGGGTGAGGCCCGGGCGCGAGAATAGCGACGGCAGCACCGCCGGCGTGCCGCCCGCGAAGCGCCGCACGCCGTCGGCCCAGCCGGCCGGCGGCGCGAACGACATCGGATCGGCGGAGGCGATCCAGCCCGTGGCCGCCGGGTGGAGCCGCGGCAGCAGCGCGGGGCGCACATAGAGGAACGCGCTCTCGTACGAGCCGCACAGCCACTTGTGCGCGCCGCCGAGCACGAAATCGATGCCGTTCGCGGTGACGTCGAGCGGCACCACGCCGATCGATTGGTAGGCGTCGAGCGCGACGAGCGCACCGACCTCGCGCGCCCGGCGGACGATCGGCGCCACGTCGAGCAGCGCGCCCGTCTCGAACGTCGCGTGCGACAGGCACACGAGCTGCGTTCTCTCATCGATCGCGCTCACGATCCGCTCGGTATCGAACGGCACGGTCACCGGCTCCGCGCCGTAGCGCCCGAACGCGCGGACGATGTGCGGGATGGCGGGAAATTCGCGATCGCTCGTCACGACCCGCGGGCGCTCCCGGTAGTCGAAACAGCTCATCACCCGCGAGAAGAGCGTCGAGACGTTTGCGTCGCACACCACCGAGCCGGCCGGCGCATGGATCAGAGTCGCGAGCTCGTCGGCGTGCGCGCGCAGGTCTTCCAGCCACCCCTCCCACGCCTCGTCGCGCCAGGTCTCGATGGTGCGCCAGTATTCGTCGAGCGCCGCCTTCGCTCCCCGCGGGGTTGCGCCCGCGGAGTTGCTGTTCAGATAGACGCACGTCTCCAGGAGAGGGAACTCGGCGCGCATGACGTCAAGCCCCCATGGCTCCGGAGTACGGGCAGCGCTGCTCGCCGGGAACGAACCCGCCCTCGCGGGACCAGCCCTGCGTCATCTCGACGCGCACGTTCCACAGCTCGGCGAACAGCGGCTTCGTCGCCCGGCCGAAGAGCGCCGCCGTCGGAAATCCGTCGAGCGCGCGCACGGTTTTATCGACCCCCATGGTGCGCCGGACGAGCATGAAGTGCTCGACGAGCCAGGTCTGGAACGTGCCATCCCAGTCGACGAAGCGCTCGGCGAGACGGTGGACGTCCGGGTGGTCCTCCGGCTCCTGATAGATGTCGAGCAGCGTCGCGCCGCGGCGCTCGACTAGGCGACCGAGCGCGCTCCCGGCGGCTTCCGCCGCGGCGAGAAGCTGGTTGTAGCCGGGCGATTCGAGGCCGCTGCCGTTGCCGAGGCTGCGCCGGATGACCTGGAACTGCGATGGCGACAGCGCGCCCAGCACGCGGATCTGATCGCGGAGGATCTGCACGATATGGACGATGCGGTCGAGAGATTCGAGCGCGGGGAACGGCAGGTCTCCATCCAGGCGCTCGACCAGGTTCGCGCACTCGAAGATCGCGCACTTGAGCCACAGCTCCTGGGTCTGGTGCTGCACGATGAACAACAGCTCGTCGGGGACGACCAGCTCGTCCGCCGGGGTCTGCAGCGCGAGCAGCTCGCGCGTGCGGACGTAGACTTCATAGTCGAGCTTGCCCCGCCCGACCTCCTGGTGCAGGACCTTGTTGTAGATCGGCTCTGCCATGGATCTGCGCAAGGCTGCCGCCGCCATGCTCATGAGGGTCTCCTTCGGATATCGAATCTGAGCCCGCGGGCTCGGTCAGTGGGATTTGAGCCCACGCGCCGGTCCGGCCGGCGGCGTCAGGTGGCACAGACCACAGTTCGTGATCTTTGCGATCGACGCGAACCGCTCCGATCGGTCGTGGACGGTATGGATCCGGATGTCGATCGCCGCATCCGGCTCGAAAGCCAGGGACGAATGACAGGAATAACAGGCGCGCCGGTCCGCCAATCCGTGCAGCAGGTTCGGCAGGGCGGAGGCGCCGGTGTGGCAGGTGTTGCACGGACCGGTCTTCGCCACGAAGGGCGTCGGGGCCGCGGTCCCCACCTGGATCTCGCGCGTCACCGCGCGGTTGAGCGCTTCGCCTCCCCATTCCCGCCGCGCCTTGAGCGTCGCGACATACGTGCCTGGCAGCGCATCCGCCGGAATCGTGATCGGAACGACGTCCGGGACCGGCGTGTCGTCGTCGGCGGGATTGCCGCCGAACACGACGGGGTTGGGCGGAATGTTGGCGAAGAGGCTGGTGAAGCCGTCCGCCGCGGGGGTCGCGAACGCCGCCTGGGCGCCGCCGAACTGCTCGAGACCCACGGTGGTCTGCGGCGTCTTCAGCTTGTCGAGCGGACCCAGGAGCGCGACGGCCATCAGCCCTTCGCGATGCTTCAGCGCGTAGTAGAGCGTCGGGAAGAGAGCAAAGCCGTTGTAATAGCGCAGGCCGCTCGGCACCTCGCCGCGCAGGAACTGCCCGTAGGTCGGCAAGGAGCCTTGGGTATGCAGGCGCCGGCCGGCGCCGTCGCGGAACGTGACCCGGAAGCGCACCGTCTCGCCGGGTACGTAGAAGCTGCCGTTGGCAGGAGGATCGATCGCTTCGAGGCCGGGTTGGAAACCATATCCGTATGGAAAGTCGGCCGGCGCGGCGTGCGCGACCTGCACCGCGCGATCTGCGCCAGGCTGCCCGGACCATCGCAGGGAGAGCCGCGTGGCGTTCGCCGGGATCGTGCGCGGCTCGTCCTGGAGAAAACCGCGCAGTTGCACGAGTCCCTGGACGACGAACGCCGCGCCCGTGCAGTCGCCCTGCGCCGGGCATCCGAAAGCGGTCTGCCGCGCGGAGAAGCGCCGAATGAAGCCGTCCTCCGCATGAGCGCGCAGAGGGGGGCCGACGGGGCGGCCCGCGTCGTCGGTGGGCGTGACCAGGAAGAGGCCGGGCTGCTCCATCCACCGCGCCCTGCGGTAGAAGCGCTGGCGGATGAAGGTGCCGTCGCCGGCCGGCCGCCAGTCCTCTTCGACCAGCTCGACGCCGGTCCAGTCGAGCGCGGCGAGCTCGCTGCTGTCGAGGAGCGGTTGAATGCCCTGATCGGTCGGGGTGGGCACGGTGGCCACCAGGTCGATCTCGCGCAGGTAGCGCGGCGCGTCGCCGACGAGCGTGAGGGGTGCCATGGTGCCGTTCTGAAAGAGCAGGCTCAAGCCGACAGGCTCTTCCGGCGCGCTCGCGGCGAGCAGCCCGGTGAAGAGTGCCGTTACCAGAATCCCATGGATGACCAGCCCTTTCAGACGCATGGTGCTTGCCCCTTTCTTTCCGCTGTCATGGGGAGATACGCGGAAAGGCGGGGCAAACCCGCCACCAAGGACCGGTTTCTCAGTCCTTGTTGTCCTTGGTGTCCTTGAGGTCCTTTTCTGCTTGCTGAAGCTCCGCCAAGGCGCCGACAAACCCCAGCCTGCGAGCTTCCTCCGCCGCCCGGGCCAGATCCGGCAGACCCTGGGGACCCAGAGCGCGGGCCAGGTGGGGCGCGGCCTGGAGCGCCAGCTCGCGGTCCTGGGTTCCGGCGAGCCGCGCCCGCGCCCGCGCCGCTGCTTCCTGCGCTTCTTCGGTGCGGCCCTGGCGGGCGAGGGCGTCAGCGAGCACGGCCTGGGCATGCCCCTGCGAGGGAGCGAAGCTCCTCGCGCCATACCAGGCCGCGGCCTCGCGGGCCAGCCGCTCGGATTCCTTGAAGCGCCGGCGCGCCAGCTCCAAGGCGGCGAGGTCGAGGCGCAGGTCCGCCGACTCCGGCCCCTCCCCCATCTCCAGGCTGGCGCGCAGGGCCTGGTCCAGGGAACGGCCGGCCGCCTCCAGGTTCCCGGCCGCGGCCTGCAGCCCGGCCTGGGTGCGGAGCCCCCGGACTTCGAGGGCGCGGGCGCCCAGGGCGCGGGCGCTCTTGAGCTGCTCGGCGGCGAGAGGGGCGGCGGCGGCGAGGTCTCCCGCGGCCAGGTCGAGGTTGGCGAGGGCTCCCGCGACCTCGGCCGCGCCGAGGCGGTCGCGGACCCGGCGCTTGGTGGCGAGCGCCTGGCCGAGCCGCTGCCGGGCGGCGGGGAGGGCTCCCTGGCGCAGGAGGATGCCCGCCGAGTCCGCGAGCGCCGTGGCGGCGAGGCTCGAATCGCCCGTCGCCTGGAGCATGGCGAACGCCTGCTCGTAGTGCTGCCGGGCCTGCGCGAGCCGGCCCTGCCGCGCCAGGACCATGCCGAGCGCGCCCACGGCCCGGGCCTGGTCCCGCCGGTGGCCCGTGACACGGCTCATCGCCAGGACCTGCTCGAACGCCTTCTGCGCCTCCGCGAGGTCGCCCTGATCCCAGAGCACCGCTCCGAGGAAGCCGAGGGTCCGAGCCTCCAGCACCCGGTCTCCGGCCTGGGCATAAAGGGAGCGTCCCAGGGCCAGAGACTCCCGGGCCTGCCGCAGGTCGCCCTTGTAGTGGTAGATCACCCCGAGGTTGCCCCGCTGGAGGGCGATCCCCGACAGGTTGCCGAGCCCCTCCACGATGCCGAGCGCCCTGCGGTAGCTCGCCTCCGCGCCGTCGAGATCCCCCTGCTCGCGCAGGCCGATGCCGATCAGGGTCAGGGCGTTGACAACGCCCATCTGGTCGCCGGCGGTCTCGAAGCGCTCGCTCGCCTGCCGGGTCAGGGCGAGGCCCTCCTGCGGGCGGCCCAGCCTGACCAGGGCCTCGCCCTGCTGGACGAGCGCCTGCGCTTCCACGAGGCTCGCCCCGGTCTTGCGGGCCTTGTCCGCCGCGGCCGCGGCCGCCCGCTCCAGGGTCGCGAGGTCTCCCAGGCGCTGCGCCGCGATCGCCTCGGCCAGGTCGATGCGCGGATCGTCCCGCTCCGGTTGCGGCATGCGGCGCAGCTCCGCGACCGCGGCCAGGGCCTCGGTTCCGCGGCCCGCTTCCGACAGCGTCGCGGCGAGCTGCAGGCCATACTCCAGGTCGTCGGGATAGAAGGTCCAGAGGGAGCGGTAGACCTCGCTCGCCTTGTCCCACTCGCGGCTCACGACGTGGAGCCGCGCCTGGATGGCGAGCCGCTCGGGGCGGGGGAGGGAGCCGGCGAGGTCCACGGCCCGGCGGGCATCCGCGAGCGCCCGCGCGTCCTGGCCGAGCGCCGTCCAGGACTGGGAGAGAGCGGAGCGGATCATCGCGGAGGAGGGATCGGCGAGCGCCGCCCGTTCGAGCAGGTCGCGGGCGCCGGGCGCATCGAACGAGCGCAGCCGTGCCAGGCCCTCGGTGTAGAGCCGCGCCGCCTCCGGGCTCGCCGGCAGGAGCGCCCGCACCGCCTGCGCCTGCTGCGGAGCGGGACCGGAGACGCCCAGCGCGTTGCGGAGCCGCGCGCCGGCGCGCGCCACGAGCTCGAACAGCTCGGGCTCGGTCCCCAGCTCGGCCAGGGAGGCCTCCGTCTCGCCGCCCGGCGCCCGCAGCACCCGCAGGTCCAGGCGGAGCCGGTGCCCTCCCCTGGCCCCCAGCTTGAGGTAGGAGCCGACCACGACCAGATCGCAGCCCAGGACTTCGCGGGCGCGCTCCAGGTCGTCGCCGTCCAGCTCCTCGGTCTCGCCGGCCAGCCGCGCCCGCGCCACGTTCTCGCCCGGGATCACCCGCAGCTCCCTCGCGGCTGCCAACTCGGTGGTGAGCATCTCGGGGAGAGCCTGGGCGAGCCACTGCGCATCGGGACGGCCCGAAAGATTGCGGAAGCCGAGGACGGCCACGGAGACCCGGTGACCGGCCGCGCCAACGGCATCGCCCTCCGGCGCGCGGGGCGACCGGATCAGGGTGAGCCAGGCCGCGAGCATCGCCAGGATGAGCGCTGCGGAGAGCAGCTCGAAGCGTCGCCGGCCCCGGAGAGCGGGACGCTCGGGGACGGGAGGCGCGCCAGCTGTCCCGGCTGTCTCGGGGAGGGGCGGCGGCTCGACAACAGGCTCCGTGGTCTCCGTGACCTGGGCCGTGAAGCTGTAGCCCACGCCCGGGACGGTCACCACGTAGCGCCGCTCGTGCGCGCTCTCGCCGAGGGCCTTGCGCAGGGTGGAGATGCTCTGGGTGAGGTTGGCCTCGGTGACGGCGGTGTCGGGCCAGACCTTGCGGATCAGCTCGTCCTTGGGGACCACCTGCCCCGGCTTTTCGAGCAGCGCGAGGAGGACGGCGAAGACCTTGGGCGTGAGGGGGATGGGCTCGCCGTCGCGCAGGAGGAGGCGGGCGGCGGGATCGACCTGGAGCTCGTCGAACCGGAGGAGCCGCCGTTCGGCCCCGTCTAGCCTTTCCATCCTTCCGTATCGCCTCCAGGCCCGCCCATGCGCAGGGCCTCCTCCGCCCGGCGGGCGAGCAGCGCGAAGCCGCGCGCTTGCGCCTCCCTGCGGACCTCGACGAGCACGGTCCGCCCGGCGTCCGCGTCGGCTTCCGCGCCGGGGCTGGCCAGCAGGATCTCGCCGAGCGCGAGCCGCACCTGCAGGGCCGCGTTCACGTAGCCCGCGGAGTGCGCCTCCGGGATGCGCCGGCGCAGCTCGCGGATCGCCTTTGCGGCCTGGCCCCCGGCCGCGTCCACGCGCGCGAGGCGGGCGGCGACGAGCACCTGCATCTCGCGGTCCTCGCTCTGCCCGGCCCGGTCGCGGGCGCGCTCCGCGGCATCCTGCGCGGCAGCCAGCCGCCCCTGGCGCAGCAGGGCCTCGGCGAGCAGCGACAGGGCCTGGGCCTCGTTGCCGCCCATCTCCCGCGAGCGGTACCACTCCGCGGCCTGGCGGGCGAGGCCGGCCGCCTCGTCGTGGCGGCCTTCGCTGTTCGCCAGGCGGGCGAGGTCGAGGCGGATGCCCATGGCCTCGGCGTCCTCCCCTTCCGCGAGGCGGAGGGCGAGCGCGCGCTCGAAGGCGCGCCGGGCCTCGGCGAGCCGGCCCATGGCCCAGTCCGTGCGCCCGGACCGGCGCAGGGCCTCCCCGAGCAGGGGGGTCGAGCCGGTCGCGCGCGCGATGCGCAGCTCCATATCGCTCAGGCGGCGCGACGCGGCGAGGTCGCCCATCCGGTAGTCGAGCCCGGAGAGGCGGTCGAGGACCTCGGCCATGCCCAGCCGGTTCCCCAGCCGGCGGTAGGTCTGGAGAGCGTGCTCCAGCCTGCGGCGCGCGCCGGCCAGGTTCCCCAGGCGGGAGAGGGCGTTCGCCGACTCGACGAGCGCCGCGGCCGCCTCGTCCTGCGCGCCGAGCTGGTGGAAGACGGCGAACGCCTGCTCGTAGCGGCGCAGAGCGTCCGCGAGCTCCCCCTGGCGCTCCAGCACCGTGCCCAGGTGGCTGAGCCCGGCGGCCTCGTCGCGGCGGCTGTGGATCCCCCGGCTGATCTCCAGCGCCTTCTCGAACCGGGCCTGCGCTCCGTCCAGGTCCCCCCGCGCCGCCATCACGAGGCCGAGTGCGTCGAGGGTGCGGGCCTCGTTCAGCCGGTCGCCGTTGCGCACCTGCCAGGTGAGCGACTGCTCCAGGAGCCGGGCCGCCTCGTTGAGCTCGCCGCGCTGCTGGTGCAGCAGGCCGAGCAGCTGGAGCTGCGCAGCGATGCCCAGGGACGAGCCCAGCCGCTCGGCGATGGCGAGCGCGTCGAGCTGAACCTCCTCCGCCTCGGCCAGATCCCCCCGGGCCTGGAGCGCGACGCCGAGGTTGGCCAGCGCCATGCCGAGGACGTACGGGTGCCCGTCCGCCTCGGCCAGCCGCCGGGCCTCGCGCAGCGCGGCGATGGCCGCCTCGGTCTGGCCGCCGGCGCTCAGCGCGTTGCCCCGGGACACGAGCGCCCGCGCCACGATCAGGAGCTCCCCGGACCGCCGCCCCTTGTCGGCGGCCGCGTCCGCGGCCCGCAGCTCTGTCGCCCGGTCCCCGAGCCGGTAGGCGATCTGCGCCTCCATGAGATCGATCCGCGGGTCCTCCCGGGCGGCCCCCGGCAGCCGGCGCAGGGCCGCGATCGCCTCCATGGCCTCGGCGCCCTGGCCGGCACGCATCAGGCTGGTGGCGAGCTGCAGCCCGTACTCCAGGTCGTCCGGATAGAAGGTCCAGAGGGCACGGTAGGTCTCGCTGGCGCGGTCCCACTGCCGGTCCAGGGCCTGGACGCGGGCCTCCATCCCGAGCCGCTCCTCCCGGGGTGCTCCGGATGCCAGCTCGACGGCCTTGCGCGCCTCTTCCCGGGCGCGGACGTCGTACCCGAGCATCTCCAGGGCGCGGGACAGCGCCGAATGGATCGTCGCGGAGCGCGGGTCGGCCTGCGCCGCCTGCTGCAGGGCTTCGAGCGCGCGCGGCGCGTCGTAGGCGCGCATGCGCTCGAGGCCCAGGGAGTAGAGGCGCAGGGCCTCGGGATCTTCCGGCTGCAGGGCGCGGGCCGAGCGCGCCAGCCCGGGCGAGGGCGCATCGTAGCCCAGGGACTGGCGCAGCCGCGCGCCGGCGCGGGTGACGAGGTCGAACAGCCCGGACTCCTTGCCGGTCTCGGCCAGGGAGGCCACGACCTCGCCGTCGCCCACCCGGAGCACCCGCAGGTCGACGCGGATGCGGCGGTCCTCCTCCTCCCCTCCCGGAAGGACCAGATAGGTGCCGACCACGACCCGGTCCGCGCTGACGATCGAGCGGATGTGCGGCAGCGACTCGTCGGTCAGGATGCCCGAGTCCTCGATGTCCACGAACTGGCGGGCGCGCCCCACCTGCTCCCGCGAGACCACCCGCACGTCGGTGCCGGCGGAGAGCTCGGTGGTGAGCATCTCGGCGAGCGCGGTGCCGATCCACCGGGTGTCCGCTCGGCCCGCGAGGTCGCGCAGGCCGAGCACCGCGACCGACGGGCGCCGGGACGGCGCAAGGCTCCCCGGGTCCTCGGGCGCGAGCACCCCCCGGGCGACCCGGGCGAGAGACCAGGAGAGGACGAGCACCAGGACGAGCACGAGCAACCCCAGCACGATGCGCAGGCCGCGCCCGGGCAGGGGCGGCGGCGCGGCTTCCGGGACCGGGGCCGGCTGCGGCGCCTGCGGCGGCATCCCCTGTGGAAAGGCAGATGCGGGCGGCGGCTCGTCGACCAGCTCGACCGGGGCCGCGAAGCAGTAGCCCTGGCCGGGGACGGTGACCACGTAGCGGCTGTCGCCGGCCCGCTCCCCCAGCGCCTTGCGCAGGGAGGAGATGTTCTGGGTGAGATTCGCGTCGGAGACGTAGGCGCTGGACCAGACCTGGCGGATCAGCTCGTCCTTGCCCACCACCCGGCCCTGGCTTTCGAGCAGGACGAGGAGGATGGAGAGGGCCTTGGGCGTGACCTGGACGGCCTCGCCGTCGCGCAGCAGGACGCGCCGCATCGGATCGGCGAGGAACTCGTCGAAGCGGTAGATGCGCTTCTCCACCAGCCGAGCCGCCGCGTTCATGATCGCGACCGGGCCCTCGCCGGACCGGCGGCGTAACCGTCGAACCGGCACTGGCGCGTCTCCGCCGCAGGCAATAGAGCTACATTCATCGCTGAAACAGATCAGTCCCGGACACGGACCGCCCCTTGGCCCCTCGCGGGCCTCCGCGGCGTCCCTTTCCACAGGTACGAGGATCTCTGGGGCCGGATTCTACGCCCATTTTGAGATTTTTTGAGGAAGTTTTAGTTGAATTCTGAGGACTCTCGGGACCCGGCCGTCTACTCTACGCCTCAAGGCAGCCAGGTCTGCCAATCTTTTTCTGATCTTTTGGAGTCGTAGCACCGGAGGGAGTTTCGAACAAGATCCAGCAGTATTTTCTTGGAGTTCACTGGAAGTCTGAAAGAGCCCGGGTCCGACCCGGGCTCCTTCTTTTTCAGCCGGGTGCGGGCGCCGACAGCAGGGAGAGCAGCCGCTCCCGGAGGTCCGGGTAGAGCGTCCGGTAGTCCTCGCGGCTGCGCCCGATGGCCTCCAGGGCCTCGCCGCGGCCGTAGACGTGGGTGATGGCGATCACCCCCTCGTCCACCTCTCCCGGCGGCCTCTTGTAGGTGAGGAAGTAGTGCTTCAGCCGGTCGATCAGGGCGGCGGGCAGCTCGGAGACGTCCTCGAAGTGGCCGAAGGCCACGTCCCCCTTGAGCACGGCCACGATCTTGTCGTCCGCCTGGTCGCGGTCGATCAGGCGCAGCCCGCCGATGGGCACGGCCTGGAGCAGGAAGTCGCCGTGCGAGAAGGTCTTCTCCGAGAGCACGCAGATGTCCATGGGATCGCCGTCCCCCTCGACCGTGGGGCGGCCGGTGCGCTCGCGGGAGAGGGCGGCCACCTGCTCGCCGCAGAAGGTCTGGGGGATGAAGCCGTAAAGCGTGGGGCAGACGTTCGAGTACTTCTGCGGGCGGTCGACCTTGAGGTGGCCGCTCGGCTTGTCGATCTCGTACTTGACCGTGTCGGTGGGCACGATCTCCACGAACGCGGTCACCACCTCCGGCGCCTCGGGCCCGATGTCGACGCCGTGCCAGGGGTGGGCCTGGAACAGGAGCTTGAGCAGCTCCCAGGTGCGGTCGGTCTTCTCACTCATGGGCTCGCTCATGCGCTGACCTCCTCTATGCTCTCTCCATGAGGTGGATCGCCCTCTGGCTGCTCCTGACCGGCGCCCACGTGGCGGGCTGGGCGGTCGCCCGCGGGGCCTCCGGAGGGAGCCTCAAGCCGGGAGCCGAGACGCTGGTCCAATTCGCCGTGGTCCCGCCCGTGCAGCTCCTCGCGCTCTGGGTGGTCGCGGCCGTCCGCCAGTCGCGGCGCGATCAGCGCGCCGGCACCTCGGAGAGGTAGGCCCGCACCTCGGCCAGGTCGGGCAGGGTCGGATCCGCGTCCTTCCAGACCTCGGCGAGCGCGGCGTAGTGCCGGCGCGCGGCCTCCTTGTCCCCGGCCTTGGCCGCGGCCCGGGCGGCGCCGAGCAGCGAGGCCGCGCGGTTTGGCATGCGCAGCAGCGACGCCTGGAACTGCTGCGCGGCCTCCTCCGCCTTCCCCACCTGCAAGAGGACCTCACCATAGAGCTCGGGCGCCGGCTTGACGGGATCGGGCGGACCCGAGGGAGGCGGCATGCGCGCCTCCAGGTCCGCGGCCTCGCGGAGCAGGGCGAGGGCCTCGTCCTGCTTCCCCCGGGCGAGAAGGACGAGCGCCGAGACCTCCTTTTCCATGATCCGGCCCGGCGCGGAGTGGTAGTCGTCGGCCTTCCCCTCGTTCAGGGCATGAAGAGCGGCAACCGCTTCCTCGGCGGCGGCCAGGTCGCCGGCGCGCGCCGCGCCCAGCCCCTGGGCGAGGAGACCGGCGCCGTCTCCGCGGGCATGGGCCATGCCGCAGTGGGCAGCCTCTTCCTTGGCTTCCTTCGCCGGGACGGCCTTCGCCGGCTGCCAGGTGCGGGTCTCGATGCGCAGGCGCGCCTCCATCCCCTCCAGGGCGGACGCGATCCGCGGGCTGTCGCTCTCGCGCGCCGCCTGGCGGGCGATCTCCAGCACCTCCCCGGCCTTGCGCAGGCGCCCCTGCTGCTCGTAGGAGTAGGCGAGCCAGGAGAGGCTGTGGAAGTCGCGCTTGTCGAGCGGCAGGTTGCGGCGCTTCACCCAGTCGACCGAGGCGGCCCAGGAGGCCTCGTTGGAGGCGCTGGTCTCGGGCCACTGCCCGAGCTGGACGAAGATGTGCGAGGGCATGTGGAGCGCGTGGTGGGCCGAGGGGGCGACCTTCGAATAGGCGCGGGCCGCCCGCAGGCCGAGCGGCGCGTGCACCTGGTCGTCGTAGGCGTGGATCAGGTAGTGCAGCACCCCGGGATGCTCGGGGTTGCGGTCGCGCAGCTCTTCCAGCACGCCCGCGGCCTTCATGAGGTCCCGGTCGCGGTCGGGGCCGGTCTGGCCGTTGGTGAGCGCCGGGCCGATCAGCGCGAGGGCGTAGAAGCTCGCGGCCTCCAGGTCTTCGGGGAAGCGCTCGTGGAGCGCGCGCATGGCCTCGGCATAGGCGCGGTCCCGGGCGGGCTTCTCCCCCTCGCCGTAGAGCGCCTCCACCGCGGCCATCCAGGCCTTTTCGCGGTCCGTCGGGGCCTCGGCGGCGCGCGCCAGCACGGCCCGGGCGGCTTCGAGGTCCTGCTCGCCCCAGATCGGGTGGTTGTAGGTCATGGCCTCGCCCCAGCAGGCGAGCGCGAAGCCGGGGTCGGCCTTCTGCGCGTCGCGGAAGGCATCGGCCGCCTCGTCGTACCAGAAGCTGTGGAGGGCGGCCACGCCGCGCAGGAAGTGCGCCTGGGCCTCGGGCTTGCCCGAGGTCGGGAAGTCGACGCGGCCGAGGTCGGTGGCCTGGGCGGGGGAAAGGACCAAAAGGACGGAAAGGACGAAAAGGACCGAAAGGACGGGCTGGCGGCTCATGACGGCGATTCTACCCCGCAAAGGCTCCCTCTCCCCCGGCACGGGGGAGAGGGCTGGGGAGAGGGGGAATGGGATCAATCCACCGCCTTCTGCTGGAAGAGCTTGCCGTCTTCCAGGCGGAGGGCGGTCAGCTCGCGGCCCCAGGCGCAGCCGGTGTCGAGACCGGCGAGGCCGTCCCGGAGACAGAGCCCGAGGGCGGCCCAGTGGCCGAAGATGACGGTCTCCTCCCGGCTGCGGCGCTCCGGCACGTCGAACCAGGGCACGCAGCCCTCCGGGGCCTGCTCGGGCGGACCGCTGAAGGAGCCGCACATGCGGCCGTCCGGCTCCAGGGTGCGGAGCCGGGCGAACGCGGCCAGGGCGACCCGCGCACGGCTGCCATTTTCCAGAGACTCGTCCCAGCGCTCGTCGGACTTGCGGTCGATGCTGGCGAGGAGGCCGGGCGCGGCGCCGTTGCGCAGCGCAGCTTCGGTCTCCCGCGCCAGCTCTGCGGCCTGGCTCAGGGTCCACTCGGGGAAGAGCCCGGCATGGACCAGGGTGAAGCCTCCCTCGCGGTGGAGCAGCGGCCGGGTGCGCAGCCAGTCGAGGAGGTCGTCGCGGTCGGGCGCGGCGAGCACCTCGTCGAGGCTGTCGCGGCGCTTGGGCGCGGCCACGCCCGCGGCCCGGGCGAGGAGATGAAGGTCGTGGTTCCCCAGGACGACGACGAGCCGGTCCTCCTCCTCGATTGCCCAGCGCAGCACCGCGAGCGAGCGCGGCCCGCGGTTGACCAGGTCGCCGACCAGCCAGAGACGGTCGCGGCGGCGATCGAACTGGATCCTGCGGAGGAGCTTCTGGAGGGTCTTGAAACAGCCGTGGACGTCGCCGATCGCGTAGGTCGCCATCGGGAGCTACGATGACACAAAGGACACCAGGGACGACAAGGACTTCAAGGACACCAAGGACCTCGGAGCATCCTTCCGGCGTCCTTGATGTCCTTGTCGTCCCTGGTGTCCTTGCCGTCCTTTCCGGCCTTCTACCGCTCCACCTCCTGCGCCGCGCCGTTGCGGACGGCTTCCTGGATCAGCTCGCGGAATTTCGCCTCCGCCTCCTGGCCCAGGCGCTCCTGCTGGCGGCCCATCTCGGCCTGCTGCTTGCCGAGCTCGCCCTGCTGGCGGCCCAGCTCGGCCTGCTTTTCGCCGAGCTCTCTCATCTGTTGCGACAGCGCCTCCATCTCGTCCTCCAGGTCCTCGCCGCCGCGCGCCTGCCGCGCCGCGAGGGCGGCCTGCTGCGCGCCGAGAGCGGCCTGCCTGCCGCCCAGCTCGGCCTGGCGGGCGCCGAGCCCGCCCTGCTGCGCGCCCAGCTTGCCCTGCTTCTCGCCGAGCTCCGCCTGGCGCCGGAAGAGCTCCTCGGCCTTCTGGACGAACGCCGCGTCGCGGATCACGTAGCTCTTGCCGTTCCTGCGGAAGTAGAGCAGCGGCTCATCGCCCTTCTGAAGGCTGCGGGCGCGGCTGACGTCGGCGGTCGAGCCGTTCATCACGGTCCGGTGCTCGCCGCTCAGCAGGACGTAGGACTCGCCCTTTTCCCAGTCGTGCTTCATCGGCACCGGCGGTGCGGGCGGAGCCGGAGGCGCGGGCGGTGTCTTGGGCGCGGGGGGCGGCGGCGGCACGGCGCCCACCTGGCTCACCCGGGCGACCGGAGCGACGGCCGGCAAGGCGCTCATGGCCAGAGCCGGAGGCGCGGTCGGCGCGGGAGCCAGGGCCGGCCGTGCGGCCGGGGGAACCGGCAGAGCCGGGGGCACGGGAGTCCCGGGCCGGGCCGGCGCCACCACGGGAATCGCCTCGGGCGCAGGAGCAGGCTCGCCGGGCTGGAGCGCCGGCAGGGCCTCCGGAGCCGGAGCGGCTTCGGGAACCGGGACCGCTTCCGGAGCGGGAGCCGCTTCCGGAGCCGGCGCGGCTTCCGGCGCGGGAGCGGCTTCCGGTGCCTCCGGAGCCTCCTGTGCCACCATGCGGAAGGGGACCAGCGCGACGAGCGCGAGCAGGACGATGAGGCTCACCCAGCCGAGGGGGAACCGCCGGTTCTCGGACGATTGTTCCAGCATCTGCAATCTCCTTTTCAAGGTCTCGACGGACGGCGCGGCTCCCGCGGCCGCCATGCGGCTGGCGCGCGGCGCGACTCCCAGCCGCAGCAGCAACCGGCCGTACGCCCGGGGTTCGGGATCGAGGACGCGGAGCACTTCCGCATCGCAGGCGGCCTCCCGGGCGAGCGCGTACTCGCGGGCGGAAAGCCTTACCAGGGGATGGAACCAGAAGAACCGCTGCGCCAGCGCGGGCACCCAACCCCACCAGAGGTCGGCGCGGCGGACATGGACGAGCTCGTGGCAGAGCGCCATGGAGACGTCCGGGGGAGAGAGCGGCCGGCCATCCGGCAGCAGCACCACGGGCCGGACCAGGCCCAGCACCTGCGGCGCCTCGACCTCGGCCGAGACCCGCAGCTCCGTCCGCTCCCCGAGGCCGAGCGCCCGGCGCAGCTCCGCGAAGCGCTCCGCGATCCAGGGCTCGCCCACCGGCCCGGACCGGCGCACGATCCGCCGCGCCTGGGCGAGCTGCCGCAAGGTCCCGCCGAGCTGCGCGAGCAGGCCGGCGAGCCAGATCCCGGCGAGCGCCAACGGCCACGACGGGCGGGGAGCCTGTTCGAGCGGCGAGGGCGTCGCGGGCACCTGCAGGGTGAACACGGTCACGGCCACCGGCTCGGGAGCCGGCAGCAAAGGCAGCTCGACCGGCGAGACCCAGGCGAAGCTCACCAGCACCTTGAGACAGGCGAGCCACCAGAGCCCGCAGCGGACCCCGGCCGGCAGGCCGGGGAAGAGACGGCAGACGGCCCACACCGCCCCCGCGAACAGGGCGCCCTGGACGGACGCCCGCAGCAGTACATCGAGGAGGGCGTCGAGGAGAGGCGTCACGGCTCCCGCCTCCGGGACCGGAGCCGGTCCACGAGCTGCTCCAGCTCGGCCAGCTCCGTGTCCGTGACCTCGGATTTCTCCGTGAGATAGCTGACGAATGGCGACACCGAGCCGGCGAGGGTCTTCTCGACGAAGCTCTCGACCGCTCCGCGCAGCAGCTCGCCCGGCGAGCTCGCCGCCCGGTACTGGAAAACCCCGCCGGGCGCCTGATCGCGCTCCAGGTGCCCCTTCTGGCGCAGGCGCTCCATCATGGTGAGCACCGTGGACCGCGCGAGCCCGCGCGGAGCGCCGAAGCCCTCGGCCACTTGCCCGACCGATACCGGCTCCACCTCCGCCACGTACCTGAGGAGCGCCAGCTCCTGGTCTCCGATCGACTTTCCGCTCATCGGCTCCTCCGCTGACTACAACTGTCGCCAGGGTACTCCTGACTACAGATGTCGTCAAGTGGTTTTACGGCGGAGGCGAGAGGAAAGTTTCGGAGAGCCCCAGAAAAAGATTCAGGAGGGCGGAGGACCCTGGACGCAGGTGGTGAAGGAGAAGGTGTAGGCGCGGGTGCCGGGGGTGAGGAAGCGCACCACCACGGCCCTCCGCCGGTACTCGGAAGGACCGATGAGGGAGACCATGCGAGGGCGGTCCCAGAGGGCGATGGTGCGGCCGTCCCTTTCGACCAGGTCGGCGCCGCGGTCGTGCGGCGGGACGGGAGAGCCGTCCACCTCGACCTCCGCTTCTCCGCCGGCCGAGCCGGCCACCAAGTTCACGCCCGCCGCGTCGCAGACCAGCTCCAGCTCGGCGCCGGGCTCCAGCGCCTCCAAGAACTCGGCCTCGTGGCGCCAGGCCCCGCGGGCGTTGAACATCCCGGGCGGCGCCGGCTCCTGATCTTCCCGGTGCCGCACCTCCTCGCCGGGACGGTAGCCCTCCGCGGCCAGGAGACGGCCCCGGAGGTAGCCGATGTAGGTCTCGCGGGTGGCCGGGTAGCAGACCGCGCCGGGGCGGTCCTCCTCGCGCAGCGGAGCGAGGATCGGGGGCATGGGCTCGGTATCCCCTGTTTCGCGCAGGAGGAGCTGGATCATCTCCTCGGTATGGCCGTAGGCCCCCTCGCCGAAGTGCTCGTAGCGGAGATACCCGCGGGCGTCGGCCAGGTACTTGGCGGGCCAGTAGTGGTTGGCGTAGAGCCGCCAGGTCTCGCGCGAGTCGTCGAGCAGCACGGGATAGGGGATGCCCTCGGCGCGCACCGCCGCCGCGACGACCGCCGGATCGCCCGTGAGCTCGAACTCCGGCGTGTGCACGCCCACGATGGTGAGCCCCCGCGCGGAGTAGCGCTCGTGCCAGGCCTTCAAGTACGGCAGCGTGCGCAGGCAGTTGATGCAGGTCGAGTCCCAGAAGTCGACCAGTACGACCCGGCCGCGCTCCGCGGCCATGGACACCGCCGGCCCCTGGACCCACTCCCCGGGGCCGAATTCGGGAGCGCGCAGAGGGACGGTGATCGGCGGCATGCGGGGAGTATATCCAGCCCCTTCTCGCCTATGATTGTGCGGAACCCATGTCGGAACCCATACCGGCCGAACCCATGATCGCCCCGCCCTACGAGGCGCCCCGGAAGGGTCGCGCGCGCCTCGTGCTCCTCGTCCTGCTCGGGCTGCTCGCCCTCTGGCTGGCCTGGGAGGCGATCACCTGGCCCAACGTCTCCGCCCTGGCCAAGGAGGCGCCCGAGACGACCGCGTTCATCGACCTCTACCGCCGCGGCGGCTGGATGGGCCTGGGCAAGGACCGGGAGGTCGAATGGAAGTGGGTCTCCGGCTCGAAGATCTCCTCCAACCTGAAGCGGGCGGTGATCGTGTCGGAGGACATCGAGTTCTTCTCCCACAACGGCTTCTCCACCCGCGAGCAGCGCGCCGCCCTCGAAGACGCCTGGGAGGACAAGACCATCCCGCGCGGGGCCTCGACCATCACCCAGCAGCTCGCCAAGAACCTCTGGCTCTCCCCGTCGCGCAATCCGCTGCGCAAGGTCAAGGAGGCGATCCTCACCTGGCAGCTCGAGAGGAGCCTCACCAAGCGCCGCATTCTGGAGGTCTACCTGAACGTGGTGGAGCTCGGCGAGGGCATCTACGGCGCCGAGGCCGCGGCCCGCCACTACTACGGCAAGTCCGCCCGCAGCCTCACCGAGCACCAGGCCGCCGAGCTCGCCGCGAGCCTCCCTCGCCCCAAGTCCTGGCACCCGGGGAGCAAGAGCAAGTCCTACCAGAGGAAGGTGCGCTCCATCGAGCGCCGGATGGCCAAGGCAAGCTGGCTGCGCCGGCGGGTCTGAGCAGAAGACACGGACTCACACGGACCTTCACGGACGAGCACGGACTCCGGCTCGGGCGACGACATTTACAGGCGTTCCGCCGATTGCTCCGGACAAGCCGGCGGGACGCCGGCGCTCCCAGGAGAAGCGCCCCCTGCCAGGTCCGGGTTGATGACGCACTAGAATACCCCGGTTGCAGGGACGATCCGGAGGAATCTGCCATGCGCCTGTTCGCTTTTGAAGGGATCCACTACACGCCCAAGGCCGGGGACGCCGGTCTGCTGGCCGCGCCGCCTTACGACCAGATCAACGAGGCGGCGCGCGACCGCTTCCATGCCCAGGATGCGCACCAGTTCGTGCACCTGACGCGGCCTCTCGCGCCGGAGGGGGGCGATCCCTACCGATTCGCCGCGGCGCTCCACCACAAGTGGCTGGAAGAAGGGATTCTCGCCCGCGACGGGCGGCCTGCGCTCTATCCGTACGTGATCGAGCTCGCGGGTGGCGGCCGGCGGCTGGGCGTGCTCGGGCTCGCGGGCCTGGAGGACGCCTCGGTCATCCGGCCCCATGAGCAGACGCTCGACAAGCCGCTCGCCGACCGCCTGGCCCTGCTCTCGGCCATGCACGTGGACCTGGAGCCCGTCTTCCTCCTCTCCGAGGACGGCGGACGGCTCGATGCTCTGATCGCAGAGGATGTGGCGCACGCCACGCCGCTGGTCCGGCACCGGGACGCCGACGGCCACTTCCACGTGATCTACCGGGTAGACGACCCGGAGCGCATCCGGCTCTACCAGCAGGCGACGTCCGGCCCCGCTGCGATCGCGGACGGCCATCACCGCTACAAGGTGGCGCAGAAGTTCGCGGGCGAGCGCGGTATCCGGCCGGGCACCGCCGCGTCCGCCAAGCTCGCCGTGGTCACCAGCATCGCCGCCCCGGCCCTCGCCATCGAGCCGATCCACCGCGCTCTCAGAGAGGATATCGACCTCGACCGCACCGGCATCCCCTCTTCTACAACGCCCTTCACCGGCAGCAGCGGCACAGAATTCGCGGATGCCGTGGCCGCGGCCCGCCAGCCCGCGCTCGGGATCTGGAGGGCCGGGTGCGATCCGGAGATCCGGAGCTTCGAAGGCGAGTCTATGCTGGGCGTGGAGCTGCTCCACGAGAAGGTCCTGCCGGCCCTGGGCTACTCCCCCGACGCTGCCACGGATGACACGGTGGTCTACCGCTCCAATCCGGACGAGCTCTGGCAGCAGGTTGCGAGCGGCGAGCTCAAGACCGGGATCTGGCTGCCGCCCATGCTCCCGGCCGAATTCTCCGCCGCCATCGCGGACGGCCAGATGCTGCCGCCGAAGTCGACCCGGTTCATGCCCAAGGTGATGTCCGGGCTGGTCTGGGCCGACCACGACTCGCGGGTTCTCTGAAGGACCTCAAGGACACCAAGGACCTCAAGGACTTCAAGGACGGCTTTCCGGGTCCTTGAGGTCCTTGGTGTCCCTGGTGTCCTTGTCGTCCTTTCCGGCACCTCCCCTCACCTCCGGTTTCCCCCGCCCTCCCACCGGAGGCACCGGCATAGAGCCTTCTCCCACCCTTGCCTACCCTGCGCAAGGAGGAGAAAACCATGCCCAGTTCCCTTTTCGCCCGCAAGCCGCTCGATGTCCTGCTCGCCGAGCTGCATGGCGAGGACCGCCTGCGCCGCGTGCTCGGCCCCGTGCAACTGACCGCGCTCGGGGTCGGAGCCATCATCGGCGCCGGCATCTTCGTCACGACCGGCGCCATCGCCAAGGAGGTGGCCGGACCGGCGCTGATGCTGTCGTATGTCGTAGCCGGGCTCGCCTGCGTGTTCGCGGCGCTCTGCTACTCCGAATTCGCCTCCATGGTGCCGGTGGCGGGCTCGGCCTACACCTACGCCTATGCCACCCTGGGCGAGCTGTTCGCCTGGATCATCGGCTGGGACTTGGTGCTGGAGTACGCCGTCGGCGCGGCCACCGTGGCCAATGGCTGGTCCGGCTACTTCCAGAGCGCCCTGGGCAGCCTCGGCATCACCCTGCCCACCGCCATCAACGGCCCGGTCGTGAACTACGACCCGGAGCTCGGCAGGCTCGTCGCCACCGGCTCGTTCATCAACCTGCCGGCCCTGCTCATCGTCGCCGTGGTCACGGTGATCCTCGTGGTCGGCATCCGGGAGAGCGCCGGGATCAACGCGGTCATGGTGGGAGTCAAGGTGGTGGCGGTCCTCTTCGTGATCGCCGTGGGCGCGTTCTACGTCAACCCCGCCAACTGGAAGCCGTTCGCACCGTACGGTCTCTCGGGCCTGAGCCTCTTCGGCCATACGGTCATGGGCCAGACCGATCCCGGGGGCCGGCCGCTCGGCATGCTCGCGGGCGCCGCTCTCGCCTTCTTCGCCTACATCGGCTTCGACTCGGTCTCGACCCACGCCGAGGAATCGAAAAACCCACAGCGCGACGTCCCCATCGGGATCATCACCTCGCTCACCCTATGCACGGTGCTCTACCTCGCGGTCGTGGCGGTCCTCACGGGCATGGTCCCCTACAACGAGCTGGACATCAACGCGCCGGTGGCGGACGCCTTCGAGCGGGTGGGGCTGGGCTGGGCGCGCCTGCTCCTGGCCGTCGCGGGCGTGGCCGGGATCACCTCGGTGCTGCTGGTCATGATGCTCAGCCAGCCGCGCGTGCTCCTCGCCATGGCGCGGGACGGCCTGCTGCCGCAGGGCTTCTTCGGCGACGTCCATCCGCGCTTCCGCACACCCTGGAAATCGACGGTCGCGACCGGTCTGTTCGTGGGAGCGCTCGCGGCCTTCCTGCCGATCCAGGTGCTGCTCTCCCTGGTCAGCATGGGCACGCTCCTCGCCTTCGTGATCGTCTGCGCGGCGGTGATGATCATGCGCCGCACCCACCCCGAGGTCGAGCGGCCATTTCGAGCGCCGCTGGTGCCCCTGGTGCCGATCCTGGGGATCGGCACGTGCCTGGTGCTGATGTTCTCGCTGCCCGCGGAGAACTGGCTGCGGCTGGTCGTCTGGCTGGTGATCGGGCTCGCGATCTATTTCGGCTGGGGACGGAGGCACAGCCTGCTGCTAGACTCCCGCGAATGATCGGGATCGGAGAGAGCCCCCCGCGGCCGGACGGCTTCGCCAAGGTCACGGGCGCGGCCCGGTACGTCGACGACGTGACCCTCCCCGGGATGATGCACGGCGCGACCGTGCGCAGCCCTCACCCTCACGCCCGCATCCTCGACATCCGCTGGTTTCCCGAGAGAGCGCCCGCCGGGGCGCTCTGCGTCACCGCGGCCGACCTCCCCGGCCCGAACGGCGTGCAGCTCATCGACGACGGCTGGCCGATCCTCGCGGCCGATACCGGCCGCCACGTGGGCGAG
>Ga0268265_10000518_pt1 | contig 39429 bp, 35 predicted proteins | sample KBSSwiS52_FD_190355 | JGI IMG/M metagenome (GOLD analysis project Ga0268265, IMG submission 190355) | Switchgrass rhizosphere microbial communities from Kellogg Biological Station, Michigan, USA - KBS Switchgrass S5-2 (SPAdes) (version 2) | ecosystem: Host-associated > Plants > Roots >...
ACGCCGACGAGGACAGGCTCAACCCGTGCGGCGGCGCGATCGCGCTGGGCCACCCGTTGGGCGGCTCCGGCACCCGGCTGATGTCGACGCTGCTCAACTACCTCGAGGCCACCGGCGGCCGCTACGGCCTGCAGACGATGTGCGAGGGCGGCGGCATGGCCAACGCCACCATCCTCGAGCGCCTCTGACCGCCTGTTCGAGCATCTCCGACCGCCGCCGCGCCGCGGTCGTGATCCACGAGTGGCAGCGCGGCCTGGTCGACCCGGCCGTGGCCTCTCTCGCTTCGCCACCGACATCGGGTCACTCGAGACGGCGCCGTCTCGAGTGACCCGATGTCAGGGGAAGATGTCCACGAGAGGGGTGTTGGTCGGGTCGTGCAGGAAGATGTCCTGCCCGGCGACCTCCATGTGCCGGCGCCAGTGCTTCTCCGCGGCGGCGCTGCTCTGGGCTTCGACGAGCTGGATCAGCCGCTGGAACGAGCGCAGGGTCTTCTGGAAGCGCTCCGGAGCGCTGTCGGGTCTGCGTAGCCCCTTGGCCAGGACCCCCTGGATGTGGATGTCGACGATGTCGGCGAGCACCGCGCCCTGGATGGCGAGCGTCTTGTTGCCGCAGCGCTGCATGATCAGTTCGTGGAAGCGGTACATCGAACGGGACCAGGTGGCCAGGTCCGGAACCTTCTCGAACCCGGCCTCGATCAGCTCGCGCAGCCGCTCCACCACGTCCCGCAGGTCGGCGAGGTCCTGCTCGGTGCGGACCTGCGCCAACATCCCGGCGCAGGCCGGCTCGGTGACTATCCGGGCCTCGTACACGTCCTGGATGGTCGTGCCCTGCATCTGCAGGAGCAGGCCGACGTGGCGGGCGGCTACCGTCGGGTCGGGCTCGAGCACCTGGGCGCCGCCGCGGGAGCCCCGGCGAACGCCGATCAGCGACTCCGCCTCCAGGATCCGGAACGCCTCCCGTAGGGTCGGGCGCGACACCCCGAACTGTTCCATCAACTGGATCTCGGGTGGCAGCGTCTCGCTGGCCCTCAGCTCCCCCCGAACGATCCGGCGGCGCAGGTGTGCGGCGATCAGCTCGGCCGTCTTGGGTGCTCGCAGGACGACGCCAACCCGCGGGACCTCCGCGACCGGTTCGCTCATATCACTCATCCTATCCAAGGCTTGATTTTCAAAGACGGGGCGTCGCGTGAGGCGGGTCGGGTGCGGCGTCTACCCATCCATCATTTAGTAATATGATTTAACCTATACCTGTCAAGGGGCACGACGGAACCTCGATCGCCGCCCGTCGGGCTGCCCCGACCGGCTCGGGGGCATCGACGGGTGCACGCACCTCAACGACGCGCTGCGCGCTCTCGCTGACGTTCCGCACCTGTTGGCTCGGCTCGACGACCTGGCCGGGCTCGATGGCGGTCCGGCCGGCGGCACGCCCGTACGCCCGGCCTGACTACTCCCCGGGGCGGGGTGTCTCAGGACTCCAGCAGCCGGGCAGTCTCGGGGGAGACCGGGGCGGTCAGCAGGCCCACCCATCCGTCCACGTAGCCGGAGAGCCGGGCGGCCGAGAGCGGCAGCCCGCGACGCGCGTGGTCGCCGAGGGTGTGCAGCATGGCGGTGAAGAAGAGCAGGTCGCGGGCGCGCCGCACCCGGGGCGGCAGGTCCTGGGTGACGAACTCGACCAGTTGCTCGGCGACCTCGGGGTTCAGGTTGTCCTGGACGTGGGAGGGCCAGTACTCCGAGCGGGCCAGGGGGTCCTCGGAGAGCCGCGCGAGGAAGGGGACGTACAGCTCGCCGCGGCGGATGCTCGATACCAGTGGGCCTACGACGATCTCGACCAGGTCGCGGGCCGTCGCGGCCGGCCGGGCCCCGCTGGCCACGGCGCGGCGCAGCGCCGTGAGGCCGTCGTCGCGCTCGGCGTCGAGCACGGGCTGGCGGTACGCGATCAGGGCGCGGACCAGGCCGGTCTTGGAACCGAAGTGGTAGCCGATCACCGACGAGTTGGCCTGGCCGGCGGCGACCTGGATCTCGCGCGGCGTCACCGCTTCGATCCCTCGCGTGGCGAAGAGTCTCTCCGCGGTCTCGAGGAGGAGCAGCCGCGTCGCCTCCCCGCCCGCGTGCCGCCGGCGTGGCGTGCCTGCCTCCGGAACGCTCACGTGATCCACCTTGCGGAAGAACCTAAGGACCAGTCCTTAGAAAATCTTGCCGCCGTGGCCCGGCGATGGCAACATCTAACTCATTAAGTTGTCGCTGTCTCACGGTCGGAGCAGGACATGGCCAAGATGTGGACCAACTCCGGTGACTCGCACTTCATCGAGCCCGACGACGTGTGGACCGTCCTGCGGATCACGCAGGGCACGTTCCGCGAGCTGTTCCCGCAGGTGCCGCCGGTGCCCGCGAGCACCGACGCCATCGAAGGCTGACGGAGGGCCGGGACCCATGGCTGGTTCGAACGGGCTGCGCGACGTCGCCATCGTCGGCGTCGGCGCCACCGACTACTACAAGCGCGGCGAATCGTGGCCGCGCACGACCACTGAGCTGGCCTGCGAGGCGATCCTCGCCGCCTGCGCCGACGCGGGAATCTCGGTGAAGGACGTCGACGGCTTCGCCTACTACTCCGGCGCGGGCGGCGGCTACGGCGAGAAGATGGACACCGCCGACTTCATGGAGACGCTCGGCATCGACGAGGTGACCTTCACCGCGTCCCTGACCTCGGGCGGTGGTGGGTCGGCCGGCTCGATCGGGTTGGCCCGGGCGGCGATCGTCAGCGGCGATGCGACGGTCGTCGTGACCGTGATGGCGTTGCAGCAGGCGAAGCGCCGACTCGGCACGGTCTTCGCCCAGGTCGAGCCGGACCCGGTGAACTCCTTTCTCCAGCCGAGCGGCCTGGCGGGCCCGGGCCACCTGATGTCCGTGCTGGCACGCCGCCACATGCACCTGTACGGCACGACCCGGGACGCGTTCTGCGAGATCGCCCTGACCGAGCGGGAGAACGCGCGGAACCGGCCCAAGGCCCGGTTCCGCGACGTGCCACTGACCCGTGCGGACTACTTCAACGCCCGCATGATCGCCGAACCGCTGTGCCTCTACGACTTCTGCCAGGAGACGGACGGCGCGATCGCGGTCGTCACGACCAGCCTCGAGCGGGCCCGCGACCTGCGGCAGAAGCCAGTTCCCGTCGTAGCCGTCGCCCACGGCGGGCGCCGCGAATGGGGCCGCGCCTTCGCCTGGATGGGCATGCCGGACGAGCACTTCGCCTCAGCGGGCAACAAGCCGATCGCGCGGCGGCTCTACCAGCAGTCCGGCCTGGGCCCGGCCGACATCGACGTGGCGCTGCTCTACGACCATTTCTCCCCAATGGTGCTCATGCAGTTGGAGGACTACGGCTTCTGCGAGCGCGGCGAGGGCAACGACTTCGTCCTGGCCGGGAACATCCGCTACACGCCCGATCCGAAGCCAGGCCAGGTACCGGTGAACACCCATGGCGGCCAGCTGTCGGAGGCCTACATCATCGGCATGACCCACATCATGGAGGGCGTCGAGCAGATGCGCGGCACAGCCATCAACCAGGTCAACGGCGCCGAGCACGCCCTGGTCACCGGTGGGCCGGCGAGCGTGCCGGTCTCCGGCCTGATCCTCGGGAGGGACGACCGATGACGGTGCTCGCCACCGCGCTTCCGGGCGAGACGGTCCATATCACGACGAGCCCGACGACCGAGCCGTTCTGGGCCGCGGCGAAACAGCGGCGCCTGGTCGCGCCCCGGTGCGCGCGGTGCGGCCACTTCCGGCTGCCGCCGACGCCCTACTGCCCCGAGTGCCAGTCCAACGAGGTCGACTGGATGACGCTGTCGGGCCGGGCCGAGGTCTACTCGTTCGCCGTCGTCCACGGCTTCCCTGGCCTGCCCGATCTCACGCTGGTGCCGGTCGTCGTCGACCTGCCGGACGCCCCCGGCGCCCGGCTGGTCAGCAACGTGGTCGACATCGACCCCGCCGAGGTCACCATCGGCATGGCGCTGACCGTCGACTTCCACCCGATCGCGGACGGCTGGCTGCTGCCGGTCTTCCGCAAGGCGCAGTGAGGCGCGACCCGGCGGATCGCGCCCCGTGGCCCGGCGGGTGAGCACCGCGTGAGGCCGTCTGCCAGGGTCTGAACCATCCTGTTCAGGATCTGAACCCTCCCGGCCTGGGACCCGTCGGCCAATGGCTGCCCGCCCGATGGCGGGCAGCCATTGGCGGCCGTCACGACGCCGCGAGGGTGATCCGCTGCGCTGCTTGACGAGGTCCTGGGCGGTGGCCAGGTGGGTGGACGCATCGGCGGTGTCGTCGGCAGCTGTGGTTACTCGGCCCGCCTGGTGGTCGCTGACCGGGCGGCCTTGGCGGCGAGGTATTCGGGGCTGGCGAAGAGAGCGACCTGGGCGAGCAGCTCGGCCCGGCTGGTGGCGTGCAGTGTGGCGTGCCAGCTCTCGTCGACGACCTGCTTGATCATGGCCACTGCCGATGGGCTGTGGGCAGCGATCTCGTGGCAGAGGTCCAGCGCGTGCTGGTCGAGCTCGTCGGGGGGCACGATCTCGTCGACGAGGCCCCAGGCCAGCGATTGGGCGGCGTCGATCCGCCGCCCGGTCATCGCCAGCAGCTTCGCTCGTGACGGGCCGGCGAGGACGGTGGCGAACGCCGATCCGCCGGTGTCGGTCATCAGCCCGTAGCGCACCTCGGGGAAGGCCAGCTGGGCGTCGGTGGCGGCGATCCTGATGTCCGCGGCGAGGGCGAGCTCCAGTCCGCCCCCCAGGGCGTAGCCGCGCACGGCGGCGACGATCGGCTTCGGGCAGGCGACCATGGCCAGGCGCCGGTCCTGGTGGCCTCGGACGAAGTCCAGGTCGCTCTCGCCGCCGGCCCGGTGGCCGAGCTGGGCGACGTCGCGGCCGGATCAGAACGAGCGGCCCGCGCCGCGCAGCAGGATGACCCTGCTGTCGTCCGTGTACGCCGCCGCGAGCGCGGCCTCGAGCTGCGCGGACGTGGCGTCGTCGAGTGCGTTGTGGCGTTCGGGGCGGTCGAGGGTGATGACTCGGACGTGCCCGTCCAGTTCGCTTCTGACCGGCATCGGGATCCTCCATGTTGGCGGGGCGCGACCGCTACCCTGAGCGGGCGCCTCACCGTAGGGTTAACTGAGGCAAGTAAGTTAACTACTTGCATTCGACTGTTCAGTGTGGGGTCACGAGTGGATCTGGGCCTGACGCCGGACCTGCGGGACTTCCGCGAGGCGGCGCGCACCTGGCTGGAGGAGAACGTGCCCCGCGAGCCGCGGCCGCTGCTGGGGCCCGGGGTGCGCGACTTCGACCTGGCCTGGCAACGGCGGCAGTTCGACGGCGGCTGGGCGGGCATCAGCTGGCCGGTCGAGTACGGCGGGCGCGGGCTGACCCTGCTGCAGCAGATGGTCTGGTTCGAGGAGATGGCCTGGGCCGGCGCGCCGTACATCGGGGTCTGCTTCGTCGGGATCAACCACGCCGGCCCGACCCTGATCGCCCGCGCGAACGAGGAGCTCAAGGCCTTCCACCTGCCCCGCATCCTGCGGGGCGAGACAGTCTGGTGCCAGGGCTTCTCGGAGCCCGGCGCGGGCAGCGACCTGGCCAGCCTGTCGCTGCGGGGTGAGGTCGACGGCGACCATCTCGTCGTCAACGGCCAGAAGATCTGGACGAGCTTCGCGCAGTACGCGGACTACCAGGAGCTGCTGGTGCGCACCGGCCGCGGGGAGAAGGCGCACCAGGGCATCACCTGGATCGTCAACGACATGCGCCTGCCCGGGGTGACGGTTCGGCCGATCACCACAATGACCGGCGAGCCGGAGCTGGCCGAGGTCTTTTACGACGACTGCTCACTCCCGCCGAGCTGCGCGGCGCGGTCCTCGCCGCTCCCATCTGTGCTCGCCGTACGCCGCCTACGTCAGTGGCCACCACTTCGTGATCGACGGCGCGAACTGGCACCGCCGCCACGGCTTCAGCATGCCGCCCTACGTCCCCATCCCGGACCTGATGCGCGGCTCCGGCTGACCTGTGACGGGCATCCGCTGTGCGCTGGTGGCGGCATGGCCTCCGCCGTCGTCGAAGCCCGCTGACGGCGGGTTTCCAGATCCTGGCTGGGCGGACAAGCCCATCCTCAGGGACAAGGATCCATCCTCAGAACAAGGAGATTTCATGGAGTTGACCGGGAATGTCGCGCTGGTCACCGGTGGCGCCGGCGGGCTGGGCGAGGCGGCCGTCCGGGCGATCGTCGCCGGCGGCGGGTCGGTCGTCGTCGCGGACCTCAATGACGAGAAGGGCGAGAAGCTCGCGGCCGAGCTTGGCCCGTCGGTCCGCTACGCCCGGACCAACGTCCTGGACGACGAGTCGGTGAACGCGGCGATCGCGGCGGCGGGCGAGCTGGGAACGTTCCGGTTCGCGGTGGCGGCCCACGGTGGGTTCGGGGTGACGCAGAAGGTGGTGCAGCGTGATGGGTCGCCGGCGGACATGGAGGGCTTCCGCAAGACGGTCGACCTCTATCTCAACGGCACCTACAACCTGCTGCGCCTGGCGGCGGCAGCGATCGCGAAGACCGAGCCGAACGAGGACGGCGAGCGCGGCGCGGTGGTGACGACGGCGAGCATCGCCGCGTTCGAAGGCCAGATGGGCCAGTCGGCGTACTCGGCGGCCAAGAGCGGCGTCGTCGGGCTGACCTTGGTGGCTGCCCGCGACCTCGGGTCCCTGGGCGTACGGGTGGTCTGCGTCGCACCCGGGACCATGCGTACTCCGATCATGGAGTCGGTGGGTGAGGAGGCGCTCGCGAAGTTCGGCGCGGCCGTTCCGTTCCCGCGCCGCCTCGGTCACCCGTCCGAGTACGGCGCGCTGGTCGCGCACATCCTGACCAACCCGTACCTGAACGGCGAGACCATCCGCCTCGACGGCGCCCAGCGCTTCCAGGCTCGCTAGCCGCCCAAGCGACAAGGGAGGGCCCATGGGCGGACCGCTCGAGGGCGTGCGCGCCGTGGAACTCGGCGTCGTGATCGCCGGCCCGGCGTGCGCGACGTTGCTCGCGGACTGGGGAGCATCGGTCATCAAGATCGAGCCGCCGGAGGGTGACCCTCAGCGCGGCAACACGAACACGGCGTACTTCGAGCTTGACAACCGGGGTAAGCGGAGCGTGTGCCTCGACCTGAAGAACGCGCGGGGCCGGGAGATCCTGTTCCGGTTGCTCGGCGACGCGGACGTCCTGGTAACGAACATGCGGCTGTCCGCCCTGACCCGGCTCGGACTGGACTACGCGTCGCTGTCCGCGCGGTTCCCGGCGCTCGTCTATGCGGCGATCACCGGGTACGGCGCGACCGGCGAGGGCGCGGACAAGGCGGGCTACGACATCGGCGCCTACTGGTCGCGCTCGGGCATGGCGCTGGCGGTCACCCAACCCGGAACATCCCCGCCGGTATCCCGACCCGGTATGGGCGACCATCCGACCGGTCTGGCGATGGCCGCCGGGATCTGCGCGGCACTCGTCGAGCAGCGCCGTACCGGCCGCGGGCAGTTCGTCACGACGTCGTTGCTACGGACCGGCTGCTACGTCATCGGGTCCGACCTTGTCAGCCACGCGCGGGGGGAACGGACCATCTCCGGGCTACGCCGGATGCTGTACAACCCCCTGCTGGCCGTCTACCAGGCGGGTGACGGTCAGTGGTTCTGGCTGCTCGGCGTCCAGGCAACCAGGCACTGGCCAGGGGTGACCAGGGCAATCGGTCGGCCGGAGCTTGCCACCGATCCTCGGTTCGCGACCATGGACATGCTTGTGCGCAACCGCGACGAGGTGCTCGCCCTCCTGGACGAGGCCTTCGCCGGCGAGCCGCTCGCGTACTGGGCCGAGGCCTTCGCGCGCGAGGATGTCTGGTGGGATCCGCTGCTGACCTTCGACCAGATACGCGACGACCCCCTGGTACGGGCGGCGGGCGTGTTCCGCGAGGTGGCAGACACGGGTGCGCCGACGGTGGCGACGCCTGTCGACTTCCCGGCCGTAGCGCCCGGTCCGGTTCCGCGGGCGCCCGAGGCCGGGGAGCACACCGAGCAGGTCCTGCTCGAGCTCGGCTACGACTGGTCGGACATCGTCGAGCTGAAGGACAGCGGCGCGGTCCCGTAGCGGTCTCTTCCGCGAGGGCCGCGGAGGCCCGGATGTGAAGCCGGCGCGGCAAGCATCCCCCTTGAGAGATCAAACAGTTCAATTATTTGCCGGTTGATGCTACGGTGCTCCGAAGCATCGTGTGACGGGCGCCACTGGGTCGCCCAGCCTGACGACGTCCTAGCCGGTGGAGCGAATATGCAAGATCATCTGAATTTTGTTCTTCTGGGTTTGGGGAACGGTGCTGTTTTCGCCGCTCTGGCGTTGGCACTCGTCGTGACGTACCGAAGCTCTGGGGTCCTGAACTTCGGTACCGGCGCGCTGGCGTTACACGCCGCGTATACCTATGCCCTGTTGCGTGATGGTGAGTTCCTGGTGCCGGTCCCCGGGCTACCGAAGTCGATCGGTCTTTCGGGCCCGGTCGGTCTGTGGCCGGCGGTCGTTATCACGGTGCTGTACGAGGCCGTGGTGGGTGTGCTTCTCTACGTCGTGGTCTTCCGGCCGTTGCGGGCGCATGTGCCGGTGGCCAAGGCGGTCGCCTCGCTCGGCGTCATGGTCGTGCTCACCGGGATCATCACGATGCAGGTCGGTGGTGACCAGGTCCTGGTCGCGCCGATCTTCTCGCGGCACACCTGGGAGGCGGGCGGCCTGCGGTTGCTGTCCGACCGGTTCTGGTTCGTCGCCGTCATCGTGCTGATCGCCGCCGTGCTGGGCGCGGTCTACCGGTTCACCCGGTTTGGCACGGCCACCCGGGCAGCCGCCGAGACCGAGGTCGGCGCGATCGTCTCCGGCCTGTCGCCGGACCTGGTCGCGCTGGTCAACTGGGCGATCAGTGGGGCGGTCGCCGCGGTCGCCGGCATCCTGATCGCTCCGCTGGTGCCGCTGGTGCCGGGGACCTACACGCTGTTCATCGTGCCCGCGTTGGCCGCGGCGGTGCTTGGCCGGTTCTCCCTGCTCGCGCCCGCCGTCGTCGGCGGCCTCAGCATCGGCGCGCTGCAGTCCGAGGCCACCTACCTGCAGAACCGGGTGGACTGGTTTCCCAACAGCGGGGTTTCCGAGCTGATCCCCCTGGTCGTCGTGCTGGCCGTGCTGGTCATCCGGGGCCGGCCGCTGCCGACCCGGGGCATGCTGCTGGAGCGCACGCTGGGCCGGGCGCCGCGCCCCCGCTCGGCCTGGCGGCCGGCGGTCGTGCTGGTGCCGCTGGCCGTCGTCGCGATCTACGTGGCGAACGACACCTACCGCTCCGCGTTGATGGAGTCGTTCATCGTCAGTGTCCTCGCGCTGTCACTGGTGGTGGTGACCGGCTACGTCGGCCAGATCTCGCTCGCCCAGCTGACGCTGGCCGGCGCCGCCGGCTTCCTTCTATCGACGTTCAGCGACTCCTGGCACATCCCGTTCCCGATCTCGCCGGTCCTCGCGGCGCTCGGCGCCACCGTCATCGGCGTGGTCGTCGGCCTGCCGGCGCTGCGGGTCCGCGGCATGCTGGTCGCGGTCGTCACGCTGACGCTGGCGGTCGCGCTTGAGGCGCTGTGGTTCCGCAACAACGACCTCAACGGCGGTTCCAGCGGCGCGCACATCGCGAATCCGTCCCTGTTCGGCCTGGACCTGGGGATCGGGACCGGCAAGGCGTTCCCGCGGCCCGAGTTCGGCCTGTTGTGCCTGGCAGTGCTCACCGGGGTCGCGATGGGGGTGGCCTGGCTGCGGCGTAGCAGGCTCGGCTCGGCGATGCTCGCGGTGCGCGCCGACGAACGGTCGGCGGCGGCGGCCGGGATCAGCGTGGTCCGGGTGAAGCTGCTCGGCTTCGCGATCGCCTCGTTCATCGCCGGGCTCGGCGGCTGCCTGATGGCCTACAAGCAGACCAACGTCACCTTCGCCTCGTTCAACGCGCTGCTTGGCCTTGGCCTGTTCACCACGGTCTTCCTTGCTGGAATCACCTCCGTGTCCGGCGGGCTGCTCGCCGGGATACTCGGGGTTGGCGGCGTGTTCTATGTCTTCCTGTCCCACACGATCGACATCGGCCAGTGGTACGGCATCGTCAGCGGAATCGGCCTCGTCTTCACCGTCATCGCCAACCCGGACGGCCTCGTCGGCCCAGCGCACCTCGCGGCCGAGCGGCGCCGCCAGCGCGGTCTCGCCGGCTCGCCGCCCGTAGCGGCCCCGCCCGTTCCGGCGCCTGCGACGTCGGGGGACGGGCTCACGAAGGGGGACGAGGAGCCGGCGGCCGTCGCGGGCTCCGACCCGGCTGGGGCGGGCGACCGGCCCGCCCGCGGCGCCCCGCTGTCCGTGACCGGGGTCGGCGTCCGGTACGGCGGTGTCACGGCGCTGTCCGACGTGACGATCAAGGTGGAACCCGGGACGATCGTCGGCGTCATCGGCCCGAACGGCGCGGGCAAGACCACGCTGATGGACGCCACCTGCGGGCTCGCCCCGGCGACCGGTGAGGTCGCGCTGGGCGGGTCGCGGCTGGAGAGCCTCCCGCCGCACCGCCGGGCGCGAGCCGGGCTTGCCCGCACGTTCCAGGGCCTCGACCTCTACGACGGCCTCACCGTCGACGAGAACCTGATGGCCGGTCAGTACGCCGCTCGTCCTGGCGCGCCGTCACGGGACGAGCTGCTCGCCTGGCTCGGGCTGACCGAGCTCCGTGACCGCGGCGTCGGCGAGCTCTCCCAGGGCCAGCGCCAGCTCGTCTCGATCGCCCGCGCGCTGGCCAGCGGGCCGGACGCGCTGCTGCTCGACGAACCGGCCGCCGGTCTCGACCCGTCGGAGACCGCGTGGCTGGCCGAGAAGCTGCGGGCAGTCAGCGGCCGCGGCGTGACCATCGTGCTCGTCGACCACGACATGCACTTCGTCCTCGGCCTGTGCGACACCATCCACGTCCTCGACTTCGGCAAGCAGATCGCCTCCGGTCCGCCGGAGCAGATCCGGGCCGATCCGAAGGTCGCGCAGGCCTACCTCGGTACCAGCCACGCCGTGAAGGAGATGGCATCGTGAGTGCGGCGCCGGAGCGAACCCGGGACACCGTGAGCGCCGTGCTGGGCTGTGAAGGGCTCTGCGTCGGGTACCAGCGCACGACGATCGCCCGCGACATCGCCGTCTCCGTCGGCAAGGGCGAGATCCTGGCGGTGCTGGGGCCCAACGGTGCCGGCAAGACCACCCTGCTGCTGACCCTCGCCGGCTTCCTGCGGCCGATCGCCGGCCGGGTCGCCATCGACGGCCACGACGTGACGGGCAGCTCGGCCCGCCGGATGAACCGCGCGGGCATGGTGCTGGTGCCCGACAGCCGGGCGCTGTTCACGACCCTGAGCACCCTGGACAACATCTCGATCGCCAGCAGGAAGGGCGGCGCGACGGTCAGCGAGGTCCTGGACCTCTTCCCGCGGCTGCGCGCCCGCGCCAAGGTCAAGGCCGGGATGCTCTCCGGCGGTGAGCAGCAGATGCTCGCGGTCGCCCGGGCGCTGGTGCAGGGGCCGCGGGCGCTGCTCATCGACGAGATGAGCATGGGCCTGGCCCCGATCATCGTCGAGCAGCTCATGCCGCTGGTGCGCCAGGTCGCCGACGAGACCGGCGCGGCGATCGTCCTGGTCGAACAGCACGTGCACCTGGCACTCGAGATCGCGGACACCGCCATGGTGCTGGTGCACGGTGACGTGTCGCTGTCCGGGAAGGCCGCCGAGCTGCGCGACGACCCCGCCGCGCTGGAGGCCGCCTACCTGGGGGCAGCCACTGCCAGCGGCTCCCAACCGGCCACTGGGAAGGAGCCAGAGCCCATCGGGACGGCGGCGGGGAACAGCGCGGACCCGCCGGCGTAGCGCCATCCGCGTTCGTCTACCAGGAAGGGAAGCGATGGCCGTCTCCCAGACGCTGGCCGGGCAGATTCTGGCGGGCGCCGGTGACCATGACGCGACGGGGATCGTGTTCGACAGCGTGACCAGGCCGGTGGACACCACGCTGGGCGCGCTGGTCGCCGACGCGGAGCGGGCCGCCGGGGCGTTGCGGGGGCTCGGGGTCGAGCCGGGTGACGTCGTCGCCGTCCAGCTGCCTGGCACCTATGAGGGCGCGGTGGCGCAGGCGGCGGTGGCGCTGGCCGGGGCGGTGCTGCTGCCGATCGTGATGATCTATGGCCGGCGGGAGCTGGACTTCATCCTGCGCCAGTCGGGGGCGAAGGTGCTGGTGACCGCCGGGGTGTGGCGCGGGCGTGACCATGCGGCGGTGGCGGCCGGGCTCCCAAGCGGCGGCGGGCCGCGGGTGATCGTGGTGGCGGGCGAGGGGCCGGTGCCGGATGGCATGACGCCGTTCGCCGACCTGCTCGGCCGGCGTGCGCTGCCCTACCGCGTGCCGGAGCTGGACCCGTCGGCGCGGGCGATGCTTGTCTACACCTCCGGCACGACCGCCGACCCCAAGGGTGTGCAGCACACGCACCGCTCGCTGCTGGCGGAGACCGGTTCGCAGGTCATGCTGCGCGGTGCCGAGCCGGGGAAGCGTCATCTCAGCCTGTTCCCGCCTGGGCATGTCGGCGGCCTGCTTGGCCTGCTGCGGGTGCTGGTGCACGGTAGCCCCACGGCTGTCATGGACAGCTGGGACCCGGTGCGCGCGGCCGGTCTGGTCGACCGGCATGGGCTGACGGTCGCGGTCGGCGCGCCGGTGCAGCTGGCTGGCCTGCTCGACGTGAAGGAGCGGGGCGTGGCGAGCCTGGCCACGCTGCGCGAGTTCTTGACGGGTGCCGCGTCGGTGCCGCCGGCGCTGATCCGCCGGGCGGACGCTCTCGGCATCGCCGCGTACCGCTGCTATGGGTCGAGCGAGCATCCGACGGTCAGCAGCGGCGACGTCGACGAGCCGCTGGAGCAGCGCGCGACCACCGACGGCCTGGTCATCGAGGGCAACGAGGTCCGCCTCGTCGACGATGACGGCAAGGACGTGCCCGACGGCGCGCTCGGCGAGATCGTCAGCCGCGGGCTCGAGCTGTTCGCGGGCTTCACGGACGAGCGCCTCAACCGGGAGGCGTTCCTGCCGGGCGGCTGGTACCGGTCCGGCGATCTCGGCCGGCTCTCGGCCGATGGGCACCTCACCGTCGTCGACCGTAAGAAGGACGTCATCATCCGCGGTGGCGAGAACATCTCCTCGCAGGAGGTCGAGGCGATCCTCGCCGAGCATCCGGCGGTTGCCGAGGTGGCGGCGTTCGCCGTCGCCGACCACCGCCTGGGCGAGCGTGTCGGTGTCGCGGTCGTCCTGCGTCCCGGCGGCTTGCTGGCCCTCGATGAAGTCCGGGCTCACTTCGAGGCCGTTGGCGCGGCCCGCCAGAAGACCCCCGAGCACCTCGTCGTCGTCGAGGAGCTCCCGCGCACCCCCTCTGGCAAGGTCCGCAAGCACGTCCTGCGCGCGGCCCACCAGGCGCCGCCCGCGTAGGGGCGGCGCGGCGCGCGCCAGGAGCGTGGATGCGGGAGCCGCCGTCAGATCGGGCGCAGCAGACCTTCCTGCATGGTGGTGGCGCAGAGCCGGCCGGAACGGTCAACGATCTCGCCGTGGCAGAGCGCGCGGGCGCCCCCGGCCCACCGGCTGTGCTGGTCGTAGAGGAACCACTCGTCGACCCGCGCCGGGGTGTGGAACCACACCGTGTGGTTGACCGTCGCGAACTGCAGGCTGCCGTCCTGAAAGGTGCGTCCGTGCGGGCCGAGCGCCGTCGACAGCAGTAGCACGTCGGTCAGGTAGGTGAGACAGGCCGCCTGCTTGATGGTGCCGTCGGGAACCTGCCGGCGGCTGCGCAACCAGACCGCCTGGTGCGGCTCGCCGGTTCTGCCGAGGGCGGCGAGCGCCCGGGCGGGCAGCGTCGGGAACCGGGCCTCGGTGTCCACGGACTCGAACAGGCCCTGCGCCCAGGCCAGGTTCTCGGCACTGCCGGCGAACGTCGTCGGGAGGTCAGGCAGGTTTTCCGGATCTGGGATATCGAGCTCGGCGACCTGGTGCGCCAGGCCGGGCTCGTTCTGGTGGAACGAGGCGATCATCGTGAAGATCGTCCGCCCGTTCTGGCGGGCGTCGACGCGGCGAGTGCTGAACGCCCCGCCGTCGCGGACCTCCTCGACCTCGAACTCGGTGCGGACGGTGGTGTCGCCGGGGAGCAGGAAGTACGTGTGCGCGGAGTGGATGTGCCGGCCCGCCGGCACCGTCAGGCCCGCGGCGAAGACGGCCTGTCCCGCCACCTCGCCGCCGAACGAGCGGCGGGCGGGCCCTCCGTGCGCCCTGCCCAGGAAACGGCGCTCGTCGACGCGGTCGAGGGCGAGGGCGTCCAGGGGGGACCTGACGTGCTGGGCGGCGTCGAGCGACATGAACCCAGGTTGGCGCAATAAGGTAACTAATACAACGAATCGCTGGAGTGGTATGGCTCAGTCTTTCCCGGGCTCCGGGCTCCGGGCGGCCGGCGGCCTGCGCGGACAGTGTCGCCGCCGAGGTTCGCGGCGGCGGTGCCGCGGGGGCGGTGCCGCGGGGGCGCGGCTCAGAAGCCGAGGTCGCGGCCGATGATCTCTTTCATGATCTCGGTGGTGCCGCCGAGGATCGTGTTGATGCGGACGTCCTGGTAGGCGCGGGCGACCGGGTACTCGAGCATGTAGCCGTAGCCGCCGTGCAGCTGCAGGCACTGGTCGACGACTTTCTTGTGCAGTTCGGTGCACCACCACTTGGCCTTGGCGGCGTCGACGGCGGTCAGGGTGCCCTCGACAACCCGGCGGATGCAGTCGTCGACGTAGATCCGGGCTATGTCGAGCTCGGTCGCCATCTCGGCGATCCTGAACCGGTTGGCCTGGAACGAGCCGATCGGCTGCCCGAAGGCCGTGCGCTCCTTGGCGTAGCCGACGGTCTGCTCGAAGGTGTCGACGGCGCCGGCGATCGCCGAGATCGCGATGGACAGGCGCTCGGACGGCAGGTTCTCCATCAGGTGGTAGAAGCCGCGCCCCTCGGTGCCGAGCAGGTTGGCCACCGGTACCCGGCAGTCGGAGAAGTACAGCTCGGCGGTGTCCTGGGCGTGGTGGCCCATCTTGGCGAGCTTGCGTCCGCGCTGGAAGCCGGGCGCGCCGTCCTCGACCATGATCAGGCTGAAGCCCTTGTGCCCGGCGGCTGGGTCGGTGCGGCAGACCACGATGACGGCGTCGGAGAGGATGCCGTTGGAGATGAACGTCTTCTGCCCGTTGATCACCCACTCGTCGCCGTCGCGGACGGCCGAGGTGCGGATGCCGGCGAGGTCGGAGCCGGCGGCCGGCTCGCTCATCGCGATCGCGAAGATCATGTCGCCGGCGGCCAGCGCGGTCAGCCAGCGCTGGCGCTGCTCCTCGGTGGTCAGCCGCAGCAGGTAGGGCGCCACGATGTCGTTGAGCAGGGTGAGCGCGACTCCGCTGGAGCGGCCCTTGGCCAGCTCTTCGGCGACGATCGCGTTGTAGCGGAAGTCGTCGACACCCAGCCCGCCGTACTCGGCGGGCACGGAGAAGCCGAGCACGCCGGCCTGGGCGGCGGCCTTGTAGACCCGCTTGTCGACGATCCCCGCCGCCTCCCATTCCTCGGCGTGCGGGGTGACCTCGCGGGCCAGGAACTCCCGCACGAGCGAGCGGAACTCCTCGTGCTCGGCGGTGAACACGCTGCGGGTCATCTGGCGCCCTCTTCCTGCGTACGTCGACCGGGACGGTCCCAGTCGGAGGCTGTCAACATCTTCAGTGTAATCAGTTAACCTATTATGTGATAGTGTCGCTTCCACATACCCGCTCGCGCGCCCGGTGGACGGGCCCGCGAGCCAGGTGGCGGACGGGGCACACGGACCCCCGGTCAAGGCGCGATCGATGCAGTGGTCACCGCCGGCGCGGGCCGGCGCAGCCGAGCAGGAACGAGATGACTTGGATGACTGAGGCAGTTAAGCCACCCGAGGTCCTGACCGAGCGCCGCGACGGCGTGCTCGTCATCACCATCAACCGGCCCGCGGCGAAGAACGCCGTCACCGAGGGCGTCGCGACGGGGATCGCCGCGGCGCTGGACGAGCTGGACTACTCCGACGAGCTGCGGGCCGGGGTGCTCACCGGCGCCGGTGGCACCTTCTGCGCGGGCATGGATCTCAAGGGGTTCCTGCGTGGCGAGTCGCCGGTCGTCAAAGGCCGGGGCTTCGCCGGCCTGACGATGGCGCCGCCGCGCAAGCCGCTCATCGCCGCCGTCGAGGGCTGGGCGCTAGCCGGCGGCTTCGAGATCCTGCTCGCCTGCGACCTCGTCGTCGCCGCGGAAACCGCGAAGTTCGGCGTCCCGGAGGTCAAGCGTGCCCTGGTGGCCGGGGCGGGCGGCGCGCTGCTGCTGCCCCAGCGCATCCCGCTCGGCGCGGCGCTTGAGCTGCTGCTGACCGGCGACCCGGCCACCGCGCGACGCGCCTACGAGCTCGGCCTCGTCCAGCGCCTCACCCCCGAGGGCGGCGCCCTGGACGAGGCGGTCAGGCTTGCTACCACGATCGCCGCCAACGGCCCGCTGGCGGTGGCCGTCACCAAGCAGATCGCCCGGTCGGCCGCCAGCTGGCCCGCCGAGGAGGGCTGGCGGCAGCAGGCGAAGCTGATCGAGCCCGTCTTCGCCTCCGAGGACTCCCGGGAGGGCGCGACCGCGTTCGCCGAGAAGCGCGCGCCGGTGTGGAAAGGCCGCTGAGATGGGCGTCCGTGAACGGTTCCGCGAACTCCTCGCGCGGGCCCCGGCCGACGCGGAGGCCATCGAGTTCGAGGGGCGGTGGACGACGTGGGGAGCGATCCAGTCGATCGCCCGCGGTCTCGACGAGATCCTGCTGGCCCGCGGCCTGGGCGCGGGCGCCCGGGTCGGCCTGATCATCGAGAACCGTCCCGAGCACGTCGCCGTGATCATCGCGCTGCTCGCCGCCGACCGCACCGTCGTCTCGTTCAGCTCGCTGCAGCCGCCCGCCCGACTCGCCGCCGACCTCGCCCGCGGTGACGTCAGCGTGCTGGTCGGATCGCCGGCCCAGCTCGCCGGCGACGGAGTGCGCGTGGCCGCGGGGTCCGCTCTGATCGTCGAGCTGACCTCCGGCGCCGTCGCGGCGGCCGGCCCGGTGGAGAAGTCCGAGCCCCGGCCCGAGGACCTCGCGCCCGGCGTCGCGGTCGAGATGCTGACCTCCGGCACGACCGGCCCGCCGAAGCGGGTGCCGCTGCGCGAGCTGCAGGTCGACACCGCGCTGGCCACCAGCGTCCCGGTGCCGCGCAGCGACCGGCTCTTCCGCAGCGGAGTGACGATCGTGATGACCCCGATTGTGCACATCGGTGGTTTCTGGGGCGCGATCTCGCCGCTGTACGCCGGCCGCAGGATCGCGCTGTTCCCGAAGTTCGAGCTCGACAGCTGGCTCGACGCGGTCGAGCGGCACCGTCCGGCCGCCGCGGGCATCGTCCCGGCCGCGATCCGCGCGATCCTGGCGGCCGACGTGCCCGCGGACAAGCTTGCCAGCCTCAAGGTCATCACGAGCGGGACCACGTTCTGCCCGCCCGAACTGATCGACGCGATGTTCGAGCGGTACGGCATCCGCGTGCTGCCGACTTACGGCGCCACCGAGTTCGCCGGCGCGGTCACCCTCTGGACGGCGCGGATGCACGAGAAGTACTGGTCGACGAAGTCCGGCTCGGCCGGCCGGCCGGTGCCCGGCGTCGAGCTGCGGGTCACCGGCCCCGACGGCGCCGTGCTGCCGGTCGGCGAGCGTGGCGTGCTCGAGGTCCGCAGCGCCCAGTCGCCGGTCGGCAAGGAAGCCTGGCAGCGGACCAGCGACCTGGCCTCGATGGACGAGGACGGCTTCCTGTGGATCCACGGCCGCGTCGACGACGCGATCATCCGCGGCGGCTTCAAGGTGCAACCCGAGACCGTGAAGAACGCCCTGGAACGGCACCCAGCCGTGCACGAGGCGGCGGTCGCCCCGCTGCCCGACGACCGGCTCGGGTTCGTCCCAGTGGCGGCCGTCGAGCTCGAACCGGGTGCCGAGGCCGACGGGGAGGAGCTGCGGCGGTTCTGTCGCGACGTGCTTTTGCCCTACGAGGTACCCACGCACGTCATCGTCCTGGACGCGTTGCCACGCACCCCGTCCCAGAAGGTGAGCCGGGTCGAGCTGCTCGAACTCGTCGAGGCCCGGCTCCGCCAGGCGGCCTGACCACCAAGGCCACCGGCCGGCCCGGCTCACGGGCCACGTCACATCGGAGAAACGCCCTGCAGCTACAAGATCGTAGTTGAGCGTCTGTAGGGCCTCCAACTGCTGATGATCCTCGATCACCACCGCGATGACCTGCGCCGCCTCGACCAGCGGCGCCGCAGACGAGACCGCCCGCCCGCCAGCATCGCGCCGGCGGGCGGGCACGGGCGTCAGTGCGTGGACCAGCCGCCATCGACGACGAGGGTGTGCCCGGTGACGAACGACGACGCGTCCGACCCCCTCATCTGGTCAAATAGGATAACTAATATGTAGGATGGACGTCTGGCGTCGTTCGGTACGGCGGGACTGGAGTGACCTCATGATCGGCAGCCTGACCGAGGAGCAGGAGGAGTTGCGGGCGCTGGCCCGCGGTTTCCTCGCGGACATGTCCTCCACGGCGCGGGTGCGTGCCCTGGTGGACGGTGGCGCCGCGCGTGACGACGAGGTGTGGCGGCAGATGGCCGAGCAGGTGGGCCTGCAGGGCATCGCGATCCCGGAGGAGTACGGCGGCGCCGGGGCAGGTCCGATGGAGCTGGGCGTCGTGGCCGAGGAGCTCGGCCGTGCGCTGTTCGTCGGGCCGTACTTCTCCAGCGTCGTCCTCGCCGCCCAGACGCTGGCCGCCTGCCCGGACGAGGCCGCCCGGGCGGCCTGGCTGCCGGGCATCGCGGCCGGCGAGCTGACCGCCACGCTCGCCGTCGGTGACGCGACGGGTGAGATCGACCCGGCGCGGGTCACGGCCACCGCGGCCGAGTCCGGCGAGGGCGGCTGGGTGCTCACCGGCACCAAGCGGTTCGTCGTCGACGGCGCCACGGCCGGCCTACTGCTGGTCGCGGCGCGCGCGGGCGACGAGGTCGCGCTCTTCGCCGTCGACGCGACGGGCGGCGGCGTGCCCGGGCTCGCCCGCGAGCCCTTGCCCAACCTCGACCTCACCCGTCCGCTCGCGACCGTGACCCTGGCGGGCACGCCCGCCACCCGGCTTGCCGGGGACGGGGCGGCGGTGCTGGCGCGGGTCGGTGACCTGGTCGCGGCGGCGCTGGCGGCCGAGCAGGCGGGCGGGGCCGCGGCGGCGCTGGAGATGGCCGTCGAGTACGCGAAGATCCGGGTGCAGTTCGGGCGGCCGATCGGCTCTTTCCAGGCCATCAAGCACAGGTGCGCCGACCTGCTGTGCGAGGTGGAGGCGGCTCGCACCGCCGCCGCGGCCGCGGCGGCGCTGCTCGCCGCCGGCGACCCCGAGGGGCCGCTGGCCGCGTCCGCCGCGGCGGCATGGTGCGCCACGGCGTACGTCCACGCCGCCAAGGAGAACATCCAGATCCACGGTGGCATCGGGTTCACCTGGGAGCATCCCGCCCACCTGTACCTGCGGCGGGCCAAGACCACCGAGCTGCTGTTCGGGACTCCGGCGCACCACCGTGCCCGCGTCGCAGAGCTGGCGGGAATCTGATCATGAGCGTGTCGACCGACAGGCAGACGACCGACAAGCACGCCGTCGACGCGGCGACCGACGAGGAGTTCCGGGCGATCCTGCGGGACTTTCTCGCCACCCACTCGCCGGGCCCGCGCCCCAGGGACGCCCGCGCGAAGGTGGCGTGGACGCGTGCCTGGCACAACACCCTCTACGACCACGGCTACGCCGGCCCGTCCTTCCCCCGGGAGGTCGGCGGCATGGACCTGCCGCTGCCCCGGCAGGTGATCTATCGGGAGGAGCTGGCGCGGGCCAAGGTCCCCGGTCCGCCCGGCACCGGTCTCGGCATCGTCGCGCCGACCATCGTCCGGTACGGCACCGAGGAACAGAAGCGGAACTGGCTGCCCCCGATGCTGCGCGGTGACCAGGTCTGGTGCCAGGGCTACTCCGAGCCGGAGGCCGGCTCAGACCTGCAGGCGTTGCGCACCACGGCGCGCCGCGAGGGCGACGAGTACGTCGTCAACGGCCAGAAGGTCTGGACCTCCAGCGGCGTGCTCGCCGACGTCCTGTTCTGCCTGGTCCGCACCGGCCCGCCGGAGTCCAGGCAGAAGGGCATCACCTACCTGATCATCGACGCCCACGCGCCGGGGGTGACGGTCCGCCCGCTGCGGGACCTGTCCGGCGGGTTCTACTTCGCCGAGATCTTCTTCGACGACGTCCGGGTACCCGTGTCGAACCGGATCGGCGAGGAGAACGGTGGCTGGCCGCTGGCGCGCACGTCGCTGGGCCACGAGCGGGCGGCCGGGGCGATGGGACAGGCCGCGTCCTACCGCCGGGTCCTCTCGGAGCTCGTCGCGCTCGCGAGGGAACGCGGCCTGACCACCGACCCGGCGATCCGGGACCGGCTCGCCGACTTCGAGATCCGGGTGCGGCTGATGCGCTACAGCGCGGAGCGGACCATCAACGACATCCTCACCCGGGGTGAGCCCGGGCCAGGGTCGTCCGTCTCCCGGCTGATGGTCACGGCGTTCGAGCAGGAGCTGCACGAGTTCGCCGTGGACATGCTCGGGCCGGACGGGATCATCATGAAGCCGTCCGGCGAGGCGGTGCAGCGCGGCCGTTGGCTGGCCGGGTTCCTGAGCACCCGCGCCTCCACGATCGGGGCCGGCACCGCCGAGATCCAGCGCAACACCATCGCCGAGCAGGTGCTCAGGCTCCCGCACGACCCGGCGATGCCACCGCGCTGAGCCGGTCGCGTCAGACAGCCGAACCGGTCAAAGCCCCGCCGGTTCGGCGTGGTGTCGTGGGCGGCGTGCCGCGTGCCCGCCCGCAGCCCACGCGCCAGACCTCCGGGCGCTCCCGCGTTCGTCCAACGCCGGAGCGCCCGGAGGCAGGCGTCAGGAGGCCTCGAGGTAGGCCGTGACCCGGCGGTGGTGGTGGGCGGCGTTGCCCCAGACAGCCTCGTCGGCAGCGGGTGCCCTTGCCGTAGGCCGGGTCGCAGTAGAGCGGCCTTCTGCACCGGCGACTTCGTCGACCACGACGCGTACATGGTGCTGGCCGGCATGGCCCGAACAGCAGGTCGGCGATGGGCGCCGCGCCGATATGAGAAGCGCGAGCCCGCCTACACCGACGAATGATGAGGATATTGAGTATCGCTACCAAGCGAAGGTTGGACGGGTGTGGTTCCGACGGCAGGGGAGCGTGCGCGGTGACGAGGAGCGGCTGGAGTGGGTGAGTTCACGGATGCGCTCGCGGTGAGTGTGGACGACGCGGGTGACTGGACCGCCGAGGTCGCCGAGGGCTGGGACATCGGCGGCCATCCGCATGGTGGCTACCTGATGGCGTTGGCGGCGCGGATCGCGCTCGGGGTGACCGGCCGTGAGCACCCTCTTTCTGTCACCGCGCACTTTCTGCGTTCCCCCGCCATGGCGCCCGTGGCGGCGCGGACGTCGCTGCTGCGCACCGGTCGGACGACCGCGGTCGCCGCTGTCGACCTGTATCAGGCCGGCCGGCCGGTCCTCGCCTCCCACACCACCGCGGGCGCCGTGCCAGGCTCACCGACGCCGGTCTTTCGGGACGGGGGCCCGCCGGTGCTCCCCCCACCAGCGGACTGCTTCGCCCTGGACGACCCCGCGTACCGGCTCCGATCGAACCTGCACGGGTTGGTCGACATGCGGCTGGACCCGGCGACAGCCGGCTGGCAGGCAGGTCCTCCCAGCGGCACCGCGGCGATGCGCGGCTGGGTGCGGCTGGCCGACGGCTCGGCGCCCGACCCGCTGTTCCTGCTGCTGGCACTGGATGCGCTGCCGCCGATCGCCTTGGACTTCGGGGCGTCCGGCTGGGTGCCGACGGTGGAACTCTCGGCGCTGATCCGTGCCGTGCCCGCGCCCGGCTGGCTGAGGGTCGTCATGAGGACACGCCTGATCGACGACGGCTGGTTCGACGAGGACATCGAGGTCTGGGACTCGGCCGACCGTCTGGTGGCTCAGGGCCGCCAGCTCGCCGTCTTCCGCGCCCAGCCAGCCGATCTTCCGCCCCGCCATCCGCTCGGATCGGACGTTCCCGGCCGGGGACGCCGGCTGGGTGCCGGCGAACCCGAGAGCCCTGCTCGGACAGCATCCGCCGAGTACCCGATTCCGGCGCAGGACACGCCCGCGAGCCGGTGACGGCGTGGTCCCAGACAAGTCCCGAGGCGGTGCTGATGGCTGCCACCGCCGTCGAGCGGCCCGGCTGATTCACCGCCGGACTCGTTGACGCCGCTGTGGTCAACCCGGCGGAGAGGCTACGCGACCGTGCCGATGACCTGGACGTGAAGATCCCACAGAGGTGCGTCGAGGATGGCGCGTCCGAGGTCGACGACTTCTGCTCCGGCCTGGTGAACCTGGGTGAGGTCGTCCGCTGTCACGCCGCCGGCGAAGGCAAGGACCACATGGTCGCGCAGCCGGGCGGCGCGCAGGGCCGCGTGCGTGTCGGCGAGCATCGACAGGTCACCGGTGTCGACCATGACGATGCCGGCTCCGGCCTGGGTGGCGTGCAGCGCCTCCGGTACCGATGTCACCTGCACCGCAGGTGGGCCGTGGTCGAGCGCGGCGGCCGCGCGCACCGCTGTCTCTATGCCGCCGAGGAGCAGCACGACGTTCTTGTCGATGTAGACGAAGTCCCCCTCGACGAGCCTCGGGGTGACCCCGCCGACGCTCAGCCCGGCGCGCAGCAGCGGCTTGAGAGGGCCGGGCAGCTTCTTCCAGCCGCCGCACGCGATGCGCAGCCCGTCCGGGCAGCCTTCGACGAGATCGCGGCATCGGCCGGCGATGCCACCCGCGTAGCCGAGTGGGCCGAGCACCTGGTCCTCCGCGGCGGCGAGTTCGGCCGCCGTCCCGACGATCTCGACGATCGGTTCGCCGGCGGCACGTCGGGCGCCTTCGGCGACGAGGACGTGCCACCGTCCAGCCGGCAGGCTGCCCGCCCGGGGATCGAGCAGGCCGAGCCCCGCGACCAGACCGGCTTCGGTGGGGGTGACGAGCGCCCGGTAGATGCCGGGCAGGTCCTGAAGGAGTTCCCGGGTGAGATGGCGGATCTGGGGGCGGCCCTCCCGCGGCCGCGTCACGGCGGCGCTCACGGCTCGCCCGCCCGCGGGTGACGAGCCGCCATCCGGGCCCGCAGGATCTCCCGTAGCCGCTGGGCGACGGCATCCGCCAGCCGATCGTCCGGCCAGCCGGCCGCGAGCCCGGGAAGCAGCGCGGCGAGCCCGGCCCGAACCTCGTCGTTCGGGCCGGGCAGACAGATGATCCGGGCGCCCTGGTAGGTGGCCACCGTGATCCGCACGCCGTCCCTGACATGACGTCCGTGCCCCGGCGTGAACGTCGCCAGGTAGGGCGCGGGCGCCGCCGGGTCGAGCCGGAGCACGGCGTCGATGGTGTGGTCCTTGGCCTCGGCGCCGACGCCACCCGTCGTGATCACCAGGCCGTGGCCCCGTTCGACGGCGGTCCGGATGGAGCCGGTGATGAGCTCCGCGTCGTCGCGCAGGGTGCCGCCGAAGGTGGCGCTGTACCCCGCGCCGGCCAGCGCTTGCAGGATCGTCTCGCGATTGGTGTCCTGTACCTGCCCGGTGAGCAGCTCCTGGCCGGTCGAGAACACGATCGCGCGGCGGGCGACCCGATCGCTGATCTGGGCGGCGGCGGTCTCGGCGTCTCGCAGTGCCTGCTGAATCTGTTCCGCGTCGGCTCCGCCCGCCGCGATCCAGCCGAGCACCCCGTTCGCGCTGACTCGGGCACGTGAGCCGAGTCGAACCCCGGTGGCCGTCGCGAGGGTGGACAGCAGCAGGTCCTGCCGGTCGAGCAGCTGGTGCGGATAGAGCGCGGGGCGGAGCACGTCGAAGGTCAGTACCTCGTCGAGGTAGTCGGTGACCAGCACCTCCTCGGCGGGGAGGCCGAGGACTCCCGCGGTGAGCCGGGCCAGCTCCGACAGGTTCGCCCCGTCGAGGTGGACGTCGCTGACCCGCAGCTCCTTTTTGTCCAGCAGGTCGTAGGTGCTGTTCACGGCCGGGCGGCCCCGTCGAGCGTCAGCGGGTCGATGCCGCGCTGGCGCAGCCATTTCGGTAGCAGTTCCTCCTCGACCAGCCGGTCGGCCTCCGGAGCGAGCTCGTACAGGTGGGCGGCCATCGACGGGCTGACGTTCAGGGACCCGTAGGAGCCGTCGAACACGATCAGCTTGTCGGAGCCGCCGCGTTCCTTGGCCAGCTCGACCGCCTGGAACAGGTCGTCGGCGACGAGCGCGTTCTCCATGAACCGTGGGTTGCTGAAATCGTGGCGCATCGTCGCGGCCATGTCCGGATTGGAGATCACCAGTGGATAGAGCAGGGCCATGCTGGTGAAGTTGAGTCCCAGCAGGGCCTGGTGGAGCACCACCGCCTTGATCGACTTGGACAGGCCGGCGGCCACGGCCCGCTCGACGGCGAAACTGGTGTCCGGTCTGTCCAGATCGAACCAGTCGACCCCGTTGTAGAACAGATGTCCGAAGATCATGCCGCCGGCGTGGATGTAGTACGGCCATTTGGCGCCGTCGACGACCGCGACGCAGTCGTTGATGTGCCGGAGCAGGGTGAGCATCTTCCCGTAGGACCGCAGGATGTTGGCGGTCATGCGGGTGCCGATCGCGTCCAGGTCGTTGTCGGCGTCGACGGCGAGGACACCGTCGGGCGAGGTGACCAGCGTGGCGCTGAACGCCAGCTTCGAGCGGACGAACTCCGAGTCCGCGATCGCCCGGCCGATGAAGTTGCCGCTGCGCGTTCCCATCGTGATGTGGAAGATCGACCGCGTCTCCATCCGGGCGTAGGACATCCCGAACGGCTTCGTGATGCGGTCGATCGCGCGGTGAATGTAGATCTCGCGTGGGTCGTCGTAGTGGGCGTGGATGATCCAGTCCGCGTCGTAGACCTTGCGAAGTCCGTAAAGCGTGCCCATCGCGGTCTCGATCGGGATGCCCGCGTCCATCGGGGTGGCGCCGCGTACCTTTCCCTCGAAGCGCCGGTCCAGCTCGTAGTACTCGATGAGCTCACCCGGCTCCTTGGCGCCCAGCCAGGCGATGACGACCAGACGCACCTTCGCGCCCGTCCGTGCGACGACCTCCTCGCGGATCGCGGTCAGCATCTCCGCGTAGGCGTGGCCACCGAGCATTCCGAACCCGTGCTCCGAACAGAGCAGGTTCACGGTGTCGTCGGTCCCGATCCTGCTCATGTCGACCGAGGCCAGCGCGGCCTCGGTCGCCCGGCGGATCGCGGACGCGTCGGTGCCGCCCTGGTAGGCGGCCGCCGCGATGTCCGGGAAGAGGTCGCGGACTCGGACGGAGACCAGCCCGGGGATGTCCCGTCCGCGTACGGTCTGCGGCGGCGGCCCGTAGACCGTCGGCATGACCTCGGGTGGCTCCACGACCGGATCGAACGACAACGTGTCGGCCATCGAGGGTGCTCCGTCCTGCTGATGCCTGATGCTCTGATCGTCTTGCTCTGGCTGGCGGACCTGCCGTCTGCGGCCTGTCGCCTCAGGAAGTGCTCGGCTGCTGCTTCGCCTGCTTCGCCCTGGCCGCGGCCTGCTCGGCCCGCAGGTTGAACAGCGGGTAGGCGTCGGCGGCGGCCTCGTCGATGTCGAGCAGCACCTGGGCCGAGTCGTAGCGGCGCACCTTTGACGTGGTGTCGTCCACCTCGGCGCCGGTGTGGGCCTGCAGCACCCGCCGCATGGGAACGCCGCAGTAGAGCAGGCAGCCCGAGGCCGCGCCGGTCGCCAGGGCCAGTTCCTCGAACGTGCTGGCGCCGGCCAGTGCCGCGGCCGCGAGCTCCCTGACCTTGGTGGAGGTGCACAGGCAGGCCACCTGGTTCGGGTGAAGCCCGGCCCGCTCGCACAACGCCGCGAGGGCCGCCGGGTCCGCCTGCTTCGCGTTCGTTCCCACCTTGCGGGGAGCGTCGCGTTCCACCGCGAGCATCGCGTCGTCGTCGCACACGTCGATACAGCGGAAGCAGGCGATACAACGGTCGTTGTCGACGACCGCGATCTCCTGCTTGCGCGGCCCGACCATGGTGATCGCGCCTGTCGGACAGGCGCGATCGCACCGGTAGCAGCCGGTGCAGTTCTCATCGACGATCTCGATCGCCTGCTTGACCAGTTTCATAGGCCACCCCGCTCCTCGGAGGCGGCCAATGTAACGTCTCTTTACATCGGCCGTCAACGCGTGCAGGATGGCCAAATGCCAGACACCTCGACCATCGGAGGGTCCGCGTCGAAGCCCGCCCCGCTGCGCGCCTACCACCACGGGGCGCTGGCGGATGCGCTGCGGCGCGCGGTGGTCGATCTGGTTGCCGAATCCGGGGTGGGCGCGGTCACCATGGCGGAGTGCGCGCGGCGCGCGGGCGTGACCGGCGCCGCGCCGTACCGCCATTTCGGCAGCCTTGACGAGCTGTTGCTCGCCACCGCCAGGTCCTGCTATGACGACTGGAACGCACGGCGCGCGCGCCGCGGCCGCGGCCGTGTCCGGCCTGAACAGGCGATGCGCGAGGTGACCGACGACTTCTTCGCCCTCGCTCGGGACGACCCCGGGGCCTTCACCCTCATTTTCGACTCGAGTCTCCGGCAGCGTTCCCGGCTGGTCGAGGAGTGGGCCCGCGATGACTACCAGAAGTTTCTGCGGCTCGTGTCCGCGATGAGTGGCGCGCCTGTCGCCGAATGTGATATGCCCGCGCTCGGAATATTGGCGATCGTGCTGGGGCATGTCAAGTTGTCCCAGGACGGATTTTCCGGGATTTCGCTGGAGCATGCCGCCGAGCTCTCCTTCGCGGCGATCGTCGCCCTGATCGACGGCTTCAAGCTCGCCCGATCCCGAACAGATCGGAGTACCGAGCAAGCGCGTCGAGACGGTTTCCAGCCGGGCCGCGGCCCAGAGACAGACAGCAAGGAGACGCATGTCAGCCACGCCATCGTCAACGAGTCCCATCCCCACGGCGGCCCGGAAGGTCACATTGACCGCGCCGAGACGGCCTGACGAGATCTTCGCCGCCCAGCGGGAGTATCGCTGGGTCACCAAGGCCTCGACCGCGGCCGAACGGGCGGCGCATCTGACCCGGCTACGCGAGGCGATCGTGGCGCATCTCGACGAGATTCGCGAGGCGCTGCACAGCGACCTGATGCGCCCGCCTCGCCCGCGGATGCCGCCCGAGGTAGCCGCCGTCCTGACCGACATCGACCAGGCGGTGGCCCACCTCGAGGAGTGGATGGCGCCGGCCCCCGTCACGCCGGCCTCCTTTCTCGGGCCGGTCGAGGCGTACGTCCGGTACGAGGCGCGCGGCATCTGCCTGCTCTTCGCCCCCTGGAACTTCCCCTTCGGCCTGCTCTTCCAGCCGCTGGTGCCGATCATCGCCGCGGGCAACACCGCGATCGTGAAGCCGAACGAACTTGCTCCGGCCACCTCGGAAGTCAGCGCCCGCATCATCCGCGAGGTGTTCACCCCCGAGCACGTCGCGGTGTTCGAAGGCGGCGTCGACCTCGCGAACGAACTGCTCGAACTGCCCGTCGACCACATCTTCTTCACCGGCAGCCCGGCCGTCGGCCGGACCGTCATGGCCGCGGCCGCCAGGCATCTGGCCTCGATCACTCTGGAGCTCGGCGGCAAGTGCCCGGCGATCGTGGACGGCACGACGGACCTCGCCACCACCGCGGCCCAGATCGCGGCCGGCAAGCACACCAACGCGGGCCAGATCTGCCTTGCGCCGGACTACGTGATGGTGCGCGAGGACCGCCGCGACGAGTTCGTCCGCCACTACCAGGCCTGGGTCGAGAGCAACCTGTACGCTGACGGCCGGTTCTCGCCCGAGCTCCTGGGTAAGATCATCAACCGGCGCAACCTCGACCGGCTGATCCGCTACCTGGATGGCGCGACGGCCAAGGGCGCGACGCTCGTCGGCGGCAGTGTCACCGACCTGGACCGACACACGCTGGCTCCGGCCGTGTTGCTCGACGTGCCGGACGACGCCGAGGTGCTGGCCGAGGAGATCTTCGGACCGGTGCTCCCGGTGCTTACCTTCACCGAGCCGACCGAGGTCGTCGAACGGGTACGGGGCGGTGGCAATGCGCGTGCCATGTACCTGTTCAGCAACGACCGCGAACTGGTCGACACGGTCCTGGCGGGTACATCCTCGGGCGGCGTGACGGTCAACGGCTGGGTCCTGCACGCCATGGACAACCAGCTGCCGTTCGGTGGCGTCGGCAGCAGCGGGATGGGCGCCTATCACGGCATCCACGGATTCCGGGAGCTCTCGCACGCACGCTCCGTCGTCGTCGCGCCGGCGCCGCCGCTCTCACCCTGAACCTTCCACAGTGTGACAGGCTTCCACAGTGTGACAGGAGAGTGTTGTGAGCGACGAGATCGTCGACATCGCGGCGGACTGTCCGGCCCGGTCAACCCCAGGCACCCAGCCGACCCCGACCCTTCAGGACATCGAGTTGCGGCAACGACTCGACATCCTGTCGGCCGTGCTGCGTGAGCTGGGATCGGTCCTGGTCGCCTTCTCAGGCGGTGCCGACTCCGCCTTCCTGCTTGCCGCCGTTGCCCGGGCACTCGGCCCGGAGCGGGTCGTGGCCGCGACCGCGGTCAGTCCGTCACTGGCGCGTGACGAGCTCACCGAGGCCGCGCGGTTCGCCGAAGAGCTGGGCGTGCGGCACCTGACGCCGCGCACCGACGAGTTGTCTCGACCCGGATACGCCGCCAACGGCGCCGACAGGTGCTTTCACTGCAAGGCCGAGCTCCTCGATGTCCTGACGCCGATAGCGGCCGATCTCGGCCTGGCGGTGGTGGCGACCGGTACCAACGCCGACGACGCAGCCGACCGCTTCCGTCCCGGGATCCGGGCCGCCGCCGCCCGAGGCGCCCGCACTCCGTTGCTCGACGCCGGGCTGACCAAAGCGCAGGTACGTGCAGCATCCGCGGCCTGGGGGCTCGTCACCGCGGACAAGCCGGCCGCTGCTTGCCTGTCCAGCCGGATCGCCTACGGCATCGCGATCAGCCCGCTCCGGCTCTCCCGGGTGGAAGACGCCGAGAGGTCGCTGCGCGCCGCCCTTGCCGCCGCCAGGCTGCCCGTTCTCGACCTGCGGGTCCGCGACCTGGGAACGGTGGCTCGCGTCGAGGTCGACGCCACGCTGGTGCCGGCAGTCGCCGCCGACCCGTCGCTGCTCGCCGCGGTGACCGGATTCGAACGCGTCGAGCTCGATCCCAGAGGCTTCCGGTCCGGCTCGATGAACGAACAACTGCCCGCGGCGGTCGGACCGGCGGCAGGGTCGATGAGCGGACAAGGCGGCACACGGTGAGTCGCGGGAGGGTCAGCACCGTCGCCTGGCTCGACGTCACCGGCGGGGTGAGCGGGGACATGCTGCTCGCGGCCTGCCTGGACGCAGGCGCACCGATGTCGGTCCTCCAGGACGCGGTGGCCGCCTTGCGTCTCCCCGAACAGGTCACGCTGCGCGCCGAACAGGTTCGGCGCAGCGGGCTGCGGGCTGTCCGGGTGCACGTTGACACGCCGGTCAGCACGCATGACCGGACGCTTGACGACGTGCTCCAGCTCCTCGCGGCCGCGGACCTCGACCCCCAGGTCCGCGACCGCGCCGCCGACGTGTTCAGGGCGCTGGCCGGCGCCGAAGCCGAGGTCCACGGAACCTCCGTTGACGAGGTGCACTTCCACGAGGTCGGCGCGCTCGACAGCCTCGCCGACGTGGTCTCCGCCGTCGCCGGCCTGCACGCGCTCGGGATCGACCACCTGGTGTGCAGCCCGATCACGCTCGGCGGCGGTCGGGTCTCCACCGCCCATGGCTCCGTCCCCATCCCCGGGCCGGCCGTGCTCGAGTTGCTGCGGGCCCACGGCGCGCGCGGCGTCGGCGGGCCCGTCGAGGCGGAGCTCGCCACTCCCACGGGCGTCGCGCTCGCGGTGACGTTGGCGCACGCCTTCGGGCCCATGCCACCCATGCAGCCCACCGCGATCGGTCTCGGCGCGGGCGGACGGGATCATCCCGGCCACCCGAACGTCACCCGATTGGTCGTCGGCAGGCCCGATCAGCCGCCCGTCAAGTACTCGAAGAACGGCGCCGGAGCCGGTCACGGTTCGATGAATGGCTTCGGACCGAGCGAGAGCGTCGTCGTTGAAGCGAATGTCGATGATCTCGATCCGCGGCTGTGGCCGCCGACGCTGCAGGCCCTTCTGGCGGCAGGTGCCGCCGACGCCTGGCTGACCCCGATCCTGATGAAAAAGGGACGGCCCGCGTACACCGTCTCGGTCCTGTGCGACCACGCCGAGGCCGAGGTCATCCGAGACCTCCTGTTCCGCCACACCTCCACCATCGGCATGCGTCAACACACCGTGGCCAAACACGGTCTCCATCGAGCGGAAAGCCGGGTGAAGGTCGCGGGCAGAGACGTACGGGTAAAGGTCGCCTCCGGAGACGGCGAGGTGCTCAACGTGTCCGTGGAGTACGACGACGTCATCGCGGTCTCCGACGCGACTGGAATGCCACCGAAGGTGGTCTTGGAACTGGCCAGAACGCAGTGCTCATACACGCCGCGCGTCAACCCGACGTAGCTCGTTCCAGATGACCACGCCCAGGCGTGTCAGAGTTATCGGAAGCCGATGACTCTGATCGACCTGCTCATTTGCCGGGGCGGACCAGCCGGCTATGACCGGGGGCGGAAAGGCTCATCGAGGTGGCTGCTCATGGGCGGTCAGGCGCGTGGGTTGAAGGGGTCGGTGATCTGGTTGCCGGTGTCGATCCACACCGTCTTGACTTCGGTGTACTCCTCGATGGCGTGGAAGCCGTTCTCGCGGCCCAGGCCGCTTTCCTTGAACCCGCCGAACGGCGCCACGTAGCTGGTCTTGCGGTAGTTGTTCACCCAGACGCTGCCGGCGCGCAGCCGCCGGGCCATCCGGTGGGCGCGGGCGACGTCGCGGGTCCAGACTCCGGCGGCCAGGCCGAAGGCGGTGTCGTTGGCGATGCGCACCGCGTCGTCCTCGTCCGCGAAGCTGATCAGGACGGCGACGGGTCCGAAGACCTCCTCGCGGGCGATGCGCATGTCGTTGGTGACGTCGGTGAAGACGGTCGGCTGGACGAACAGGCCCTTGCTCAGCGCGGGGTCGTCGGGCTGTCCGCCGCCGGCGGCGAGCGTGGCGCCGTCGCGCTTGGCTACCGCGATGTAGTCGAGGACCTTCTGATGCTGGGCGCGGGAGGCGACCGTGCCCATCTCGGTGGCGGGGTCGAGCGGATCGCCGATCCTGATCCGGGTGGTCCGGTCGACGAGGGCCTTGCTGAACTGTTCGTATATGTCCTCGTGGACGAGCACGCGGGAGCCCGCCATGCAGGTCTGCCCGGTGGCGGCGAAGATTCCCGCGATGACGCCGTTGACGGCGTTGGGTAGATCGGCGTCCGGGAAGACGATGTTGGGGGACTTCCCGCCGAGTTCGAGGGAGACGCGGGCGAGTCGCTCCGCGGCCGTGGCCGCGATCTTCTTGCCGACCGCGGTCGAGCCGGTAAAGGCGATCTTGTCGACGCTGGGGTGGGCGGCCAGGGCGGCGCCCGTCGGGCCGGCCCCGGTGACCACGTTGATCACCCCATCCGGGAAGCCGGCCTCCTGTGCCAGGCGCAGAAGCACCAGGGTGGACACCGGTGTGACCTCGGACGGCTTGACGACCACGGTGTTCCCCGCGGCCAGCGCGGGGCACAGCTTCCACAGCAGCAGCGCGAGCGGGCTGTTCCACGGCGTGATGGCCGCTACCACCCCGATCGGCTCCCGCACCGTGAACACCTGCATGTTCGGCACGCTGGAGGCCAGCGTCTCCCCCAGCGGGCTCTCCGCGACCCCGGCGAAGAAGTAGCAGTGGTTGGCCAGCGCCCGGGTCTGCCCGGCGACCTCACGGATCAGCTTGCCGTTCTCGAGGACCTGGATGCGGGCGAGTTCGTCGGCGTCGCGGGTGATGAGGTCACCGAATCTGCGCAGCAGCGTCGCTCGGTACAGCGGCGTCGAGGTCGACCAGGGCCCGGTCTCGAACGCCCGCCGGGCGGCGGCGACCGCGTCGTCGACGTCCTGGGAGGTCGCGGTCGGCACGTATGCCCATTCCCGTCCGTCAAAGGGATTGACGGACGGGAAGCGGGCGCCGTCGGAGGCGTCGCGCCATGCACCGTCGATCAGCATGTGGTACTGCTCGGCCTCGGCTGACGCCTTTGCCGCCGTGCCATGGTTGACGGTGGTCATTCTGGTCGCGTTCCTCTCGAGACAAAGCGGCGCCGTCTGTTCGCGGCCCGGCGCGGAGGTCGAACGCGAGGCCGGGGCCGTCGCCGATGGCGTCCTTCGTGAACCGGGTGGCCGGAGCGGAGTGCCTCCCTGGCGGCGAGGAAGCGGGGCGTCGGCAGCTTCACCGTGACCGCCGGCTGGGTGTCGTGCTGCCTCGACTCGCGGTCCATGCCCGGGGTCAGCCCTGGGCGGGAACCGGCCTGGAGGCCAGCCGTCGCGCGGCGGCCTGCCCGGCGACCCGTCCGAACACGAGCGCCCGCAGGACGGAGGTGGCGCCCGGGTATTTGTGGTGGTAGATGCCGGCCACCTCGCCGACAGCGTAGAGACCCAGGATCGGACTGCCATCCCGGCCGATCACCCGCGCGTCCTCGTCGGTCTTCAGCCCGCCGAAGGTGAAGGTGATCGCGCAGGTTATCGGCCACGCCACGAACGGCGGCTGGTCGAGTGGGCGCGCCCAGTTCGACTTGGGCGGGGCCAGCCCTTTTGTCGCCGCGCCGTCGAGGACCGTGACGTCCAGCGGCCCATCGGTCGTCGCGGAGTTGTACTCGGCGACCGTGTGGGCGAGGTTGTCGGCGTCGATGCCGAGCTGTTCGGCGAGGCCGGCGAGGGTCGGCGCGGACTCGGGTGCGCGGTCGGTACGCAGCGCGCGGGCGATGTCCTGACGCATGAGGCGCTGGTCGGCGATGAGGTAGGCGAACTGGTCGGCGTCCCGCCAGATGCGGTACGCGACCGCTTCGAAGGTGTTGTCCGGGGTGTCCGCGCCCTCATCGACAAAACGTCTGCCGTGGTGGTCGACCAGGATCCCGTAGGGATAGACCATGACGAGGGCCTCGGGCAGGCGGGTCCGGGGGTCGACTGGCTCGCCGTGGAAGCGGTCGAACTGGCCGTCGGTGGCGGCGCCGGCGCGGACGCCCATCACGATGCCCTCGCCCTGGTTCGCGCGCCCGCCGGGGGTGATGGTCGGCAGTTCGTGGCCACGCGCGCCGAGATGCTCGTCCAGCAGGTCCGCGCTGCCCTCGAAACCGCCGCAGGCGAGGACCACGGTGTGTGCCCGCCAGTGGCGCGGCCGGCCGTCACCGTCGACTCCCTCGACTCCCTCGACTCCGGTCACGGCGCCGTCGCGGTCCTGGACGAGGGACCGGGCGGTGCACTCGTGCTCGACCGTGCCGCCGAGCTCCACCAGTCGTCGCGCGAGGGTCGAGACGATGGCGGCGCCGCCGCCATCCGGCATGAGCCGCGGCCCCTTGGAGGTAAGGAAGTAGGTGAGGTCCGTCTTCGTGGCGACACCGTTCTCGCCCAGCCACCGGATGGTCGGCTGGGCGAGCTCCGCCAGCCGGTTGATGATGGCCGGATCCGTCTGGCCATCGCTCAGCTCGTGCATGCGGGCGACGAAGTCGGGCGCTGGTGAACCGTCGGGGTTCAGGCGGAAGAACGAACCGGTCCAGGCGGTGTTCCCGCCCCGGTTGGCTTTCGTCGTGCGCTCCAGCACCACGACCCGCCCGCCGGGCGCGGCCTGCAGGAACTGCACCGCGGTGGCAAGACCGCCGGCCCCGCATCCGACGACGAGCAGGTCCAGCTGTTCTTGGCTCACCAAGACTTCCCTTCACCTCGTCGCGATCGATCCACTCTGCGGTCTGCGAGTTCCAGTAGAAGGTTCCGGAGCCCAAGTGACTGGTCTACACCGAAGCGCAACGTGCGTCAATCCATCTGGTGGTCTACATAAACCACTTGGTGGTCTATGATGACCGCATGGCTCAGAGTCAGGACGCCGCGGTCGCGAGAGCGGACGGGGGCGTGCGCAGCGTCGCCAGGGCCGTCGAGGTGCTCGACCTCTTCGACCGGGAACACCCGCTGCGCACGCTGCGCGAGATCGTGGCGCTCACCGAGCTGCCGAAGACCACGGTGGTCCGGCTGCTGTCCACGCTGGAGGCGCTGGGCCTCGTCATCGATCGCGGAGACTCCAGCTTCGGCCCCGGAGCAGGCTTCCTGCGGTGGGTGACGCTCGCCCAGTCGTTGTGGGACGTGAGTGCGCGGGTACGGGACGTCATGACGCGGCTGGTGGACGTGCACGGCGAGACCGTCAACATCTACGTCCGCCGGGACGCCATCCGGGTGTCGATCGCCCAGGTGGAAGGGACGGCGACGGTCCGCAGCGTCGTCCAGGTCGGCGTTCCCTACTCCCTGGCGTCCGGCGCGGCCGGGAAGGTCCTGCTGGGCGGTGCCTCCGCGGCGGTGCTCCACCAGGTCGTCGAACGGGAGCCGGAGGCGCGGTTCGAGGAACTGCGCCGCGAGGCCGCCGGTGTGCTCGAGGCCGGCTACGCCATCACCCACGGAGACCGGGAACTGGGTGCTTCCGCTGTCGCGGCGCCGATCAGGACGGCCGACGGCCGGATCGGCGCCGCGCTGTCGATGAGCGGTCCCAGCTCCCGCTTCACGGCCGACCGTGTCGGCCACTACGTGGACGCCGTCACCGCCGCCGCCACCGAGATCTCGGCCTTGGGGCTCGGGCCCGTGGAGGTCCTGCTGTGACCGCGGACCTCCTCGCGGGTGTGCGGGTCCTCGACCTGACCAACGTGCTCGCCGGCCCGTTCGCCGGCTACCAGCTCGCGCTGCTGGGCGCCGACGTCATCAAGATCGAGACTCCTCGGTCCGGGGATCTCGCTCGGCAGCTCGGCGCTGACCCGGCGCTGAGCGACGAGTATCTGGGAGCGTCCTTCCTCGCGCAGAACTCCGGAAAGCGCTCGGTCTGCGTCAACCTGAAGTCTGACGAGGGCAAGGACGTGTTCACGCGCCTGGTCGCGGGCGCCGACGTGCTGCTGGAGAACTTCCGGCCAGGAGTCCTGGGCCGGCTCGGCTTCGACTGGCCCGCGTTGCGCGCGATCAACCCGCGGCTGGTCTACTGCGCGATGTCGGGATTCGGCGCCACCGGGCCGATGCACACCCGGCCCGCCTACGACCAGGTCATCCAGGGCCTGTCCGGCATGATGAGCGTTACCGGCACCCCCGAGGCCGCTCCGCTGCGGGTCGGATTCCCGCTCTGCGACAGCATCGGCGGGCTCGCGGCCGCCCTGGCCATCTCGTCGGCGCTGATCCGCCAACGCCGCACCGGTGAGGGAGCCTTCCTCGACGTCTCGATGCTGGACGCCGCGCTGACCGCCATGGGCTGGGTCGTCTCGGACCACCTCATCGCGGGGCGGACGCCCGTGCCGATGGGCAACGAGAACTCCACCTCGGCGCCGTCGGGCACCTTCCGGACGGCGAAGGGACTACTCAACATCGCCGCCAACAAGCAGGAACAGTACGAGACGCTCTGCCGGGTCCTCGGCCGCGAGGAGCTCATCGACGACCCACGCTTCGCGACCCGCGACGAGCGCAAACGCAACCGGGACGTCCTGCGGGCCGAGCTCGAGGCGTCGCTGGTCGCGCTGCCCGCCGCCGAGTGGGACAGGATCCTGCTCGACACCGGTGTGCCCGCGGCGCCGGTCGTCGCCGTCCCCGAGGCTCTCGCCAGTGAGCAGATCGCCCACCGGGGGCTGGTCGCCACCCTTCCCTCGCCCGCGGCGGGCGGCGGGGAACTGCGCGTGCTCGGCCTGCCCACCCACGTCGACGGCGCCCCGGTTCAACCGACCGCGCCGCCGCCGAGACTCGGCGAGCACACCGACGAGGTCCTCGCCGAGCTGGGCCTCGACGCCGAGGAGATCGCACGACTTCGTGATCGGAAGGCGATATGAGCGACGCGCGTCGCGACGCGCACGGCCGGGTGACGAGCACGGACGTCACCGACTGGTGGTCCACCGCCATCGCCGACATCGAACCCGGTGTCATCCGGCTGCGTGGCTTCCCCATCGAGCAGCTGATCAACCGGGCCAGCTTCGTGGAGACCATCTGGTTGATGCTGCGCGGCGAGCTGCCGACCCCCGACGAGGCCCGGCTGTGCGAACGGGCACTCGTGGCCGCGGTCGATCACGGGCCGCAGGCCCCGTCGATCGCCGCGGCCCGGATGGCCGCGACCTGCGGCGTCGGCCTGCACGGCGCGGTGTCCACCGGCGTCGGCCTGCTGGGCGACGTACACGGCGGCGCCGGGCAGCAGTGCATGGAGCTGCTGGAGACGATCCGGCGGACCGTGACTCCTGAACGGAGGCCAGGTGGCGATGCCTCGTCGGACGGCGCTGAACCGTCGAACGGCGCTGAACCGTCGGACGGCGTGACGGTCACCGAAGCTGTCGCCCGCGTACTCGCCGAGCTGCGCCGCAAGAAGAGGTATGTCCCCGGATTCGGGCACCGTTTCCATCCGCGCGACCCCCGGCGCGACCCGCTTCTCGATGCGGCGCGTGAGCATGTCCGGATCGGCACGATCAGCGGGCGGTACCTGGCCATCGCCGAGGAGATAGAGGCGCAGCTGTCCGAGGGGCGGACCCGTCCCGTCCCGATGAACATCGACGGCGCGACCGCGGTCATCTACGCCGAACTCGGGTTCCCGGCCGAACTCGGCCGCGGCCTGTTCATCCTGTCCCGGTCGGTGGGCATCCTCGCCCACGCGTGGGAGGAACGCGTCGACGGCCGCCGGATCAAGGGTCCGATCCCTCCGCCGCTGCTGCCGACCTACGTGGGCGAGCCACCACGGCCCGTCCCTGACGCCGTCAGCACGGCCGAGACTCCGCCGGGACGCCGGGCGGGCCCGGCTGCCTGAAGCTCCGCCGGACGGTGCCCGCGCACGTCAGGCCTGCCGGACGATCCGTCGAACTCCCTGGAACAGCTGAGGAGCAGGTGTGCGAGTACTGGTTACCGGTTCTCGAGGCAAGATCGGTTCCCGCGTCGTCGCCCGCCTGGCGGCGGACGGGCACAGGGTCATCGGAACCGATATCGTCATGCCCGCGTATGGCCCTCCGTTCGAGCCGTACCTGCGGGCGGATCTCACGGACTACGGGCAGGCGATCTCTGTCGTGCTGCGTGTCCGGCCGGACGTCGTCGTGCACACCGCCGGGATTCCCGAGCCGTCGCATGATCCTGCGCACGTCGTCTTCGCGACGAACACCCAGTCGACGTTCAACGTCGCCGAGGCGGTCGCCCGCACCCGGGTGCGCCGCCTGGTCTATGTCTCCAGCGAGACCGCCCCGGGCTTTGTCACCGCCGAACGGCCGTTCCTGCCCGACTACCTGCCCGTCGACGAGGACCACCCGCTGCGCCCGCAGGACGCCTACGGCCTGTCCAAGGCACTCGGAGAGACCATCTGCGACGCGCTGGTACGCCGGGCCGACGCCACCGCCGTCTCGGTGCGTCCCAGCCTGGTGCTGACCCCCGACAGTTATCGACAGCTTCACGACCGGGTCGCCGCGGACCCCCGGGCGGGGGTGTTCAACCAGTGGTCGTACGTCGACGTCGACGATCTCGCGGAGCTGATCGCCTTGGCGGCGGTGGCCGACACCGCCGGTCATGAGGTCGTCTACGCCGCCCAGCCGGACAACATCGCCGGCCGCCCGCTGGCCGAGCTCACCGACCAGGTGTTCGGCCCGGACGCCCCGCCGCTGCGGGCGCTGGAGCGTCCCGACGCCGGCGGTATCTCCATCGCCAAGGCCCGCGCCCTGTTCGGCTGGAAACCGGAGCGCTCCTGGCGCGACCACCTCCAGGTCGACGGCTGACGGCGTGGGGCCCTCGTATCACCCCCGAACCCACAGACCGGCCCACCGGATCCAGCCGGTGGGTTTCTCGGTCGCTGACAACATCCCGTCCGGCGAAGGATGACGACGATGAAGCATGTACGGCTCGGCCGCACCGGCCTGCGAGTGTCGCGGCTGTGTCTGGGGACGATGACGTTCGGCCTACAGTGTGACGAGGAGCGGTCCCGGGCGATCCTCGACCGGGCCGCCGAGGGCGGCATCACCTTTCTCGACACGGCTGATGTCTACCCGCTCGGGGGGACCGTCGAGACCGTGGGCCGTACCGAGGAGATCCTCGGCCGCTGGCTGGCCGGCCGTCGCGACGCGTTCGTGGTGGCGACGAAGTGTGTGGGGCCGACGGGTCCGCGGCCGTGGGACCGGGGGGCGTCGCGGCGGCACATCCTCGACGCCGTCGACGCCTCGCTGCGTCGGCTGGGCACGGACTTCATCGACCTGTACCAACTGCACGGCCACGACCCGCACACGCCGATCGACGAGACGCTGCGGGCGCTGGACGACGTGGTGCGCGCGGGCAAGGTCCGCTATGTCGGAGTCTCCAACTACCTGGCCTACCAGCTCGCCCGCGCGCTCGGGCGCAGCGAGACGTTGAACCTGGTCCGGTTCGACTCGGCGCAGCCGCGGTACAGCCTGCTGTTCCGTGAGGTGGAGCGTGAGCTGTTCCCACTGTGCCTCGAGGAAGGCGTCGGGGTGATCCCCTACAACCCGCTGGCCGGTGGGTTGCTGTCGGGCAAGCACGAGCGGACGAGGCCGCCGGCCGACGGTGGCAGGTTCACCCTGGGCACGGCCGCGGACCGTTATCAGCAGCGGTACTGGCAGGAGCGGATGTTCGACACCGTCGACGAGCTCACGGCAGTGGCCGCCGAGCTCGGGGTGGCTCTGCCGACGTTGGCGGTGGCGTGGGTGTTGGCGCAGCCGGCGGTGACCGCTCCGATCATCGGCGCCAGCCGGCCCGAGCAGCTGGAGGCGACCCTGGCCGCCGTGGACCTGGAGCTTGATGACGCGCTGTTCAAGCGTCTGGACGAGCTGACCGTCGACTACCGCCGCGGTGATGCCGGAATCTGACTAGTCGAACAGTCGGCCACCAGTCACATCCAGCCAGTCCGGAGTGCCGTTTCCACCCGGTTGCGTCCGCGGTCTTTGGCTCGGTAGAGCGCCGCGTCGGCGAGTTCGACGAGGGTTGTCGGGTCGTCGTGGGGGGTGGGGGTGGCGGCCGTGACGCCGATGCTGACGGTG
>Ga0268265_10000520_pt1 | contig 39203 bp, 77 predicted proteins | sample KBSSwiS52_FD_190355 | JGI IMG/M metagenome (GOLD analysis project Ga0268265, IMG submission 190355) | Switchgrass rhizosphere microbial communities from Kellogg Biological Station, Michigan, USA - KBS Switchgrass S5-2 (SPAdes) (version 2) | ecosystem: Host-associated > Plants > Roots >...
GCGTAAGTTGTTGATTTCATTGGGCTGTGATTGCCGGTTTCTGCCATGCCTGTTAGAGGCCGAAATTGCAGTTTTGTTCAATCAAATCAACAACTTAAGTCGCTAATCAGTGCATGCGCATGTTGCATCTCATCCGGCCCGGGAGACCGCATGGATGCTAGGTGCGGTAGGAAAACGGTAGGAATTCGATAGGAATTAGCCAATCTTGACCTTCTGAAATTCTGCGCCTCGATTGTTCGCGTAGAGGTTCGCCGTTTCGTCTGTGGTGTGTCCGAGCAACGCCTTTGTATCTACGCCGCCCTGATCCATGTACGTCCGCTTGCACAGGCTCCGCAGCTCGTGGAAGGTCGGCAGATTCTCTCCCGCGCCCAGTGCCTTGACCACGTATTCCGTGAACCTGGAGCTGATCGTGTTCAGTGAGATCCGCTTGCCGGGCGCGCTGTTGCTCGTCGGCTCGGTCTGGTGAACCATGTACTGGCTCACAACGCCCGTGCGCCGACACTCGGCAATAGCGTCCTTCAGGCTGGCCTTCATGAACTGCGAGTGCAATGCCACGGGGATGGCGATCTTCACTTTGCCGCGGTTCTTCAATGGCGTCACAAGCAGGTGATCGTCCACCACGTCCGAAAACTTCAAGACCGACACATCCTCCCGGCGCAGGCCCGTGAGCATCGCCAGCAGTACGGCATGGCGTAGCCAAGTCGGTGCGCCGGACATTCCACCCCACACCTTCATGAAGCTGTCGTTCGTGAATCGCATGCGGGCGACAACCACCTTCTGGGCCTCGGTGACTTGCGCCGGGTTGGTCTGCATGTGCCCCATGGCAATGGCCTTCCCGAATGCCTTCTTCATGGCAGACCGGCAAGCCTGCGCTGTGCGCGCACCCCTGTTCTCCCGAATCGCGTCCAGCGCCTTGGCCGCATCGTGCACGGACAACCTGCCGAGCGCGTGCCCGCCGATCTCCGCGGAGATGGCCTTGATCGAGGTCCGGTAGCTGCGCAGGGTGTTCTCCGCGAACTTGAGCCCGCCATACCATTCCTCCAGCCATTCGCTGACCGTCTTGTCCTTCTGTTCCAGCCGGTCCAGCAGCCGGGCCTTACCCAACTGTCCAGCCGCCCACAGATTGGCCTCCATGGCCTGCATGCGGGCATCGGCGAGAGGCACGCGCCCGATCTTCACGTAGGTCTTTGTAATGGGGTTCAGCCACATGAAGTAGCCGGGCCGCGACTCCAAAAGTCCGGTGGGCCACTCCTTGCGGGCCTTGGCGCGTGGTCGAGCGGCCATCAGGCAGCACTCAGCCGGGACATAAGGCCAGCCGACCGGGCGACCTCTGCGATATGCCGTGCGCTGGGCTCAACGTAGTAGGTGCGCCCGATCTTGAGCGGGGCAGGGATGATCCGCCCTTCGCGCACCCACAGCCGCAGCGTGCGATCCGCTGGTGGTGGGTCGAAGTGCGATGCCGCCCAGTTGGTCAAGGTGACTTTCATGCTTCCTCGCCCCTCTCTCCAGAACGCCCGATAGAGGATGCTGCTCGCTCGAAGTAGAAAATGATGGGCTCGGTCTTTTCCACGATCAGCCCGAACCGCAGACCGTGCCGGTAGCGGCTGGCGTTGCGTCTCAGTACCTCATGCGTGCGTTGCAATCCATGTCGCCAGTCCTCCAGCGAGGATGAGTGCTTGTCGATGTTGCATGGAGCGCAGGCCGGCATCAGATTGCCGACATGGTCATGCTCCGGACGCCATAGCTCCCCGGTCGCCTTGAATCCTACGCCGGGGACATGGATGAGCTTCCGCTGCACCGATTCGACGTGGTCTGCATGCCATCGGGAGCCGAGTTCGCAGCCGCAGTACGCGCACCGACCGCCGAACATCTCGCGCAACGTGGCGCGTTGTGCTTTGGTGAGTTTCATGTCTGCTCACCTCCAGCACGGATAGCAGCGGCATCCAATTCGGTGACGATTTCGACGCCTTGGTGTTGTGCTCGTAGGGTTAGTGAACCGCCGAGCAGCGAGTGCAAATCGGCGGCGATCTCTTCCTGGTAGCCAGAGGGCCACTCGGCGCAGACTTCCTTGATGCGCTCGACCAGAATCTTTTCGCGTGAGCGAATCTCCAGGCCGTAGATGATGGTTTCGTCGTCGCTCGGGCACTTGGCCGCGAAGACATAGCGATAGGTGTTCATGCGGCCCTCCTCCTGAATCTGGTCATGAAGAAGGCCCACACAGCGCCGCCGACAACCTTAGCCGTGAACTGCATCAGCACGATCAGCGGCATCAGCGCGCCGAAGGCTATGGTCGGGAAGATCAGAGAATCCACCGCAGCCCCCGCGACGTTGCTCTTGAAGCTACGTGTTGCCCACGATCCCGACGCCTTGGAGAACACCATCCAGTCAACCAGACCACTGATGATGAAGGCAACAGCGCTTGCAATGGCGATGTGCTGCGCGCCGGGATTCAACACCCACGTCAGCAGGCCGGCGAACAGGATCAGGGCGCCCATCTGCCAAGGGCGGATGCGGACGTGCAACCAGTCGCGGAGCGTCAGGTCCAGGCCAATGAGAAAGAAGGCGTTCAGCGGCGTAATGGCGGGGCCGAACTGCATGACAAGTAGGTTTGCTATGGTCATCGCGGCGGCGTAGACGAAGAGGGCGAGAGCGAGAATCACAGCAGTTGTCCTTGAGATTGAAGGTTAATTTCGGGAACGATGAAGCCCCACCGGGCTGGAGCGTGTTGCGACTCGACGCGACCACGCATGACCACCGCACGGCCCTCTTTGGTGTTCGGCTGGTACGTTCCCCGCCAAGCTTGGTCGATGCCGATGTTTTGGCCGATGTTCGTGCTGTCTGCGCTGGACAGCGGCAGTCGGGTGAAGATTTCCGGGTCCAGCATCCGCAGGCCGTGCAACTTGCACATTGGCCGGCCGTCATCGTCACAGAGAACGCGCATTGCGCGCGCTATCTGGCCCCACCATGCGGTCGTGCCGACGACACCGAACTCTCCCGAGCTGCCGATGCAGATCCGCGGGTAAGAGGATGCCAGCCGCTCCAGCCGCTCCAAACTCTCGTGCATGTGCCAGACTGGAGCGCCGAACCACTTCGGCAGCGGCCACTCGGCCAACAGCGCATCGTTGTCAGCCTCCCCGCCGTCGATCACATCGGGGATCACGGCGAAGTCGCACATTGGCAGCAATTTGCACTGCGCGGCCCACTCGTAGAACGGGCGCCAGTCCTGCACAGGCTTGCCTGCTTTCCACGCTGGGAAGGCACCGTTGTCGAGCGCAATCGACTGGCAAACCGACACTGCGGCATTGAGTTGGTTGCGGTTCGGGAAACTGACGAACGCATGTCCCCCAGTGACCGCCGCAATCATTGCCGTCTCCGGAGTGATCGGAAGGCCATAGTAGGGAATCATGTCTGCTCACCTCCAGCACGGATAGCAGCGGCACAGTGCCGGGTTGCCATGTTGTAGGCGAGGTCGCCGTCCGTCAGTTCTTCGACGGCTTCGCCCTCGCACAGCTTTGCAGCGCGCTCCGTAGCGAACTCGAATGCACGAAAGGCGAATGTCTTCTCGTAATCGCCACCGCCTGCACGGCAGAACTGACCTTCAGCCTTCCACCACGTCTCAAACGCTTCGTTGCTCATGGCTTTTCCTCCTGCTGTGCCAGTGCTCGGGATGCATCGGCAGCAACCTTGCGTACCTCGAATGCGTCGGGGTCGATCCCGGCTTCCCGACAGATTCGGTTCGCGGACGTGCTGCCAACCGCGAACAGTTTTTCCGCGATCACCCAGTTGGGCTGTCGCTGGAATTCGCGCGAAGTGCCCCCGCGAGCATTGGCCAGCAGGTAGAACGGCGAGAAGTGCGCGTAGCCAACGTTGCACGCTTCTTTGCCGAGACATGCGACCTCGGCCCGCAACCGGTCGATCTCCGCATCCTTCTCTGCCGCTTGCGCCAGGAGGGCTGATTGGGCGTCGGCGAGGCGGACGTATTTGCCATCGGGGCTCGAGAACATTGTCAGATCGCCAGCGAAGATTCCGGGCTTCATGCGCTGCATCCCAAACGTGAACGCCTCTGCTTGCGATGCTTCGGGGAGAACGGGGAACTGCTTCGGGGTGGGTGGAGTAGAGGTCATGCTGCTTCCAGTTGGAATTGATCGGCGTTACCCCATTGCTCGGCCATGGCTTCTGCCACGCCCGCGCGGGTTGTGCTGCGGCGCTTCCAGCGATCTGGCCCCGGCGATTCGCGGTGAACCACTGACCATGCCTTGTGCTCGTCAGTTCCAGACTTCGGCGGGGTGAGCTTGTTGGTCGGCCGCAGCGGCGGAAGTCCGATCAGTTCCAGCCCGGTCGCCTTGAACTCCGGAATGCCGAACCAATACGGCTGCACGACTTGCCGAAAGCCCGGCTTGATCAGCTCGCGTGCATAGCGATGCATGATCGGGTTCTCGATGGCCTTGCGTTTGATCGGCGCGTCGCGCAGCACGCGGTACAGGTCCGCGGCGCGTTCCAGCTCTTCCCACATTTCCTCCTTCGTCCGGCCAGGTGGCGGGACGTGGAGCCACCGGACGCCGCTATTCGTCAGGCGCGTGCATGTCGGGTGCGCGATCATCAGATCCCACCCCGCATTGAGCACGTTGCGCACGTCGCCTTGGATGTGCCAGCCGTGCGGGTCGTCGCTCGGCAGCAGATCGCACGACACCGCTGTATGGCCGCGACGGGCGAAAGCAGATCGCACGACACCGCTGTATTCGCAGGCGATAAGCACTCTCATCCCTCACCCCGCTCGACAGGCTGCGCGGCCTTGAGGGCCAAGACAGCTTTTGCGCTCGCAGCCCACGCTTCGGACTCCTTGCCAGCGCTGTCTTCCGTCCAATAGTCGTCGTAGCCCTTGTATGCTGTGGCCGCGAGTTGTTCGTCCGTCAGGGCCTCGGGCGCTGAGGTTGCGGCGAGGGTTGATAGCGCCAACATGGCGTCTGCCTCATGCCGGTAGGCCGCCATGAGGCAGTAAGCAGGCTTGTCGCCGCCTTCGTCAATCATGACCGACGCCGTGATGGGTATCGCCACCGCCTGCGCAGCGCCTGCCGCTGCTGGGGCTTCCTGGCGCGATGCGAGGGCGGCACGCTTCTTCGGCTTGCGCATCTTGTAGTATGCGAAGCCTCCCCATTGCCAGTCTTCGGGCTCGATGTGGGCGGCATAGTAGAGAACTTTGTCCGCGCCTGCGGCTTGCAAGACCTCATGCCACTGCACCTCGGAGTCATGAGCGCGGAGGATCGCCAGCGCCGCGACAGTGCCGGAGTTGAATCCGCCGTCTTTCGCCTCCTGCTCGCGCGCATCGATAGCGCCCAAGGGTGCAGCGGCAAGCATCGCGCGCCACATGTTCTCGATGTCCTGCTTGGCATCCTTTGCTTCTGGTGTGCTTGCGGCAGCCTCGATCATTTCCCTGGTGGGCGTTGGCGGCACCTGTTGCCACACATTCGCGGTGCAGGGGTGTGATGCGGCACCTCGAATGGCCTTGAGGCAGTCGCCCCAGCCGCGTGCGTACTCGCTCGAAGAGCCGTTCTTCTCGTCGCCATAACTCATGCCAGAGTGCGAGATTTCGGCTGCGCGAATTGCGTCTTTAAAGTCGCGCGCATCGATAGCGGCTCCGGGTGCGGCGAGGGAAGCGATGAATTCGGGTTCAGCGAGAAGGCCAGCAATACAGTCCCGCAAAAGCGCGCGGTCGTTGTCGTTCGGCGTGTAGCAGGCGTCTCTGCCGTCTTCAGTCTCACCTCGCATTTCGTAGTCATCGATATAGGCGTCCACGACTGCTTCGATCTTGGCCCAATCCTTCGCCACCCCTTCGGCAGCGGGTGCCGCCGCTGGGGGAGTCTCTGCCGGTGCACGGATAGCGAGAATTTCACGCGCTCGCTCGATGCGGTTTGTGATGGTGCTAAATCCGTAGTGCGAATATTTCGCCCAAGCCTCGATGATCTGCTCATCGCTCGGCTCTGCCGGTGCGCTTGTGAGTGCGGCGCGGTAGGCACTTGCCATTGCCTTCTGAAGATTGGTCACATCCCGAAGCGTTGGAAGGCGGATACCCATTTCTCGCATCGCGTCCGCAGTCTTGCCGTCGTCAAAATGCTGCCAGTCGATTTCTGCCGGCTCGGCTGCTGCGCCAGCATGGGCGGCGAGCAGGAAATCGTTCACCTCGCATGCGAAGTCTCTGGCGTCCTTGCTCGGGTGGTGCATCGCCATTTCCGCGGCCTCGGCAAGAATGGATGCGCGACGATCAAAGGTCATTGCTGTCTCCTTGGGATTGGGCTGCAGGGGCGGGAGGGAGGGGCGTCCAATGAGTGGGAACGATGATGGTGTCATCAAAGCCGTTTGCCCAATGTGGTGGTTCTTCATAGGAATCCCAGAAGATGACCGCGCAGCCGATGGTTTCTGTAAGACACAAGAATTCGCGGCCATCCTTCGGCGCCGTCTCTATCGGCATCCACCCCTCTGCCTTCCCTTCCTGCTTGCTGGCGGAGAGAGCGGCACGGCTGTTCCATGCGGCAAATGCTTCCTGCTCAGTCTCGCCACCAGACATGGGAGATGCAGGGCAACTCATGTTGCTGCAGCGAACGATTTCTTCGCCCGCATAGATATGCGTGTGATCTGCCCCGCTGCCGCAGAACGGGCACGGCAGCAGAGCCGAGCCTTCATCAAGGCGGGGCGGCGTCATGGCTGCTGGGCGGTATTCGTTGGTGGTCATGTGGTCGCCTCTGGTTGTGCTGCGAGTGCTGCGGCCCGATCTGCGGCTTGTAGGCGCTTGATTGCCGAGCGCAGCGCCGAGTTCGGCTTTAGGTAGTTCCAGACGAACATCTTTTCGTCCCCGTCATCGATGCCCGAGACTTGCTCGTAAGCCGCGACTTCGTTGCCTTCGTTGAACATCGCAATAGCCATGTCGCAGGCATTGCGCAGTTCTTCCTCGCGACCCTTGGAGATGCTCGAAACTTCCTCAGCATTCCGAGTCGGGCTGTGCCGAATTGGTTCATCGGCATTCAGCACCTTGCCTTCCATTTCATCGGCAGTCGGCTCGCTGCCAATTTCCGGGAACGCCTTGCGCAGCGCCTGTGCTTCGGCGCACTTGGCGATCTGCCCATAGGGGCGCTTCGACCACATTGCATTCGGCGCGATGCTCTTGTCCTGCCCGCCCTTGACGGCGTAGTTCTCTTTCCAGAACTCCTTCGCCGTGAACTCGACAATCTCGCCAGTGGAGATGCGGCGCTTGACGGTCACGCGGCACCATGCCGGATAGGTGGTGCTCACGCCGCCGATGGCTTCGGTCACGTCCGGCCCGAATTCAGGCTCAGACACGCCTGCGCAGCCATTGCGTGCGGCTTGCGTGCGGTAGAGGCCAATGCCTGGCATCACTACATCGCGCATCTGCCGCGTCTTGCCGTCCCACATGGGCACGATGTGGACTGGCTTTTGCATGGGGTCGAGGCCAGCAGCCTTGCAGTAGCCCAACACCATCTTGATGGAGGCTGGTGCAGCGCCCGGGTAGAGACTGGAGCCGAGAACTGCCAGCAGTTCTTCTTCGCGCAGCGCAAGCACACCGCCGTTCTGAGTTGCGAGTTGGTTGCTCATACCCCCCCCCAAGCCATAGAAACAATGGCAGCGATGTAGAGGCAGACTTCCACAGCAATGACGCCAACAACAAGATCGCTCATGAACGTGCTGGGCTCGCTCTCGATTTGGCAGATGTCGTGGTTCATCGTCATTCCTTCTGCGCAATCAGCGCGTCAATAGGTGCTTGGGCGAGATCGTCCGCAACTGCTTGCGCTGCGTCCGATTCCGTTGGCCCATCTGGCGTGTAGCTCATGCCGATAGCCAGTGCGAGGGCGAGAACCCAAGTTACGGGGCGGCTCATGGCTTCTTCCGATTCGCTTTGAACCATGCGTCGGCCTGTGCCTTGGCCTCTTCTTTTGTCGAGGCAAGTTCATTGCATGTGTTGATGTCAAACCCATAAGCCACCCAGTACCATCCGGCGACAGGCCCACGCCATCCGCCCCCATAGGGAGATACGGTGATCAACACGCTCCCGTTCTCCCGAAGTTGCAGGCCGCGGGGGCGCTGTCCAATAGCCCGGAGGCCGGTTTCGCTTGGCTCATTTCTCCAACGTGCGGTCATGGTCGATCCACCCTCACATCAAGAGTTGCAGGCCCCAGCGATCCCCGGAACGCATCCGCATCCGGCTCGCCAAGGTCAAGCGTTTCCAAGAAGCGTGCGCGCAGTTCGCGGCAAGCCGCAGCCAGTTGCTCATCGGTGGCCGCATGGTTGAGCGTCAGTTGTGCAAGCTCGTGCGTGCTGATCGGGCCAAAGTAGTAGCTGGCCTCACGCTTGGTTGGCGCGGTTTCGAGCCACAGGCTGTATTGCGCAACATCGTCACAGACCGACTCTTGAGCAAGCAGCAATGCGAGGTTTGGAATGCGGGCATTCATGATGCGCTCTCGGCAACCGCGGCTAGGATGGCAGAGGCGTTTTTGCGAGCAACTGCTCGGCGGTCAGCCCAGGCATCCTGTGCTTCCTTGCCGTGCTCAGCAGACGGCATCGCGGAGATGCATGTCTCCAGCAATTCGCGCAATGCCTCCAGCGCCTCATGCTTTTGGGCAATGTGCCATGCCATGCGGCGTTGCAGTTTCTCGGCTGTGTCAGGGCCTGCACTCTTGGGCAGGTCAACATCGATGTCGCGGTATTCGTCACCCCGCAAGGCACAGAGAGCGCGCTGCTCGATCCACCGGGTCCGGCGCGTTTGGCTGCGGCTCTTCGCTGCTGTGCGGGCAATGTGATCCAGCGCCTGCGCCAAGATCAGCGGGTCAACGCTCGTTGCGGCGGCGTATGCACGCGGGTATTCATGGGTGACTTCGCTCATGCTGCTTCCTCCGCGATCCGCTCCAGCCAGCGCGCCCACGTCTCGGCCGTGATCTCCGCCTGAAACATCTGCAGGGCGTGGAACATCTGTTCCTCGGTCATGCCGGCTTCGAGGTAGAGGGTGCAGCCATCTTCGGGCTCGACGCAGGCGAGGTGCTCGACGGAAAAGCCGATGGTTTTCATGCGTCTTCTCCTGTGGCCTTGGTGTTGTAGTAAATCGTGACTTCGCGCTCGCAGACGAAGGGGTTACCGCAAGAGGCGCAATCAACATTGGTCTCGCCTTCCATGCACGGGCCGAAATCCCATTCCCATGCATCTGTCTCTGCATGGCCGCAGTGAGGGCACACCGGCTGGCTCTGTAAATCAGTGTCGTGCGCGCTCACGATGCACCCTCAGCACGAGCACGCTCAACGCTCCAAACAGCGCGAAGCTCATCAACAGTCAGCGGAGCAGGGCGCGACTCAAAGCCGCGGTGAGTCTGGGCCAGCGGCTCAAGCTGTAGGTCGAGCTCGCCGGGCGTCGGCGTCACGATCACAACCTGGTGGCGCGGGCAGATGCGGTGGGCGGCGCTGGTCAGTTGGTACATCCATCTCTCCTGTAGAGCTGCTGGTCTGCAGCGGGTGAGATGGAGTCTAAATTAGTTAGACCATGGTGTCAAAGGAATTTAGACAAGAGGCCAACTATATTTGTCGGGAACTGTTTCGGGGACGAAAAAAAGCCTGCTCGATGGCAGGCTGTGGTGGATGGCGGGCCTTAGTTGCAGTTCGTGTAGACCTGGTTCCCGATGCGTTGGCTGGTGCAGTTCACTTGAGGCCGAATCGGCATCATGTAAGGCTGCGGCAATGGCTGGATCTGGGGCATCACATAGCCCGGGTTGGGCTGCGGCATGTGTTCGCAGCCAACCAAAAGGCTAGCTGAACATGCCATAAGGAATGCCGCTGCAGGTAGGCGGTACTTCATCCTTCATCTCCTTGCGCAGATTGCGCGGTAGTTTATGGCTCTCGGAAAGGATGCAGGCTTGATGCCCAAGCAGGCAATTGAAGCCCGCAGCGGCGGCATAGGAGGCTGCTCCAATGTCGTCTATGTACTGCCCGCATAGGCCGATTTTGTCCTCCCCTTCGACATGAGAGGCAAGATATATCAGCCCGTCAATTTTTCCCTGTTCTGCGTTGCGTAGCAGCACTCGTAGTGTGTTTGCGACGCTCAGGTGGTTTTGTCTCTGGATCTGAATTGCTGTAGTCATTCGGGTGGCTCTTCTTCTTGGAAGTGCCTGGTATGGATAGCTCGATGTTTTTTTGGCCCCCCGCCGTCAATGTATATGTCTGTAGGACGGCATCGCGAGTATTTTCCCTCTCTACCACATAGGTATTAACTGGGGACTTGGTGACAGGCATTGCCTCCTCGACCTGGGCGTCGGTCGCACTTTCTTGGATATAGGCCATCCAGATGGCATTCAGGGTGCGTTTCTGTTGTTCGTTCAAGCCATCGAACGCGGCGGCGAACTTCATCGCCTCAGGAGTGAGTGAATCTTCCCAGAGTAGTCCGTCAGCGCTCACATCGTAAAGCTTCGCCAAATCGCGCAGGGTCAGCGCATCCGGGACGCCTCGGCCCGTCTCCCAAGCAGAAACAGTCGCCTTGTTCAATGAAAAGCGGGTGGCAACGTCCTGCTGGGTCAGGTTCTTGTTCTGTCTAGCAGAGGCAAGGCGCATCCCTAGCCCACGGCGGATGGGATCGATGTCTGGTTTGTCAGTCATAGAACCAGCGTAGACCCCGACTGCAACATGGGGTCTATTTGTAGTAGACAGACGGGTCTAACTAGTTTAGACTCGGCGCCATGAAGCCAATTGCCGCAAACCGAAAGGTGCTGGAACTCGCTGGTAACAACCACGCTGAGGTAGCCCGCATCCTTGGATATATCGACCGCCGCAACGTGTGGCAGTGGACAAAGAACGGGAAGCCGTTCCCCGCATACCACTGCGTCACCTTGGAGCGGCACTGGCCCGGCAAGATTTCGCGCAAGCAGCTTCGCCCGCATGACTGGATGAAGCACTGGCCCGAGCTGGCGTCCCAAGTTGAGGTGGCCTGAATGACCTTCTACCTCCAAGTCGCCCTCGTTTCCTTCGTCGCCACTGGCATTGCCGCATGGTTCTTCGTGGCCATCGATGGCTACATCACCCGGGACTGAGCAATGCAGTTCTTCATCTCCTTCCTGTTCGTCTGGTTCGGAGGCCTGTTTGGCTTCGTGAGCTACCACGACGCAGAGCCTGTGATGGCTTGCTTTGGTCTTGTCATGGCCTTGATTGGCTGTGCCGGCTTTTTTATGAAGGAGCGAGAGATGTTCTGGATCTTCTTCCCCATCTTTGCAGCGCTCTGTCTCTTGCTCATGGCAGTAGAGAGCGCTCCTGCCGATGACATGGGCGAGGCCGACGACTGCGGCATCGAACACGCGAACCCAACCGCCTGAGCGCTGCTCGGCATCCCCACCAACCAACTCCAAGAGCCTTAGATGTACAGCGATCCTGCACTCATCCGTAAGAACTTCGTGAAGCTCAGTCTGAGCGACCGAGAGGCCGATCTGATCAATGCGTTCTGCGCCTATTCGGGCGAGCAGAAGGCGACGTTCCTGCGGGACTTGATTCTGCGGAAGGCTGAAGAGGTGTTGCATGTCAGCGAGTCTGCATCTGGAGCGTCCGGAATGCGAGGCTCCAACCAGTCACTTTCGGTGGCCTGAGTTGGGCTTTTTCACCCACCACGGCTGAACTTTTGAGTAGCTTGAAATGAACTCAAAAGTGCCTCCCATCGCTTTGACTGATCGCGAACTCGCAGTCGTTCAAGCAGTCGCGAACGAACGCGGAATCACTGTCGAAGAGGCATTCGAGCAACTTGCTCACGAAGCCATCGAATCCCGCTTCCGCAGGCATACGGGCCGCGCACCGGCTCGGGTCTACCCCATTCGAGGAAAGCAATGATGACCACAGAACACGAGAACTTTTCAGTTGCTCAGAACGTGACAGACGCGATGGTGCACGACATGGATGAAGTTTCCGACTTCGTTCACAGCGTCCCGGCCCCTTTCCCGACAGTGGCCCACGCCATCGGCATCCCTCCCTGCCGCCCTTCAAAGCTCTATCGCACCAAGGGCCTCGTTACCCCCTTCAGCCGTGGAATCAATGTCACCGGCCAGGCGCAGGGACAAGCCGATGCAGATCGGCGCGATGCAATTCGCCGGGGAGGGCGGTAAGCATGATCGAACCACGCGCCCGCTCCACTGACCCGCACACGTCGCATGCCGCTGCCATGCGTGCTCGCAACTTCGCTGATACCCACGCCAACCGCATCGTTGAAGCGCTCAAGGAGCATGGCCGCATGTCCGCACAGGGCATTGCTGGCATGACTGGGCTGTCCGTCGAGCAAGTGGACAGGCGCACCGTTGAATTGCAACGGAAGGGATTGATCGCTGTCGTTCAGTTGGACGGCCGCGATCTGGTCTGGAGCGGATACCGCGTTTGGGAAACCTGCTAGATGGCCCGCATTCGCACGATCAAACCAGAGTTTTTCACGAGCGAAGACATCGTGAGCTTGAGCCCTCTCGCGCGCCTGTTGTACATCGCAATCTGGTGCGAGGCAGACAAGGAAGGCCGCTTGGTCTGGAAACCGGTGACCTTCAAGCTTCGCTATTTCCCTGGAGACGGCTGCGATATCCAAGCCATGTGCAAAGAGATCGTCGATGCTGGTCTCGTCGTCCTCTATGGCGAAGGATTGGCTGTCGTTCCCTCTTTCAAGGCGCATCAGCACATCAACCCACGCGAGAGTGACAGCAACCTACCCGAACCTGTTGCGATCACTACGCGAAAGGCACGCGTCGGCACGCGTCAGTCACGCGACAGTGACGCGCAGGGAGGAAGGGAAGGGAAGGGAAAGGAAGGGAATGGGAAGGAACGCGCGTCGAACGCGGCCCGGTTCCCGGAATTTTGGGCTGCATGGCCGAAGTCCGAACGCAAGCAAGACCGTGGCGTCTGCGAGGCGAAGTGGGCTGACCGGAAGCTCGATGACATTGCCGACCTGATCCTGGCCGACATCGCCACGAAGAAGAAAACCCAGAAATGGCAAGGCGGCTACATCGAGGCCCCCGAGGTCTACATCAACCGCGAGCGCTGGAAAGACGGCGTGACGCCTGACGAGCAGGGCGACAACTGCGCGCTTGACCCCGATTCCCGCCCCGCCATCGAAGCTGAAGGCATCGCAAAGGGGATCGGCGCATGGGATGGCATCGAGCAATTCCACCTCTACAAAGCCCGCGTTCGCGGCAAACCAACCCCTGGCCTCGGGATTGAGGCATTGGCACGTATGGCCGCATCGCGGCAAGGAGCACTGCAATGAAAAGTCTTGGCGATATTGGCCTCGGTGAGGCTGTGTGTTTTCTGGTTGCTACTGTCGCGCTGATCGTGTCGCTTGGCGTGATGCCAGCGGTTGGTTTGATGGCGCTGGGCTTGTTCGTGAGGATGAAGTGAAGCTCATGACCCGCCGTCACGCCGCTATCCAACTCCTGCGCCTCGGCCCGCTGCCGCTGCGCGAGTTCGTAGACATCACCGGTTGGCCCTACAAGACCGCCCGCCAGACCATCTCCCGGCTGCTTGAGACGGGGCACATCTACTACCTCGGCGAGCGCCCGCACGGTGCTTACCAAGCCTATTAACCAAAGGAGAAACGCAATGAACAAATACAACCAAAACAAGACCCCACATTCCACCAAAAGTGGACCGGGCCGCTTTCACAAGCAAGGCGACGGCACGCATCGCACCCTGACCATCAAGCAGCGTCGTGCTGGCTCGTATGGCAAAGGCCTGCGCAACTGGATCACGCAGAAGCAAGCCGCAGAACGAGCCTGAGCCATTCCCTGCGCCCGGAGGACTAGCCGTGATCTACCAATCCAACCGCACCCAAGTGCTGCTATTGCTGGCAACGCGCCCGCACAACCGCGAAGAATTGATGAAGGCAACCGGCTTGGACTCTCAGACGGTCAAAGACGCTGTCAATGCTCTCAGACGCCACGGCCTGGCATCGAGCGGCCAGACAAGGCCGGTCATCTACGAGATCACCCAGCGCGGCCGCTATCGCCTCGATCCCGACTCCGACCCGATGCGCAAGGAGATGCGATTGCAGGCGCGGCTCAGAAAGCAGGCCAGGAACAGTGCCTACAAGCGGGCAAAGCGAGCGCTCGCAAAGGCTGCAATCGGACCTTCGCCAATCGATGAATTCCCGCTCGATCAGCGCATCGTCCCCGCGCCCCGCATCGATGACGGGCTCGTTGCAACTGCCATTCGTTGCCGTCCTGTGCTGCAGGAGGTGTGGAGATGACACGAATCCGGTCTGACGACTACTGGCCTGAGCCCAGCCTGCTCGGCATGTCTGGTGCTGCTCATGCCGTATCAAACGAGCCGAGCCACGAAGAAGAGTCAATCCGGCTGCTTCACGAGGCGGTCAAGGAAGTGACTGGAAAGGCTGTCGAGGCGCCTGTAAAGCCTCGCATTGGTTTCTTGCCATAGGAGGCCGTTATGCGTGTCGGCTATGTCAGTTTGGAAGAAGCACACCCGCCGATCAAGCGAGTGACCGAAATGCAGATGGCAACCGCGATGCTGCGTGCCGTCGCTACTGCAATGAAGAAGGGGCCGGTTTCCATCCCAGTTCCTGATTCGCTGCGCCCTCACATCTTGGTGCGCAAACAGCGCCATAAATTTGCGGAGTGACTATGTATACCACCCTGAAGCCCAAATACACATCTGCTGGCCTGTTCACCGAATACAACAAACGCGGCGAACAAGTGAAGGTCGAATACTGGAGGGTGTCGTGGGAGCGGCTTGGCCCATGCAAGGACATGGAAGACGCCAAGGCGACGTTTGGTGGATCTCCTGTGCTGGAGAGTGTGCGATGAAGCTAGGCGACCGACTCCACGACAACGACCCGCGCATGAAGCCGCGAGTGCTCACCATCATCGGCATCGGCGTCAGGACGGAGCACGGGCTGCTCGACGTTCGGGCTAAAGACAGGATGGGGAGGGAATTTTCCATTTTGACGCGCCGCATCCACACGGACGGCAAGTCGCGCCGCGGCGGCTTTGATTTGGAGGTGGCGGAATGACATACCAACGGAACGAAGCGCCCGAGCCTCTTGCTGGGGATTCCGACTTCCCTGCAGTCTTCACGATGCACTGCCCCAGCGGGGCCACAAACGCATGCGTGAGGCATGCCAACATCATCGAAGGGTTGTTCCAAAGGATGTGGGGCATGCGTGTGCGAGCGATCAAGGCTCCAGAAGGATCGCAGTGCGACAACTGTGTGAATGAGGCCAAGAAATGAACCAGCGTGTTTATGTGGCTGGCCCAATGACCGGCTTCCCCGACCTGAACTACCCCGAATTCAATCGGGCGACCCAGTACCTGCGAGAACTCGGCTACCACGTAGAGAACCCCGCAGAGAACCCCGAGCCGCCATGCAAGTCATGGGCTGGGTACATGCGGATGGCAATCGCCCAGCTCGTGCAGTGCGACGAGATCCACATGCTCCGCGGCTGGAAGGAGTCGAAGGGCGCGCGCTTGGAGCGTGAGATTGCCGAGCAACTGGGGTTGTTGATTTCGGGAGCGCCATCGTGACCTACACCCCCGAAACCATCGGTCAAGAAGTACAGCGTCACATCGACGCCAAGTACGGCGCAAAGCACGGATACGACAAGGTTGCCGCATACAAGCTGGGCATCCACAAGGTCAGCCTGTCGCTCATCCTGCACGGGAAGCGGCCGCCGCCGAAGAAGGTGCTGGACGAAATGGGGCTTCAAAAGGTCGTGATGTACGTCAGGAAGGAGCAGCCATGAACAAATTGAGCGCTTTCGAGAAGATGCGCTTGCAACGAGACAAGCGGCAACTTTGCTACCAAAGAGCCGTATTGCGGGAGATGGAGGAAGACCGAGCGCGGTGGCGCAAGGAGGATCTGGACCGCGACCTAGCCGAGATTGATCGCAAGGGGAGGGAGAACATAGATCGGATCATCTATGACGTTGGTATGGCGGCATGGGGCGCTGATCTTCAGTGGTGCTTGCTCGGCCCGACCCCATTGCGAGTGCCAGAGCCGCCAATCTACGGTGGCGAGCCATACAAGATGATGAAATTGCAGGAGGCGCAAGGATGAAATACCTCATCGTGATCCTTCTCGCCTGCGTCCTCGGCACCCAGATCGCCCACGCTATCAACTCTGCTGCCCGGGATGTATCTAGGGTTGAGAAGGCTGCTTGCCGCGGGAAGGTTGTGCTATGAGCGACAAGCACACCTACCGGCTCATTCACGCCGAAGCACGCCGCCGCGCCAAGGATGGCGTTGAGAACGCCCCGGATGGCTACATCGTCACCGTGCAGGAACCTACCCGCTCGCTGGAGCAGAACGCTGCGCAATGGCCGATCCTGCAAGCCTTCGCCGACCAGGTGCAATGGCCTGTGAACGGGAAGATGGTCTGGCTCACGGATGAGGAATGGAAAGACATCCTCACCGCGGCATTCCAAGGTGAAACCGTGCGGCTCGCTCAAGGGCTGGACGGCGGCGTCGTGATGCTCGGTCTCAAGACCAGCAAGTTCAGCAAGCGGCAGTTCAGTGACTGGCTGGAATTCCTGCATGCGGTTGCCGCTGAGCGCGAAGTTGATCTGCATTACATGGAGGCTGCATGAACAAGGCAGAAACCGCACTGATCGAACTGGCGCGCGCACAGAAGCGCCTCAAAGAGATCAATAAACAAATCGGCGAGGCATTGGGTTTGAGCTTCGATGCCGCTGAGGACCGGGACAACTGGAAGCCGGTCAACAAAAATAAGTGGCTGACTCTCGCGTATGCACGCACGCATGACCCTTACGAGGGAGATTACTTCACCAATCATGAAGAGGATGTGGAAGGCTATCTGGAAGAGAACTGCCAGCATGCTTTGCGCGCGCACCGTTTGATAGAGGAACGCAAGCCACTCAAGATGGCGCTTGGGGTAGCTAAGCGCAGGGTCACGCTGTTGGCAAACCGACTGGCACGCAAGGCATCGTGACCCTCTCCCGCCTCCCCACTCGCTGCAAACACTGCAAGGTGAAATTCACCGCAGAAGAGCGCGGCAAGCGTCTCCACAACCACTGCATCGAGCCATGGACAGCAGCCTTCCAAGAGAAGCAAAAACGCAAGGCAGTTGCGGAACGGAAAGCGAAGGATCGAGTCGAAAAAGCTGTTGATCGGAAAGTGCGTGAGATGCTGAAGCCGAGGGCGAAATGGCTTGCTGAATGCCAGGTGATCGTGAACAGAATCACTCGGCTGACAGCGCTGCGCCGCGGAGAGGGCTGCTACACCTGTGGAGCCACGCCAGAGCAGAAGTTCGGGGGCACATACGACGCAGGCCATTTTCGCTCTGTAGGTAGTGCGCCTCATCTTCGCTTCTGGATGCCGCAGATCAAGCTGCAGTGCATCGTGTGCAACCGCCACAAAGGAGGCATGGCGCTTTCATTTAGGCAGCACTTGGTCAAGGACCACGGGAATGAATGGGTTGAGCGGCTGGAGGCAATGCACCACGTCGCCAAGTTCGACATTGATTACCTCAAACGCTTCAAGGCCGTGATGGGCCGGAAGTTGCGCAGACTAGAAAAGAGGATGGCATGACATTCGACGAATGGTTTGATGAGCCCGAGGTATTTGCCACTAGGGGCGAACGCATCATGGAGATGGCTTGCATGGACGCCCTGCGGGCTACATGGGATGCGGCCAGTGCAGTGGCAACGAAGCAATCTGACGCGGAAGTCACGCCACCAGCAACAGTTGCAGCAATAGTAGAAGAGCTGGATGCAGCCGCTGAGCGCTTCACTAGATACACAAATAACCCTGTGGACGGGTTGCTGAGTGCCGCCGCCAGACTCATTGAAGAGCTTTCGGCAACGCGGTCTACCCTCATCCCCCTCCCAGTCCTCGACCCTTCGCTACTGGAGGTGGGGAAGTGAAGGGCAATCTGCTTTGGATTGCCATCCTATGCGCCGCATGCACTGTGACGTGGTTCACCCCGCATCAATTCGCTCCGGTCATGGTGATGTTGGGTTGGGTCTTTGGCACATGGTGGGGCTACCTCACCGCATATGGGGAGCGACCGTGATGTACAACGACAGCCAATACATCCTCGACGACCTCCTGCGCGCCTGGCACGCCCACTGCAAGGGCTACTCACCCGTCCCGGTCGCTGGCGCTGACCCGATGTTCCGCAACGCCAAGGCAGGCAGGGGATACGACACCACCGCCGAGATCATCGAGGACGAACTGCACGGTTCGACCATGGAGAGCATCGATTTCCAGGTGGACCAGATGCAAGACCCATGGAGATCGGCAATCCACGAGCTGGCGCGCAACCTGTGGACGGAGTGCAGCGTCTGGAGGCATCCGCGGCTGCTGGGGCTGGATTCGCTGGAGCGAGCTGCGATTGTTGCGCAGGCTCGCAATCAACTGACCCAAAGGCTAATGACGGCTGGCGTGATGTAAAGAATATTTACAAATATCCTGTTGCAACCGAGTTGCAGCGGGAGCAAAATATTCGTCGGACGGGATAGGTGCCTTCAGAAAAAGGCACATCACGCATGCGGATTGACGGGGAACGCAATTACCCCGAAGACGACAGCCAGTTGCGAGGCATCGAATAGTCGTTTAGGCCCTTTGGGGTCGCCCAGTCCGCAGCCGTGATGGTGAGAGTGAAGCCTGATTCACATATTGCGGCGCTACGACCCACTAGGCCCGCTGAAACAGAACGAGAGAGTCGAAGCCCAAGATCAGGACGGGCCACCATCAACCCCCAAGCCGCTCAGATTCACGTCTGCAGCGGCTTTGTCGCAAAATCAGAACGCTCGCGATCCGGATCAACCAGTCAACCACCTGAAATATTGGCGGGAAGTGATGGCCCGGTGCGCAGCCGACTTGCCCCCGTAAGGGGCTTTTCTCGTTTCGCTGGGCCGAGCCACCACCCCATAGCTCCATGCTTTGGGCTCGTGCCCGGCACCTATCACTGTTGGACCCGGCCACTGTGGCTCTGAACCTCCGGGAATGGCCCTGAGGGGCAGAACTAACTAACCAGGAACCAACATGTCTTTGACCAACGACCAAGAAACCCGCATCCGTTGCCTGCAGGTTTGCGCTGGCTCAGTCTCCGAGGCCAAACAGGCCTATTACTGGGTGATGGGCGAGCAGAGCGCAGCAAAGTCGGCCATCGTGCCGGGCCTTTCCGCCCAACAGGCGAGAGAAGCCGCTGTTCAGCAGAGATACGCAGCACAAATCCAGAACGATTCGTTCGCATTGAATGCACGCAACCCGAACATCGGGGGCGGGTCCGGAGATTGATATGTGGACCAAATTCAAAGCCTTCTTCGCCCCGAGCGTGATCGACATCTCGCCCGAAGACTATGCATGGATGCTCGCGAATCCTGAAAAGGTCGGCGACTACATCCGTGCTCGCATCATCCTCGGCTAACCCATTCTCCTTGGCCCAGTTGCCAATTGCCCGCCAGCCGAGAGGTTGATGCGGGCTTTCTTATTTCTAGTGAGGCGAACTATGGCTAAAACCACTCGCCCCGCTGAGAACAGCAAACTTGCCCCTCGTGGGAAGCCGTTCCAGCCGGGCAAAACCGGCAACCCTGGCGGCAGGCCCAAGAAAACAGACGAAGAGCGCACCCTTGAGCAGATGTGCCGGGGCAAGACGCCTGATGCGCTTGGCGTGCTGATTCAGATCATGGAGAGCGGCGAGCAGGAGCGCAACCGCATTACTGCGGCCATGGCAATCATCGAGCGGGGGTATGGCAAGGCTGTCCAGCCGACGACCATCGGCAACCCTGATGGTTCGAAGATGGACATGCACATGACGGTGACACTGGTCAAGCCGTGAACGTCGAGTTTCCGGAGAAGCTCGGGTTCTTGCTGACCAAGCAGGCCCGCTACAAGGGTGCTCGCGGCGGTCGAGGTAGTGCGAAGTCCTGGAGCTTTGCCCGGGCGCTGCTGGTGCTGGGTTCGGCCAATAAGCTCCGCATTCTGTGTACCCGGGAAGTGCAGAAGTCCATCAAGCAGTCGGTGCACAAGCTGCTGAAAGACCAGATCGAGGCGATGGGACTCAGTTCCTTCTACCGGGTGCTGGAGAACGAGATTAGGGGCTCCAACGGCACGGAGTTCTCCTTCTCGGGCCTGTCAGATCAGACGGTCGATTCGATCAAGTCCTTCGAGGGTTGCGACATCGTTTGGGTGGAAGAAGCCCAGTCGGTTAGTAAGCGCTCTTGGTCGGTGCTGATCCCAACGATCCGCAAGGACGGTTCCGAGATTTGGCTGTCCTTCAACCCTGAGCTGGAGACTGACGAGACATACGACAGGTTCATCACGAACCAGCCCGATGACGCGATCATCGTGAACATGAACTACACGGACAACCCGTGGTTCCCAGAGGTTCTGGAGAAGGAGCGGCTACATGCCAAAGCGACTCTCCCGAAGTCGGAGTACGAAAACATCTGGGAAGGTAAGTGCCTGCCTGCCGTTGCAGGGGCCATTTACTACGATGAAATTGCGAAGGCAGAGGAAGAGGGCCGGATCTGCAACGTACCGCATGATCCGAAACTGAAGGTGCAGATCATCTTCGACTTGGGCTGGAATGATGCGATGTCGATCAGCCTGGTGCAGAAGAACATCTCAGCGCTGGCCGTGATCGAGAACATTGAGGACAGCCACAAGACGCTGGCCCACTATTCGGCGCTGCTCAAAGAGAAGAAATACAACTGGGGCAAGGTCTACCTCCCCCACGACGGCAGGCACAAGGACTACCGCACCGGCAAGAGTGCCGAGGACATCATGAAGGCGCTGGGCTGGGATGTGGAGATCACCCCAAACATCAGCATCGAGGACGGCATCAGGCTCACGCGGATGACCTTCCCGCGGGTCTATTTCGACAAGACGAAGGCGGCGAGGCTGGTGCAGTGCGCCAAACGCTATCGCCGCAGCATCAATCAGCAGACGAACGAGCCAGGCGCGCCGCTGCACGACGAGTGGAGCCACGGCGCGGACAACCTGCGCTACATCGCGGTGAACGCGGAGAGCATGACAAACGAGGACTGGGGTAAGTTGCCTCCGCTGCCACAGACACAACCGGACGACTCAGGAATCTACTTCTAACCTATGGCCGACACGCTCCAAACAACCTCATCGCTGGGCCAGTTGCTTGAGCAGCGCCTTGTCGCATGGGAGAACGCGCGGAAGCCCCAGGAGTTGAAGCTTCTTGAGTGCTACCAGGACGTTCTCCGGATCCCGCGTGACGACGACACCACCAGCACTGGAGCAGCACGCTCGCGCAAGGCCAAGGGGTTGTTCATCGGCTCGACCCGCAACAAGGTGCGCGCCGCGCGGGCGAAGATCACGGATGCGCTGTTCGGCAGCGGCAACATGCCGTTCGACACCACGCCGACCGACGAGAAACTTGCCCCGTTCGCTGACGTGATGGAAAAAATCATCACCGAGCAGATGGAGCGCGGGAAGTTCAAGGAATTGCTCAAGACCGGCGTGAACACGCTGGCGACCTACGGGACCGGCTTCATATTCGGGCCGTTCGTTCGCAAAGAGACGATCACCGAGACAATGGAGCGGGAAGATGGTGTGCTGGCCGAGCAAAAGTACGAGTTCGATCTGCCGTACTTCGAGCTTGGCAACACGTTGGATGTGTATCCAGACGCCGAAGCGCGGGAGGTCGAGTCCGCTCTAGGCGTCTTCTGGGCGACCATGGAGAGCCCGACGACTGTTGCAGCATGGAAGGCTGACAAGGCCTACAAGAACATCGATGCGGCGCTTGCTGGCCCGGGCGACCGCGGCAATGAAACCGGCTCCGAGCGTGCTGCGCAGTTCCGCGGCAACGTCGAATACTGGTTCAAGAACGACCGCATCAAGGTTGCGCGCTTCTTCGGCAAGATCCCGGCCTCTGCGCTGAAGGACTGGGCCGGTAATGATGGGGAGATCGCATCGGATGCGGCCGAGCGCCAAGACGGCGATATGGTCGATGCCATCGTCATCATGGCTGGCGGTGTCGTCGTCAAGGTGGTGGAGAACCCATACAACGGCAAGAATCCTACCCATCGCTGCCTCTACGAAGCCGTCGAGCACGAGATGTGGGGTGTCGGTGTAGCCGAGAACAACGCACCCCATCAGAAGGTCACAAACGCCGCCTTCCGCCTGTTCATGGAAGGTAAGGGGATGGCGTTGCTCGGAACTGCCGCCGTTGACCGCTCGGCCTTCATGCCGACCGAGGACTTCCGCAAGTACCCCGGCAAGGTCTACCTGTTAAAGCCCGGCCTGTCACCCGAGCAGAAGCAGGCAGCGATCCAGTTTCAGGTCGAGCCCGACATCACTGGGGGCTGGCTCGATGTCATCCGCATTTCCGAGCAGTTCTCGGACGACGACACCGGGATCACCAAATACACGCAAGGCGATGACTCGCGCAATCTGAACAAGACTGCCTCGGGCATCTCCATGATCATGTCGGCCAGCTCGCTGCCGATGAAAGAGGTCATCCAGAACATCGACGCGATGTGGATTGAGCCCATCGTCGAGTGCTACATCGACTGGAACCTGAAGTACCTGACGCCCGAGACGGTGCAGAAGATCCATGGCGACGATGCCGCCCAACTGTGGGCAAAGATCAAGCAGTTCGGCAAGTCTTCGTTCATGGACTGGCAAGCCACCGGCACCGCCTCCTTCATGCAGAAGGAAGTGCTGACGAACAAGATTCGCGCCTTCTCGGAGTTCGCGCTGGGCAACCCGGTGACTGCGCCGCTCATCGACGCGAAGGAACTCTTGCGCCAGACATGGGACGTGATGGAAATCGGCAAGGAGTCGCCGATCCTCGAGGATGAGGATGGTCAGGAATCGCTCCCCGAGCCCGTCAAACAGCGAATGATGCAAGTCGCCGAGCAAATGGAGCAGATGGGTCAGGAGCTGCAAAAGACGCAGCAGGCTGTCCAGCAAGCCGAGAAGAAGGCTGCGGATGAGACATTCAAGCGCATGAAGGCTGAACTGGATGCCGACAAGGCTGAGGCATTGCTTGCGATCAACAAGGCACAGACAAGCGCAATGGGTCAAGGTGGCGATCAAGGCGCTATTCAGGACATGGTGAATCAAGCCGTTGCGATGGCACTCGCTCATATGCTCGAGCAGCAACAACCGCCAATGCAGCCAGCCGAGTCGGAGCCGATGCAACCACCTGAGCAGATGCCGCCAGACCCTGCGATGCAGCAGGAACCAACAGCAGAAATGCAGCCCACCGAACCGCCCCCCGAAGGCGGTTTTTCTTTGCCCGGTGAGCAATGACCCCTGACGAACGGATCGCAGAGATCCAAAGAACCTTAGAGGCCATCCAGAACGGGTGGCCTTTTTTCCGCTCGCTGCTTGATGAGCGGCTGTCAGGACTCACCGAGGCCCTGATCAACAACGACAACGAACAGACGCGAGGCGCCATCAAGGAGCTTCGCCGCCTACGAGACATGCCTGAACTGCTTCAACAAGAGCGTGACGGCATTAGCGCTGCACTAGCCGACGAGGCCGCAGCAGATTGACGACAGAACGGACTACCGGAAACGGCCCGAAGGAGTTACCGATGCAAGTGAAAGACGAGGAATACCAGAAGGAATACGACAAGGCAGCAGCGGACTTGGAAGCGGCGGCGCAAGCCACTACCGCACGAGGCGCTGACGGCAAATTCGCCAAGGCAGAGACGCCGGAAACGGCTGTCGCTCCTGAGAAGAAGCCGGAACCCAAAGAGCCTGTCCAAGAGGAAGCGGACCCGATCAAGCTCCTTGAAGAGCGCGTAGCAAAAGCCGAGAAGATCGCCAAGGACAACCAAGCCTGGGCAACCCGACTGGCCCAAGAACGCGCTGAAGAAAAGCGAGCAAGAGCAGCAGCAGAGCGTGAAGCACTCAAGCCAGCTATTTTGGATGCGAATCCGGAATTGGCCGAAGCCATCCGCTACGTTGCGCACGACCCGGCCCCTCAGGACAAGGAAGCAGCACGGCAGCAGGACTGGCAGACCGCTATCGAGAAGGCCCACCCGGGCATCTTCGATAAGTCGATCGATCCTGAGCTTGAAAAAGCCATCGCCGAGCGTTTCCAGGCCATTGGTGCCGATGTCCAAGACCCACTGGTAGCGATTCGTGAAATCACGGCAGAAAAACTGGCCTTCACAGAGCGGCAGGTCGGCAAGCGATTCGCTGCTGAAGCCGCAAAGCAGGCCAAGGTGTCCGCAATGACTGTGCCCGGCGCGGGCGCTGGTGGTGGTGCTCGCACTCCCCCAGACGCTTCCCTGGCCGAAGTCGAGCGGATTAACAAAATGTCCGACGCTGAATTCGCCAAAGAGGTGAGGCGCGTCAAAGGGTTCTAACCCTCAAGAAAGCAAGCAATGACCAACGTTACCAATCTCGCCGTCCTGCCTCCGGGCACTCAGGCGTTTTACGACCGCAACCTGCTGTCGCGTGCTCAACCGAATGACGTGCATGGCCGATTCGGTCAAAAGCGCCCGGTTCCGAAGAACAGCGGCAACCAGATCAAGTTCCGCCGTTACTCGCAGCTCGCAGCCGCCACCAACGCGCTGACGGAAGGCGTCACCCCCTCGGGCTCAGCGCTGTCTGTTACCGATGTGACCTCGACGCTCGCGCAGTACGGCGACTTCGTGACGCTCACCGATCTCGTGTCCATGACCAACCAAGACCCGGTTGTGACCGAAGCAACCGACGTGCTCGGCGATCAGGCAGGCACGACCATCGACATCGTGCGTCGCGACGTGCTAGTGGCTGGTTCCAATGTGGCTTATGCATCGGGTGTGGCTGACCGCCTATCTCTGGTGAACAAGCTGCTTGGCGCTGATCTGGACAAGGCAATCCGGTTCCTCAAGAACCAGAACGCCAAGTACATGAAGGAAGGCATCCCGGCTTCCGACAAGATCGGCACCAGCTCGGTTCGCAAGTCGTTCATCGGTATCGTTCACCCGGACGTGGAATACGATCTCGAGCAGATCACGGGCTACAAGTCGGTTTCCGACTACGGCTCACAAGAAGGCCTGATCGAAGACGAAATCGGCGCGTACAAGAACATCCGGTTCGTCACCTCGACCAACTGCAAGATCTGGACGAACGCGACGACCGCGACGACCGCTGGTTACAAGGCCACTGGCGGCGGCACGAATGACGTGTACGCCACGCTGATCATCGCTGCCGAAGCCTACGGTCTCTCGCCGCTGTCGGGTGAAGCAATGAGCACCTATGTCAAGGCGCTCGGCTCTGCTGGTGCTGCTGACCCGCTGAACCAGCGTTCGACCGTGGGCTGGAAGGCCACCACGATCACCACGATCCTGAACCAAGCCTGGATGCTGCGCATCGAGTCGCTGGCCTCGGTCTAACACCATCTGAAGGAAACATCATGGCACTGACCACCAACACCCAAGGCCGCAGCGGCGGCATCCTCAACCACGCAACCGGCTATGTCGTCTCTGACAGCGGTGCCGCGGCCGCAACCACGTTCACTGTGGGCTTCACGCCGCGGATCGTGCGCTTCCACAACGTGACCGACCGCATCAGCGACGAGTGGCTGACTGGCATGGCATCGGCCAGCTCGATCCACACCGTCGCAGCCGGTACGCGCACGCTGGAAACCACGAACGGCATCGCTGTCGCTGGCAATGGCTTCACGGTGACGGCAACCACGATGGTCGCTTCCAAGACCTTCGTGTGGGAAGCCATCGGCTAAGGCGGTTGAAATGGCAAGCATCACTCAGAGCTTGCAATTCGTCGCGGATCGGGGGCTGCAAAAGATTCTCTCGGATCTTTTCGGCAGCCTGATCTCGACGCCCCCCACTGCCATCACTGCTGCAACACCTGCTGCCGTGACGGCGCTGGTTCCGCCTGCTGGTGGGACTGGGGCGGCAGCGGGCGCATACGACACCGCTGCCAACCGAGACCTGATGATTGCCTCTGTGACGGCGTTGCGTACCGATCTGATCGCAACCCGCGCGGAAGTTGCAAAGCTCGTCACCAACATCACGGCACTCAGGGCGACCGTCGCAACGCTGACGAATCTCGCCACGTAACCGCAGACATCACCCACCTACAAGGCCCGGCTAACCCCGGGCCTTTTTCTTTGGAGAAAACGAAATGGCACGACCCAGGAACCCGATTCTCGAGGCAGGCGAAGCAGCCGCAGTGACGGAAGCCGCCGAAAAGAAGCCGCTGAAGCAATACAAAATCACCTTCCATGGCGAAGGTGGCGACGTAGAGATCGGCCACAACTACAAGCTGAACCTCTACAAGCGCAACGTCGAGACAACCATCGACGAAAACTACCTGAACGTGCTCAAGCATTCGGTCATCACAACCCAGATTCAGGACAGCGACGGCAAGTGGAAAGCCGTTTCGATTCCGACCTATCAGTATTCCGTTGAGGCCTTGTAATGGCTTGGACGCTCACCACCATTGGCGTGATCACGGGGGCGCTACAGCTCTGCCAATCCATCGGTGTTGGTGAGAACGTTCGCGACGAAGATGCCGAACTGTGCCTTGACGCACTGCAGGGGCTCATCAAAGAACTGCCAAGCCATGGCTTTCAATGGCCCCAAATCTCCAGCACGCCTGTTGCTGTGGGGTGGGTGCTTGGCACGCCCAGTATTGTCACGCCGCCTGTTGATTACTTCGGTGCTCCGGTCCTGAAATACACGGCCGCGAGTGGGGAAAAGAAGCAACTGCTGCAAATTCCCAAAGAGAAATTCGAACTGCTGGATCTGACGAAGACTGCCGTTTACCCAGAGGTGTTCTACGTCTCTCCGAATCTTGCATTCAATCTCTGGCCCGCTCCGACGCAGAACCCCACGCTAACGCTCACCTATCAGTCGATCATCCCCGATCTCGTGCTGACGGCTACGCCAACGATTCAGCAGCAGTACTTGAATACGCTTCAGTTCCTGTTGGCTGACGAGATCGCATTGAAGTATGGCGTCCCGCAAGCCGAGCGCGTCGAGATCTCCGCTCGAGCAGCGCAGAAGAAAGCGATGATGATTCAGTGGGCCACAGATCTCGCGCCAATCTACTTCACGGTCGATGACGGCTGTTACCCACGCTCGGGGCCGCTGGAATGGCGCTGAAGCCTGTAGCCCTCTTCGGCCTGGGGAACTTTGGCAAGTCGCGCAATGTTTCGTCGCAGCAGCGCACGAACCTGTATGCCGAGATTCAGCGCGATGGTGAAAAGGGGACGCTCACGCTTTACCCGACGCCGGGGCTGACAACGTTCGTCAACTTCGGTGCATATCCGAGCCGCGGAGTGTGGAAGAAAGACGATGTGCTCTATGTCGTCAATCGCTTCACTCTCTGGAAAGTGACCAACGACGGGACGATGACCAACATCGGCACATTGGTCACTTCGTCGGGCCGAGTGGACATCACCGACAACGGCACGCAGATCATCATCGTCGATGGCCCGAATGGGTACATCTATAACACCTCGACGCTGGTCTTTGCGCAGATCACAGACCCGGACTTTCCGGGCGCAGATACGGTCACCTTCATGAACGGCTACTTCATTGTGCAGAAGCCGAATTCGGGGAGGTTCTACATCTCCACAATCTATGACGGTACGACATGGGCTGCACTGGACTTTGCTACGGCTGAGTCCAACCCAGACAATCTGACTCGTGTCATCTCTGACAACGGGCAACTTATCCTTCTCGGGCCGGATACCACGGAGTTCTGGAGCGATTCAGGCGCACTGGATTTCCCATTTGCTCGTGTGGGTGCCGCAGCGATTGAATGGGGCCTTGCAGCCCGGTGGTCGCTGTGCAAGTTCATGGACTCGATCATCTTCCTGCGAAAAAACAGGCTCGGAGCAGTGCAGGTTTGTGCGCTGTCTGGGTACAACGCGCAGCCGGTTTCAAACCCGGAGATGGATTACATCTTCAGCCAGTACGCCTCGGTATCGAACGCTACCGGCTTTGCCTACATGGTGTCAGGGCATCCGTTCTATCAGATCAACTTTCCGACGCCCGGGGAATCTTGGGTCTTCGATGGGTTGAGCAAGGAATGGCACAAAGCCGAATCTTCGGGCGGACGGCATCGCGCCGAGATCCAAATCAACTTCCTTGATCACTCCTACGTCACCGACTATGAGAACGGGAAGTTCTACCGGTTTCAGGATGGTGTCTACACCGATGACGGCCGGACGATTGCCCGCGAACTGATCAGCCGGCATCAATCGACGGGTGAATACGTATTCCTGTCCAAGCTCTGGATCGAACTGGAGGCCGGTGTCGGTCTTCTCACAGGGCAAGGCTCAGAGCCCAAGTTGATGATGCAGTACAGCAAGGACGGCGGACATACCTGGTCAAACGAGGTGTGGGCGAACTTCGGGAGGATTGGCCAGTACAACTACAGAGCCCTTTTCCTGCGACTCGGACGTGGGCGGGATTGGGTTTTCAAGTTCAGGATCACTGATCCCGTCAAGACGGTGTTCGTCGGCGCGTGGGGTGAATTCTCGTGATTGAGTATGACCTCCCCAGCGGAGCTCCATTCGATGAAGCAGGAAACTGGACGCCTGCATGGGGGCAGTGGCTCTCTCGCACACATCGAGCTGTGCTTTCGTTGCAGAGATCAGGCCCTACGTCTCAAAGACCTGGGGATCTTCTGTGGATCGGGTTGTCCTACTTCGACACCACGCTGAATAAGCCGATTTGGGTTAAGTCTGTTCCCGCAAAGCCGACCGCGGCCGTTTGGATTGATGCGTCGGGGGCAGTTGTATGAAAGTGACTTACGGCAACGGTTTCGAGATGACGAAGCAAGGGGCATTGCTAGTTGTCGTAGACGGTCAAGTGACATTCAACGTGCCTGACAAATCTCCCGCGGCTATTCGTTCGCAGATCCGACGCTGGACAAAGAACCTGCTTGATCTGCCGTCTGGCGCGCAGCGCGAATTCGACGTGACTCACACACTGATAGACGGCGTGTACACGCGGACCTTGCTCATTCCTAAAAGCTCGCTGCTGATCGGACAGATTCATCTCAAGGAGTGCGTGAACATCGTTGCCAAAGGGGACATCTCCGTTCTCACGGAAACGGGCATGGGCCGCTTTCAGGCGGGTCATGTCGCAGTGTCTGCACCTGGCATCCAAAAAGTGGGGTACGCCCATGAGGACACGGTTTTCATCAACGTCTTCCGGACCGACGAAACCGAAATCGAAAAGATTGAGGCGGAGATCGCCACCACTGAATATGCGGAGGATTTGATATGTCTGTAGCCTGGGTCGGAGCGGGTATCGCTGCCGTTGGGACCGTTTCCCAAATGAGCGCCTCGAAGAATGCAGCATCGGCGCAGCAAGGGGGCTCTGACGCGGCCAATCAAGCGGCCATCATTGCGCAGGCACAGATGCGCAATGACCTTGCACCATGGACCAAGGCCGGTGGAGCGGCGCAGAACCGACTCAATCAGTATCTGGGCCTCGGCGGTGTTGGTTCTGGCGGCGTGACCTCCATGGGGCTGCAAACCGGCCTCACACCCGATCAGGTGAGGCAGCAGCTATTGAGCCGGTACACGCGGACAGTGGCCGCTCCCAGTGGTTCGACCAGCCCGTTGTATCGCAATGGCATGGAGGCAATCAACGCATTGGGCGCTGCAGGCGCACATGACTACTTCCAGAACCAGAACACTCAGAACTCCAACACCAATCTTTCTTATCTCTGGGGTGGTCAACCTGATGGCTCTGTACTCGTTCCTCAAGGCGGGAATTCAGCCGATGGCGTGCATGGCGACACCTATGCGATGCCTGGCACATCGCAACAAGGCCCAGGCACTGAGGTTGACAATGCGGGCCTCGATGCAGCCATTGCCAAGTACTACGAAGAAGTAAGAGCACAAGACGCTGCTGCGGCTGCAGACCCGACCTATGGATCTCTGCTGCGTCCGTATCGAAACGGCGAAGAATTCAGTTTCACTGGCAAGGATCTCCTGACCGACCCGGGCTACAAGTTCGGGCTGGATCAAGGCACGCAGGGTATCGAACGCGGCCAGGCTTCCCGAGGGAACTACCTGTCTGGCGGTGCAATGAAAGAACTCGCCCGGTACAACGAGGACTACGCCGGAACGAAGTTCAACGAAGGCTTTGGGCGGGCGCAGAGCACCTGGAATACGAACCTCGGCGCGTACAACCAGAACCGCAACACGATCTATAGCTTCCTGACGGGGCAATCCCAGATGGGCCAGAACTCGGCGGCACAAGTCGGCGCAGCAGGCAATCAGACGGCCGCGACTGTTGGCGGCAATCTCACTGGTGCAGCCAACGCTACCGCAGCCGGAGAAATCGCAGGAAGCAACGCACTCGTATCCGGCGCGAATTCTCTGGTGAACGCCTATCGGACGAACAACCCGAGCACGACCCAAGGCTGGAACACGCTGCTCAGCAACAACGGCGGCGGCTACAGCGGTTATACGGGCTACACGGGCGGCTCTAACGACCCCATCGCCAACCTCAACACCTCGCGTGGATGGACAAGCTGATATGGCAATCGATCCGAACATCATTTTCCAGCTCGGCAAGGGCGTAACGCCGCTTCTCTCGCAAGGGGAGGTTGATGATCAGCGCATGCAACGTGAAGTGGATGCGCTGCAGTTGAACAAGTTGCGCCAAGGCATGACGGACGACGCAGAACAGCGCAGGATCGCCCAAAGCACAGCGCCTGAGGGTTTGGCGGGGGCTTACTACAAAGCTGGTCTGGTGAAGCCAGCGCAGGAGGCTCTGAAGTTCCAGACCGATCAGAAGAAAAGCCAATTGGAGACGATGAAACTTCAGGTCGAGCAGCATCTGAAGAATTACGAAGTCGCCGGGCAGATCATGAACGGCGTGACCGATCAAGCGACCTGGGAGCGTGCGCGCCAGCAGACTGCGCAGGTCTTCGGTCCCGAGGCTGCGGCTCAGATGCCACTTCAATATGACCCGGCTCTGATCGCAGAAAAGAAAGCGCAAGCCATGTCCGTGAAGCAGCAACTTGAGCAGAAGTGGAAAGAGATGGAGTACTCCACTCCGAACGCCAATGCGCGCCTGCAGGCACAGACCTCGACTGCAAACAACGCTGCTTCTATCGCGAACTCTGCAAATACTGCGCAGATGACGGACGAGCGCGCACGTGAATTCAACGCCACACGGATCGAAGAAAACCGCCTCAAACGTGAAGCGCAAGGCACTGGCGTGAAGCTCACAGAAGACCAAGGCAAAGCCACCGGCTGGCTCGTGCAAGCCGAGAACGCATTCAAGAACATGCAGGCTGCGGGCTTCGATGAAAAAGGCAATCCGTTGGCTGCGGCCAAGCCTGGCATGGCCGACGCCATCACCAATATCCCGCTCGTGGGCGGCGCCTTGGGTAACACGCTACGGACCGCAGACCGGCAGAAGTTTGTGCAAGGCGCATCCTCGCTGAGCGAGGCGCTTCTTCGTGCGGCCACTGGCGCAGGCGTGAACAAGGACGAAGCCAAGCAGAAGATCGAAGAACTCACGCCGCAATGGGGCGAGGATGCCGAGACGACCAAGCAGAAGATGGCCGCGATCCCGCTTTACATCGAGTCGCTGAAGGTCCGAGCTGGGCCAGGCGCACCCAAGGCGCAAGAGATCAGTGCCGCAAGACCAGTTGGCGTGCCGAAGTACAAGCCTGGCGGCGCTCCTGATGTCGCCAATATGGAGGCGGAACTGCGTCGCCGAGGGTTGCTGAAATGAGCGACTTTTCTACGCTGAGTGACGCTGAACTCGTGGCGGCGTACAGGGCTGCGAAGATGGCTCCAGTTGCATCACCGCTTGATGCAGCATTGGCCGCTGAAGGAGTGTCAGGGAAACTGGCGGACATTGCACGTAGTACGTTCCAACAGGAAACATCGTCTGGAAAGAACGTTAAGACATCGAATGCTGGCGCCGTTGGTCCGATGCAGGTTATTCCTTCCACATTCTCCAGTGTTGCCGACAAGGGATGGGACATCAAAAATGACGAACATAACCTCCGAGCTGGAATCCGCTACCTCAAACAAGGTTTCGAGGCATCTGGTGGGGACCCTGCACTTACCGCGGCGTTCTACTACGGCGGCCCCGGTGGACTTGAGAAGGCTCGCCGGGGAATCGCTGTTTCGGACCCCCGCAATCCCAACGCTCCAACCACCCTCGAATATGGGCAGCAGGTAGCAGCGCGCCTTCCAAAAGAAAAGGGGCTGATTCAGCGCGGAGTCGAAGCAGTCATCCCAAGCGCGAATGCCGCCGAGAAAAGTCCATTTGAAGGCATGAGCGACGATGAGTTGCTTGCCGCCTACCAAAAAGCCAAGGGCAGTACGGCAGAGAAACGAGCCCCTACCGATGTGGAGAAGATCATCCAGCGTGTCGCGGCTGTCACAAGCCCGGCTGGAGGACTTGTTGATGCAGCAACAGGCGGAAAGATGTCTGTTGGGGCGGCGCGCGGCTTCAAGGACATCGCAGACACTGGTGCAGAGCTTCTTGCAAAGGGGTACGACAAGCTGGCTGGTAATGGCCCCAATGTCTCCAGCCTCGTGACCGGTCAGCCAGTCGGTGAGTATGCAAGACTGAAGGCTGAGAATGAAGCCGGGAAGGCCGACTTCGGCAACACCTATGGCGACAGCACGGCCGCGAAGTTTGGACGCCTTTCTGGGCAAGTCGCGGGCACATATCCTGTTGGTGGCGTGCTCGGCGCACCTTTAAAGGCCATGGCACCCGCTGGCAGCATATTGAACCGCCTCGGCACGGCTCTTGCGACAAGCGGCGCAACGACTGGCGCTCCTGTGGCTCAAGGCATCGCTCCCGCAGTCGGGAACATGTTGCTTCGCTCGCTTGGAGGTGCTGGTGCTGGCGCTGCAGGGGCCGCGCTCATCGACCTCAACGCCGCCACGACTGGCGCGATTGTTGGGGCTGCGCTCCCTCCCGCTTTGGCTGGTGTGAAAGCGGTTGCCAATACTGCGGGCTCCCTGGTGCGTCCTTTCACCGCACGCGGGCAAGACCGCATCGTTGCCGACACGCTTCGGGAATTCTCGACCGATCCAGCGGCGGCACGAGCAGCAATGCAGAGCACTCCAGCAGTTGTCCCGGGTTCGGCCCCGACCGCCGCCACGGCAAGTGGGGATGCCGGGATCGCTGCCCTCAGCCGTTCGATGCAAAACGCCAGCCCCGACTTTGCTGCCGATTTGGCTGCACGCCAGACCGCGCAGAATCAAGCCCGTACGGCTGCGCTCGAAGGCATCGCAGGCAATACCGGAAAGATCGATCTGGCCAAAGCCGCGCGAGATGCATCGACAGGGCCAATGCGCGAAGCCGTGCTCGACGCTGCGGAGAAGGTGCCATCCGATGACATTCTCAAGTCCATCGATCGACTGATTGCAAAGCCTGGCAATGCAGGTGAGCTTTCGCAACAGGCGCTCAACAAGTTCCGCGACCGCATCGCCAAACTCTCGACGGATGGCGCTATCGATGCCCGTGCGCTGTATGAGGTTCGCAAGGACATCAACACGCTGCTCGGCGGCAAGCTGCAAGGCGAAGCGGGCAATCTGCGCTATGCCTCGGGGCAACTCGGGAATGTGAAAAGCCTGATCGATGACGCAATTGACCAAGCAAGCCGCAGAGTAGCAGCGCCTGCCGGTCCCGTGGCTGGTGCTCCCCTGAGCGCATCCCGTGAAATCGTGCCATTCGTTCCATCTACTGAGGTAGGGATGCCGCGCGCCAACTCACTAGCGCTTCGCCCGGGCGGGCAAGTCGGGCCGGTATTGTCTGGCGCTGCCGATGAAGCAGCGAGTGCCGCTCGCCCAACATGGCGCGGATACCTCCAGTCGTATGCGGACCAGAGCATTCCGATCCGCCAGATGGAGAAGTTGGACGATATTCTGAAGACGGTTCAGACGGGGACGGTGGATTCGCAAGGCGGAGCGATCCTCTCAGCCGCCAAGCTGAACAACCTGCTCAAGAATCAAGGATCGGATCTGGTCAAGGATTTGAGCCCGCAGCAACTGCAGATCCTTCGCAATATTCAGGCCGACCTGAATGCAGGGCAGATCGCCAGTAATGTCGGGCGCGCCGTTGGTTCCAATACTGTTCAGAATCTGGCTCAAAACCAACTGCTGCAGAGTGCATTCGGCAACACACTGGGAGGCTCTACTGCTGCTAGATCGACGCTCGGCCGGTTGCTGCAGTTGCCGTATGGAGCTGCGAACAAGCAGATTCAGGAGCGACTAGGGAATGCTCTTCTCAATCCTCAGGAAGCAGCCGCATTGCTGGCAGACCCGCAGAAGAACGCATTGCTGCAGGCGTTGACGCAGAGCCAACTGCCGTACAAGGCCGCACCGGCTATTTCCGCCCGGTGAGCCCTTTCCAGAACTCGTAGATAGCCACAACCACCAAGACGGCGAGCAACTTCCACCAGAGAAATTCGCTGTATTCCACAGCCGTGATTCTAGACCCGCTTCGGCGGGTTTTCTTTTTTCAGGAGCCCGCATGGCCCAGTTTCTAGCGCCCATCATCAACGACCAGCAAGAAGATGCCAATGGCAACCCGCTCTCGGGCGGCACCATCGAGGTATACCTGGCCGGGACTTCGACCCCCTCCACGACCTACAGCGACAAGGGCGGCCTGACCGCCAACACTTGGCCGATCACGCTGAACACCCTTGGCGTGAATAGCCAAGGCGCAGTCTGGCTGGTTGGTGGTTCGACCTACAAGTACATCATCAAGAACGCGGCTGGAACCACGCAGCGCACCATTGATAACGTCTCTGGCATCAACGACACCACGGTGACGGCTGATCAGTGGGTTGTGTTCCAAGGCACGCCTACCTACGTCAGCGCAACTTCGTTCACCGTCGCAGGCGATCAGACGCAGACCTTCGTGTTTGGTACGCGGCTGAAGACGGTAAACACTGGCGGCGTTGTCTATGGGACGGTTGTTCGTTCTGCCTTCAGCAGCGTCACCACGGTCACGATCATCCCTGACAGTGGATCGTTGGACTCTGGGCTTTCCGTGGTCTCAACTGCACTGCTCACGGCGACGAGCCCGTCTGTCCCAACAACGCTTGTACTTGCCCCGTTCCGCAACCGCATCTTGAACAGTGCGCTGCGAAACGATCAGCGAAATTCCGGAGGATCGCAAGTCATCACGGCCGGTGCTGCGACGTACACCACGGACCGCTTCTATGTGCTTTGCACTGGCGCAAACATCACGTCAATCCGCGGGGCAGGCACTGGGTACACATTTTCCCAAACTCTGACTGGCGCAGCGTCTGTTACTGCCACTCTCTGGGGGACACGGATCGAATCGCAGAATTGCGGAGACTGGGCAAACAAGTTGGTCTGCGTCCAGATCCCAATCTCAGCTGTTGGCATCACCACCGCGCAATGGGGTGCGTACACCGCAGACGTAGCCGACACATGGGGGGCAAGAACTCTAATCGGCACTGGAACGCTGACTCTCAGCGGGACGGTAGAGACGAAGTATTTCAGTTTCCTTGCGCCATCTGGAGCGGCACGCGGGATTGCCATCGAGATCAACACCGGTCCTCTTGTGGCCGGTCAATCCATCACATATCAAGGCGCTTATCAGGCTGAGGCAGATCGGGTAACTCCATTCGAGACTGTCGAGGTTGGGGAGGACCGCCGACGCTGCCAACGCTATTACCAAGTAGGCAACTTCAGCACGGGCGCCTATGGAGTGGCCGGGACGGCAATTCGGAACACTGCATATCTGCCAGTCTCCATGCGGACTGCGCCGTCTCTAGTGCCGACTTTCGCCTACTCGAACGGCTCGACCGGGGGGTTGGATCAACCAACTCCGCAGTCCTTCCGCTATGGCTTCGTGATCACGGCCACGGGGCAGGGCGAAGTCAGCGGATCGTTTACTGCATCTGCGGAGTTGTGATGTACATCGTCTACCCGGATCACATCCAGTTGGGTGATCTGTGGATCCCCATCGACGAACAGAACTCCGAATACCGCGCCTACCTCGATTGGCTGGCTCTCGGCAATACGCCCAGCACTCCACCTGTGCCATCCATCCCCGAATTGATCCTCAAAGCCAAGGCCGAAACCCGCATCCAGCGCCAGCCGATTATCGAAATCCTCGACGGACTTCAGGCCTCGGCGCTTGCAAAGAGCGATCAACCGACAGCGCTTGTGATCGAAACGGCGAAGCAGGCCCTGCGGGACATCACCGACCTTCCCCTGTACGACTGCACGACCTATGAGCAGATGAAGGTGAAGACCCTCGCGCGCTATGCAGAGATTGCGAGCGCATCACCATCTCTCAAGGTCGCATTCAGTGAGGCGCTCAGATGATCTACCTACTCCTATCCCCCTGGATTCTTTGGATGCTCTATGCCTGCGTGATGCGCCTGAAACAGGTCCGCGAGGCTGGAAAGCTCACCACTGCGATGAAGGTGTTTGGTTACCCGGCGCTGTTCGTCGGGCTCGCTGTCGATTTCGTGGTCAATGTGGTGTTCGGCTCGCTGGTGTTCCTGCAACTGCCGCGAGAGATGACCCTTTCGCGCAGGCTGTGGAAACTGAGCACGGGTGAGGCCGGATGGCGGCAACGCTGGGCGTACTGGATTCGCACGCAGTTGCTGGATGCAGTGGACCCGAGCGGAATTCACAAGGGGTAAATGATGAACCAAACACCACCGACCGAAGAGCCCACCGTCTCCCGCTTCGTTGATCTGCGCATCCCGCTGTGGGGGCTGATCTGTGCGTTCGCTGCGGCTGCGTATTTCATCGTCGGCACATGGTTCACCGCGGGGCAGACCGCCAAGGATGTGAACGAGCTTCAGATCACCGTGAAGGCTGGAAACCAACAGGTCACCACGCTGGCGGGCGAACAAGCACTGCTGCGCTTCCGGATGGAAAACATCGAGGGCGAGATTCGCGCGCTCAAGGCGCAGCCTTTGCAGGCACCGGTTTCCACTGTCCCATCGACCACCACCACGACTCGGAGGTTCCCGTGAACGACCTGAAGGCACGCCTGACCGACTGGTACAACAAGCACATCGTCAAGGGTTGGTACGCCACGTGGACGGTTTGGCTGTCCGTGGCCGCGCTCGTCGGCCCCGACCTCCTACAGGTTGCACTCGACAACTTCGACACTTTTGTGACTGCTGTTCCTCTGCTGAGCGACAGCACGAAGTCGATGATTCGCATCGTGCTGCTGGTGGCAATTCCCATTGTGCGGGCGATCAAGCAGAAGAACCTGCCGCCGAAGGATGCGCCATGACGCTCTCCGACATCATCAGGACCGCGATCAACCCCGCGCTTGCCATCCTGCCGATGCAGATGGACACGCCGAAAGCTCGGGTGATGCTGCTCGCTACCGGCCTGCAGGAATCCCGCTTCGAGCACCGCCGACAGATGGGTGATGGGCCAGCAAGAGGATTTTTCCAATTTGAGCGCGGCGGTGGCGTCAAAGGCGTATTCACCCACCACGCATCCACCGGGCATCTGCACAACCTCTGCATTGCCCGCGACGTGGCATTCGACATCCCGACGATCTGGGCAAAGCTCGAAACCGATGATGTGCTTGCCGCGGGCGTGGCCCGGCTGCTGTACTACACCGATCCGAAGCCGCTGCCTGCCGTCGATGATGCGGAGGGCTCGTGGAAGCTCTATCTGCGCACATGGAGGCCGGGACGCCCCCACCCTGAGACGTGGCCTGCCTATCACCAGCAAGCCCGCGAGGCGTTGGGGCTGAAGTGACCGCACTGCTCAACCCGAAGGTCTGGATTGCCTTTTCCCTTGCCGCGGCGCTGGCGTTCTCTCACTTCTTTGTCTACAGGGCAGGGAAGGCAAACGTCCGGGCCGACTTCGATGCCTATCGCATTGCCCAGACCCAAGCACTCCAGAAAGCCGAGGCCGAAAGCCGCGCCAAGGAGCAGCAGTGGCAAGACTCAGCCAACCAGACCACGAAAGCCAAAGATGAAGCCATTCAGAACATCCACGCTCGTCTTGACGATGCTCTTGGCGAGCTGCGCAAACGTCCCCAGCGTCCCGCCAGTGGCACAGTGCCCGCGTCCTCCTGCGATGGCAAAGGAACCACTGGGGCCGGAATTTATGCCCAGGATGCAGAGTTTCTTGTCCGGGAAGCTGCCCGAGCCGACCAGCTACGCACTTCCCTTGGGGCGTGCTATTCCCAGTACAACGCGCTGACCAACTAGCCCAGCGTCCCCACCGAAAAGATCATCTTGCCCGCGGCGATCAGAACCACGGCAAGAGCCACGATCCCGAAGACCATGAGCGGTCTATTCTCAGGCTGCGCTCTGGACGAAGAAGTGGCTGAGGGCTCAATCACCTTCAGTTTCGCCGGTGGCCCCATTCTTGCCGCGCAACCTCCCGAGGATCTTCCTGTGCCCGAGCGGGGTAAACGCGCCCCACCAGCCCGTCGAAATTGGCCCCAGCCGCTCGCCCCTGAGACAGATCGATCCATTCCGCGATGAATTCTGCTTTCCACTCGGAGGCGCTGTAGGGCTTGGGTTGCATTGTCTTCCCCGTAGTTTTCTGCGGCGAAGTTTGCCATAGGCGTATGGGATAGTTGCAAACGCTTACCCTAGGGACCTGATTATTTACTCTGGCCGAAGCGCTAGATCGGGTTGTCCCACATGTGACGAATGACGCTCGGCAATTCGCGCAAGTTGCGGAGCATAGTGAATGGATCGAAGACGCACGCGATCAGGAACGAAAAAGGCAAGCACGCGCGCAAGAACGCCAGCCAGACAAATCGAATCGCTGTGATCATTCTGAATCCTATCCTGAAGGGCTGGTGCGGTACTGGGGAGGGGTCAGGAATCGCCAGTTGTGCTCTTGGCGAACAATGGGTGTTGCGGCTTGGCGTCGCCCGCATCGATCTGGGCCTTGAGCGCGTGAGCAGCCTCAGCCAGCCGGTTGTATGCCTCGATAGTGCCGAGCTGGGTTTCTAGGCCGCGGATCGCGGTGCGCAGTCCCCAATCGCACGGGCGCATGATCCTCTTTGGGGGCTCGATCTCTGGACGGCCCGCCACTTTGGGCCATGGATGTAGTTCAGCTGTCATTCTGCTTCCAATCCCCAAAAGTTAGAGAACTTCGCTTTGGATGCATGCGGTAGGAATGCATGCGTAAGTTGTTGATTTCATTGGGCTGTGATTGCCGGTTTCTGCCATGCCTGTTAGAGGCCGAAATTGCAGTTTTGTTCAATCAAATCAACAACTTAAGTCGCTAATCAGTGCATGCGCATGTTGCA
>Ga0268265_10000522_pt1 | contig 39151 bp, 29 predicted proteins | sample KBSSwiS52_FD_190355 | JGI IMG/M metagenome (GOLD analysis project Ga0268265, IMG submission 190355) | Switchgrass rhizosphere microbial communities from Kellogg Biological Station, Michigan, USA - KBS Switchgrass S5-2 (SPAdes) (version 2) | ecosystem: Host-associated > Plants > Roots >...
GAGCGCCGTAGGTCATACAAAAATGACGCCTAACTCTCTTAGGAACAAATGTTTGCGCCGATAAGGCGGTAAAGTCGGGCTAGGGAAAGGCCCTAGGCTTGCGCGCCCGCACGAAGGCGCTCATCACCTTGCTGTCCACCTCCTCCACGCCGGTGAGATCGATGCCGGCGTCCTGGAGGAAGGCGCGGGCGTCCTCGGCGCGGTAGATGCGCGTCGGCTCCACCTCGATCTCCTCGAAACCGACCTCGGCGAGCAGGCCGCGGTACTCCGTCTCCTGGAGGGCGCCGGCCACGCAGCCGATCCAGAGCTCGACGCTGCGCTTCACCGCCTCCGGCACCTCGCCGCGGAAGACGACATCCGAAACGGCGAAACGTCCGCCCGGCTTGAGCACCCGGAAGGCCTCGGAGAGCACCTTGCGCTTGTCCGCCGAGAGATTGATGACGCAGTTCGAGATGATCACGTCCACGGCGTCCCCGGGCAGCGGGATCGCTTCGATCTCACCCTTCAGGAACTCGACGTTCTCGACGCCGGCCTTGCGCTGGTTCTCGCGGGCGAGCGCGAGCATGTCGTCGGTCATGTCCAGGCCGTAGGCCTTGCCCGTGGGACCCACGCGGCGGGCGGAGAGCAGGACGTCGATGCCGCCGCCCGAGCCGAGGTCGAGGACCACCTCGCCCTCCGCAAGCTGCGCCAGCGCCGTGGGATTGCCGCAGCCGAGCGAGGCGAGCACCGCCTCCGCCGGCAGCCCGGCCGTCTCCTTGGCATCGTAAAGATTGGAGGTGATCGGGTCCTTCGCGGAGCTGCACCCGCAGCCGCACGAGGAGGCCGCACCCTTCTGGGCGGTGCGGGCCGCCTCGCCGTACTTCTCCTGGACGACCTGGCGCAGCGCGGTGGGATCGAGGGTCTGGGGATCGGTGTTCATGTTCCTGTCCTTTCTGTGGTTGTCAGTTGCAACTATATACCGAAAAAAAGGGCGTCACGGAATGCGGCAGCAGCTTCCACCGCTGGCGTCGACGCTCGCGGAGGCGGCGCGGGCCAGGCGGCGGATGAGCTGCGTCATGGACTGCCGGACCTCGGCAGGGAAGTCGGCGAGGAGCTGCCGCTCCTCGGCCAGGATCGACTCCCGGATCCTTCCTTCGAGCTCGCGGCCCGCCGGCGTGGCTTCGAGGAGCACGGCCCGGCGGTCGTCGGGATGAGGGGAGCGGGCGACGTAGCCCTTGCGCTCCAGCGCGTCGATGACCCGGCTCGCGGTGCTCTTGTCGAGGTAGAGGTACGCCGCGAGGTCGTTCAGGGTCATGCTCCCCCGCCGCACCAGCCCCTCCAGCGCGTAGCACTGGGAGACCGACACGTCGAAGCAGCAGATCCGATCCCGATCCCGGAACTGGTAGACGCGCAGGAGATCCTCCAGCGCGTCGTACAGCTCCTCCGTGTCCCGCGCCAGGGCGGGGTCATCGGTCAAGATCGGGAGGAGCTTCGCCGTGCTCATGAAGGGAGACTAGCACGGTTGGTTGTTAGATGCAACCAATCTCCAAGGTGAGATAGCGGAGCTTCCGGCGTCAGTTGGAAGGTGATTGACGCAGAACATGCGGTTATGCTGTTCTGCCCCCGGAGGACCTTCCACGATGACGACCGACTCGGGCGTGACCGGCGAGGGCGCGCAGGCAACGTGCACGATCCACGGCCTCTTCGAGGCTCAGGTCGACCGGGCTCCGGACCGGATCGCCTGCTCCATGAACGGCCAGTCCCTCACCTATCTGGAGCTCGAACGCAGGGCCAACCGTCTGGCCCACCACCTCCGCGGCCTGGGAGTGGGACCGGAGGCGCGCGTGGCCATCCACCTCGAGCGCTCCCCCGAGACCGTGATCGCCATCCTCGGCGTGCTCAAGGCCGGCGGAGCCTACGTCCCTCTCGATCCCGAGCACCCCGCGGAGCGCCACCGTTTCATGATCGAGGATTCCGGGGCGCGGGTCCTGATCTCCCGCCGGTCGATGTGGACCGGGCAGGCGCCGCTCCGGGAGGCCGCCTTCGTCTGTCTCGACGAATCGCCGGCGGCAGGACCCGAGGAGCGGCCCGCGGCGGTCAACGGACCCGGCGATCTCGCCTATGTCCTCTACACCTCCGGATCGACGGGCGTGCCCAAGGGGGTCATGGTCACCCACTACAACGTGGTGCGCCTGTTTTCCTCCACCGAGGCCTGGTTCGGTTTCGGGCACGAAGATGTCTGGAGCCTCTTCCACTCCTTCGCCTTCGACTTCTCGGTCTGGGAGCTCTGGGGCGCCCTCGCCTACGGCGGGCGGGTGGTGATCGTGCCGTTCCCGGTGTCGCGTTCCCCGGAGACCATGGCGCGCCTGCTCGTCGAGGAGGGCGTGACGATGCTCTCGCAGACCCCTTCGGCGTTCCGCCGGCTGGCGCCGGCGATCCTGGGCGCGCGGACGGCGCCTCCGCTGCGCTGCGTCGTCTTCGGCGGCGAGGCCCTCGACTTTTCCCTGCTGCGCCCCTGGTTCGAGCGCTTCGGCGACGAGCGGCCCCGGATGGTCAACATGTACGGGATCACCGAGACGACGGTGCACGTCACCTACCGGCCGATCCGCGCCGGCGATGCCGCGTCGGAAGGACCGAGCCGGATCGGCATCCCCATTCCCGACCTCGAGCTCGCCGTCGTGGACGAGCGCCTGGAGCCCGTTGCCGTCGGGGAGGTGGGCGAGATCATTGTGGGGGGCGCCGGAGTCGCCCGCGGCTATCTCAACCGGCTCGAGCTGGAGGCCCAGCGCTTCGTGGAGCGCGCAGGGCGGCGCTTCTACCGCTCCGGGGACCTGGCCCGGGTCCTCCCCGATGGCGAGGTCCAGTACCTGGGACGGGCCGACGCCCAAGTCAAAGTCCGCGGCTTTCGCATCGAGACGGGAGAGATCGAGGCCCACCTGATCGAGGCAGGTCTCGCCGGCGCGGTGGTGCGGGCCGTCGGGGAGGCCGGGCAGGCCCGCCTGGTGGCCTGGTGCGTCCCGCGGCCCGGAGAACGTCTCGATCGCCCGGCTCTGCGGCGCCATCTCGGCCGGACCCTGCCCGATTTCATGGTCCCCGCCGCCTTCGTCGCCCTGGAGCAGCTTCCTCTCACCGCCAACGGCAAGCTCGACGAGCGGGCGCTGCCCGTGCCCGGGGCCGACGCCGCGGCCTACCGTCCTCCCGAGAACGATACCGAGGCGCTGCTCGCCCGGCTCTGGGCCGAGGCCCTCGGCGGCGGGCTCGATATCGGCGACATCGGGCGGGATGACAACTTTGTCGCCCTCGGTGGTCAATCCCTCGACGCCTCCCGGGTGCTCCGGCAGATCCTTGCCGAGCGCTCGGTGGCGCTCACCTTCCGGGACTTCCTCGCCGCCTCTACGCTGGCCGAGCTCGCCAGGGCCGTGGATGCCCTCCGCCCCCCGGAGTCGTCGACCGTCCTGTCCTTCTCCGAGGAGCAGCTCATCCTCCTGGCCCGCCTCGCCCCGGGCTTGCCTTTGTACAGCGAGGGGCTCGTCGTGCGGGTGGCGGCGGCACTCGATATCAGCCGCCTGGAGAGGGCTTTCGCCGCCCTCGCCGGCCGCCATGCCGTTCTGCGCGCGCGCTATGGGGACGACGAGGGGATCCCACGCCGGGTGGTGGACCCCGTGGCCAGGGTTGCGTTCGCCCATCACGACTTGAGCGCGCTGCCGGCCGAGGAGCTCGAGCGCCGGGCCATGGCCCGGCAGCGGGAGGGCTTCGACCTCGCCACCGGGCCGCTCTGGCGCGTCGACGTCTACTCCCTGGGCGGCGAGGAGCACTGCATCCATCTCTCCTTCCACCACGCCGTGCTCGACGGCGCCGCCTGTGCCACGCTGGTGACGGAGCTTGCCGCTCTCTACAGCGGGGCGGCCCTCCCCGTGGCCCCGCTCGGTATCGAGGACGTGGCCATCTGGCAACGCGGACGCCTTCCGGACATCGCGGCCCGCCACCTCCCCTACTGGCGCGAGCGCCTGGCCGGCCTGGAACCGGCCGACCTGCCGGTTGACCATCCCCGCCCGCTCGTCCGCTCCTTTCGTGGCATGCGGCTCCGCTGCCGGCTTGCGGACGAGCTGGTGGGACGGCTGCGCGCGCTGGCCCGCGATTCCGGGGTCACGCTCTTCACCAGTCTCCTCGCCGCCTTTGCGGCGCTGATCGCCCGCCACGGCCGGCAGGACGAGGTCGCGGTGGGCACGATCTCGGCGGGCCGTTCCCGGCCGGAGAGCCAGGACGTGTTGGGCAGCCTCGTCAATCCGGTCGTGCTGCGCCAGGCCGTCCCGCCCGATCCGCCGTTCCGGGCCTTTCTCGCCGATGTCAGCGGCACGCTGCTCGCGGCCCATGCCCATGCGGAGCTCCCTTTCGCCACCCTGGTGAGCGAGCTCGGTGCAGGGGGCGATCCGAGCCGGAATCCGCTCTTCCAGGTGGCCTTCTCGGCCAACGTGCCCATCCCCGACCCGCTCCCCGGATGGTCGGTCGAGATCGGCCCCTTCGACAACGGCACGGCCCGCTTCGATCTGGCCGTCCAGGTCGACGAGAGCCGCGGGGGTGTGGACCTGTTCTTCGAGGCCAGCCGCGATCTCTTCGAGCCGGTCACGGTCGAGCGCATGGCCGGGCGGTATACAACGCTGCTCGACGCGGTGGCGGCCGGCGGCGAATTGCCCCTGGCCGAGCTGCCGCTCCTCGACGCCCGCGAGAGGGCCGCTCTGGAGGCCTTTGGCGGCGGGAGCGTTCCCGAGGTCGGTCCGCTCTTTCTCGAGCGTTTCCAGCGCCAGGTCCTCGCCCGTCCCGAGGCCACCGCCGCCGTCTGCGGCGACGCGCATCTCACGTATTCCGAGCTCGACCGGCGCTCCGACGACGTCGCCGGACGGCTGACGGCCCTGGGCGTGGGCCTGGAGACCCTCGTGGGCCTGGGCGCTCCGCCCTCGCTGGATTGGCTGGTGGGCATGCTCGGCATCCTCAAGGCCGGGGCCGCCTTCCTGCCGCTCGATCCCGGCTTTCCCCGGGGCCGCCTCGCGGGAATGCTGGCCGACGCCCGGGTGCCGGTCCTGTGCACCGTGGGCGATGCGTTCGCCGGTTTCGGTGGGCGGGTTCTCGATCTGGCGGCCTGCACGGGCGACGCCGAGCGCCGGTTCTCTCCCTTGGTGCACCGCCGCAGCCTCGCCTATGTGATCTACACCTCGGGCTCGACCGGCCAGCCCAAGGGCGTCCTGATCGAGCACGGCAGCCTGGCCAACATGATCGAGGCGCACCTTCGCCTCACCCGGCTCGGAGCGGCCGACCGGGTGTCCCAGCTCGCCTCACCGAGCTTCGACGCCTCGCTCCTCGAAGCGCTGCCCGCGCTCTCGGCCGGAGCGACGCTCGTCATCGCGCCGCCGGAAGCCCGCCTGCCCGGGGCGGAGATGGCCGAGCTCCTGCGCCGCGAGCGCGTGACCGTCCTGTTCCTGCTGCCCGCCCCGCTGGCCGCTCTTCCTCCGGCCGAGCTCCCGGACCTCCGGCTCATCGCCACGGGAGGCGAGGCGCTGGGCGCCGAGCTCGTCGATCGCTGGGCCCCCGGAGGGGCACTCCTCAACTTCTACGGACCCACCGAAGCGACGGTCTTCGCCACGGCAGCGTGGTGCGCGGCGGGTGGAGGAAAACCGCCCATCGGCTGTCCCACGCACGGCGCGCGCGTCTACGTGGTCGACGAGCGGATGCGGCGCTGTCCGATCGGCGTCCCGGGTGAGCTCCTCGTCGGCGGCCCCGGCGTGGGCCGAGGCTACCTGCGGCGCGAGGGCCTCACGGCGGAGCGCTTCCTGCCCGATCCGTTCGCCGGCGACGGGGGGACCGTCTACCGCACGGGCGATCTCGTGCGCTTCCGCCCCGACGGGCAGCTGGAGTTCCTCTCCCGCCTGGACCGCCAGGTCAAGCTGCGCGGCGTCCGCATCGAGCCAGGGGAGATCGAAGCCGCGCTCTGCCGCCATGCCTCCGTGGCCCAGGCCGTCGCCATGGTGCGCGAGGACCGCCCGGGCGACCGGCGCCTCGTCGCTTACGTCGTCTGGCGCGGCCTGCCCGCGGCTCCGGACGAGCTGCGGAGGTTCCTCGCCGAGTCCCTGCCCGAGACCATGATCCCCACGGCCTTCGTGACGCTGCCCGCCATCCCGTTGTCGCCCAGCGGCAAGCTGGATTCCAAAGCGTTCCCGCTCCCCGCCGCGCCGGAACGGCGGGTGTCGCGCGCGTCATCCGGTATCGAGGCCGCCGTGGCCGGCGTGTGGCGCGAGGTGCTCGGCGTCGACGAGGTGGGGGTGGAGGAGCCTTTCTTCGAGGCCGGGGGGACCTCCCTCTCCCTGGCCCGGGTCCAGGCCCTCTTCCTGAACCGCCTCGGCGCCGAAGTGGACATGACCACCCTCCTGCGGCTCCCCACGGTCGCCGCCCTGGCCGGACACCTCCGCGGCCTCGCCCCCGCCGAGCCGGCAGCCCCGGTTCCGGTGGCCGGCGGCGAGCGCGTGGCCGTCATCGGCATGGCCCTGCGCGGGCCGGGCGTCGAGCGCGTCGACGACCTCTGGCCCCTGCTCCTCGAAGGACGGGACGCCATCACCTGGTTCCTGCCCGACCAGGAGCGCCCGGCCGGTTTCGTGCCGGCCGAAGGGGTGCTCGCCGATGCCCTGGCCTTCGACGCCGGATTCTTCGGCATCACCGCCGCCGACGCCGCCCTCATGGACCCCCAGCACCGGGTGTTCCTGGAGGCGGCCTGGTCGGCGCTGGAGGACGCCGGGTACGATCCCCGCCGCGCTCCCGGGCGGATCGGCGTCTTCGGCGGAGCAGGGATGCCCAGATACTGGCTCGGCCCGGTCGCGGCAGCGCTCGCGGGGGATCCGTCGGCCACAGTTGACCGCATGCTGGGCCAGCGGGCGGAGATCTGCAACGGGGCCGAGTTCCTGACCTCGCGGACCGCCTCGAAGCTCGGGCTGACCGGCCCGGCCGTCACCGTCCAGACTGCCTGTTCCACGTCGGCGGCCGCCATCCATCTGGCCCGGCAGGCGCTCCTCGCCGGGGAGTGCGAGATGGCGATCGCCGGCGGCGTGTCGCTGGCTTCGGTGACCTCCGAAGGCCGCGGCTACCTGGCCGCCGACGGCGGCATCCTCTCGGCCACGGGCCGCTGCCGGCCCTTCTCGGCCGCCGCCGACGGAACGGTCGGCGCGAGCGGCGTCGCGCTGGTCGTGCTCAAGCGCCTGGACGACGCCCGCCGGGATGGCGACTCCATCCGCGCCGTCCTCCTGGCCTCGGCCCTGAACAACGACGGCGGCACGGCCATCGGGTTCTCCGCCCCTTCCGAGGAGGGCCAGTGCCGGGTCCTCCAGGCCGCCTACGCGGAGGCCGGGGTGGAGCCCGCGTCGGTCGCCTTCGTCGAGGCCCATGGGACGGGCACCGCCCAGGGCGATGCCATCGAGGTGGCCGCCCTGCGCCGGGTCTTCGGTCCGCGAGCCGAGGGCTGTCCCGTGAGCCTCACCTCGCTGAAGGCCGTCCTCGGGCATCTCGATGCCGCCGCCGGAGCGGCGGGACTGATCAAGGCCGCGCTCTGCCTCCAGCGCCGCTGCGTGCCCGGCCTGCCCGACTTCGCAGGCGAAAACCCGCGTCTGCGCCTCTCCGAGAGCCCGTTCGTCGTCCACGGCGACGCCCGTCCGCTGCCCGCGAGCGATGCTCCGCTGCGGGCCGGGGTCTCCTCCTTCGGCATCGGAGGGACCAACGTCCACCTGGTGCTGGAAGAGGCGCCGCCGGCCGAATCTGGGCCGCCGGCCCGCACCGCCGAGCTGCTGTGCCTCTCGGCCCGCACCGCAGAGGCGCTCGAATCGCTGACCGACAGCCTCGCGGAGCACCTGCGGGAAGCTCCGGACCCGATTGCGGACGCCGCCTTCACTCTCGCCAGCGGCCGGGCCGAGCTCTCCCATCGCCGGGCGGTGGTCGTGGGTCCGGGCGAAGACGTCGCGTCCGCTCTCGCCGACCGCGCCCGCCGGCAGTCGGGGGTGATCTCCCGCTCGCCTTCCGTCGCGTTCCTCTTCCCCGGCCAGGGCGCCCAGGTGGTGAACATGGGCCGCGCGCTCTACCGCCAGCACTCGGTCTTCCGGCGCGAGGTCGACCATGCTCTGGAGATCCTGCGGGGGGACGGTCTCGACCTCGCGCCCTTCCTGCTCGACGGCGATGCCCTCGTCGACGACGGCGCCGTGGCGCAGCCGGCGATCTTCGTCACGAGCTGGGCCGCCGCCCGCCTGCTCCTGTCCTGGGGAGTGCAGCCCACTGCGCTGTTCGGCCACAGCCTGGGCGAGTACGCCGCCGCCACCGTGGCCGGGGTCTTCCCGCTGCCCGAGGCCCTGCGCCTGGTGCGCGACCGGGGCCGGCTCATGGCGGCCGCGGGCCGGGGCGCCATGACGTCGGTCCTGGCCGGGCGGGCCGACGTCGAGCGCCATGTGGGCTCCGGGGTGGCGATCGCCACCGACGCTCCCGGAGCCACGGTCCTCTCCGGCCCGGTGCCGGCGATCGCCGCCGCCGAAGCGGAGCTCGCCCGGTTCGGCTTCGAGTCGAAACGCCTCGCCGTCACGCAGGCCTGCCACTCGCCGCAGATGGCGCCGATCCGCGACGCGTTCGCCAAGCGGGTCGCCCGGGTGCCGCTCGCCCCGCCGAGCCTCCCCATCCTGTCGTGCGTCACCGGCGGCTGGCTCACCGGCGAGCAGGCCACCGACCCGGCCTACTGGGCGGACCAGCTCTGCGGCACCGTCAATCTCACCCGCGGGCTGGGCACCCTGCTCGCGGACGCCCCTGAGATCGTCGTCGACATCGGCCCCGGCCGTTCGATGCACGGCTTCCTGCGCCGCCACCCCGCGGCTACGGACGGTCTCGTTGCCGTCAGCCTCCTGCCCAAGCCGGGCGGCGACCGCGAAGGCGAGCTGCTCCTGGACGCGCTGGGACGGCTTTGGGTCCACGGCGTCCCAATCGACTGGGAGGCGTTCTACGCCGGGGAGCGGCGCCGGCGCATCCCGCTCCCCACCTATCCCTTCGAGCGGACGGTGCACACGGTCGGCCGGCCCGAGGCGACCGCGGCGCCGGCTCCCGAGGCGCTCGGCCACGGGTTGCGCGAAGCCCTCGACAGCCTCGGGGCGGCTCTCGTCCACCGCTATTTCGTCCAGGCAGCGGGGGTGCGCCCCGGCTCGACCCATGCCGTCGCCGATCTGCGGGCGCGGCTGCGCCTCCTGCCCCGGTTCGAAAGGATGTTCGACCACCTGCTCGCGCTGCTCTGCCGCCACGGGATCGTCGAGCGTGCGGGCAGCTCCGTCACCTGGCGCAAGGACCCCTGCGCCGGCGCGCTACGGGATGACCTCCTCGCCGGCCACCCCGGGATCTCCGGCCTGGTCCGTTTCCTGGAGCACTGCATCGATGCCTATCCCGGTGCACTTTCGGGTGAGGTCGAGCCGATCGGCGTCCTCTACCCCGACGGGACCGACGCCTTCTACCGCCAGTGCATGGCCGAGACCGAGCCCTTCTCCGCCGAGAGCCTGTGCCTCGACGCGGGACGCCAGGCGGCGGTCGAGGCGGTGCGCGGCCTCGGACGCCCGGCCCGCCTGCTGGAGGTCGGGGCCGGCCACGGCACGCTCACCTGGCCGCTGGTCGAGGAGCTGGCCAAGGAAGAGGTCGAGTACGTTTTCACCGACATCGGCCGCTCGTTCCTCGTGGCAGCCGGGGAAGAGGCGGCCCGGCGGGGCCTGCCGTGGCTGCGCACGGGCCGCCTTGATCTCAACCTCGCCCCCGCGGCGCAGGGCTACGCGCCGGGCAGCTTCGACCTGGTGCTGGGCTTCAACGCCGTGCACACGGCCGCCGACACGGCCCGGACGCTGGGTTGGCTGGACGATCTCCTCGCTCCCGGCGGGCTGCTGGTCCTCGTCGAGGCGACCCGCATCGAGCCGTGGGAGCACCTCATCTGGGGACTGGCGCCCGGCTTCTGGGACGTCCGGCCCCACTCGGCCGCCGCTTGGCGTGCGCTCCTGGAGGCCGCCGGCTTCGTCGGCGTGGCCAGCGTGCCCGGCGGAGACCACCACGACCACGCGGTCCTCCTCGCCCAGCGCGATCCAGCTGCAGCCTCCCCGGCGCCGAGCCTGGAAGCCGAGGTCGCCGGGCTCTGGCAACGTCTCCTCGGCGTCGAGCACGTCCATCCGGAGGACGGCTTCTTCGACCTCGGGGGAGACTCGCTCCTCGCCGTCCAGCTCCTGGCCGAGCTCCGGGTCCGCCTCGGCGTGGAGGTCAAGGTCTCGCAATTCAGCCAGGCCCCCACCGCCGAAGGGCTCATGGCCCTCGTGGCCGGGCAGATCGGCGCCGCGGCCCCGGCCGTCTCCGAGGAGGAGCGCCCGGAGCCGATCGCGAAGTCATCCGACGAGACTGAGCTTCTCGCCCTGGCCCAGCGGTTCCTGGAGCTCACCGCCGAGGGGCCGGCGGGCGACGAGGTGGTGCACGCCTTCTTCGCCAGGGACGACCGGACGCTGCTCTACGACAGCTACGACAGCGACGTGCGGGGCTTCGAAGCCATCCGTTTCCTCTACGCCGACGAGCACCAGGCCATCCGCGACCCCCGATTCCGCCTGTACGACCCCTTCGTGCGCGTCGCTCCCGGAGGACAGGCCGCCTGGGTCGCCGCGCTCGTCGACTCCACCATGACCCTGCGGCGCAGCGGCCGCCCGCTCACCTTTCGCCGCACGCGGGTGACCTTCGCCTTCGAGAAACACATGGACGCCGCCTGGCGGGTGGTGCACGTGCACTACTCGATCCCCGTCGGCGTCCCCTTGCGGATGATGGAGTAGGCAGGCGCTGCCGGTAGAGAAAAAAAGAGGCCCGGCGACGTTTGGAGAGACGATCGACCGGGCCGAGCCGAGACGGTTCTCTTGGAGATCCTGGCAATCTCCTTGCTTCCAGTTCGGGGAGGGGGGCGGTCCCCCGCTCAACCCAGGAATACGCAGGAGCCGGCGGAAACCCGCCAAGTCGATTCCGGGGAGGGGGGTTCACGGACCCGGCTTCCCTGGTAAGATGACGAAATCCTCGTTCTCGTCCGGGGCCTGTCGCCTTCTGTCGAAAGCCGAGGAACGAAACCGCAGAGGAGAGACAATGGGCAAGCGACTGTATGTAGGCAACCTTTCGTACTCCGTGACCGACGCCGACCTGCGCGAGGCTTTCACCTCGGGTGGCTATGAGGTCGTCGACGTCAAGGTGGTCATGGACCGCGACGCGGGACGCCCCCGGGGCTTCGCGTTCGTCGAGCTGGCGACAGACGAGGAGGCGAACAAGGCGATCGAGCAGATGAACGGACGCGACCTCCAGGGCCGCGCGCTGAACATCAGCGAGGCCCGTGAGCGGACCGGCGGTGGCGGCGGCGGCGGCGGCCGCGGCGGCTTCGGTGGTGGCGGCGGCGGCCGCGGCGGCGGCGGTGGCTACGGCGGCGGTGGCGGCGGCCGGGGCGGTGGCGGCGGCTACGGCGGCGGTGGTGGTGGCCGGCGCGAGCGGTGGTAGGGGGCGGCCCTCCGCATGAGGAAGAGCAGCAACTCTTTTGAAAAACGCCGGAAGGAGCTTGCCCGCAAGGAGAAGCAGCGGGAGAAGGCGGAGCGCCGGGAGCAGCGGGAGCGGGAGAAAGCCACCCGAGCCCCCGGCAGCGAAGGCGAGGACCCCGATATCGCCGGCATCGTCCCAGGGCCTCAGCCCCGGGACGAAGACGACGCCTGACGGGTCAGCCTAGCGGTTCCACCAGGGTCCGGCCGAGGCGCGCGCCGGCTTCGGCCGGCGTGACTCCTCGGCTCGGCCTTGGGCATTCCTCGCTCCGGGAGCCCGGTTGGGACGAGGGCCTCCGTGCGCGCCTCCCTGTGCGACTGCCGGCCGAGCCGGAGCCGCTGCGGGCCTCTGCGCCGCCGCCGCGCCCGGCTGGCTCTGCGCCTTGCGCTCCGCCTTGGCCTTCGCCCGCGCCCGCTCCTCGGACTTGCGCGCCCGGATCTCCGCGATGCGCTCCGCGATCGGGATCTCCAGCCGCTCCGCCGAGCCTCCCTGGTAATCGAAGCCGGCGAGCGTCTTCTTGGGCAGGCTCTTGCCCACCGTCCGCTCGATGGCCCGCAGGTCGCCCTGCTCCTCCTGCGATACGAACGTGATCGCCTCGCCTGTGGCGCCGGCGCGGGCCGTCCGTCCGACCCGGTGGACGTAGTCCTCGGGCACGTTGGGCACGTCGAAGTTGATGACGTGGGAGAGGCCCTCGACGTCGATGCCGCGCGCCGCGATGTCGGTGGCGACCAGCACCTGGAAGCGACCCTCCTTGAAGCCGGCCAGGGCCTGCGTGCGCTGGGTCTGGCTGCGGTTGCCGTGCACGCGGTCGCACACCACCCCGTGGCGCTCCAGGAACGCGGCGAGACGGTTGGCGCGGTGCTTGGTGCGCGTGAAGACGATCGCGCTCTCGATCTTCTCGGTGCGCAGCAGCTCGAGCAGCAGGGCCGACTTGAGCTCCTGGCGGACCGGGTAGATCGCCTGCGCGATCGCGGTCGGGGGCGCGGACGGACGCTCGACGTCGATCCCGACAGGGTTCTTGAGCATCTGGTGCGCCAGCTCGCGGATGGGCGCCGGCAGGGTCGCGGAGAAGAACAGGGTCTGCTCGGCGCGCGGCAGGTGCTTCAGCACCCGGCGGATGTCGGGCAGGAAGCCCATGTCGAGCATGCGGTCGACCTCGTCGAGCACGAGGACTTCGAGGTCGGCCAGCTTGGCATAGGGGTACTGGAAGTGGTCGAGCAGGCGGCCCGGGCAGGCGACGATCACGTCGATGCCGCGCCGGAACGCGCGCTCCTGGGGCTCCATCCCGACGCCGCCGAAGACGGCCGCGGCGCGGACGTCCGTGTGGCGGCCGAGGTCGTTGAAGTGCTCGACGATCTGGGCGGCGAGCTCCCGGGTGGGAGCGAGCACGAGAGCGCGGGTGGTGCCGCGCTTCTTGCCGATCAGCCGCTGCAGGATCGGGAGCACGAAGGCCGCGGTCTTGCCGCTGCCGGTCATCGCGCAGGCCAGCACGTCACGGCCCTGGAGGGCCGGCGGGATGCCGCCCTTCTGGATGGGGGTCGGTTCGGTGAAGCCGAGGTCGGCGATGCCGCGCTGCAAGGCGGGGTGGAGGTCGAAAGAGGCAAAAGTCATCAGGTGTAAGTGTTCCTTCTGAGGGCGGGATGCGCCACTCAAACGTTTCCGGCAGGAAGTAGGGGATAAGAACGGAGGACTGGCCGGGGAGGCCGCCGTTGTGGGCATCAAGCCCGATGGACGACGTACGATCTCATACTTCGGGCGATCTGGCAAGTCATTCCCTGGAAAGGGCTTCGCAGCCCTCCTTCTTCAGGTCCGCCCGCCAGAGGCCGTCGTGGCCCTCGATCAGGAGAGTATCTCCCTTCTTGACGATGCCCAGCCTGCCGAAGCAGTCGGGGCCGGCTCCGAGCCGGACGAGAAGGAGAGGGATCGTGTTCGAGTGCCCGACGATGAGAACAGCCTTGTCGTTCGGATGCTTCCCGCGCACGGCCGAGAGGAAGGCCTCCATATTGTCCTTGGAGTCGTCGTTGGCCGAGATCGGGACGCGGATCCGGTTGGCGAGCGGCAGCCCGGTCATCAGGGTCCGGGTCGTGCGGGTGGTATAGACCGCGGCGATGCCCGCGTTCTCCAGGCGGGAGGCGAGAAACTCGGCGCGGACCTGGCCCGCGGGGGAGAGCGGCCAGAAGGCGTCGAGGACGGAGTCCTGCGGCCAGCCCTCGGACTTCTCGGCGTGGCGCACGAGAAAGAGGGTGTCCAGCGCCGCGGCCGGGACGGCGCAGAGAACGATGGCGAGGAGGAGGCAGAGGCCTCCTCCAGCGGCACGTTGGAGTCTCATGGATCAGTCCATCTGCTTTCTCAGCACCGTCGGGATGTCGTAGTCGTCCACGTTCGACCAGTTGGGGCCGAAGCCGCCCGGATCGTCTCCCCGGACGTGGGCGATCGCCTTGCGGTAGAACGGCACGTCCTGCTGGGAATCTCGTTCGGAGGACCGCTCCGGCTCCGGCTCGGGGACCGGCGCGGGCACGCTCACCGGCACCGGACGGTTGATCGAGAGCGGCGGCGCGGGCATCCGCGGCCGGTCGTCGAGGCCGCGGTCGAAACCGGTGGCGATCACGGTCACCTTCATCGCGTCTTCCATGCTCGGGTCGATGACCATGCCGGAGATGATGTTGGCGTCGGGGTCCACCGAGTCGGCGATGATGCGCGCCGCCTCGGCCACCTCGTGCAGGGTGAGATCATGCCCGCCCGAGATGTTGATCAGCACGCCGCGGGCGCCCTGGATCGAGGTCTCCTCCAGGAGAGGCGAGGAGATCGCCCGCTGCGCGGCTTCGAGCGCCCGGTGCTCGCCCTTGGCGAGGCCCGTGCCCATGAGGGCCATGCCCATGCCGGTCATGATCGTCCGCACGTCGGCGAAGTCGACGTTGATCTCGCCCGGGACCGTGATCAGGTCGCTGATGCCCTGCACGGCCTGGCGCAGCACGTCGTCGGCGATCCGGAAGGCCTCGTGGAGCGGCGTGCCGCGCTCGACGAAGTTGAGCAGGCGCTCGTTCGGGATCGTGATCAGCGTGTCGACCGCGTTCCTCAGCTCCTCGACGCCGCGCTCGGCCTGCTGCATGCGGCGCCGGCCCTCGAAGCCGAACGGCTTGGTGACCACCGCCACCGTGAGCGCGCCGATCTCGGCGGCCAGCGAGGCGATGATCGGCACCGCGCCCGTGCCCCTGCCGCCGCCGAGGCCGGCAGTCAGGAAGACCATGTCCGCGCCCTCGAGGGTCTCGAGGATGCGCTCGGTATCCTCCAGCGCCGCCTTCCTCCCCACCTCGGGATCGGCGCCGGCACCGAGGCCCTTGGTGAGCAGTCCGCCGATCTGCATCTTGATCGGCGCGCGGCACTTGTGGAGCGCCTGGAGATCCGTGTTGGCGGCGATGAACTCGATGCCGCGCAGCTGCGCGTCGATCATGCGGTTGACCGCGTTGCCGCCGCCTCCCCCGACGCCGATGACCTTGATGCGGGCGGGTATGGTATCCGCCGCGTGTGCCTCATGAGCGCGGATCGAAGCCTCGCGCGAGGTCTCCGGATTGTCCTGGTCGTCGAACAGAATCATGATTCACCCCCTTTTCGGGTTGAAGTGTTCAGAGCAGATCCGAGAACATTCCGCGCAGGCTGCCCATAACGCTGCGCATGCTGAAACCCGTCCGCTTCGGTTGGAGCTTGCCCTGGTTCTCCTCGGCCGCGAGGGCGTAGAGGAGAAGGCCCGATGCCGTCGCCCAAGTCGGGCTGCTGATCACGTCCACGAGCCCGCCGAGCCCGCGCGGCAGCCCGTAGCGGACGCCGGCGTCGAAGATCTGCTCCGACAGCTCCAGCAATCCGTCGAGCTGCGCGCCGCCGCCGGTCAGCACGACGCCGCCGCGCAACCCCTCGTCCGAGGCGTGCTTGCGGAAGTCGTCGCGGACGAGGTTGAACAGCTCCTCGGCGCGCGGCTGCAGGATCTCGCAGAGCTCGCGCTTGGGCACGACGCGCGAGGTGCCGCCGGCCACCGTGGGCACGGCGATCCCTTCCTCCTCGGTGACCATGCTCGGCAGGCAGCAGCCCTGCTTGACCTTGATGCGCTCGGCTTCCGCAAAGGGCGTGCGCAGCACCATCGCGAGGTCGTTGGTGAAGTGCCCGGCGCCGATCGGCGCCACGGCGCTGTACTGGATCTCGCCCTCGGCGAAGAGGGCGTACTCGGTGGTGCCGGCGCCGACGTCGATCAGCAGCGCGCCGAGCTCGCGCTCGTCGGGAGTGAGGATCGCCTCGGCCGTGGCGAGCGGCTCGAAGACCATCTCGACGACCTCGATGCCGGCCCGGTTGACGCAGGTCAGCAGCGTGCGCGACCGGGTGATGTTGGAGGTCACGAGGTGGACCATCACCTCCAGCCGCGTGCCGAGCATGCCGAGCGGATCGTCGATGCCGCCCTGCTCGTCGACGATGAACTCCTGCGGCACGGCGTGCAGGATCTCGCGGTCGGACGGCAGCGCCGCCGACTGCGCCGCTTCGAGCACGCGCTGGATGTCCTGGCGCGAGATCTCGCGGTCCTTGCGCGCCACCGAGACCATGCCGCGCGAGTTGACGCTGCGGATGTCGGGGCCCGAGATGCCCACGTAGGCGCGCGAGATCTCGACTCCGGCCATGACCTCGGCCTCCTCGCTCGCCTGCTTGAGGGCCTCCACGGTCGCCTCGACGTTGACGATGTTGCCTTTGCGGGTGCCGCGGTTCGGAGCCAGGCCCTTGCCCACCACTTCGATACCGCCTTTGTCATCGCGCTGCCCGATGAGCACCCCCACCTTCGAGGATCCGATGTCGATGCCCACGAAGTAAGGTTCTGGTTTGGCCATGCCTGGTTTTCCTCTCCTCAGTAAGACGCCCTAGGAAGCTTCCGGCTGCACCACGATCCGGCGAGAGAAACGGAGGTCGACCGCCCGGATCGCCGGGTACCTGCGGTCGAGCTCGGGCAGCAGCTCCATCAGCCGCCGCACCTTCGGTCCCACCTGCCCCCGCGTGACCAGCAGCGGGAAACGGAGGGACGAGGTGTGGAGACGGAAGTCCTGCTCCCCGAGCACCTCGATCTTCGACAGCGCCCCCGCCCACGAGGGCTGCACCCGTCCCAGCTCCCCCGCCACCTCCAGCGCCCCGCCCACTCCTTCGGAAGGCGAGAGCTGCGGATGCGCGAAGGTGACCACGACGAGCCCGGCCTTGCGCGCCCTTTCGGGATCTTCGACCGGCGCGATCGGACGGCCCTTCTCGTCCGCGTAGACGAGACCTCCGCCACTCTCCAGCAGGGCCTCCGCCCGGCGTTCCGTCACCTCGACGCGCAGCCGGTCGGGCAGCTCCTTCGAGATCTCGACGGCATCCACCCACGGGTTGCGGCGCACCGCCGCCTCGACGCTCGCGAGCGGCAGCAGGACCAGGTTGCCGCCCTCGAACGGAGCGACCGCGGCGCGCAGCGACTCGGCGGAGATCCGCGGCGTGCCGGCCTCGACCACGACCTCCTGGAGGTCGAAGCGCGGCGACGCGAGCACCCAGGCGACTACCGCGGCCGGCATCGCGACCAGGAGGAGCGACACCGCGAGCGGCCGGAGCAGCGCCAGCACCGGGTTGCGCCGGCGGCGGCGCGGCTGTGTCCCCGGACGGCGGAGCTCTTCGGGCACGGGCAGGACTGGAGCGACGCTCACGACGTTTCCTCCACGAGCTGCTTGCCCAGCCGGTTCACGTCCCCGGCGCCGAGCGTGACGATCACGTCTCCCTCGCGCACGTTTTCGAGGAGGATGCCCGGAGCGTCCTTCCACGCCGGGCAGTAGTGCACGTTGCGATGGCCGCTCCTGCGCGCCGCATCGACCACCAGCTCGCCCGTGACCCCGGGGATCGGCTGCTCGCGCGACGGGTAGACGTCGTTGACAACCGCGAGGTCCGCGCCCAGGAGCGCGTTGCCGAAGCCCTCGGCCTGGTCGAGCGTGCGCGAGAAGAGGTGCGGCTGGAACACCGCCAGCACGCGGCCGCGCGGATAGCTCTGGCGCGCCGCTTCGAGCGTCGCCGCGACCTCGGTGGGGTGGTGCGCATAGTCGTCGATCACGGCCGCGCCGTGCCAGTCGCCCAGGAGCTCGAACCGGCGATGGACGCCCGAGAAGCCGGCGATCCCCCGGGCCATGGCCTCGAACGGGATGCGCAGCGCGAGCCCGACGGCCACGGTCGCGAGCGCGTTGAGCACGTTGTGCCGGCCGGGCATCGGCAGGTCGATCTCGCCCAGGATGCCTTCCCGGAAGCGCACCGAGAAGCGGGTGCCGCCCTGGCGCGGCTGGAGGTCCACCGCGGCCAGCTCGGCCTGCGGCGAGAAGCCGTAGGTCAGCAGGCGCCGATCGGAGAGGCGCGGCAGGATCTGGCGCACGTTCGGATCGTCCAGGCAGACGATCACGCGGCCGAAGAACGGCACGCGGCTCGCGAACGTGATGAACGCCTCCTGGATGTCCTCGAGATCCCGGTAGGTGTCGAGATGGTCGCGGTCGATCGTGGTGATCACCGCGATGACCGGGGTCAGGCGCAGGAAGCTGCGGTCGAACTCGTCCGCCTCGGCGACCATGTACTGGCTGCGGCCCAGGCGGGCGCCCGTGCCGAGCAGGCGCAGGCGCCCGCCCACGATCACGGTCGGATCGAGCCCGGCTTCCGTCAACATGGTGCCGACGAGCGAAGTGGTCGTGGTCTTGCCATGGGTGCCCGCGACCGCGATGCCGTAGCGCAGCCGCATGAGCTCGCCCAGGATCTCGGCCCGCCGCACCACCGGGATGCCGCGCCGCCGCGCCTCGCGGACCTCCTCGTTCTCCTCGGACACGGCCGAGGAGATGACCACCATCTCGACCCCCTCCAGGTGCTCGGGCGAGTGTCCTTTGGATACGCCGATCCCCAGCCCGCGCAGGTGCTCGGTCACCTCGCTCGCCGACTGGTCGCAGCCGCTCACCTCCAGCTGTGCCTTCTCGTAGTTGCAGAGGATCTCCGCGATGCCGCTCATGCCGGCGCCGCCGATGCCGACGAAGTGGATGCGGGAGAGGTCCGCGAACGGGTTGAACATCAGCCCTCCCCTCCCAGGTATTCCATCCGGTCGGCGATCTCGGCCACGGCATGAGGCTTCGCGAGCGAGCGGGCGGCCCGCCCCATCTTCTGCAACGTGGCGGGAGCGGCAAGCAGGTCCACGAGGCGGTCCGCCAGCTTGTCCATCTCGTCCGACAGGAGCATTTCCGCGGCCCCGGCATCGGCGAGCAGGCGGGCGTTGTCCACCTGGTGCGCCTGGGCGATCGACAGGGGAAGTAGCAGGGAAGGCCGCCCCGCCGCGCAGATCTCGGCGAGCGTGATGGCTCCGGCTCGCGAGACGAGCAGATGGCTCCGAGCCATCTCCCCGGCCACGTCGTCCAGGAACGGCACCACTTCCACCTGATCCCCGATGCCGGCCCGCTCGTAGGCGGCCCGGGCCTCTTCCAGGTTCTTCGCGCCCGCCTGATGGAGGATGCGCACGCCAGGCAGCCGCTTCGCCGCCTCGGGCATGGCCTCGTTGATCTGCTTCGCGCCCTGGCTGCCGCCGAGCACGAGCAGGCGCGGCGGATCGAAAGGCGGCAGCTCGGCCGGAACCTCGAAGAAACGCGCGCGCACCGGCACGCCCGTCACCCAGGCCGGGCACTTGAGGTCGTGCGCCGTCTCCGGGTAGCCGATCGCCGCGGCCGAGGCCCAGCCCGACAGCCAGCGGTTCGCCACGCCGGCGCGGGCGTTGGGCTCGAGGAGGAGGATCGGCCGGCGGGCCAGCCGCGCTCCGACCACGGCCGGGGCCGAGACGTAACCGCCCGTGCCGAGCACCACGTCCACCTTGAGGCTGCGGATCAGCTTCGCGGCGGCGCGGCCCGAGGCGGCGAGCGTCGCCAGCGACTGCAACCTGCCGATCAGCCCGCGGCCGACCATCGGCTTCGCCGGCAGCGCATGGAAGGGGATGCCGCGCTCGGGCACGATCCGCGCCTCCAGGCCGCTCTCGTTGCCGGCGAAGCTCACTCGCCACCCCCGCTTCCCAAGCTCCTCTGCAACCGCGAGCGCCGGGAAAATGTGGCCACCCGTGCCGCCACCCGCGAGAAGCGCGTGAAGAACCGGTGTTGTCTGCGTCGTTGCCATCGCATTCCCGTTCATCCGTGTTGCGAGAGGTTGAGCAGGACGCCGCAGGCGCAGAGCGTCACCACCAGGGAAGATCCGCCGTACGAGATGAACGGCAGCGGGATCCCCTTGGTGGGGAAGAGCGCCACGGTGACGCTGACGTTGATGAGGGCCTGCATGACGAGCACGCCGGTGAAGCCCCAGCCGAGATAGCGCCCGAACGTGTCCGGCGCCCGGGTGCCCGCGAGCATCCCGCGCCAGGCGAGCACCGCGAACGCGCCGACCATGGCGAGGCAGCCGATCATCCCGAGCTCCTCGGCCACGATCGAAAAGATGAAGTCCGACTCCGGGTGCGGCAGGAAGTAGAGCTTCTGCACGCTCTGCCCCGCGCCCAGCCCGAACACGCCGCCCGAGCCCACCGCGATCAGCGATTGCAGCGCCTGGAAGCCGCTGCCGAGCGGGTCCTTCTCCGGGTCCAGGAAGGCGAAGAAGCGCTCCCGCCGGTAGGGCTCGGCCAGCACGAGAGCGATCAGCAGCGGCGGCACCGCGGCGAACGAGCCGAGGATGAAGCGCCACGAGAGCCCGGCCAGAAAGATCATGAAGAACGCGGTCGCGGCGAGCAGCACGGCCGTTCCCATGTCGGGCTCGATCAGGATCAGCGCCGCGAGCAGTCCGGTGAAGAGCGCGGCCGGCACCAGGAACGACGCCTGGTTCACCTGCTCCTTCTTCTTTTCGATCAGGTAGGCCAGGAACGGGACCAGCGCGAGCTTCGCCAGCTCGGACGGCTGGAACGAGAAGCCGCCCACGAAGAACCACCGGTGCGTCGCGTTCCTCTCCGGCGCGAACAGCACCATCACCAGCAGCGCCATGACCCCGAAGAGCAGCGAATAGATCACCGCCGGCCGGCGCAGCGTCCGGTAGTCGAGCACCATGATCCAGACCATCAGCACCAGGCCCAGCCCCGCCGCCACCGCCTGCTTGATCACGAACGGGTTGAACGTGAGCGGCTGCTGCTGGCGCGCCAGAGCGGCGGACGCCGAGTAGACCATCACCAGCCCGAACGCGAGCAGCAGGGTCACGGTGGTGAAGAGCACCTTGTCAAACGCGAGCTTCTTCGCCATCCGGCCCTCCTTGCAGCACTTCGCGAACGAGGGTCTGGAAGACCTCCCCGCGATGGACGAAGTTGCGGAACTGATCGAAGCTCGCACAGGCCGGCGAGAGGACCACGGCCTCGCCCGCTTTCGCTGCCTTAGCCGCCGAACGGACGGCGCGCTCCATGGTCCCGGAATGCTCCAGCGGGACGACTCCTTCGAGAGCCCGCGCGAAGTCGCCCGCGGCCTCGCCGATCAGGTAGGCGCGGCGCACCTTCTGCCCGATGATCGGAGCCAGGGCCCCGAGGTCGGCCCCCTTGTTGCGGCCGCCCAGGATCAGGTGGACCTTGCCGTCTTCGAACCCTTCGAGCGATTTCGCGGTCGCGGCCGGGTTGGTCCCCTTGGAATCGTTGTACCAGGTGACCCCGTCCTTCTCCCCGACCCGCTCCATCCGGTGCGGGAGCCCCTTGAAGCCGGCGAGACCGACGCGCAGCTCCGCGGGCTCGGCGCCGATCGCCCGTGCGAGCAGCGCCGCGGCCATGGCGTTTTCGAGATTCTGCACTCCGGCGAGCGGCACATCCGAGGCCAGGAAGAGATCGACGTCCGGCTCGCCCGGAGTCACCTCGATCACCCGGCCATTGCGGCAATAGCATCCGTCCTCGACCCGGCCGCGCCGCGAGAAGAAGCGCTTGCGGGCCTGGGTCTCCACCTCGCCCGTGTCGGGATCGTCGGCGTTCAGCACGGCGATCCCGGCCGCGTCCTGGTTCAGGAAGAGCCTCTTCTTGGCCGCGGCGTACTCGGCCATCGAGCCGTAGCGGTCGAGGTGGTCCTCCGCGATGTTGAGGAGCGCCGCGGCGCGGGGTTTGAGCGTCACGATCCCCTCGATCTGGAAGCTCGACAGCTCGACCACGAACACGCGCCCGACCGGGCCCTCGATCTTCCCGGCCAGCGGATCGCCGATGTTGCCGCAGACTTCCACTTTATGCCCCGCTGCTTTCAGCATCGCGCCGGCGAGCGCGGTCGTGGTGCTCTTGCCGTTGCTGCCGGTGATCGCCACCACCGGCCCGTTGAGGAACGGCGCGGCCAGCTCGACCTCGGCGATCACCGGCACGCCCTTGCGCCGCGCATCGATCAGGAGCGGCTTGTCCATGGGCACGCCCGGGGAGACGATCACGGCGTCGAGCCCGCCCGCGGGCGGCGGCAGCTCGGACGGCTCGCCGCCGGGCCAGAGCTCGAACTTGCCGGAGAAATCCGACACGTCCACGTCCGTCTTCGAATCGACCGCGACCACCGAGACGCCGCGCTCGAGCAGCATCTTCGCGGCGGCGCGGCCGGACATCCCCAGCCCGTACACCAGCACCCGCTCGAAGCGGCCCTTGCCCCAAGGCACTTTCATCGCAGCTTCAGGGTGGAGAGCGAGAGCAGCGCGAAGAGGATCGACAGGATCCAGAACCTGACGATCACCTTCGGCTCCGCCCAGCCGATCAGCTCGAAGTGATGGTGGATCGGAGACATGCGGAAGACCCGCTTGCCCCGGAGCTTGAACGAGGCCACCTGGATGATGACCGAGAGCGCCTCCATGACGAACACGCCGCCCACGAGCACGAGCAGGATCTCCTGCTTGGCGAGCACCGCCACGGCGCCGATGCCCCCGCCCAGGGCGAGCGATCCGACGTCGCCCATGAAGACTTCGGCCGGATGCGAGTTGTACCAGAGGAACCCGAGACCCGCCCCGAAGAGCGCGCCGCAGAAGACCGACACCTCGCCCACGCCGGGGATGTGGGCCACCTGCAGGTAGCCCGCGATCACCTTGTTGCCCGCGATGTAGGTGAAGAGCGCGTAGGTCGCCGCGGCCACCGAGGTCGTGCCGATCGCGAGGCCGTCCAGCCCGTCGGTCAGGTTGACCGCGTTCGACGCCCCGACCAGCACGATCATCACGAACACGATGTAGAACGCGCCCAGCGGCAGGTAGAGCTGCTTGAAGAACGGAAAGGTGATGTCCGTGTCGAAGCCGGGCAGCCAGAGCAGCGCGCCCCCCATGATCGCGGCGGCCAGGAACTGGAGGCCGAACTTGGCCTTCGCCGTCAATCCCAGGTTCCGCCGCTTGCGCACCTTGATGTAGTCGTCGGCGAAGCCGATCGCGCCGAAGGCCGCGGTGACCAGGATCACGATCCAGACGTAGACGTTCGTGAGATTCCCCCACAACAGCGTCGCGCCCAGGGCCGCGAACAGAATCAGCAGGCCGCCCATGGTCGGCGTTCCCGCCTTGACCTGATGGGCCTGCGGCCCCACGTCGCGGATGTTCTGGCCGACCGACAGCCGGCGCAGCGTGCGGATGAACCACGGCCCGAGCAGCCAGGACAGGAGCAGCGCCGTGACGACCGCCGCCGCCACCCGGAAGGTGATGTAGCGGAAGACGTTGAACGCCGGGATCAGGTCGCGCAGCGGGTAGAGCAGGTGGTAGAGCATCAGTTGACCTCCACCAGCCTGCGGACCACGGTTTCGAGACCGACGCCGCGCGACGCCTTGACCAGCACGAGATCGCCCTCCCGCACCTCGCCGGCCGCCCACTCGGCCGCGGCCGCGGCGTCCGGCACCCAGTGTGCGCCGGTCGATCCCGAGGCATGGGCTCCGGCCACGAGCTCGCGCGACAGCTCGCCCACGCCGAGGATCGGCGAGAACCCGAGCCGCGCCGCCAGCTCGCCCGACTCGCGATGGAAGCGCGGCCCCTCGGGACCGAGCTCCCGCATGTCGCCCAGGATCGCCACCCGCCGCTGCCCGGGCAGAAGGGCGGCCCCTTCGAGCGCCTTGGCCAGCGCGGCGGGATTGGAATTGTAGGAGTCGTCCACGACCGTGAAGCGGCCCCGGTGGACGACGCCGCGCATCGAGGCCGGCCGCACGTCGCGCACCGCTTCTGCGATCTCTTTCAGGGAGAGCCCCAGCGCCCACGAGCAGGCCGCGGCGGCCAGGCAGTTCTCGGCGTTGTAGAGGCCGTGGAGCGGCAGGCTCACCTCCACGGTCTCGCTGCCCGCCTCCAGGCGGAAGCGGCTGCCGATCCCCTCCGGTCCGGGAGCGAGGCCGCGCAGCTTCACATCGACGTCCTCCGACTCGATGCCGTACCAGACCACCCGTCCTCCCTGGTGCCGGCGCGCGATCCGCGCCACCTCGGGATCGTCGGCATTGGCGATCACCGGACCTCCGGGCGCGAGCCCGGCCAGCAGCTCGGCCTTGGCCTCGCCGATCTCCCGCAGGCTGGCGAAGAACTCCAAGTGCACCGGCCGCACCACCGTGAACACCGCGGCATCCGGCCGGCCCATCAGGCTCAGCTCGCGCAGCTCGCCCGCGGTGGACATCCCCATCTCGGCCACCATCCACTCCGTGCCGTCCGGCACGTTGAGCAGGCAGAGCGGGAAACCGATCAGGTTGTTGAAGTTCCCGACCGTCTTGGAGATCCGGAAGCGGCGTTCCAGCATGGCCGCGAGCAGCTCCTTGGTCGTGGTCTTCCCCGCCGAGCCCGTGATCCCCACGAGCTTCTTGGGCACGCCCTTCGACCGCACGTGCCGGGCGAGGTCCTGGAGCGCCTTGAGCGTGTCCGGGACACGGATCACAGCCACACCCTCGGGAGCGTTTACATCCTCCTGGACGACCGCTGCACCGGCGCCCGTCGCCGTGGCGACGAAACGATGGCCGTCCGTGCGCGTGCCGGGCAGGGCGAAGAAGATCTCTCCGCCCTGCATCTTCCGGGAGTCGATGGCCGCGCCGGCGCACTCCTTCCCGGGATCGCCCGAGACGATCCGGCCTCCCGTCGCGCGGGCGATCTCATCCACGCTCAGACGTGCCAAAGCGCTCCTCCAAAGCCTTCTCGATCTCCTCGAAGTCGTAGAACGGAAGCCGTTGATCTCCCACGATCTGCTCGCGCTCGTGCCCCTTGCCCGCGATCAGCACGGCCCAGCCGGGCTCGGCCGCGAAGATCGCCTCGCGAATGGCTTCGCGGCGGTCCGGCACCACCCGGTAGCCGTTCCGCCCGCTCGCCTTCACCCCCTCCTCGACCGCGGCGAGGATCGCCATCGGGTCCTCGGTCCGCGGGTTGTCCGAGGTCAGGATCGGCAGGTCGGCCAACTCGCCCGCGACCTTTCCCATGAGCGGACGCTTGCCGCGGTCGCGGTCGCCGCCGCAGCCGAACACCACCGCGACCTTGCCCACCCCGGAGATCTCGCGAGCCGACCGCAGCGCCGCGTCGAGAGCCGCATCCGTGTGCGCGTAGTCCACGAACACCGGGAACGGCTGGCCCCGATCGACCGGCTCCATCCGGCCCGGGATCGGATGCTGCGCCGCGAGCGCCGCCGTCACCGCCGTATGCGGGAGGCTCAGCGCCTCGGCCGTTGCCGCTGCCGCGAGCAGGTTGCTCAGGTTGTACCGCCCGAGCAGGTGGGTCACGAACGGCACCTCGCCGCGCGGCGTGGAGAGCGTCCCCACCGTGCCGGCCGGAGTCATCCGCGCCTCGCGCACCCGCACCTGCCCACTCTCGCCGAACGTCACCGCTTCCGGCATCTCCGCCGCCAGCCTCCGGCCATACGGGTCCTCCACGTTGACCACCGCCCGCCCGCCCGGCTTGAGATGCTGGAAAACCTTTCTCTTGGCCGCGAAGTAGATCTCCATGTCCGGGTGGTAATCCAGGTGGTCCCGGGTCAGGTTCGTGAACACGGCCACGTCGAAGGAAGCTCCCGCGACCCGGCCCATGTCGAGCGCGTGCGAGGAGACCTCCATGGCCACGGCGCGGGCGCCCGCGTCGCGCATCCGGCGCAGCGTGCGGAACAGGTCCGAGGCCTCCGGCGTCGTGTGCCCGCCCGGGAAGCTCCGGTCGCCGAACCGGTAGCCCAGCGTGCCGATGAAACCCGCCGGCAGATCGGCCTCGCCCATCACCGCCGCGATCAAAGTCGCGACCGTGGACTTGCCGTTCGTGCCCGTCACCCCGGCCATCACCAGCTCCTGGTCCGGATGGCCGTAAGCCGCCGCGGCCAGCGGGCCGAGGACGGCCCGCGGGTCCTCGACCGGCACCCAGGGAACGTCGACCGACACAGGCCCCGGCCCGAGCACCGCGACCGCCCCGCGCTCCACCGCGGCCGGAGCGAACGCGCGGCCGTCGAAACGCTGCCCGACCAAGGTCACGAAGAGATCGCCGGGCTCGACCGCCCGCGAGTCGTGAGCGACTCCCGCCACTTCCGGATCGGCGGCGGATGGCAGGGTCTTGGGCAGCACTTTCAGGACCTCAGAAAGGCGCATGAGAGCGACCTCCGCTGGACAGGGCAGGCACGCTCTCGGTCTCCACGATCCCTACGTCTTCGGCCGGCTCGAACGCAGCCGGCAGCACCTCCGCCGGAGGAGGGCTCTCTGCCGGAGCGGGCTCGGCGCTCGCGATCTGCACCTGCCCGGGCCACAGCCCCGGCGCCTGGCGCTCCGGCCGGACCCCGAGGTAGAGCAGCACCTGGCGGGCGATCGCTCCGAACACCGGCGCCGCCACCTGCCCGCCGTGGTACTCCCAACCCTGCGGCTCGGCGATCGCCACGACCCCCACGATCACCGGCCGGTCGACCGGCGCGAAGCCCACGAAGCTGGGGAGATAGCCGTTGTGCGAGTAGCCGCCCCGTACCGGGATCTGCGCCGTGCCGGTCTTCCCCGCCACCCGGTACCCCGCGACCGCGGCGCCCTTGCCCGTGCCCAGGAGGACCACCCCTTCGAGCAGGCGGCTCAGCTCCCGCGCCGTGGCCGGATCGATCGGATGCCCCATCACCGCGGGACCGCGGCTCGCCGAATGGCTGACCAGGACCGCATCCCCCTGCCCGATCCCCGCCACCACGTGCGGCCGCATCAGCGTGCCCTCGTTCGCCACCGCCGTCACCGCCGCGGCGAGCTGGAGCGGCGTGACCGAGATCCCCTGGCCGAACGCGATGTACGCCTTGCCGCGCATCCCCCAGCTCTCCATCGGGTGGAGGATGCCCGAGCCCTCGCCGGGGAGATCGATGCCGGTCGGGCGGCCGAAGCCGAAGTCGCGGATCGTCTTGTAGAGGCGCTGGTCGCCGACGATGAGCGCCGCCTTGATCACCCCGACGTTGCTCGATTTTTCCAAGACTTGGGCGAACGTCAGCCGCCCGAACGGCTTGTGGTCGCGGATCCGCTTGCCGTAGACCACGATGCTGCCCATCTCGCAGTCGAACTCGTCGGACGCCCGCACCAGACCCGAGCCGAGCGCCGCGGCGCCGGTGATGATCTTGAACGTCGAGCCCGGCTCGTAGACGTCCATGATCGTGCGGTTGCGCCAGCGCGCCGGCGAGTAGCGGCCGAACTCATTCGGATCGAACGAGGGATACGACGCCATGGCCAGCACGCCGCCGGTCCGCGGATCGAGGAACACCGCCATGCCGCGGCTCGCTCCGCGCTCCACCACCGCCCGCTCCAGCTCGCGCTCCACCACGTGCTGGATGGCCGCGTCGAGCGTCAGGTGCAGGTCCTGCCCCGGCTCGGCCTCGGCGGACGACAGCCCGGGTGCCACCACCCTGCCGCCGCTCGCATCGCGCAGCACCGTGCGCAGCCCCGGCTTGCCCGCGACCTTCTCGTCGTACAGCAGCTCGAGGCCGGCGAGGCCGTTGTTGTCCGTGCCCACGTAGCCGAGCACCTGGGCGGCGAGCTCCCGCATGGGGTAATAGCGCTTGGCCTCGGGCAGGAAGTGGATGCCGTCGAGCTCGAGCGCCCGCACGGCCTCGGCGACCGGCGGATCGAGCTTGCGCGCCACCCAGATGAACTCGCGGTCGCGCGCCAGCTCCCGCGCCAGCCTCTTCGCATCGAGCCCGGGAACGGCCCTGGCGAGCGCCGCGGCCGTGGCGCGCGGGTCGCGCACCTCGGACGGCACGGCGTAGGCCGAGTCGACCTGCACCGACACCGCCAGCTCCCGGCCGCGGGCGTCGTAGATCGTGCCGCGCGGCGGATCGAGCTTGATCACCCGCTGCTGCTGCCGCGCGGCCTTCGACACGTAATGGTCGTGCTGCGCCACCTGCAGCTGGTACAGGCGTCCGGCGATCGCCGCGATCCAGAGCGTGCCGATCACGAAGGCCAGCTTGACGCGGGACATCCGGACCTTCACGGCAGCTCCTCCCAGAACACCACCTGCTCCAGCGCGGGCGGCTGCATGCCCAGCTCCTGCACGGCGCGGCGCTCGACCTGCGACGGGCTCGCCAGGTAGGCGGCCTCCAGGCGAAGCTGGCGCTCCTTGCGGCTCAGGTCGACCAGCTCGCGCTCCAGCTCGTCGATGCGGTAGCCCGTGCTCAGCACCTGCAGATGGATCCAGATGTACGCGAACACCCCGCCGCCGAGCGACAGCACCACGAGCAGCACGAGCGCCAGCTCGCGCGCCCGCCGCCGGTCGCGCTCGCGCACCAGGAAGGTGTTGACCACCGGACGCCGGAAGGCGTGGGCGTACGCGCTCCTCAAGAGATCAGATCCTCCTCGCGGCGCGCAGGCGCGCGGAGCGGGAGCGGGGGTTCTGCGCGACCTCGTCGTCGCCCGGCCGGACGGGCTTGCGAGTCAGCGCCTCGATGAGCTGCGTCTCGGCATGGGGCCGGCCGGTGACCTGGTCGATCTCGCCGCGGGCGCGGTCGCGCAGGGCGTTCTTGACGATCCGGTCCTCCAGGCTGTGGTAGGAGATGATCACCAGGCGGCCGTCGTCCTCCAGGAGATCGATCGCCTGCTGGATGAACCCCTCCAGGCCGGCGAGCTCGTCGTTGACCTCGATGCGCAGCGCCTGGAAGACCAGCGTCGCGGGATCGACGCGCTGTTTCTCCCCGCGGAACGGGCGGCTCCCCTTGACGCGGTCGATGAGACGCTTGAGCTGGCCGGTGGTCTCGATGGGAGCCTCGCGGCGCGCCTCCACGATCGAGCGCGCGATCCGCCTCGCCTGCCTCTCCTCGCCATAGTCGCGGATGATCATTTCCAGTTCCCCCTCCGAAGCCTCGTTCACCAGATCGGCCGCCGTCCGTTCGGCGAGCCCCATGCGCATGTCCAAAGGCGCGTCGAAGCGGAAGCTGAACCCCCGCTCCGGCGTGTCGAGCTGCATCGACGAAACGCCCAGGTCGGCCAGGATTCCGGAGACGCCTCCGGTGATCCCGATACCGGCCAGGGCCGATGCCAGTTGGTGGAAGTTGGCGTTGACGAAGCGCGCGCGGTCCCCAAAGGGAGCGAGTCGCCGTGCCGCCAGCTCGAGCGCCCGGGGATCGCGGTCGATCCCGACGAGCCGGACCTGATCGGAAGCCCGGAGGATCGCCTCGGCGTGCCCGCCCAGGCCGAGGGTGCCGTCGACGAAGAGGCCCCCGCGCGCAGGTTCCAGCAGCGCGAGGGTCTCCTCGACGAGCACGGGCAGGTGCTGCGCATCCAACGGCTCGGGTGCCCCTCCTCTCCGGCCCGTCCAGCCCGTCTAGATACCGAGCGAGCTGAGAGCACGGTAATCGTCCTCCGTGAACGGCTGCTCGTTCAGCCGCGCCAGGAAACGCTCGCGGTTCCACACCACCAGGTGATCGAGCTGCCCGGTCACCACCACGTCCCCGTTCATCTCGGCGCTCTCCCGCAGGATCTGGGGGAGGAGGATGCGGCCCTGCACGTCCAGTTGCACCTGCTGCCCGAAGTAGTTCACCCTCTCCAGGTAGCGCTTCTTGACGGGATCGGTGGACGGCAACGACTGGAGACGCGCCTCGAACTCCTCCCAGACAGGCAAGGGGTAGATCAGCGCGGAATCGCCCAGCACGGAGGTGACGAAGAGGTCGGGGCCATGGCGCTCCTCCAGCAGCCGACGGAAGTCGGTAGGGATCTTCAATCTCCCTTTGTCGTCGATCTTGGCCGGCGAGCTTCCGCGGAACATGGTTGGGGACCCCCACCCCGAAGTACAACGGTCTGGGGTGGGATCTTAGCAACCTTCCTCCACTTTTGTCCATTTCTTCCCACTTTCTTCCACCGAAACCTTCACCGGGAGGCCAAAACGCCCGCTCCGGACCACCTGGAAGGCGCAAACAAAGCGAATGTAGGTGCTCCGGCCGCCCCGGAGCCGGCTCCCGGCCATCCCTCCAGATGGGGCTCTCCCCTTTCGCGAAAGGGATCGCCGTCATCTGAATGGGGGACCTCCCTATCCGGAAGGGGCCTTCCCCATCTCGAAGGAGGTCTCTCCCATCCAAATCGGAGCGTCCCCTTCCAGATGGGGCCCTTCGCCATCCGGATGGGAGCGGCGCCCATCCCGAAGGGGGCGCTCCCGTCGAGATGGGGAAGACGCCCATCCAGATGGGGGGCATCCCATCTCGCTCGGCGGCTTCCCTAAGCGGATCGGCGGCTTCCCTGGAGCCTTACTGGATGGCCGGAAGCGGCTTACGGGCGGGCGGAAGTCACTACAGGGCCGCCGGAGCGGACTTCCGGAACGTCGGAGCAGATTTCCTGGCAGTGGGGGCCGGCTTCCGGCCGGTTGGAAGCGGCTGCATGACGGCTGGCGCGGACTGGCGGGCGACTGGGCAGCCTGTAGTCAAGCCGATCTCAGCTCGGCGATGGCGGAGTTGATCACCTCTTCGGCCACTCCATGCCGGCGCAGGCTTTCAATGATCCGCTCGATCCCGGGTTGCAAGGAGAGCCGCTCCAGATCCTGGCGCAATCCGTGGCCGATGTAAGTGCGGATCAGGGGTTGATACCCGGAGAAACCCAGGAGCGGAGCGACCTGCTTGAGCTCATCGACGACATCCTCCGGCATCCGAAGGCTGATCGTCGTCATCGGCCGGTCCTTGCGCAATCGTTCACGAAGCTGGTCCATTTTCATAGGCTCTTCTCTCTGGGGAGGTCGCAGGCCTGGCGGACGAACGCGATGTCGTTCAGCCGGTGGACGACATCCATGGAAGATGGTAGGGGTCGTCAATACGGAGGGCTGGGCTGTCGCCTTGACCAAGGCACTTGGATCTCGGGAACGCCGATATGGAGAAAGATTACCGCAAGAGATTCGGCACTGCAAGGCAGACTCCTGCTCGGCAGCCTCTCCTCGCGGCCCGGCCCCCCAGTTCCCGATCTCCACCCGGTCTTGCTAACCGAGAGAACTCGTCCTATAACTCCTCATGGGGGTGCGTATGGCCGCAGATCAATCCGCAAGACGGTGGCCGGTCCAGGACGCGAAGGCCCACTTCAGCGAGCTGCTGGAGGCGAGCCTCAACGAAGGTCCGCAGATCGTCACCCAGCAGGGCGTAGAGACCGCCATTCTGGTTCCGATCGAGGAGTGGCGACGGCTCCAGAGCTCGGCGCGGCCGACGCTCAAGGAATTGCTCCTCGCAGAGTCGCCACGAGGCGAGATCCCGGTCCCCCCGCGCCGCCAATGGCGCCGGCGGGCTCCCGCGGCGCTCGAGTAGGGCTCGTGTATCTCCTCGACACCAACGTCATCTCGGAGCTGAGGCGCCCACGGCCGCACGGAGCCGTGGTGGCTTGGCTTCAAGGGGTTGCCGATCACGACCTTCACCTGTCCGCCGTTACCCTGGGTGAGCTCCAGGCCGGGGTCGAGATCACTCGTGAACAGGACCTGGAGAAGGCCTCCGAGATCGAGCTGTGGATCGACCAGGTGGCGCAGACCTGGAACGTCCTGCCAGTGGACGGGCAGATCTTCCGAGTCTGGGCGAAGCTGATGCACCGGCGGTCTGACGACCTTATGGCTGACGCTCTGATCGCCGCCACGGCCATGGTTCATCACCTGGTGGTCGTGACCCGAAATGTCCGCGACTTTGCACCGCTGGAGGTTACGACTCTGAACCCGTTCGAGACGGGCTGACCGCTACTTCAGGCAGTCTGGCCGCCTGGAATCCTCTGGCACCTCACCCCCCCGGATTTGGAATCGGAAGATATCAGCGCCGCGCTTCAGTACGCCTCTCGCCGGCTGGACCACCCGGTGCTCGCCGCGTGATCCTCTGACGCGCAGCTCTCGCGCCTTGGATTGCAGAGCATTTCAAGATGGTACGCGCACCTACACAAAAATACTAGAGAGGCGGATGGAAAGCGCTTGCCGACTCACTTTAAACTGCTCTGCAATCTCAGCAAGTTGTGAGTCCTCTTCTAAAACGGGCGCATAATCCAAGCCTTCTTCGCGGAACTTCTTTAGCAGCATATCTTCCGGCATGAGAAGCTCGGCAGCGAACTGATTTGCCTCTATTTCCTCAAGTATGCTTCCATCCGACGAAGCAGTATCGCGCCGCCTGACCTTGAAAGCTCTATCTGCATGCGGAGTGGTATAGCCATGCAACAACAGGTGGCCGAGCTCGTGAGCGATAGTAAAGCGCCGACGAACTTCCGGATGATCTTTGTTCACGACTATTACCCACGAGCCCAATTCCACGGGGATCAACATTCCCGAGATTTCGCCGCTCATAGATTCGTAAACAATATCCGCGCCAAAGCTGCGGGCGATCTTCTCTACTGGAACCGGGAGACGGCGAACCTTTACCTTTTCGAGTACTCGACGAGCCTCTCTACGGGCCCTATCTATAGCTCGCATGGTCAACTCCTTATTTCGCTATCGCCCATAACACTTCTATCTTTTTTCCGGAAGCTTTTTGCCTGGACTTCCATGACGACCCTGGCAACCTCCTCCTCCACGTCTTTGCCGAACGGGGCGTCAGCCACACTGTGTATTCTGGGCATTACCACTACTTCGCTCACGGGCGGAATCAGAGCAGCAACTTCAACTCCCAGAAAAGCGGCAGCCTCGTAAGCAAGATCGAGAAAAATCCTCTGCTCTCCACGCTCGATGTTACTAATACTTGTCCTCGTTAGTCCCAACTTAGAAGCAAGCGCAAGTTGCTTCAAACCCTTCTCTTTTCTAGCTCGTTTCAGGCGCTTTCCAAACTCCAACTGAACGCGGCGAGCAATGTCCCTGCTGGCACCAGTTCTGACCGTTCTCGCTCCCATAGTGGAAACATAGCATGAGCCTATCGCTGTGTCAAACTGTGCTGACCTCGAAGGCAGTGCAGGACAGGCGTCCGAACGAATCTGCCCGCTCTGGTGAAGGCAGACTAACTCGACACCCCTAGAGTCTGCGCGCTGTCGGCACGCGTGGCACCCCAAGCAAGGCTCAGGGGATGCAGACTGAATGTCAGCGCAGGCAGGTCAGGTCAATGTCAGGCCCAGGTCAGGTCAGGGCAGGAGGGACAGGACGGGGGACCGGTCAGGGCAGGGGGTCAGGTCAATGCCAGATCACGTTGGGTCAATATCATTTGGCACTGCCGTATGTTGACCATGGTGAACATTGCCATGTTATACTTCTCCCAGAACGGGGACTCCCTGGTCCTTCGTAAGAGGAGAAAAGGATGGCTAAGAATCCACCTGCAGGAGACGGGCACCGCAAAGGAGCAGTTCGGAACCGCTCCCAAGCCTACAACCCACAGAGCGGCAACTGGACAAAGCGTGATTCGGAATCCGCTCGCTTCATGGACCAAAAGGCGGACGGCAAGCCGTTCAAAGGCGTGCGCAAGGAGAAGTAGAGGAGGAGAGCAACGCGTAGGCTTGGATTACTCAGACGCGTTGCCGCTTAGCTCAACTGTCCGGTAAGACTCCGAAAGGAGTCGCGTGAACGGAAAAGTGTACCTCCGCAATATAGTCGGAAAATCTACAGAAGGAGAATAAGATGGCAAAGGACGACCACCCTCAGCATCCTCCTCACCCCCCACACCCGGAGCACCCGCCGCACCCGGAGCCTCCCGGCGGGCCCGTTCGCCCGCCTCGGCCTCACGGAGATCGGTGAGATGTTTGACGACCTTTTGCGTTGCTGGTGGGGGGTAGCCGAACTCGGTCCATGGTGGGCGTGGGAGGTCGAGAACATGGCTGTTGCGTATCCGTCGTTCCGTTCGGTCGTTCGTCGACGGTACCAGCACCCTCTCCGAGTTCTCGGTGAGAACGGTCCCGAGATTGCCCGAGAACAGGTCGAGCGTGAACAATGTGGCGAGTACGTCCGTACCTGGCGGGGAGCGATCACTCCATTCCCTATCGAGATGCCGCTGGCAGAGACCCAAGCGATCGTCGCCGATCTCGCCGAGGACCGGGACGTTCGAGTTTTAGCTAATGGTGCCCTCGCCCACTACGAGGATTGTGGTGGCACTCATCAGCCTCACCGTGAGTTCCAACTCGCGCGACCCCTGCGCGGCGTCTTTATGGTCGAGATCGCGTATCGGCGCCCGCCTGGTGTGCCGATTGCCCGATCGCTTTCGCCACGAATTGATCAGCACCATCCTTTGGGGCCACCGCCCCACTTGCTCAACACCATCGATGCCTTGTGTGTGGTTTTCCCAGCCGACCGCACTTGGGTTGGCGAGGTCGATGGGGCAAGGCAGTATGCCAACTTCACAGCGATTTGGTTGGCGAAGCATCTAGTTTGGGAAGAAGCGCGGGAGCGAGGAGTCGGACTTGAGGAAGCATGGCCGGGAAGCGTAGTGGGGCACGACCCGTTCGAGCTTCCACGCCTCCTCGACTCCCATGACCCGTGTCGGTGCGGTTCGGGCAGCGTGTACGGGTTGTGCTGTGCGAGGGGTGACAAGCATGCGCGGAAGCTTGCCTCTCGCGGGCGCGGCAGGTTGCCTGGGGACGATCTCCAGGGCTGACGCTCGGCACCGAGGAAGGGGCGGGGCTCCCTCTCCCGCGCAGCGGGGGAGGGCCGGGGGAGGGGGTCCCCGCGCGCCTTGCAGCCGGCCGGAGCGGCTCGAATCCGACGCCCGGCTGCCGGACCCGGTCCAGGAGGCTCCGGACGGTCCGGAATTCAAAAGATTGGATCTAAGAAGCTTCAATCGGATTCAAGGAGCTCGGATCCGATTTAAGAGGCTCAGATCCGATCTAAGATCCAAAAATCCGGATCCGCGGGGCTAGAATCCGATTCAAGGAGCTTAGATCCGATTTCAGAGGCTTAGATCGGATCGAAGAGGCTGGAATTAAATTCAAGAGGCTTGGATCGGATTTAAGCGGCTAGAATTCGTCCTAAGATCCAAAAAACCGGATTAAGGAGCTTGAATCCGATTCAAGGAGCTTAGATCGGATCGGAGAGGCTTAGATCGGATTTAAGCGCCTTAAATCGGCTCCAAGGCTCTTCGGGCGGATCCAAGGACCTGGGATCGGATCGAAGCTCAGAGATTCCAGAGGATTAAGAAGAGAAAGAGGGAATTTCGAAAACCTACGGCAGCACGAACGTCACCGGCCCGTTGACGGTCGCGACACACGAGGTGTCGAGCCCCTGGACCGAGGCGCGGTCGATGAAGTCGCGGATGAGGTTGTCGATGCAGGCTCCGCCGCCGCCATGGCCGCCGCGCGGCACGACCACGTGCAGGCTGTTCGTCAGAAATTGCGCGACCTGCTCGCCCATCTCCGGCGGAGTGACCGGATCGCGCTCGCCGGAGAGGAGCAGCACGGGCACGTCCGAGCGCACCGGCTCGTGGACGTCCGCCGGCACCTTGCCCTTCGGCCAGAGCTCGCAGACCGCCTTCTGCTGCAGGATGCGGTAGTCGCCGAGGAACGTCCCCTGCGTGTTCTCGTCGATCATCGGCTCGGTGATGTATCGCACGTCCTCGGCGCAGGTGACCGAGAAGAACATGCCCATGGCGAGGGCCTCGTCGATCGCCAGCCGCTGCTCGATCGCCATCTGGACGAGCGGCGCGAAATCGCCCTCGACGGCCCTGCGGACCTGGAGCGGCAGGCTCCCTCCTCCGTTGCCATACAGAAGGAAGCGGATGCCCTCGGCCACCATGCCCCAGTCCGGCCGCACCTCCTGCCTCTGGCCCGTGCGCGTGTTCGTGACGGCCACGGTCACGCCATCGTCGATCCGCTCCTCGAGCACCCGCAGGTCCGCGTTGATGTCGGGGAAGGCGGCATGGCATGCGGGCTGCGCGGCGCACTCGGCGAGCAGCAGGTCGAGCGCCCGCTGGCCGGCATAGGCATGGCGCAGCGGGAGGAACAGGTCCATCGGCACCACGCCCACGAGCACCACGCTGCGCACGGTCTCCGGGTGCCGGCGCAGGTAGACCTGCGCCATGCGCGTGCCGTATGAGCCGCCGCTCAGGTTGATCCTGTCGTAGCCGAGCCACTGGCGGACCTCGTTCAGGTCGTCCGCGAACGCGGCCGTGGTGTACCAGGTCAGGTCCGCGATCTTCTTCAGCTTCCCGCGGCACTTCAGGATCTCCTTGCGCGGGAAGAGCTCGCCAGCGGCGCGGCCGAAGTCGACGGGATTGCCATAGAGATTGCAGTCGAGCGGGTTCGAGCCGCCGGTGCCGCGCTGATCGACGAGAACGAGATCGCGCTTCTGGCGCAGGCTGCTCCGGGCCAGCCCGCCCGCGCTCTCCATAATCCCCTGCCCCGGGCCGCCGCCGAGCTCGAAGACCGGGTCGGGCTGCCTGTCCGGCCCCAGCGCCGGCAGGATGACGACGTTGAGGCCGATCTTCCTCCCCTGCCGCGTCGCGCGGTTCTCCCGGACGGGATAGGTGGCGCAGAGCACGTCCTGGTCGTAGCCCGGCACCCGGCACGGATGGGGCTTGACCTCGCCGGGCTCGGCCGCACGCGCCGCCACGGGCACCGACAGGGATAACACCAGCAGGACGAGGGCTCGGATGGGATTTCGCATCCTCCCCATTGTACGGTCCCCGCCTGCCTGGTTGCACCCCTGTAGGGGAGGTTCCAGAGGATTGGAACGGGAGCCCGCCACCGCTCCGGAAGGGGTGCATCCTGCGGCCAGGTTCAGCGGAAGACCCCTCAATCCTTGAAACGCCAGGCGGGGGTGATCGTGGGCCGGGAGAGGGAGCGGGCCGGCTCCGGGGTTCCGGTCCCGGAGCCGGCCCGCCGGGGCTTCTCAGGGCTGGCTGCACCACTGCCGCACGCCATTGCTGCAGCCGATCCATTCCACCGTGTTGCCGCCGCTTGACCGGGATGGATCGGTCGGCTCTCTCGAAGCTTGAAACCGGGCAACGCCTCAATCCCACGATCGAAACCCTCGTGCGCTATGCCGACGCCGTGGGCAAACGCCTGGTGGTCTCTCTGGCCACTGTATGACAGAGCATCGAAGGGCACGCCTTCGGTCGTAGGCGCAGGTCCCACAGGAGCCCTGTCCTACACCGGAATCATGTAGGGACGAGTCAAGCGAGTGTCTGGATGCTGGCCTGCGCTGCCTCTCCTTGCCTTGCTTTGATGACGGCACCGCGCGCCTGCTGTCCTTCCGTGAAGGACAGATTGGCGGATATTTGTCCTTTTGAGAAGGACAAACTGGGAAATAGCTGCGGCGGGAGCGGCCGGGCCTCTCGGTCGGGCCGGAGATGGGATTGCCGGTCTCTGTTGGGAGCGGCGGCGCCACCGTTCTGCCACAATCTCCGCGCTCTTCTTCCTGATTCCGCCCTCCCGCCGCCCGCGGGAAGATATGGACTGTAGCCCATGGCACGACTACGACCCTTGCGCGTCAAGATGATCCTGCCGGCCCTCACCGAGGCCACCAGCCCGTTCTTCCGGCCCATCAAGTACTCGCTCTTTCCACCCCTGGGCCTGGCGACCCTGGCTGCCTATCTCGATCCCGACGCCGAGATCACGCTGGTGGACGAGCATGTGGAGACGCTCGGCCTCGACGACCGGCCGGACCTGGTGGTGATCCAGGTCTACATCACCAACGCCCGGCGGGCCTATGCGATCGCCGATCACTACCGCGCCCGGGGATGCCATGTGGCGCTCGGCGGACTGCATGTGACCTCGCTGCCGGACGAGGCCGCTCCCCATGCGGACAGCCTCTTCTGCGGTCCGGGCGAGGAGACGTTCCCCGAGTTCCTGCGCGACTTGGCGGCGGGCTGTCCGAAGCCGCGCTATGCCTCGGCCGTCAGGACGCTGGAGCGCCTGCCGCAGGTGCGGCGCGACCTGATCCGGCGGCCTTTCTATCTCGTCCCCAACTCGATCGTCGTCTCCCGCGGCTGCCCACACCACTGCGACTTCTGCTACAAGGACGCGTTCTTCGAGGGCGGCCGGTCGTTCTATACGCAGAAGGTGGACGACGCCCTGGCCGAGATCGAGCGCCTGCCCGGGCGCCACCTCTATTTCCTCGACGATCACCTGCTGGGCGACCGCCGGTTCGCGACTGCGCTTTTCGCTGGCATGCGCGGCATGGGCCGGCTGTTCCAGGGAGCGGCCACGGTCGACTCGGTGTTGCGCGGGGACCTGATCGAGCGCGCCGCGGAGGCGGGCCTGCGCAGCCTCTTCGTCGGGTTCGAGACCCTGAGCCCGGCCAATTTGCGGCAGAGCAACAAGGCCCAGAACCTCAACCGGGACTACCGCGCCGCGGTCCGCCGCCTGGACGACCTCGGCATCATGGTCAATGGCAGCTTCGTCTTCGGGCTGGACGACGACGGGCCGGACGTCTTCCGGAGCACGGTGGACTGGGCCCTGGACAACGGCCTGACCACCGCGACCTTCCACATCCTCACCCCGTATCCCGGCACGGCCCTCTACGCGCGGATGGAGGCCGAGGGGCGGCTGCGGACCCGCGACTGGGACCTCTACGACACGCGCCACACGGTCTATCGGACGCGCGGGATGTCCGAGGAGGAGTTGGAGGCGGGCTACTGGTGGGCCTACGAGGAGTTCTACCGCTGGCGCTCGATCTTCCGCGCCAGCGCCCAACACGCGACCTGGGAGCGCCGGATCAAGAGCTTCTGCTACACCGCGGGGTGGAAGAAGCTGGAGCCCCTCTGGGACGCCGTGATCCGGTTCCGGCGGCTGCGCTTCCTGCGGCCCGTGCTGGAGTCCGTGCTCTCGCCGGCCGACGGCTTGGAGCAGGAGGCCCGTGTACCGGGCAATTCCACGGCAGACAACGCAGCCGTGGGATGACTCCTACGCCGCAAACCGCTCCGCCAGCCACTCCTCCTCTCGGAAGTCCCCCCGAAACAATTCAACAGCCCCGGCGTAGAGGGCTTGACAGCGTTTCAAACGGGCGTATGATTCAAACGCCTGTTTGAAACGGGCACAACACCGAGGAAAAGCCCCATGACGGAGCATGTCGATACCCGGGAGAGCCTGCTGGACGCCGCCGAGAGCCTGTTCTCGGAGCACGGCATCCAGGCGGCCTCCCTCCGGCAGATCACGCAGCACGCCGGCGCCAATCTGGCCGCGGTGAACTACCACTTCGGCTCCAAGGACGGCCTGGTGCGCGCCGTGTTCTCCCGCCGCCTCCGGCCGATGAACGACGAGCGCTTCCGCCGGCTGGCGTTGGTCGACCTGGAGGCCGAGGACGCCGTCGAGCAGGTCCTGCGGGCCTTCCTGGAGCCTCTCCTGCGACT